>Ga0080064_1003131_pt1 | contig 25248 bp, 11 predicted proteins | sample Subgrocontami54m_FD_69260 | JGI IMG/M metagenome (GOLD analysis project Ga0080064, IMG submission 69260) | Subsurface groundwater microbial communities from S. Glens Falls, New York, USA - GMW46 contaminated, 5.4 m (SPADES assembly) (version 2) ...
GCGGTGGATCACGCCCGTAAGGGCGTGCGGCCGCGGGATCACGCCCTTATGGGCGTGATCCACCGCGCCCTTACGGGCGCGACTCCAGCCCACAGAATATGGCCTGACAAGACACTAGGCGTGACGGGCGCGAAGGACCCTCTTGTCGAACTTCCCCACGCTCGTCTTCGGGACTTCGGCGAGGAACGCCCAGCGCTCGGGGATCCACCAGCGCGCCACGCGCGGCGCCAGGAACGCCTGCAGCTCGCTCGGAGTCACCGTGGAGCCGTCATTGCGCACCACGCACGAAAGCGGCCGCTCCAACCAGCGCTCGTCGGGCACGCCGATCACCGCCGCCTCGCGGACCCCCGGGTGCGCCATGCAGGTCGCGCCCACCGTCGATCACGCGCGCCTCCACGCCGTACACGAGGCGGCCCGTGCGCGTCCTCCAATCCATCTGCTCGTCCGCCGGCGTCCCGACGGGCGGGATCGAGACCGCGCCGAGTGGGCTCGTCTCCGTCATCCCCCAGACCTGGACGATCCGGACGCCGCGCCGGTCCATCGCCTCCATCAGCGCCCGCGGGACCGCCGCGCCGCCGCACAGCACGAAGCCGAGCGACGAAAGGTCCACGGGCGAGGTCTCGGCGTGCCGCAGGATCTCGCTCCAGATCGTCGGGACGCCCCCCGAGACCGTGGGGCGCTCCGATGCGATCAGCTTCGCGAGCGCCTCGGGCTGCAGGCAGCGCCCGGGGAGGATGAGGTCCGCCCCGCTCATCCAGGCCGCGTAAGGGAAGCCCCACACGTTCGCGTGGAACATCGACGCGATCGGCAGCACCCGGTCGCGCTCCGAGAGGCCGAGCACGGACCCCGTGCAGACCGCCATGGCGCGCAGGACCTCCGAGCGGTGGCAGGAGACCACGCCCTTGGGATGCCTCGTGGTCCCGCTGGTGTAGCAGATGGCCGCCGCGAAGCGCTCGTCGACGTCGAGCCAGGCGTACGCCGAGCCGGGCCAGCGCGCCCGCCAGCCTGGCCGCGCGCGAGGAGACCTCAGCGAAGCTCGCCACACGCGGCGCAGCGCCCGTCCACGTACGCACCTCGCTCGAGGCGTACACGGAGGCGCCGTGCCTGAGGACCGAGGCGACGGTCAGCGGGCGGTCCTGCATCGTGCTCGCGAACATGCGGCCGATTCTACTCAGACCTCCCTGCGCGGAAAACCCTTCCGACGCCGGCCCGGGACGCGATAAGATTCGTCCCGTTCCATGAGGCGCCCCATGCCCGACTCGGACACCAACGCGCCGACGCTCCACGGCGCATCCGACCGCTCGGAAGACAGCGCGGAACGGACCCACATCAGCGCCGCCCTCGCGGGCCAGGAGAGCCTCGCCGAGGGGACCCAAGTCACGAATGAGGCCGCGCTCGATCGCCTCGCCAGCGCACGGGTCGAGGTCACGCAAGTCCTCGTCCGCCCCGTGGAGATCCCCGGCGACCCGAAAGGCCTCCCGTTCGGCCGCTACCAGCTCCTCACCGAGCTTGGACGAGGCGGCATGGGGATCGTCTTCAAGGCCTGGGACACGCAGCTCAGGCGGATCGTCGCCCTCAAGATGGTCCTCCCCTCCGTCCACGAGCGACGCGGCGTCATCGAGCGCTTCATGCGCGAGGCGCAGCTCGCCGCGAAGCTTCGCCACCCTCACATCGTCGGCGTCCTCGACGTGGGGAACGTCGGCCCGCAGCACTACTTCACGTCGGACTTCATCGACGGGCCCTCGCTCTTCCTGGCGATGAAGGGGCAGGTGCCGCTCCGCCAGCGCGTGACCTGGGTCAAGGCCATCGCCGACGCCCTCCACTACGCGCACGGACAGGGAATCGTCCACCGTGATGTGAAGCCCGAGAACATCCTCTTGGATGCGCGCGAAAACCCCTACATCACCGACTTCGGCCTGGCCAAGGAGGTCGACCTGGGCTCCACCCCAGGAGGTCCGGCGCTCACTAAGAGCGGCGCGATGCTCGGGACCCCCGCGTACATGAGCCCCGAGCAGGCCGCCGGCCACTTCGAACACGTGGGCCCCGCGAGCGACCAGTACTCGCTCGGGGTCGTCCTCTACCACCTCCTCGCGGGGAAACTGCCCTTCGACGAGACGGGGCTGCGCGTGTTCCTCAACGCCGTCATCGAGCAGGACCCAACGCCGCCCAGCCGCTTGAACCCCGCGGTGCATCGCGACATCGAGGCCATCTGCCTCAAGGCCCTGGAGAAGGACCCCGCGCGGCGCTACCCCGACATGGGCGCGATGACCGCGGACCTCGGCCGCTATCTCGATGGCGAGCCGATCCAGGCCCGCCCCGTCTCCTGGATGGGTCGCGTCTGGAGAAAGGCCAAGCGGAATCGCACCGTGGCGATGCTCGCCGTCGGCCTCGCGACGGCGCTGGTCGGCGTCCTCCTCATGGCGTTCTTCTACGGCGTCCTCCCGAGCCTGAACGCCGCAGCCGAGAGGCGCGCCGAGGAGCAGGCCCGCACGGACCGGAGGCGGGAGGCGGAGAAGCTCCTCACGGTCGCCCGCGGCTCGCTGTCGCGAGGGGAGTACGCGGCTGCGCGAGCCTCCGCCGCCAGGCTCGTCGCCGACTACGCGGGGCACTTCGAGCACGGCGAGGACCTCCCGATCGGGGAGGCCCACACGGTGCTCGGGGGCGCTGCACGCGGCGAGGGGCAGGCTCGCCTGGCCCTGGTCGAGTTCTACCGTGCCTTCGAGGCCTCCGTCGGCCGGACCGGAGAGGCGGAGTCGCTCGTCGCGGTCGGTGAGCAGCTCGCCGAGATGCACGAGTACGCCCAATCCTCGCGCATGTTCGAGCGCGCGCTCGCCACGGGGGCGGCCCCGAGGGCGAGCTTCCTCGCGCGTCTCGGCCTGGCCCATGCGACGCTCGTGGAGGGACGCTTCGAGGAGGCCCGGCGCGCGTTCATGGGCCTCCAGGCTGCCGCCGAGGCCTCGCAGGCCGAGCTCGACGAGATCGCGCGCAATGTCCGGTTCCTCACCGCCCTCTCCGGGACCACGCGGATCCGCATGCCCGGCTTCGACGCCGCCCCCGAAGGGCTGTCGTACGTGGATTTGGAGGGCGACCGCGTCACTGAGGTGATCGGCGTCACCTCCGGCGGAAAGGGCGTCGCGGTCTGGAGGCTCGAGGGGACGGAGGGGCGGGAAATCGGCCGCGTCCAGGTCCTCTCCGAGGAGCCGTTCCGCCTCTGGATGACCGACGCCCTGGACCTGGACGGGGACGGCGTGAAGGAGATCGTCGCCGGAGGAGGCAGCGGGGACGCGGCGACGGGCACGATCGTCGTGATCGGTTTCGTCGAAGGGAAGCTCGAGGTCCTTGCCCGCGCGCCGCTCACAGGGTCGATCAACGGCTCCGCGTTCGCCGTCGCAGACCTCGATGGGGACGGCGCCCGGGAGTTGATGGTCGGCACCGCCCTGTACGAGCGCGGTTTGCGCGTCTACCGGTTCGATCGCGCCCGGCACGAACTCCTCCTGGGCGCCACGCTCCCGCTGGGGGGGGACTCGACGCTGATCTCCACCCAGGACGCAAACGGGAACGGGCGGCCCGAGTTGTGGGCTTTTGTGGGCCCCTGGACCACCTTCGGACTCCTCGTATTCGAGGCCGACGCGAAGACGAACAAGCTGCGGATGATCGCGCAGGCCCCGATCTCGGAGTGGTACGGGATGGCCCGAACGCCCCTCCCGGACGGGGCCTTCCTGGTGGGCGCCGGCTGGTCCGACCAGGCCTTCAACGCGGTCCCGTCGTCCGTGGGTCGAAAGGAGTTCGCCGCGAAGTTCCGGAGACCCGGGATCTACGATGTGCGCTTGTCGAAGGAGGGCGGCATCGCCGTCTCCCCGGTCTGGGTGCGGAAGGACCCCGACCTCTGGACCGGATCGGCCACGGCGATTCCGGTCCTGGCAAAGGGGGCGACGTACGTCTGGGCGCTGGCCCCCTCGGACCCGCCTGAACCCGGTGGCCGTCCCAGCCCGACGACGCGCATCTTCGAACGGGAGGGCGACGACTGGAGGCACCTCACGTGGCTCTCTCTGCCCCCCTCGAGAGAGATGCCTATCGCCCACGACATCGATGGAGACGGGGACACCGAGTTGTTCTACATCGAGCAGGACCCGTCGCGGGGGGAGGCCGTCCTCCGGGTCTATGGGATGGGGCGGCCCGAGATCATCTGCCGCGAGCTGCCGGGCATGGAGGCCTCCTCGCTGGAGGCCCGCCGCCCCAGGCGCGCGGTCCCGCCTGCGCTCTCGGCGGCGCTGGAGACGGAGCGCGCCGGCCTCCACGACGAGGCCCTCGCCGCGTTCCGCCGCGTCCTGTCGTCCCAGGCGACGGAGGAGGACCTCGAGGAGGCCGGACTCGGCGTGGTGCGCTGCGGAACGGCGCTGGGGACCTGGGAGGAGACCGCGGGAGAGGTCACCGAGCTGGTGAAGCGGTATCCGACCATGGGGCCTGTGTTCGGACGGGCCCTCCTCGACGCCCTCGAAGAGGCCGGTCGCTGGGATCTCGCCCTGGCGAGCGCGGTGGAGCTGATGCTCTCGCCGGTCCTCACGACCGCCGAGGTCGAGGAGATTCGGGTCCGGGCGACCCTCCTGCGCGGGCTGGCCGAACCCGGAGTCGCGTTCGATGCCCAGCGGGACCTCGCGGCCTGCGACCTGCTGGCGACGACCCCGCTCGCGATGCGCATGGAGGGGGGGGGGACATTCGTCTTCCAAGGCTGCTCCCAAGGCTCGCGGCAGGTTCTGATCCCGCTCGCCTACGACTGCACCAACTACCGCCTCGAGGCGACGATCGAGGTTCCCCGGCACGAGTGGGCCAACGACCTCCAGATCGGCCTCGTCGCAGGGGACCCTGCGGCAGTGTTCGTGGGGGCCCCGTGGAGCCTGCCCGGAATCGACCTCCCGCGGGCCCCGGTGGAGCACATCCTCTGGATGGCCGCGGACGGGGAGACGGCGCACCCGAACCGGTTCTGGGACCTCAAGTTCGCCACGGGGCTCGGGCCGGTGACCTCGCGGGTCCGGTCGGGTGTCGAGGTCCCGCTGGGGCCAACGGAGTTTCGCCTGGAGTTCGCCCCGCACCAGCGCAAGCTCCGGTTCGGCGCCGCCTGCCTCGAGAACGCGTCGATGCAGGACACGCGGGTCTGGCTTGCGCTCTGCGGCTCGGGGCGGGTCGCGCAGGCCGCCTACGCCGCCGAAGTGCGGCTGGCGGGGCTGAAGATGCGGGCAGGGGGGCGGGGGACGAAGCTCGCGACGCACGACGCCCGGCGTGCGATCGACCTGCTCCTTCTGGCGAGCGGGCGGTGGATTCAGGGACGCGTCGAGGACGCGCGCCGCTTCTACGACCTCGCCGTCCAGCTCGGCGACGAGGAGGCGACGAGGGAGTCGGAGCTCGTGAAGCGGGGCCTCCCCTCGCGGTTCGCCGCGCCCGCCGGCCAGCACGAGAAGCACGTCGCCACGGATGCGCGGTTCTGGAGGGGCCTCCTGCGCGCGGAATCGGAGGGGCCGGAGGCGGCCCTCGAGGACCTGTCAGCGGCGACCTCGCGCGATGCGGCGCGGGTCGAGGTCCTGATCGCCACGTCGGTCCACGCCCTCCACGGAAGGCCCAGGCTCGCAGAGGCGGTCCGCGCGTACCTTGTGCAGGGGTCGACGCCGCCGCTCACGCCGCAGGAGCTCGGCGAGGCCGTGCACCTGAGGTGGGGCTTCCCCGCGGCGCAGGCGCTCCTCGTGGGCAGCGGCCTTCGGCCCGTGCGGCGCCCGGTGGTCCTCGAACTCCCGCCCGACGACGGTGAGGAGACGCCGGTGCGTCCAGGGGACGTGCTTCTCTCCCTGGACGGTGTCACGCTCGACGGCGTCAGCGACTTCCAGCGCCTGGTGCGCGAGGCACGCGACCGCGGCGCCGCCAAGGTCGCGCTGCGGGTCCTCCGCGACGAGAAGCCGCTCGAGGTCGAGATCGCGCCCGGCAAGGTGCGGTTCGCGCTGGGAGAGGGGATCCGGTTCGAGACGGAGCGGTAACCGCCGCATTCCGCTTGTCCGGGGCCGGCGCCACGGATACGATGCCCCGCCTTTTCCGAAGTTGGGCGAGGGGTGTCATGCGTCTTCGACCCGCGTTCCCGGCCCTCCTGACCCTCGCCTGCGTCGTGGCCGCCGCGGTGCCGTCCGACTACTGGCGCCTCGACGGCGCGCGCAATGGGGCGTACCTGCGATACGGGATGCAGGGCCTCGAGGTCCTCGCCCTCCAGCATGCCCTGATCGCGGCAAGCGTCCCGTGTCCCGAGACCTCCACGTTCGACACGACCACGCTCTCCGCGGTCCGCGCCTTCCAGCAGAGGTCCGGAGTCACCGTCGACGGCGTCGTCGGTCCGCAGACCGTCAGCGCGCTCGACCGCGCGCTCGGCGTCCAGCCGCCCCGAGGGATCCCCCAGAGGCCCAGCGGCGCGATGTCGGGGAGCGCCTTCATGACGGCGACGTGGACCATGGACCGCACGCGGCGGGAGTCGTCGATGCTCACGGAGCTGTCGCGCGGGAACCTCCCGCCGTTCGAGCGGAGGTTCATGGGCGTCACCGTCACCGACGCGGGGCCCGATGGCGTCCCGCACACGGTGACCTACCAGGTGATGCCGGACTACCTCGCGATCGGCTCCGACACGGATTTCGTGCGGATCCCTGCCAATCCACTGACGGCGCAGCGGGTCGCGGACCAATTCGGCTGCTCGCTGCCGACGCGGAAGATGGTCAATCAGATCTGGCGCGCGGCGGCGGCGCGGTTTGCCCCGATTCCGATGACGCCGGGGCCCCAGATGATGTCGAACGCGTACTTCCAGGAGCACAATAGGCGCATCGAACTCCAGCGGGCCGGTCGGCCGCTCGGCCTCCTCCTCGGCGGCACCAAGAAGGACGTGGTGATCTCGAACCGCCTCCTCTCGTACCCGACGCGCGTCGCGATCTACGGCTGGCACCAGTTGAACGGATCGCCGATCCAGCCCCTGAGCACGGTCCACGAGAACACGTACGCCGACTACAGCCACGGGATCCGCCTCGTGAAAAAGGCGGTCGTCGTGGACGGCCGAACGATGGACATCGTGGACGTCCTGCGCTCCGTCTCGCTCTCGTACCTCCTGAGCGACGAGGGGCGGATGCCCACGCCGCGCATCCCGGGCGTCCCGGAGCCGCGGTAGATCGCCCCGAGCGAGCCCCGCGGGGCAAGTCGAGTGGTTGCCGGCGCCGGCTCGCTGGTGTAGAATCCCGGCCGCTCCGCTCGCGAGGAACCACGTTGAAACGGATTCTGGTCGTCGAAGACGAGGCCATCATCCGCGGACCAATCGCGGCCCTCCTGCAGCAGGCGGGCTACGAGGTCGCGACCGCCTGCGCCGAGGACGAGGCAATCCGTCTCGCAAAGGCCAACCTTCCCGACTTCGTCATGCTGGACGTCCACCTCGCGAATGGCCAGACCGGCATCCAGGTTTGCGAGCGGCTCCGCGCGACTCCGCGCATGGAGCGGGTGCCGATCATGATGCTCACGTCCGACTCCGCGCGCGAGACGGTGATGCGCTGCATCGCGGCCGGCGCGAACGACTATTTCCTCAAGATCGGGTTCGATTTCGACTCGCTCCTGGCGCGGATCACGAAGTGGATCGGCGGCCCCGCGCCCGAGGATCAGCCGGAGCCTCAGCAGCAGGGGAGGTGGTGATGGGCCCCGAGTCCTCGATCCCCGTGTCGCATCTCCGTCTCTTCCTACACGACGTGAACAACGAGTTGTTCGCCGCGTCGGGGAACCTGCAGCTCCACGACCTGCAGCGCGGAAAACCGGAGGCGGAGAAGACGCTGCTGGCGGTGCGGCAGGCGGCGGACGAGCTGCAGGCGATCCTCTCCGAGCTCTCAGACTACGGATCCTGGTGCGGGGATGGGATTACGGTTCAGACCGCCCAGGTCGACCTGGCGGACGTCGCCCAGGCGGGCGTGACCCGCGCGACGGCTAGCCTCGCGCGGTTCCGCAAGACCGCTCGTTTCGAGCGGCCGGCGGGGCCCATCCGCGTGAACGCTGACCCGCAGCTCGCCGCGCGCGCGGTGCACGCCCTGATGCGAGCGAGCCTGTGGCGCGGCGCGGTGGGGGAGCAGGTCCCGGTCGCGGTGGGGCACGAGTCGGGGCTCGGCGTCGTGACCGTGGAGGACTGCGGCACGGCGATCCCCGGAGACCTCCTGGACCGGATCTTCACGGTCGACGGGATTGTCGAGTGCAAGAAGCGCGGCGTTCCGCCGGGCCGCCCCACGGCGCTCCTCTTCGCCCGTCTGGCGGCGGAGGCCATCGGCGGCAGGTGCTGGGCGAAGGCCCCCGGAGGCGGGATGCGCTGGTCGATTGGGCTGCCGCTGGCGACGTAGGTCAGCGAAGCGCCTCGACCCAGGCGGCCTTGCCCTTTTCCAGGGCGTCCCTCGTCGCCAGCGGCCGGTAGGGCACCTCGAGGCCCGTCGCTCGGACCAGCGTCGCCCAGGCCCGGCGCCGCTCCATCACGTCGCGGGAGTCGAGCATCCCGGCGAGAGCGAGCTTCCCGCCCCGGTCGCCGCAGAGGGCGAGCGCCTGCGCGGCCTGCAGGCGGATCGACGGGCCCGCCTGAATGCCGGCCAGCGACTCCATGAAGAGGCCGCGGAAGCGTACCTCGCCGCGAATGATGGACCGCAGGTACGCGAGCGCCCCCTCGTCACCCGCCCGCGCGAGGACCTCATCCGCGTGCAGAAGCCCCGATCGGTTCCTCGCGAGCCGCCTGACCCGCTCGGACGGGACCGGCGGCTTGCCGCAGCGCCCCAGCGCCCACGCGAGCGTCAGCTCCAGATCGATCCCCGCGGGGTCGCGCGCGAAGGCCTCCAGCGCCGGCGCCGCCGCGGGGTCCCCGGCCTCCGCCAGGGCGGTCACGAGCATCTGCCGCTCCTGCGCGCTCGACACGTTGGGGACCTCCTCCAGCAGCCCGGGCACCTCCGCCGGCCCCGCGCAGACGGACAGCGGCACGAGCGACAGGACGCGCTGGGGTCCCGAGGAGGCGCGGTACTGCCGAAGCCAGGCCGCCGAGAGCTCCGGAAGCGCCGGCTCGGCGAGACGCTGGGAGGCAAGCAGGTAGAGCAGGGCGGAGGCCCCCTCGGTGTAGACCCGAAGGCCGTCCGCGGCCTCCTCGCGGCCGAGGGCCGCCAGGGCCAGGGATACGGCGAGGTCGGGCGGACCCGCAGTCACGCCCGCAGGCTTCGCGGCACCGGCCGGCCAGGCCACGAGGGCGCGCTTCAGCGGATCGACCGCCTCGGAATACCCCAGCCGCCCGAGCGCGACCGCCGCGGACGAGACGACCTCCGAGTCCTTCGACTCAAGCAGCTCCACCAGGCGCTCCACGTCCTCGCGATCCCCGACCCACCCGATCGCATGGATGGCGTACGAGAGCGCCGGGTCGTCGTCACCGGACATCGCCTCGCGCGCAAGCGGGAGGACGCGCGGGTCCCGGGCGCGGGCGAGGAAGGCGAGGGTCTGCACTCGCCTGGCGGGGTCCTCCGTCTCCTCGCACGACTCGACGAGGTCCTCCATCCCCTCCGTGGAGTCCATGATGTAGAGGGCCGTGGCGTACTCCTGCCAGTGGTCCGCCGACTCGCGGAACCCGCGCCGCGCCGCCTCCTCGAGTTGGAGCCCGACGACCCCCGCGAACTGCTGGATGGCCAGCGCCCGGATCTCGGCGTCGGGGCTCTCCGTGAAGGCCAGGATCTCCGCCGGCGGGGACGCCGCCTGGTTGGCCGCGACGAAGCCGTAGATTCGTACGACCTCCAGGACGAGCTCGCGCGGCGCCTCCGTGAGCAGCTTGACGGCGCGCTCCCCGGCCCGCTCGGGGTCGATCGTGAAGACCGTGTAGAGGAGGACCTTGCAGTCCTCGGTCGGGCGCCTGCGCACGTAGCGGACCATGGCGTCGGCCACCCGGCCCCCGTCTCCGGCCGACGGGGCGGCGGGCGCCCCCGCGAAGTTCCCGGTCATCTGCGCACGAAGGGTATCGTCGACGAAGGCGCGCACGGCGGCGTCCTCCTCCTCCTCGACCGCCTTGCGGATCGCCTCCAGGAGCCGGCGCGAGCGATCGATGGCGGGTCCGGCGGGCCGCGCCGCCTCCAGGGCCGCCACGGCCCGCGGCCCCGACTTCCAGAGGACGTTCTCCGCGAGGCCCACCGTGCGCTCGTCGGCTGACCCAAGGGCCTCGACGAAGAGGTGCAGGTCCTCCCGGGCGAAACGGCGATGCCCATCGCCGATATCCGCGAGCGTGATCCCGAATCGGCCGTGCGCCGCGGGGTCGGCGTCGTCGAAATCGAAAACGTCCTTCCACGAGGATGGGTCCTTCATCGCCGCGTCGATGAGCTTCGAGGACGCCTCGGAGAGGGCCGCCTGATCCCCGCGGGTAACGGCGATGGCGGTGCGAATCGACCATCCCTCGATGCTGGCGGGCTTCGCCGCCACGAGCTTCGCGGCGATCGCCTCCGCCTCGTCGTGTCTGCCCGCGAGATTGAGGACGATGCCCTTGGCGGCCAGGGTGTCCACGTCGTCGGGCCTTGCCGTCAGCGCGGCGTCGAGCTCCGCGACTGCCTCGACCGGCCTCCCCATTGCGGAGAGGAGCGCGGCGCGGTAGATGCGCGCCCTATGCGTCTCGTGATTCGCCTGGATGGCGCCCCCGAGGTCCCCCAGCGCCTGCTGCGCGTCCGCGTCGTCCCCGACGACGAACGAGGCATCGAACATTCGGAAGTCGCGAGCGGGCACCTTGCGCACGATGAGCCCGCACGCGACCATCCTTTCCAGGACAAAGGCGCGCCCCCGCCCGAGGTGTGCCACGGCGTCGTCGGGGGCCGTCGCCAGGACGCGATCCAGGAGTCGACGCACCTCGATCCAGCGGAACAGCTCCTCCGCGATCGAGGCGGAGGCACGAAGCGCCTCGAGGTCCTCGGGGGCCGCCTCCAGGACCTTCCCCCACAGGGCAAGCGCGGCCTCGCGATCCCCGCGCGCCCGGGCGAGGCTCGCGCGGGCGACGTGGAGGCGCGGCTCGGCGACACCAGTGGCCGCCGCCGCGGCGAGGTCCTCCTCGGCGCGCGCCGCAAGCGCCGGGCCCGGCTCCATCCCCTCCGTGCGGACGGTCATCCCGTCGCGGTCGAGGGCCGAGAGGAGCGCCGCGTCCGCGCCCGGGGAGAGGTCCGCATACGCGAGCCCCCTCCGGTACTGCCATGCCGCCCCCGCGCGCTGGTCGGCGGGGAAGGCGGCGAGGCGACGGACCGACTCCGCGGCCTTCCCGGCGGCGAGGAGGCCGTCGACCTCGACAAGGAGCCTGCCCCACTCCGCGGTCGCGAGCCCCGTGGCCCGCTGGCGATCGACGAGCGCCTTCTCGACCTCGCCGCGCACCTCCCAGACCTCCGCGCGGGCCTCGAGCGGCCCGGGCGACTCGGGGGCGAGGCGGATCGCCTCGTCGGCCGCGCGGAGCCCCGCCGCGGGGTCGCCGCAGCGCGCCTCGGCGCGGGCCAGCTCCGCCCACGCGGCCGCGTCCGTCCGCCGGAGCTCGACGGCCTTCCTGAGCGCGTCGCGCGCCTCGCCCTCCCTCCGCTCTTTGAGGAGGATCGACCCCAGGTCCCGCCAGGCCTTCACGTGGCCGGGCGCAAGGCGGACCGCCTCCTGGAGCGCCGCGATCGCATCGGCGGACCTCCCCTGCGTGCGGAGCGCCGTCGCGTCGGCGTAGCGACGCTCGGCGCGCGCCTCCTGCGACGCGCGGCCGCCCTTCCACAGGCCTGCGCCTCCGACGCCGAGGCCGACGATCAGGACGCCGGTGACGACCGCCGCGAGCAGCGGGTTCCGCGCGGCGCGGCGGACGAGGCGGCCGATCGGGCCGACGGGGCGCGCGAGGATCGCCTCTCCCGCGAGGACGCGCCTGAGGTCCGCCTCGAGGTCCCCGGCCGTCGCGTACCGGCGCCCGCGGTCCTTCTCAATCGCCTTGAGGATGACCGTCTCCAGGTCCCGCGGGATCGACCTCCTCCAGCGGCGCGGCCTCGGCGGCTCCTCGTCGGTCACCTTTCGGAGGACGTTGTGCGAATTCGCGGTGAGGAACGGGGGAAAGGCGGTCACGGCCTCGTAGAGGACCATCCCGAGCGAGTAGACGTCGGAGCGCCCGTCGAGCTCCTCGCCTCGGACCTGCTCCGGAGACATGTACATCGGGGTGCCGAGGATCGACCCCGACGCGGTCATCGTCACGTCGTCGATCGGCTTCGCGAGGCCGAAGTCGGTTACCTTGACCCTCACGCCCTGACGGGTGCCCGTCGTGCTGTCGGTCTTCTTGGCCGGGTCGATCTGCACGGTGGCCGCCGTCGCGGAGATGGCGCCGCGGCTCGCGTCGGGGGCGGAGAGGACCATCAGGTTGGAGGGCTTCACGTCGCGGTGCAGGACCCCCGCCTCGTGCGCGGCGGCGAGGCCCGAAGCCACCTGCAGGCCGATCTCGCAGACCTCGTCGAAGGGGAGGCCGTCGGGCATCCGCTTGATGCGCCGGTCGAGCGACTCCCCGTCGATGAACTCCATCGCGATGAAGTGGACCCCCTGGTCCTGGCCGACGCCGTAGACGGTGACGCAATTCGGGTGCGTCAGGGACGCGGCGGCCGAGGCCTCGCGCTGGAAGCGGCGGACGTGGTCGTCGGTGAGGTTGGGCGTGAGCGGGAGGACCTTGAGGGCCGCGCGGCGCTGAAGGGACTCCTGCATCGCCTCGTAGACGACTCCCATCCCGCCGCGTCCGACTTCGCGGACGATGCGGTACTCGCCGAGGCGATCGTAGGGGATGGGGGCGGCGTCAGGCATGACGCGGGAAGCCTAGCACGCCGACGCGGGACTGGGCAAGCCGAGTCGCCCGGCGGCTACTTGCGGAGAACGGTCACGCGCGAGGGGGTGCGGGAGTAGAGCGGCCAGTAGGGGGACGCCGCGTCCCAGCGCTGCTTCACCGTCACGCCGTCCGCCTCGAACTCCACGTCGACCACGTTGCCGCTCGACTTGGGCGCGTCGAACTTCGGGTCGGGGCGGAGGGGATTCGGCGGGAGGATGCCGCTCTTCGTCTCGCGGCCCCGCCCCTCGATCCCCGTGGGGGGCATCTCGACGGGGAGGAGCGTCGACACGGCGCTCGTCTCGCCCTCCTCGAGCGTCATGAAGCGCTCGCGAACCGCGCCGTTCTCCTGGATGCGGTCGCGCAGGGCGACGATCGAGTGGTCGTCGACGGCGACGTACACCTTGCCGCCCGGGTTGTACGGCAGGCCCTTCAGCTCGACCGGCTCGGCGGCCAGGACCCACACGTCGCGCCCCTCGAGGAACTCGCGCCCCTCGACCTTGAAGCGCCACGAGGTCGGCTTCTCATCCCAGGAGCCGCCGTCGCCGTCCTGCATGCGATAGGTCCACGCGTCCACAATCCAGGTCTGCGCGGGGTACCAGCCCAGGCCGGGGAGCGTCTCGGGCGTCGTGCCCTGGGTCCCGAAGGAGGCGAGGAGCTCGTTTTCGGCGGCGATCTGCTCGGGGGTCGGCCCGGCGACCGCGGGGGCCCCGGCGGGCTGCGTCGCGACTGCGGAGGGGGAGGACTCGGGGGACTCGGGGATCGCGGCGAAGGGCGCCGTGGAGAGCGAGGGGCCCGCAGACGCCGGCAGCATGGCGCCCCCGGTGGACGAGGTCGTCGCGCCGTGGCGCGGGGTCTCCGGGCGCGCCAAGCCGAACTTGACGTACGCGGCCGCGATCAGGAGGAGCACGAGGGCGATGGGGATGAGCTTCTTCATGATCACCTCTCTCTCGCCCAAGATAGCCGCACGGCGGGTGCCAGGAGGAGGATTCGAGCGCCCGATTCACACGGAGATCGATCGTGACGCAACAGAAGCGCGGCCAATGTGTAACATCACACTACCCAAGCGCTGGCGTGAGCCAGGCCGGGTAGATGCGTTGCATGTGTGCAACGGCTATCGCACCAAAGGGGTGCGTGAAGCGGCGGCCACCAGGCCCGGCCACATGGCATCCGGTCCCCGGATCAGTGCAGATTGATGATTCGCCGGGCGAGCCAGCCGAGAACGACGAACCCCCCGAGGAGGGCCCAGCCCCACTCGTGGCCGAACGTGCCCGAGAAGTGGCCGCTGGATAGCATGAGGAAGACAACCGAGAAGGCCAGGAACGTGTTGTGCTGCGAGCGCTGCTTCGCGCGGTTCGCGAGGGCGGGGTCCGGCTCGGTCCCCTGCGACACGGCGCGAACGATTTTCTTCTGGCCGGGGATGATCCTCATCCAGACGTTCCCCGCCATGATCGTGCCGAGCAGCGCGCCGACGTGAAGGTAGGCCGCGCGCTTGTCCATCACCCTCGAGAGGCCGAAGGAGATCCCCATCAGGGCGGCGAGGCAGATCAGGCCGCCGATCCACTCGTTCTTCCCGAGTCTCGTGTTCCAGAAGAAGTCGTACGCGAGGAAACCCAGGAGGAGCGTTCCGAGGCCGATGTGCACCGTGAGGAGGTGGCTCAGCGTAGAGTCCTTGGCCGCGAGGGCGCCGGGCGCGCGGTAGAACACGAGCCACAGGAGGAAGACCCCGCTGATCCAGGTGAACGCCGCCTCCCACTTGAACCAGTGAAGCATCTGGGGCATGAACCCGGCGCGGAAGCGCTGCTTCTCGACGCGATAGAACCCGCCGCTGTGGACCATCCACAACTCGCCGGTCACGGCGCCCGCCGGGTCGGCGGCCTTCCCCTCCATGTGCCGGTCCATCCAACTGAAGAACGCGGTCGTCCCGACCCAGAGGATCGCGGACACCACGTGGAACCAGCGGCCGGCGATATTCATCCACTCGACGGCCTGGATGTCCAGGAAGGACCAGTCCATGTCGGGGCTTCTCCTCTAAGTACCGGTCACTAAGTTTCACGGGATGCGGAAGTGCACGGTTGCTGGAGTCGCGCCCGTGAGGGCGCGGTGGATCACGCCCGTAAGGGCGTGATCTTGCGGTCGCACGCCCTTACGGGCGTGATCCACCGCGCGCTTACGCGCGCGACTCCAGGTCGAACCGATGGGCGTATCCCGGGAAACTTAGTGGACGCTACTTAGGACAGCGTCGCGCGGTACGTTACGCGACGGGCCCCAGGCGGTCAAGCGCGGTCGCCGGCCCGGGCCTTGCGTGGTATTATCACCGGCGATGTCCGAGCTCCAAGACCCTGCCTCCGAACCCACGCTCACGCCGGAGGCGACGGCCACCCGCCGGCTGCTCACCTGCCCCAAGTGCGGAGCGAACTACGAGGTGCGGAATTGGACCGCCGACCGCGCGGTCCGCTGCCCCGCGTGCAGCGTTGACCTGACGCCCCCGCGAGTCGACCGCGTCCTCGACGCCTCCGTGCCGCTCGTTCCGATCGGCGAGCTCGCCGACGGGGGGAAGCCCTTTGGCCGCTACCGCCTCCTCGCCCAGCTCGGCAGGGGAGGCATGGGCGTCGTCTGGAAGGCGTTGGATACGCACCTCCGCCGCCACGTCGCCATCAAGGGGATCCTCTCGTTTGGCGAAGCGGATGGGACGCAGATCGAGCGCTTCCAACGCGAGGCGCGGGCGGCCGCGAAGCTCCGACACCCGAACATCGTCACGGTCCACGACGTCGGTCTCATCGAGGGGCAGCACTACATCTGCGCGGACTTCGTCGACGGCGAGTCGCTCGACAAGCGCATGGGCAAGGCCTGGCCCGTGAAGAGGGCCCTCGAGCTGGTTCGCACGGTCGCGGAGGCGCTCCAGTACGCGCACGACCAGGGGATCGTCCACCGAGACGTGAAGCCGGCGAACATCCTCCTCGACGCGCGCGACATGCCGTACCTGACCGACTTCGGCCTCGCCAAGGACGCGCGGGGCTCCGACGCGACAGCCATCACGGGGACTGGCGACGTCCTCGGGACACCCTCCTACATGAGCCCCGAGCAGGCGCGCGGCGAGGCGCGGCAGACCGGCCCCGCAAGCGACCAGTTCTCGCTCGGCGTCGTGCTCTACGAGCTGCTCACGGGAAAGCGGCCGTTCACAGCGGAGACCCAGTTCGCCACGATGCGCGCGGTCGCGGAGGCCGATCCGCCGAGGCCCACGGCAATTCAACCGAAGATCCACCGCGACGTGGAGACCATCTGCCTGAAGGCGCTCGAGAAGGACCCGACGCAGCGGTACGCGCGAATCGGCGACGTCGCCGCGGAAATCGGGCGGTACCTGGACGGGGAGCCGATCCTGGCACAGCCAATCGGATCGATCGCCCGCCTGCTTCGCAAGGCCGGCAGGCACCGCGCCATCGTCATCCCGACGGCCGCCGCCCTCCTCCTCGGCGGCGCCGCGGCCGTGTGGGCCTTTATCGCGAGGGACGCGAAGCAGGGGGAGGTCGAGGCGCGCGCCGCGCAGGCGACTGCGGAGGGGCGCCTGCAGAAGGGGAAGCTCGTCGCCGACGTCTTCGGGCGGTGGACCCAGCTCTCCACGACGCTGCGCGAGATGGAGTCCATCTGGTTCTCCTCCCGCGCGACGGCGGCGGAGCGGAGCGCGCGGCTGGATGCCGGATGGGCGCAAGTCCAGGTGTTTCTGGACGGCACGCCGGGGGACTCGGCCTCCAGGGCGACCGCACTGGCCGTGGCGACATGGCCCCGCTACCTCGTCGCGGGGAGGGATGACGCCGCGGCCTGGGCGCGATCAGCCTGCACGGTCGACCGCGAGGTCCCCTTTCCCCAGCTCATGCTCGCGCTGGTCCTGATCTGCGATTCGCTCTACTCGCAGCCTCTCCCGTCCCTCGTTTTCGGCCCGACGGGGTGCCGCCTCGGGCCGCCACCCCAGGATTCGCCCGAGCGGGCCAGGGCGCGCGCGGAGATCGAACGGCTGCTCGCGGAGGCCGCGTCGAGTCCGGTCTGGGGCCGCGAGGGGGCCGGGGCGTTCCGCTCGGCATCGGCCGGCCTGCTTGCGTTCCAGCGGGGCGACTACGAGACCGCCGATCGCTCCTTCACGGAGGCCCTCGTCGCGCCCGACCTCCGTCCCATCGAGAACAACCTCCGGTATGCCCGCGCTCATGCCCGATGCATGCGGCTCGCCTTTGCGGACGCGCTCGAGGACCTCGAGATGGTGGCCAGGGAGCGGCCGGATCAGCCCTCCCTGCGCGCGTTCCTCGGGGATCTGCACGCCGGGCTCGCGTCCGATTTCGCCGTCCGGGGAAGAGACCCCCGTCCCGCCCTGCGCACCGCGATTGCGCGGTACGACGAGTCTGCGGACCTTGCGCCGGGGGATGCGAACCTGCTCCTGAATCGAGGACACGCGTGGTACGCCCTCGCACAGGCCGAGTCCGCGCTCGGGGGCGACGCGAAGTCGTGCATGCAGAATGCCCGAGCCGACCTCGACGGCGCCGTGGCGTCCGAGGGCCCGCTGGCGCGGTCGGCGCGGATCAACCGCGGCGAGCTCTGGGACTGGTGGGCCTCCGTCCAGCTCCGGGAGGGCGAGGATCCGTTCGGCTCGCTGGATCGGGCCGTCGAGGACTTCACGCAGGTGCTGCGGAGCGATCCCGACGACCCCGAAGCTCTCGCTGCCCGAGGCTCGGCGCTCGAGCACCTCGGTGAGGCGGAGGCAAAGGCTGGACGGGACCCTCGGGCAAGGTGCGAAAGCGCCCTCGCCGACCTGGCGCGCGCCCTCGCGATCGACCCGGACGGGCTCGTCGCCCTGGGGAATCGAGCCAACGCCTTCGCCCTGCGGGCCGAGGCGGAGCATGCGCGCGGCATCGACCCCGGTGCGAGCTACGACCTGGCGGAGACCGACCTGCGTCGCGCGATCGACGCCAACCCCGAGTTCGCGGAGGGAATGCGAAACCTCGCGACCCTGTGCCAGGACCGAGCCCTCCTCGACGCCGCCGCAGGGCGGGACCCGTTGCCCCGTTTGGACGAGGCGATTCGTCTGCTCGATCGGGCCCTCGAGGTCCGCCCCGGCGACGCCGAGGCCTTGATCGGCCGTGCGGCGGCCCGTTCGAAGCGCGCGGAGGCGGCGGGCGCCCGCGGCGAGGACCCGACGGCGGAGTTCGACCGCGCCGTCGCCGACTTCGACGCCGGGCTCGCGGTCAATCCTCGCCACCCGTGGGCCCGAGTCAACCGGGGCAACGCGCGCATCCGGCGGGCCGACTGGGAGGCGACCCACGGTGTCGACCCGGGGGAATCGCTCCGTCGCGCACTCGCCGACTACGAGGAGGCGATCGAGCTCCACCTCCGCCAGGCGGACGCGCGGTCCGGGCGTGCGGCGGCGCACTCGCGTCTGGCGGAGCGACTCCTCGCTCGCGGCGAGGACGCCCGCGACGCCATGGACCGCGTGCTCGAGGACCTCGACGAGGCCCTCGCTCGGAGCCCCGATGACCCCTACGCCCTCTACAACCGGGCCGCGGCTTGGTACATGCGAGCACAGGCGGACGCCGCCACCGGGAGCGACCCGCGGCAAGCGTACCGGAAGTCGATCGCCGACTTCGACGCGGCCATCCAGGCCAGCCAGGGGGACCCCGAGGCGAGGCGGAGCCGGGCGGCCGTCCTCCTGGCGCTCGCGTCGGCCGAGGTCGCCGCCGGGGCGGACCCGCAGGCGGCGCAGGCAAAGGCGATGGAGGACCTGGAGGCGGCACTCCGAGCGAACCCGCGGGACGGGGAGGCCTGGAAGCTCAAGGGGGAGCTCTTCGAGGCGAAGGGCGAAATCGAGCGGGCTGTCGAGGCGTACGAGCGGGCGTACCGGATCTTCGGCGACTCCGTTCCGGACGTCAAGGCGCGGCTCGAACGCGCGCGCGCAAAGCTCCCCCGCTGAAGCCGCCGAGTCTCTTTTCGCTGGAACCCGACATGGGTTCCGGCGTCCAATGCCCATCCTCGCCGCGCCGCTGATCACGGCATCACATCGGTTCAAGGGCAGCACAACTCACCTGGGGGGTTCCACATGCGTCGCAAGCAGGCGACCCTCGTCGGCGTCATTGCCACCCTGGCCTTCTCCGCCTCCTTCCTCTATTTGATCGCCGACGAAAAGGCGCCCCCCGATCGCGCGACCGTCAAGAGCGCGATGGAGAAGGGGAACTGGAAGGAGGCGCTCGACGGATGGCGCGCCCTCGTCCTCGACCCCGCGGCCGAGGCCGACCACATCGCCGACGACTACAACCAGGCCGTCCAGGCGCTGCGGAACCTCGGCACCGTCGAGGAGTTCGACAAGTTCACCGAGGACGCCGTCGCGGCCCACCCGAAGCAGTGGCGGCTCCTCACCGCGGCCGCGAGCGCGTACGAGAACAACAACGAGCCGTACGGCAACATCATCGCGGGGAAGTTCAGCCGCGGCTACGCGCGTGGGGGCGAGGCCCGCTGGGTCAATACCTGGGAGCGCGACCATGTCCGCTCCATGCAGCTCCTCGAGCAGGCGATGAAGCTCCTCGTCGAAGCGGACGCAACGAAGGCGCAGCAGGCCGACGTCTACCTCCAGACCGCGCGCTCCGTGATGGGGAGGAACGGCTACCAGGGCGCGTGGCGCCTCCAGGACCTCAGCGACATCTCCACGCTTCCCGACTACGGCGAGGGGTGGGGCGGATATGGCTACGAGGCCGGCAAGGGCGCCCCGACGCACGCCGACGGCACGCCGGTCTACCACAAGCTCCCCGAGTCGTGGGAGGCCGCAAAGAGCGACGGCGAGCGCTGGAGGTGGTGCCTGTGGCAGGCGGGGAAGGCGGACGCCAACCGCGCCGTCGAGGTCCGCTGGGAGTTCGGCGCGTTCCTGCGGCACCAGTTCGACGTGCAGACCCTGGCCGAGTACGGCTGGTTCCAGAGCGGAGACAACGAGGACACGACCGATGCGACGAAGGCCACCTACCAGGTCCACACGCTGACCGACAAGGAGACGCTGGCGCGCCTCGCGGTCGGCGTGAAGCGCTTCGAGCTGCCCGACGAGTTCAACTTCATCCGCATCTTCCAGGAGCTCGCGAAGGGGAACGAGTCGTACGCCGAGCAGTCCCTCGTCATGCTGGCGCAGATTCACGAGGACCGCAGGCAGTACCCGAAGGCGGCGGAGTACTGGAAGGAGTGCATCGACCGCTTCGGCGACGGCGGGGGCTGGCGGCGCCAGCGCCTCGACCAGATCGTGGGGAACTGGGGCCAGTTCGAGGGCTCCCCGACGCAGCCCGCGGGACGCGGCGCGACGGTGGGGTACCGGTTCCGCAACGGCGACCACGTGGAGTTCGAGGCGTTCGAGATCGACGTGCGTCGCCTCCTCGCGGACGTGAAGGACAAGATCTCGGGCAACCCCAGGCAGCTCGAGTGGGAGGACACCGACATCCAGAACCTCGGGTACCGGATCATCGAGAAGAACCAGCGGCGCTACTTGAAGGAGAGCATCGCGACGTGGGCGATGGACCTCGACCCGAGGCCGAACCACTTCGATCGCCGGATCAGCGTCGCAACGACGCTCCAGCGCCCCGGCGCGTACCTCCTCGTCGCCAAGATGAACGGCGGAAACACCAGCCGCGTCGTCATCTGGGTCGCCGACACCGTGATCGCGAAGCGGCCGCTCGAGCAGAAGACGTGGTTCTTCGTCGCCGACGCGGTGACCGGCAAGCCGGTCGCGCACGCCAATCTCGAGATGTTCGGCTACCGCCAGCGCTACGTCGAGGGGCCCGGCGGCGCGAACGGGCGGTACGTCGTGGACACGCTCAACTTCGCCGAATTCACCGACGCCGACGGGCAGGTGATCCTCGAGGGGAAGGACAGGACGGACTACACCTGGCTCGCCACGGCGACCGTCGAGGAGGGGGACTCCAAGCGGTTCGCCTACCTCGGGTGGAGCGGTATCTGGTGCCAGCAGCGCTACGACGCGGAGTACGAGGCCACGAAGGCGTATGGGATCACCGATCGCCCGGTCTACCGCCCCGGCCATACGGTGAAGTTCGCGACGTGGGTCGGCCACGCGAAGTACGACCAGCAGGGGGACTCGCCGTTCGCCGGCCAGTCGATCCCGGTCGAGATCCGCGACCCTCGCGGAGAGAAGGTCTGGTCGAAGACGCTGACCGCGGACCGCTGGGGCGGGATCCACGACGAGTGGGAGCTCGCGAAGGACGCGACGCTCGGCGTCTACTACGTGCAGCTCCCGAACATCGCGAACGCGGTCTCCTTCCGCGTGGAGGAGTACAAGAAGCCCGAGTTCGAGGTGAGGATCGAGGCCCCCACCGACCCGGTGATGCTCGGCGAGAAGGTGACCGCGACGATCCAGGCGCGGTACCTGTTCGGAGCGCCGGTGGAGGAGGGGAAGGTCCACTACAAGGTGATGCGCAGCGCGCACTCGGGGAACTGGTACCCGCGCTGGTACTGGGACTGGTTCTACGGGTCGGGCGCATGGTGGTTCGGCTGCGACTATGCCTGGTACCCCGGCTGGGGCGACTGGGGCTGCCGCCGCCCGATCTGCTGGTGGTGGTCGTGGTACCAGCCGGCGCCGCCTGAGGTCGTCATCGACGCGACGGGCGAGATCGGCCCCGACGGGACGCTGAAGGTCGAGATCGACACGGCGCTTGCGAAGGCCGTCCACGGCGACGAGGACCACTCTTACACGATCACCGCGGAGGTCACCGACCCGTCCAGGCGGACGATTGTCGGGCAGGGCCAGGTTCTCGTGGCACGCAAGCCGTTCAAGGTCTACGCGTGGGTCGACCGGGGCTACTACCGCGCGGGCGACACGGTCCACGCGTCGTTCCAGGCCCAGCGACTCGACGGGAAGCCGGTGAAGGGAAAGGGCGCCCTCAGGCTCCTCGCCATCACCTACGACAAGGACGGAAAGCCCTCCGAGGCGGAGGTCCAGAAGTGGGACCTCGACACGACCGAGCAGGGGACCGCGGAGCAGACGATCGAGGCGGCCCAGCCGGGGCAGTACCGCCTGTCGTACGTCGTGACCGACGCCGCGAACCACGAGATCGAGGGCGGGTACGTCTTCACGATCGTCGGCGACGGGTTCAACCACGGGGCGGACTTCCGCTTCAACGCGATCGAGCTCATCCCGGATAAGAAAGAGTACGCGCCGGGCGAGAAGGTGACGCTGCAGGTGAACGTCGACCGCGTCGGCGGGACGGTCCTCCTCTTCGTGCGCCCCGCGAACGGGGTCTACACGGCGCCGCGGGTCATCCGCCTGGAGGGGAAGAGCACCACCCAGGAGATCGAGGTGTCCCTGAAGGACATGCCCAACTTCTTCATCGAGGCGATGGCCGTACACGGCGGCGAGGTGCACTCGGAGTCGCGCGAGATCCTCGTGCCCCCGGCCAGCCGGGTGCTGAACGTCTCGGTGACGCCGTCGTCCGACAAGTACAAGCCGGGGGCGAAGGCGAAGGCGAAGATCGTCCTGACCGACCCCTCGGGGAAGCCGTACAGCGGGAGCTGCGTGGTCTCCGTCTACGACAAGGCCGTGGAGTACATCTCGGGCGGATCGAACGTGCCGGGAATCCGCGAGTTCTTCTGGAAGTGGCGGCGCTCGCACCAGGTGAACCTGGAGCACTCCCTGGCCCGGTGGGGCACGCTCGCGCTCAAGAGCAACGAGGTGGGCATGAGCGACGTCGGCGTCTTCGGCGCGACGCTGGAGTCCGACCACAACGAAAGCGACAAGGAGGAGCAGGGCCGGGGCAGCGAGAGAAGGGAGCAGCTTGGGGGCCTGCGCGCCAAGGGCGGCGGCCGGGCGGACATGGCCCCGAGGGCGCCGGGGGCCGCGGCGCCCATGGAGAGCCTTTCGGAGGAGAAGTCAGCCAACGGGGCGATGGCGCCCGGCGACGACGCCGACGGCGGCGGGGGGGCCACGCCCCCGGCCGCGCCCGACTTCGTCCAGCCGACTGTCCGTCAGAACTTCGCCGATACGGCCCTCTGGGTCGCCTCGGTGGAGACGAACGCCGACGGAGAGGCCGAGGTCGAGTGGACCATGCCCGAGAACCTCACGACGTGGAAGACCTGCGTCTGGGCCATCGGACGCGGCACGCAGGTCGGCGAGGGGTTCGCGGAGTCTGTGACGACGAAGGACGTGATCGTCCGCCTTCAGGCGCCCCGGTTCTTCGTGCAGAAGGACGAGGTGGTCCTCTCGGCGAACGTGCACAACTACCTGGAGGCCAAGAAGTCGGCCCAGGTCACGCTGTCGCTCGAGGGAGGCTGCCTCGAGGCGATGGGCGAGCTCACGCAAACGATCGAGATCGAGCCCGACGGCCAGACGCGGGTCGACTGGCGCGTGAAGGTGGTGCAGGAGGGGACCGCGGTCGTGCGGGCCTCGGCGCTGACGGACGAGGAGTCCGACGCGATGCAGCTCACCTTCCCCGTGTACATCCACGGAATGCTGAAGACGGACTCGTTCAGCGGCGTCGTCCGGCCGGGGACGGACTCGGCCTCTGTGACGATTCGCGTGCCGAAGGAGCGCAGGATCGGGCAGTCGCGCCTCGAAGTGCGCTACTCGCCGACGCTCGCGGGGGCCATGGTGGACGCGCTGCCGTACCTGACGGACTACCCGTACGGCTGCACGGAGCAGACGCTGAACCGCTTCCTGCCCACGGTGATCACGCAGAACGTGCTCCTGCGCATGGGGCTGGACCTGAAGGACATCCGCGACAAGCGGACGAACCTGAACGCACAGGAGATCGGCGACGACAAGGAGCGCGCGGAGCAGTGGGCGCGCGTGAAGAGCGACCACAACCCGGTCTTCGACATGGACGAGGTGAAGTCCATGGTGAAGGCCAGCGTGAACCGCCTGACGAGCATGCAGGTCTCCGACGGTGGCTGGGGCTGGTTCAGCGGGCAGGGCGAGTGCAGTTGGCCGCACACGACGGCGTACGTCGTGCACGGCCTGCAGATCGCCCGCGACAACGACGTGGCGCTCGTGCCGGGCGTGCTCGAACGCGGCATCGAGTGGCTGAAGCGCTACCAGGCGGAGCAGATCGGCTACCTGAAGCTCCCGCCCGACGCGCCGTACCACAAGCGGTACGCGGATGCGCTGGACGCATTCGTCTACATGGTGCTGGTCGACGCGAAGATCGACGACACCGACATGCGCGGGTTCCTGTTCCGCGACAAGAACCAGCTCCCGGTGTACGCGAAGGCGATGTTCGGCCTCGCGCTGCACACTGTGGGCGACGTCGAGAAGCTGGCGGAGGTCCGCCAGAACCTCGACCAATTCCTGGTGAAGGACGACGAGAACCAGTCGGCGTGGCTGCGCCTCCCCGAGGACAACTGGTGGTGGTGCTGGTGGGGGAGCGAGTACGAGGCGCACGCGTACTACCTGAAGCTCCTCTGCCGGATGGAGCCGAAGGGGGAGACGGCGACGAGGCTGGTGAAGTACCTCATCAACAACCGCCGTCACGCGACGTACTGGAACAGCACGCGTGACACGGCGGTGGTGATCGAGTCGTTCGCGGACTTCCTGAAGGCGAGCGGCGAGGACGCCCCGGACATGACGGTGGAGATCCTCGTCGGCGGGAAGAAGATGAAGGAAGTGGCGATCAACAAGGACAACATCTTCAGCTTCGACAACAAGCTGATCATGCTCGGTGACGCCGTCGAGGAGGGCGAGCACGCCGTCGAGGTGCGCCGCACGGGGAAGGGGCCGGTCTACTTCAACGCGTACCTGACGAACTTCACGCTGGAGGACCCGATCGGACCCGCGGGGCTGGAGGTGAAGGTCGGACGGAAGTTCTACAAGCTCGAGCCCGTCGAGAAGACCGAGAACGCCGAGGGCGAGCACGGACAGGTGGTGAAGCAGAAGGTGGAGAAGTACAAGAGGGTCGAGCTGCCGGACGGGGCGGAGCTGAAGAGCGGCGACCTCGTCGAGGTGGAGCTGGAGATCGACAGCAAGAACGACTACGAGTACCTGGTCTTCGAGGACATGAAGGCCGCGGGGTTCGAGCCGGTCGAGGTCCGCAGCGGCTACAACGGGAACGACATAGGGGCCTACGTCGAGTTCCGCGACGAGCGGGTCTGCTTCTTCGTGCGGATGCTGCCGAGGGGAAAGCGGAGCGTGTCCTACCGGCTGCGGGCGGAGATCCCCGGCAAGTTCAGCGCGCTGCCGGCGCGGGCGAGCGCGATGTACGCGCCCGAGCTGAAGGCGAACTCGGCGGAGGCCAAGCTCGGCGTGACCGACTAGTGTCCCGTCAACCGCTATTCCGGCAGGTGGAGTCGCGCGCGTAAGCGCGCGGTGGATCACGCCCGTAAGGGCGTGCGGCCGCGGGATCACGCCCTTATGGGCGTGATCCACCGCG
>Ga0080064_1003132_pt1 | contig 25248 bp, 25 predicted proteins | sample Subgrocontami54m_FD_69260 | JGI IMG/M metagenome (GOLD analysis project Ga0080064, IMG submission 69260) | Subsurface groundwater microbial communities from S. Glens Falls, New York, USA - GMW46 contaminated, 5.4 m (SPADES assembly) (version 2) ...
GTGACCCCGCGGGGGGGCGCGGCCCCCCAGCCGAGCCGGTCGCCGACGGCCGCGCGATGCCCGGACCCGGGGTGCTGGCCTTCGGCATCAGGAGGATCGCGAGGACCGCCACCACGGCGATCCCGGACACCAGCCGGGTGGCGCTCGGACGCTCGACCGAGGGCCACCAGCGGGGTCGCCGGGACGTGACCCGGATCTGCTCGATGGTCGCCGCGCTGAGCTCGCGCGGCGCCGGACGGTCGAACCGGTCGACGAAGGCGGCTGCGATCCGCTCGCCGTCCCAGGTCTCGTGGGTCATCGGTCGTCCTCGACGAACAGCGCCTTCTCGAGCGCGCGACGGGCGGTGAACAGGCGCGACTTGGCGGTCCCGATCGGGATCGCGAGGGTGGCGGCGATCTCGTCGAGGCCGCGACCCTCGAGGTGGTGGAGCGCCAGGATCGCGCGCTGGTCGAAGGTCAGCCGGTCCATTGCCCGCGCCAGCCGCTGACCGTCGGTCGGCTCGACCGCGGCCGCCGATGGCCCCGCAGTGATCTCCACGTCCGAGCTCGCGATCTCGCGGACGAGCCGCCGGCGTCGTGCACGGAGGGCCATCCGGGCGGCGTTGACGGCGATCCTCTGGAGCCAGGAATCGAACCGATCGAGATCGCGGACCGATGCGATCCTTCGCCACGCCGCGACGAAGGTCTCCTGGGTCGCATCGCGGGCGTCGGCCTCGTCGCCGAGGATCGCCAGGCTGAGTCGGTACACGGCATCGATCCGGCTGCGCACGATCGCCTCGAAGGCGTCGCGGTCACCGCGGTGGGCCTGCTCGACGAGGGCTCGGTCCACGCGGGGCGACCTCTTCCTGGCGATCGGGTTCGACCATTCGATGCCGGCCGACACCCGACGGTTCATCCGCTGGTCGATGGCGTCTCGTCGGGCGGGTCGGGGACGGTCGCGCCGGTGTCGGCCGACTCGGGCTGGTCCGTGGTCGCCTCGAGCGTGACGTCCCCCGTCGTCGCCGCCAGCGGCGCGTCGTCATCGTCCTGGGACCAGAACGCCGGCGCCGGCTCGGACTCGGCGAGGGCTTCTTCGGTCGGCCGGGCGTGCTCCGAGAGCCAAACGTCGCGGAGCGGCTCTTCGCCGGCCAGCCAGGGGCTCGATGCGCCGAGGATCGTGCTGCCCTTCGGACGGCCGAGCTGCTGGGAGACATGGAAGTCCGGATCGGGCTCGATGAACCGGGCATCCACCTTGCGCGGCTGATGGCAGCGATAGCAGGTCTCGTGGGTCGGATCGTTGAACGACGAGCAGTTGTCGCACAGCCAGACCCGGTCGGGCAGGATCTTTGGCTTGGACGCGCGTCGCCCGCCGACATTCCAGCCCGCCCAGGCGGCGATCAGGAGGACCGCGATCCCGGCGGCGAAGAAGAGCGGTGCGTTGTCAGGCATGTTCCGGGAGCTCCACCGGAGCGGGGAACGCGGTCTTGAGGGTAAACGCATGGTCGCTGGGACCGTTGGCGGCCAGGTGCTCCAGCCGCCGTTTGGCCTCTTCGACCGTCGGGCGGTGGCCGGCCGGGATCCACCACAGGACGAGGCTCGGGCCGTCGAGCGGGACAAACCACTCGCGACGGCGCCGAAGGAACTCAACATGAACCGACCGGTAGGCATACTCCCGGAGCGCCTCGACCGATGTCCAGACCGTCAGATTGACGATCATTCGCGGGTCCTCGAAGGCGCGGATCGAGGTCGCCGCCCCGCTCTCGTCCTGGAGTCGCCAGACGAAGCCGGGGCTGGCGTCGCCGACGCCGTTGATCCGATCGAGGTTGGCCACGAAGTCCGCCATCGCGCCCGAGTCGATCGGGCCGACCGTTCGCCCGATGTTGAGCTGGGCCAGGTGGTAGGTCGGGGAGGAGGTTGTCATCGGTTGGGCAGTCCGTCGCCGCCGGCGAGGCGACGCAGATCGTCGAGGATCCGATCGACGTCGGCCTCGGTGGCCAGGTAGTTGACGATGCCCGCTCGAAGGTAGGTTCGGCCGCGCAGGACGGTCGTGCCGAGCCAGCCATCGCCCGAGGCGACGAGCCCGGCCTGGATCCGGTCCTGGTGGGCATCGAGGACGGCCGGGTCGAGTCGAGCCGCCGCCGCCGCGCCACCGGGCAGATGGCGAAAGCAGACCACCGACAGGTCGGGCTCCGACGGGAGCGCCTCGAAGTCGTCCGCCTCGGCACAGCGCCGGGCGAGGTACGCCGCCAGGTCGTCGTTGGCCTCGATCAGCCGGGCCAGGCCGGTCGTCCCGAGATGCTTCCAGCTCATCCACAGCTTGAGCGCCCGCCAGCGCCGGGTGCCCTCGAGCGAGCGCTGGTAGTAGTTGAGCTGCTCCTCGTCGGAGGCACCGGCTTCCGGGCCCCCGTCGGCCGGGTCGGTCTCGCCACCGCGGTAGTACTCGGGGTTGTGGTGGTAGACCTCGAGCAGGTCGTCGCCCCGACGGACCAGCAGCCCACCGATGTCGTAGGCCTGGAAGAACCACTTGTGGGGATCGATCGTGACGCTGTCGGCTCGCTCGAGGGCGAACAGCCGGACCCGGTCGCGTTCGGACAGGAGCGCGCCGCCGCCGTAGGCCGCGTCGACGTGGAGCCACAGACCCTCGCGCGCGGCAACATCGGCCAGTTCGTCGGTCCGGTCGATCGAACCGGTGTTGGTCGAGCCGGCGACCGCCGAGATCGCCCAGGGCGTCAGACCGGCCGCCCGGTCCTCGGCGATCGCTCGAGCCACCGGCTCGCCGCGGAGCCGGAAGGCGTCGTCGGCCGGCACGAGATGGAGGGTCTCTGGCGGGAAGCCAAGCTCGTCCAGCGCCCGAGCGATCGAGAAGTGGGTCTGCTCGGACGAGTAGGTGCGGATGCCCTCGAGCTGACGGCCCCGTGGCGCGCGGGCGAGGCCGAGGATCCGTCGCAGACCGACATCGCGGGCGACGGTCATCGCCATCAGGTTGGCCATCACGCCACCCGAGGTGAGGATCCCGAAGCTCGCTGGCCCATACCCGACGAGGTCGCATAACCAGCGCCCGACCTCCTCCTCGACAAAGGCGCCGCTGGGGCCGGCATGCCAGACGTCGACGCCCTGGTTGGTGAACTGGGCGAGGAGCTCACCGGCGATCGACATCGTCAGCGGCGGTGGGGTGAAGTAGCTGAGCGTCCGCGGATGCCAGCTATTGAGCTGGTACGGAGCGAGGCGCTCGCGGAACTCGGCCAGGATCGCCGCCGAGGTGCGCGGGTCGCGGGGCGCCGGCCCCGGGCCATCGCGCGGTCCGTCCGGGTCCGCCGCGTAGAACGTGCGGCGCATCTCGGGATAGCCGGTCGGCTCGCCGGCCGAGCGGCGGAGCGCCTCCTCAAAGAGGTAGTCGAGGGCGGCGGCCCAGGTCTCGCGGCCGAGTCGTTCCATCGCCGGACGGGCCGTGGCCACGTCATCGACTCCGATCAGGCCCGGCTCTGGGTGCCAGCCGAACCGGTCGGCGGCGGATGGGCGGGTCTCGGGCGCCGAGTGGCGTGCCGCCGGCCCGAGCCGATCTGCCGAGTCCGCGCGTCGCATGACCCGGATGGTAGTTGCTGCGGGCACGCCAGGGAGGCGAACTGCTGGTCCGAGCCCGACCCGGCCACGGATGCGTCGTCAGCGCTTCCAGCGCCTGTCCCGTATCGTTGCCGCTCGTGACCGAGCCGACGCCTCCGCCCTCCGACCGCCCTGCCGCGCCTGGCCCGCATCGACCGAGCGGGGCCATCAACCCCGGTCCGGTCGCCTACAAGGGTCAGCCGCTCGAGGCGGAGCGCGGACCAGGGCTCGGCTGCTTCCGGTTCCAGCTCGTCGCCCTGGCGATCCTGATCGTGGCAACACCGCTGAGCGTCGGGCGCGTCCCCGATATCGTGGCCGCCATCCTGCTGTTTACGACCATCGGCCTGCTCCTGGTCAGCGGCCAGACGATCATCTTCCTGCTCCGCCTGGTTGCCGCGGATCGGCGCGGTCGCCGGGCGCCGCTGGCCGGGCGATCTCCGACCGTCGGGCAGCTCGAGGATGCCGAGGGCGGTGCCGCCGACTCCTCGGCTCAGTCCACCGCCGACGACGTCCGGCCGGATGCCGCCGCCGCGGCTCAGCCCGATGCAGCCGACACCGATCCGGCAGCCAGCGCGACCCCTTCCGAGGACGACCCTCCGCCCACGGGCCCCGTGCGACAATAGCCGCCGATCCGCAGCCGCCGAGGGAGGAACGTCGCCCGTGCCCGTGCTCGCGACCTACTTTTCGGTGCGCCGCGGCCGCGACCCATTCTTCAAGTTCTTCATGCGGACGATCTTCCCCAGGCAGGTGAAGGAGTACGAAGAGAAATTCGGGATCAGGTTCCTCGGCTGGTACAACGTCGCCCACGGCTGGGACTTCGACAACGTCATCCTGCTGGACCTGCCCGACTACGCGACGCTCGACAAGCTCGAGAAGGACGAAGCTACCCGGGCCCTCGGGCATCGGGCCGGCGAATGGATCTTCGAACGCCATCACTCGATGTTCCTCCGCGAACGGATGGGCACCGACCTCGAATACCACCCCTAGGGAGGCCGACCGATGGACGCCAGCCGCAGCGAGCTCCTGGGAGCCCTCGCTTCCGACGCCGCCCTCGAGCGGAATGACTTCCTGATCAGCGCGACCGATCAGCTCAAGCGGTTTCTCGCTGCCAACGGCAGCCGGGTCACCGCCCTCGGCGGGATGACCCTGATCGACGAGGACCCCGACTTCCTGTCGATCGCGCCGGACCTGACCTTCCGCAGCCGGAGCCGCTTCCTCGACGACGCGACGGGCGAATGGGTCAGCGAGACCGAGGTCATCGAGACCGCCGCCGAGCTGGTCGAGCTCTACAACCCGGCTGACATCTACGCCTCCTTCACCGAAGCGGCCCGCGAGGCCGCGGGATTGCCGCCCGAACCGACCGGCGCCGAGGACCTCCTTGGCACGGCCCGGATCCCGGCGACCGACGCGGTCGGATTGGACGACGCGTACGCGGCGGCGGCCGATCAATGGGCCGCCGGTGAGAGCCTGGCCTACGACCCGCCGGACGCGGAATCGGCCGCCCAGCGGCTGTACGACCTGGCCCTCTCCTTCCAGGAACGCAGCCAACGGTCCGAGGCGAGCCTCCTCGGCGAATTCGGTGAGTCATCGAGCCGGCTGAGCGCCAAGATCGGCGACATCATCGTGGTCGACGACGATGACGAGCGACTCGTCCTCAAGGCCGGCGGCGGCTTCCATGCCGAGGTGGTCCCGGACGACGCGGACGGGTCCTGGCGGAACCTCGTCAGTGCCGACCAGCTCGTCGAGTTCTACGACCCGACCGACGTGTTCGGCGATCTTGCCGACGCGCTCGCCGAGGCGTACCCGTCGGTCGCTCCGGAGCTCCAGGGCGCCGCTGGCCACGCACGCGATGACGAAACCGACCCCGGGGATCTCGATGAGACCGCGGCCGGCGGCGACGGCAGCGGGGACGCCGGCCGGGCGTGAGCATGCGCCTGGCCGCGGCGGAGCTCGTCGAACGTCGCGAGATCCTGCCCCGCCAATGGCTCCAGGCCTATCACGCACCATCCCTCGCCAGCGGCTCGCGGGCGGGCCAGTTCGTCCCCGTCCGGCCCGGTGACTTCTCGGGCCTGATCCTGCGTCGACCGTTCTCGTTCAACACCGTCGACCCGGCCACCGGCATCCTGACGATCCATTTCCGGGCGATCGGTCGGGGCACCGACTGGTTCACTCGGCTGCGGCCCGGCGACGAGGTCGACATGCTCGGTCCGCTCGGTCGCCCGTTCGAGGTCGATCCGCGCAGCCGTCATCTCCTGCTCATCGCCGGTGGGCTGGGCATCGCCGGCGTCCGGATGCTGGCCGACGAGGCGATCCGCGACGGCCGCCAGGTCGTCCTCCTGTTCGGGGCCGCGTCGGCCGCCGAGGTCTATCCGTCGAGCCTGCTGCCCGACGAAGTCGAGTACATCGTGGCCACTGACGACGGCTCGCTGGGTCATCGCGGCTACGTCACCGATCTGGTGGTCGACTACGAGGCCTGGGCCGACCAGGCGTTTGCCTGCGGACCGGCGCCGATGCTGGCCGCTCTGGCCCGGCTCGCTGCCGGCCGGCGCGAGCGGATGGGCGTGGCCAGGCTCGGACGCAAGGGTGGCGGCGGCCGGACGAATCCGGTCGGATCGCCGGGAGCACGGCGCAAAGCGTTCCTCCAGGTGTCGATGGAGCAGAACATGGGCTGCGCGGTTGGCGCCTGTCTCGGCTGCGTGGTGATGAGCGCCACCGGCCAGCCGCTGCGGGTCTGTCGCGAGGGCCCGGTTTTCGCCGCCGAGGAGCTCGATTGGGAGGCCGGCTGGTGAGGGCGAGACGAAAGGTCGTCGTTGGCGGGAAGGCCCATGCGACGCGACGACCCAAGACCGGCAGCGGGTCGCAGGCCGCACCTCGGCCGACGGGCGGGTCGGCGTCCCTGCCCGCCCCGACGAGCCGCGCCGCTGCTCGACGGTCCAGGGACGTCGCACCAGCCGTGTCCGGGGGCTCGACGGCGGTGGGGGCGGAGCCGCGATCGGTCGACCTGTCCGTCGAGATCGCGCCCGGCCTCCGGTTGGCCAACCCGATCCTCGTCGCGTCGGGCACGTTTGGCTACGGGATCGAGTACGGCGATGTCGTCGACGTCGAGCGGCTCGGTGCGATCTGCTGCAAGGGGACCACCCTCAAACCGCGGATCGGCAACGTCACCCCACGGGTGACCGAGACCCCGGCCGGAATGCTCAACTCGATCGGCCTCCAGAACCCCGGGGTGGATGCGGTCATCGAGCGCTACGCCCCGACCTGGGCCGGCTGGCAGGTGCCGGTCATCGTCAATGTCGCCGGCGAGTCGATCGAGGACTACGTCGAGGTTGCCCGGCGGCTCGACGGTGTCCCGGGTGTGGCGGGGATCGAGCTCAACATCAGCTGCCCGAACGTGGGCAAGGGCGGTCTCCAGTTCGCCATCGACGCCGAGGCGGCGGGCGCGGTCACAGCCGCGGTTCGACGGGTGACCGGTCTGCCGCTCCTGGTCAAGCTGTCGCCAAACGTCGCCGACGTCCGGCCGATCGCGCGGGCGATCGCCAGGGCCGGGGCCGATGCGATCACCGCGGTCAACACGCTGTCCGGGATCGCCGTCCGGTCGGACCGCCGGCGACCGCTCCTGGGCAACGTCTATGGCGGCCTGTCCGGCCCGGCGATCAAGCCGGTGGCGCTCCGGATCGTGTACGAGGTGGCCCAGGTGGTCGACATCCCGATCATCGCGATCGGTGGCGTATCCGAGCTGGGCGACGTGCTCGACTTCCTGGCCGTTGGCGCGGTCGCCGTCCAGGTCGGCACGGCGTTGTTCGCCGATCCGGTCCTGCCGGTCCGGCTGGTCGACGAGCTCGAGGCCGAGTGCCGTCGGCGTGGATTCGACTCGTTCCTGGCGCTGGTCGGCACCGCGCTCCCGAGCAAGCCGGGCGTCCCCTCCGCGAAGGGCGTCGAGTACCGACCGTAGGGCGCCCGCCCGGCGCCGATGCGCCGCGGGCCCGACGGCTCGGTCCACCGCTAGACTGTCCAGCGATGACCACGATCCGAGCCGCCCTCGACGACGCCGCCCGGATGGCCGTCGCCCAGCGGACGGAGGAGCTGTTCCGCCGGTCCGGGGCCCTGCGCGACGGACACTTCCGGCTCAAGAGTGGCCGCCACTCGGATGCCTACCTCGAGAAGTTCCAGGTCCTCCAGGACACCGCCGCGACGAGCGAGCTGTGCGCTATGTGGGCCGCTCGTCATCGTGATCCGGACACGGGCCAGGCCGATGTCGACCTGGTGGCCGGACCCACGACCGGGGGAGTGATCCTGGCCTTCGAAACCGGCCGGCAGCTGGGTAGGCGGGCCATCTTCGCCGAGGAAGCACGCGACGACAATGGCGTCGCCCGGCGCGAGTTCAGGCGCGGGTTCAGCATCGCGCCCGGCGAGCGGGTGGTCCTCGTCGATGACATCCTGACCACCGGCGGATCGCTCCTGGCGATGATCCCGGCGGTCGAGGCCGGCGGCGGCGAGATCGTCGACTGCCACGTGCTGGTCGACCGCTCCGGCGGGATGACCACCCTGACGTCGCCGCTGACCGGTCGGGTCTACCCGCTCAGCGCGCTGTGGGTCCTCGACCTGCCGACCTACGAGCCGGGTGCGGCGAGCTGCCCGCGTTGCGCGGCCGGCGACCCGATCCATGCGCCGGGCAGCACGGGCGCCGGTCTGGGCGGCCAGCCGTGACCCCTCCCGCGATCCATCCATCGCGCTCGGGGTGGCGCGGGTTGGCGCTCCTGGCGGCTGCCCTCGCGATCCTCGGAGCGTCCTGCGCGGGGGCGGGCGAGACCCCGCCGGCGGCCGCATTCACCCCGGGACCGTCGCAGGTAGGGACGACCGGCGTGTCGGCCAGCCCCGTGATCCCCGACTCGCCGATCGCGGGGATCGTGACCTCGGTCGATGCGACCGGTCTGACCGAGGTCAAGGGCTTCACCCTGCGGACGAGCGGCGGCGAGGACCTCACCTTCGTGATCGGCAGCCTCGACAACGGGGACGAGTTTCGGCCCGGTCACCTGACCGAGCACATGGCGACCGCGGGACCGATCCTGGTCTCGTTCAAGGTCGTCGACGGCCGCCTGATCGTCTTCCACATGGACGACGCCCCGTAGGTTCGCAGCTGGCTCAGCGGACGGCGGCGATCGCCGCCTTGAGCTCGTCGGGCGACACGACCGCCTCGAATGAGGCGCGCACGATCCCCTGCCGATCGACCACGAACGTCCACGGCTCGGACAGGATCCCAAACGCCTGGACGGCCGGGCCGGGCTGGAGCTGGCTGTTGGCATCCAGGATCGGCTGGAGCTGGCCGTTGGCGTACTGCATCAGGTACGGCTCGACGTTGATGAACGTGATCCCGGGCTCGTCCCTGGCGACCGCCTTGATCCCATCGAGGGCCGGGCCGCACAGCTTGCTCGTGCAGAAGGCCGGGGTGGCGAAGACCAGCACGAAGGGCTCGTGCTTCGCCAGCGCCTCGTCTTCTGACGTCGCATAGAAGTTCGGGTCGGGGTTCGGGTCGGTCGCGATCCTGGCGATGTCGGCGACGCTGGCCGCAGTCGGCGTCTTGACCGCCGGCGCCTTGCCCCCGATCGGGATCGCATAGCCCTTGTCTCGGACTTCGAACTGGAGGCGCACCGTCGCCTGGGGGAGGTTGGGTCCACTGGCTCGGAAGAAGGCGGACCAGTCGCCGGCGGCCGGGAAGGTCACCTTGACGGCATAGATGCCCCGCTCATTGGGGATCGCCCAGAGGAAGACGGCGTCCGCGGCCTGGATCGTGGTCGGCGGCGACCCCGCGCTCTGGAAGCCGACCTGGACGTTGATCGTCGGGGCACCGATTGTCTTCGTGCCGCTCGCGTCGTCGATCCCGAACAGCAGTCGGTTGGTACCGACGATCGTCTCCGACGAGATGATCTGGGGGATGAACGGCGCACTGCCCGCGCTCGAGCCGCTCGGAGCGAGCGTTCCGCTCGGCGACGGCGAACCGCCGCATCCGGTCGCCACCAGGAGCACGGCGACGAGCGCGACGGCGCGAAGGAAGGTGGCGGTTGAGGGCACGACCGCATCCTACGCGTGACGGCTTATCTGCGCCGCTGGACGCTAGAATGCGACGTGACTCGCTTCCAGAAGCTCGCGGCGACGACCGTCGCGGGGACCGTTGCGCTGGTGATCCTTGGCGTGATCGTGCGAGCCACGGATTCCGGTCTTGGATGCCCCGACTGGCCGTTCTGCTACGGCAAGATCCTGCCCGCCCTGGACGACCCCAAGGCCTGGATCGAGTGGCTCCACCGGACCGTGGCCGCCATCCTCGGGCTGGTCATCCTGGCCCAGGCGGTCGTCGCGATCCGCGATCACCGGGACCGCCGTTCGCTGGTCTGGGCATCGGTCGGGGCGGTCGTCCTGGTGGGTTTCCAGGCCTATCTCGGCCGCCAGACGGTTCTGCTTGGCAACTCGGGCGACTCGGTCACCGCCCATCTCGCAACGTCGCAGGCGCTCCTCGGGCTGCTCGTGTTCATCCTCGTCCGCTCGGCCTTCCCGGCCCGGATCGGCGGTCGCGGGGCGAGCCAGCGGTTCACCTTGCTCGCGACGCTTGGCGCCGCGGCCACCTACGCGCTGCTCCTGTTCGGAGCCCGGGTGACCGCCTCGGACGCGGCCCTGATCTTCCCCGACTGGCCGCTCATGGGTGGAACCCTGTTCCCGCCGCTGACCCCGCTCACGACGACCCACGTCCTCCATCGCTGGGTGGCCATCGTCGTCGGCCTGATCGTGGCCGCGATCGTGGTCGCGGCGCTGCGCTGGCAGCGCGATCACCGGGCCATCGTCCGCCTGGCGATCGCGGCCGGGGTCCTGTACCTGGTACAGGCGCTGGTTGGCGGTCTGCAGGTCCTGACCCAGCTCGCCGGCTGGACCCAGACCCTCCATGTCGCGCTCGGCGCGTCGGTCTGGGCGCTGCTCTGTGGGCTGGCGGTCCGCGCGTACTACACGGCCCGAGTCGGCCGCCCGGTCGATGCCTCGGATGCCGGCCGCGGCGTTGCCGCGGGCGACGAGGTCCGGGCCGCCTCGGCGGGCGGCACACCGGCGCCCGCAGGCGAGTCGACCATCGGTGCCAGCGTCCGCGCCTACATCGCGCTGACCAAGCCGCGGATCATCGAGCTGCTCCTGGTGACGACCGTCCCGGCGATGGTCCTGGCCGCGCGCGACCTGCCCGGGATGAACGTCGGTACCTGGAGCTGGCTGGTCCTGTGGACGCTCGTCGGCGGCACGCTGGCGGCCGGCAGCGCCAATGCCATCAACTGCTATCTCGATCGCGACATCGACGAACTGATGGTCCGGACTCGGCGTCGGCCGCTGCCGGCGCACCAGGTCGAACCCGAGCGGGCGGTCGTCTTCGGGCTCGTCCTCGGGGTGATCTCGCTGGTCGTGATGGCCTGGTTCGTCAACCTCGTGGCGGCCTTCCTGACCCTTCTCGCGATCGCCTTCTACGTCGTCGTCTACACGATCATGCTCAAGCGGACGACCACCCAGAACATCGTCATCGGCGGCGCCGCCGGCGCGCTCCCGCCGGTCATCGGCTGGGCGGCCGTCACGGGCTCGGTCGCGTTGCCCGCGATCATCCTGTTCGCGATCGTGTTCTATTGGACGCCGCCCCACTTCTGGGCCCTGTCGCTCCGGATCCGCAAGGACTACGCGGCGGCGAGCGTGCCCATGCTGCCGGTGGTTCGGGGGATCCCGGAGACGACCCGTCAGATCGCCCTGTATACGCTCCTCCTGGTGGCGATCTCACTGGTCCTGTTCGCGGTCGCCCGGATGGGCCTGATCTACCTCGGCGCGGCAGTCGTCCTCGGGGCGATCTTCCTGTGGCAGGCGTACCGGCTGTGGCGCGCTGGCGCGTCCGAGGAGCGCTCGACCGCCGGTGCGATCCGGCTGTACCGCTACTCGATCACCTATCTGACCCTGCTCTTCGCCGCGGTCGCGATCGACGCCCTGGTCGCGATCCCGCTGGGCTAGGTCGACCGGAGCGAGATCGCTCGGACGCCGAGCAGGCGGGTCAGGCCCTCGAGCCCGTCGGACATCACGAAATCGTGGTTCGAGCGGAAGATCGGGCCGGCCAGCGGGGCCAGCAGGTTCATCCACCAGCGGGTGGTCCGAACGTTCCAGTCGTAGCGGACCGTGGTCAGGCGGGTCCCGTCGTCGGTGAGCGTCCAGACGCCGGTCCCGGCCAATTCTCCGCTGGCCACGCCGGCCAGCGTGGTGGGCGCCTCGATCCGGTCGACCTCCAGGTCGAACGACAGGGTGTAGGGAAGCTTGCCCTTGAACGTGTAACGCCGGATGTCGCCGATCCCAGCCGCGTCGCCGGCCCGGATCTGCTCGACGGCGGTGACCGCGTGCCACCAGGTCGGCCAGGCCAGCGATTCGCGAAGCGCGTCGTAGATCTGATCGATCGGCGCCTCGACCCGCCAGATCGTCACGAAGGAATAGTTGGCCACAGGTCTGGTGCTCCCTCTCGCGGCGCCGGACCCTCGTGGCGCTCGCCGAATGATGCGCATTGCGGGCGTCGGTGGATGAGTCCCGGGTCGGGTAACGCCGCGACTGCGCACTTTTGGGCGCGGTGGCACACTCCGCAGCGATGCACCTCCAGTTCCTCGGAGCCGCCACCACGGTCACCGGCTCCCAGTTCCTGCTGACCACCGAGCGGGCCCGGATCCTGATCGACTGCGGGATGTTCCAGGGCAGCCCCAACGAATCGATCCGCAACCGGATCCCACTGGCCTACGACCCCAGGCAGCTCGACGCGATCCTGCTGACTCATGCCCACCTCGATCATTGCGGGCTCATTCCGCACGTCGTCAAGGAGGGGTTCGGCGGCCCGATCTGGGCGACCAACGGAACGATCGAGCTGGCAACCCTGGTCCTCCTCGACTCGGGCAAGCTCCAGGAGGAGTTCGCCAAGCGTGGGATGCGCTGGGAGCGGCGTAACCCGGACCGGGCGGCCGCCGAGGATCGGCGCGACCTGGCCTCGTACGAAGCCGCCATCGCCCTGGCCGACAAGGGCGAGGCGGACAGCGAACACCCGTCGGGCGACGCCACCGCCGTGCCGGGTGGACCGGCGGCTCCCGCGGCACCGGTCGGGTTCGCGGCGCTGCCTGGAAGCGCCGCGTCGGGCGAGCACGTCCCGACCAGCGTCGAGCCCAACGCCGCCGGGTCGGCTCCCTCCGGCGGTGCCGCCGATCGACGGCGCGGCCAGGAGCCGCGGGTGGACCCGGCCCACTTCGGCCGGCGCCGCTACGATGCCGCGCTGATGATCCCGCAGGAGGGCGGGGGAGCGTCCGATCCGGTCGTCGCGACGTCGACCTTCTCGTCGTTCGCGGCGCTCCCGGTCGAGGCCGCTCCGCCGGACCCCAGCGCATTACCCGCCGCGCCGCCGTTCACGATCGCCCCGAACCCCGAAGTCGCCCTGCGCGCTCAACCGGCCAAGCTGGACGTCGATCTCGACGAGCCGCTCTACGACGAAGCCGACGCCCGGGCCTCGCTGGCGCGCTTCCGCGGAACCGGCTACGACCAGGAATTCGAGGTCGCGCCGGGGATCCATGCCACGTTTGTCGATGCCGGCCACATCCTCGGCTCGGCGATCATCCGGCTCCGGGTGGTCGACCGCGAAGGTGGCCCGGAGCGACGGATCGTGTTCTCCGGGGACCTCGGCCGGACCGACACCCCGATCCTGCGCGATCCGACCGTGGTGACCGACGCCGACTACGTCCTGATCGAGTCGACCTACGGCGGTCGCGAGCACGAGCCGGAGGCCGAGGCGATCCGGATCCTGGCCGAGACGGTCCACCTGGTCGCCGACCATGACGGGGTGCTGCTCGTTCCGTCGTTCGCCATCGGGCGTACCCAGGAAGTCGTCTGGGAGCTCGATCGCCTGATCAGCGCCGGCAAGATCCCGCTCCTGCCGCTCTATCTCGACTCACCGATGGCCTCGAAGGCCTCGGCCATCTATCGGGCCCACCCCGACTACTACGACCAGGAGACCCGCGACCTGCTGGCCGGGAGCGAATCGCCGCTCGACTACCCGAACCAGATCGTCACCAACGATGTCCGCCAGTCCCAGGCCATCGAGCACGCCAAGCGGCCGTACATGATCGTCGCGTCCAACGGGATGCTGACCGGTGGTCGCGTCGTGGGCCATCTGCGCAACCTGATCGACGATCCGACGGCGGTCATCCTGTTCGTCGGCTACCAGGGGCAGGGCACCCTTGGTTCCCACCTCCAGGCCGGCGCCACGACGGTCAAGATCGACGGCCAGGTTCGCCAGGTGAAGTGCCAGATCCGGTCGATCAGTGGCTTTTCGGCTCATGCCGATGAATCCGAGCTGCTGGCCTGGCTGTCCAACTTCGCGACCGGCAAGCGACCCGGTGATGACGGATTCCCGCACCGGGTCTTCCTGGTTCACGGCGACCCCGATGCGCAGGCGGCGCTGCTGCCCAAGGTTCGGGCGCTGGGGTTCGACGCGGATGTGCCGGGGTGGCATGAGGTGGTCGAGCTCGAGTAGGGCGGTTGTGGCTTGAGCGGGTCCGACGGCCCCCCGGCTTCGCTGTTTTCATGCCGTTGGCCTGATGTCGCTGCGCCGGGGGACCGACGGACCCTGGCACGGGCGGGCCGAGACTCTGGACGGGGGACAGGCCGTCGAACCACAAGCGCGGCCGGGCTGATCTGGCTGCGCGGCTGCACCACTCGCCGTCTGAGGTCGGTTCCTGGGGAGATTCGGTCGGGTATGGTGCGCCAATGAGTCTCGACATGGCCGCCGACGGAGTCCCGAGCGGATCCGTCTCCGTGACGTTCAAGCAGCCCCTGGCCGACTACGCGAGGGCGGTCGTGGCGCTCCAACGAGCGTCCCTGGGCTCACGGGTGTTCGGCTTGATCTTTGTCCTTGTCACCCTCGCCGGGGTGCTGCTGTCACCCCCGGTCCAGGACATCGTGCAGTTCGTTGCTCAGATCGCGATCCCGGGGACAGCGGGCCTCGGCTTCATCACCGGATACTTCGCGCTGCCGTTCTGCTGGTTGATGCTGCGGCGTCGACGGGATCTGGTCGAGTCGCCGATCACATTCACGGCCGACGATGTCGGACTCGGATACAAGACCGCGCTGTATGACAGTCGGGTCACCTGGCAGTTCGTCAAACGCGTCCGCGACGTCGGCGCGTATCTGTTCTTCGACAACGGGGCGGGTGTGAATCTGTTCGTCCCAAAGGGCGCATTCGAACCGCAGGAGTTCAGTGTCCTGAAGGGGCTGTTGACCGAGCGGCTGCCGGCCAGCGGACCCCGGGTCGGGTCCCCGCCCACCTTCAGCACTCGGTACGGTGCCTGGATCCTGGCCGGCGCTTCGATCCTGGTAATCGGCGTGATCGCCTTCCTGCAGATCGGAACGGAGAACCCCGGGATCCTTCGGATCGGCGATTGCTTCGACCGGCCTGCGTTCGGGACGATCGATTCGATCGTCCGCCGCTCGTGCGACGAACCGCATGACGGCGAGGTGATCGGTTCGCTGACCTATCCGGCAGCCCCGGGAGCATCGTATCCGAATCAAGATGGATTCAATCAGTTCGACGACGCGATCAGCGCAGACCTGATCACGTCGTTCATTCGTTCTGAAAGAGATGCGGCGTTGGTGGCCACCAGCGTCCAATTCCCGAGCCAGGCGTCCTGGGCGATCGGCGATCGCCGCGTTCTGGTGATGGCGACCGCTGCGTCGTCGGGCAAGCTCCTCACCCCGGTCGGGAGGCCGGCGCCCTGAGAAGGGATGTTCGGGGTCAGCCGTCGCGGACGTCTCGAGCGGCGGCGTCGGCGGCGGACAGCATGAAGCCGTAATCGGTGCCCAGGGTGGCCCAGGCGAAACCCTGCGCTCGACGGGCACGGGCCTGGGCGGCGGACAGGGTCCAGATACCGGCGGGGATGCCCTGAGCGGTGGTTCGGGCGAGGACGTGGGCGATCGCGGCTTCGACGTCGGGGTGACCGATGTCGCCGGTGTGGCCGAGAGCCGCGGCGAGGTCGTTCGGGCCGATCAGGATCGTGTCGATCCCGGCCACAGCGAGGATCGCGTCGAGGTCGTCGAGCGCCTCGTGCGTCTCGATCTGGATGCAGCAGGTCAGCAGGTCGTTGGCGGTCCCCAGATAGGCCGCCGTGTGGCGCCCGTACTCCGACGCCCGCCGCGGGGCGATCCCGCGCAGCCCGACTGGAGGGTAGCGGCACCAAGCTGCGGCCCGTTCGGCGTCGGCCACGGTCCGGATCTGGGGCACGACCACGCCGCTGGCGCCGCCATCGAGGGCGTGCATGATCCGGACCGGTTCGTTGGCCGCGACGCGGAAGAGGAGGGGCACGCCGGACGCCCGGATCGAGATCAGCATCTGGACCAGATCCGAGGTGGCCAGCGGCCCGTGTTCGCCGTCGGCGATCAGCAGGTCGAACCCGGCGCCGGCCATGAGCTCGGATGCGCTCGGATCGAGGATCGTCAGCCACGATCCGAGCAGGAAGTCGCCGGATCGAAGCCGCGCTCGAAGGTCGGGCACCATCGTCGGGCGGTCGGCGGAGCTCATCGGGCGGAGTGTACGCGGCAGGGGCTCCGAACGGCGCCTCGACCGGGCCGCGTTCCCGGCCGGAACGTCCCGAGCGCCGAATCCATCGAGGGTAGACTTCTACCGCCCGACCAGGGCTCCAGGGCCGCTCGATCGGTGGAGGTCTGATGGACAACGAGGCGCTGGTCCGCCGGTATTTCGATGCGATTGCGCGTAACGACCTCGATGCGCTGGGCACGATGCGTCACCCGGACTGGTACGAGGACTGGCCCCAATCCGGTGAGCGGGTCCCGAGCCACGATGCCTACCGACGGATCCACGAGAATTACCCGGCCGGCATGCCCCACGTCGACATCCGGGAGATCCAGGGTGCCGAAGATCGCTGGGTGATGACCCCGAGCATGACGATCCAGCGGATCGCCGGCAGCGGCGACCTGTGGATCGCCGAAGCGATCGGCGCCTACCCCAATGGCGAGGTCTATCACGTCGTGCAGCACATCCAACTTCGCGATGGCCGGATCTGGCGGGCAACCGCCTATTTCGCCCAGAAGTTCGAAGCCCCCGCCTGGCGCGCCCACCTCGTCGAGCGGATCCCCTAGCCACCGCCGACAGAGATCCTGCCCGGGCTCATCCCGCCCGCAGCGCCCCGCGCCACAACGGGTGGGTCGGCGCATCAGGCGGGACGCGAGAGGCATTGGAATCCACCGGCCGGAGAATCCGGCCAACGGCCGAGCGTCGAACCGGAGCGTCGACGAGCCGAGAGGAGCGTTGGTGCGGCCGAGCCTGAACGTCCTGAGTGCCGACCTGATCGACCGAATCCTCGACGAGGCGATGGACATCCTGGCCAACGTCGGGATGGAGGTCCGAGGACCGGTCATGCGCCAGCGGCTGATCGAAGCGGGGCTGCCCCAGGACGCCGCGGGACGGGTCCTCTTCCCGCGCGACGTGGTCGAGCGGGCGATCGCCAGCGCGCCATCGTCGTTCCTGCTCTACGACCGGGATGGCAACCCGCACGCCGATCTCGGCGCTGACCGAGTCCACTTCGTACCTGGCTCGAGTGGCCTGCGGGTGCTCGACCATCGCACCGGCGAGGCCCGCCTGGCCAACTCGACCGACTTCGTGGAGTACGTCCGGCTGACCGACGGGCTCAGGAACATCGCCTACCTGGCAACCGCCTTCTCGACCAACAACGACATCGAAGCCCAGGTATCCGACGCCTGGCGGCTCTACATGTGCCTGACCAACTCGAAGAAGCCGGTCGTCTCGGGCGCCTTCACCGAGCACGGCGTGCCCCGGATGGTCGACATGATGCAGCTCTTCCGGGGCGACCGGGCGGACCTGCTCGAGCGACCGATGAGCATCTTCACGATCACTGCCACCGGCAACTTCCGGTATAGCGAGGACTCCTGCCAGAACCTCATCGACTGCGTCGAGGCCGGCGTCCCGGTCGAGATCGTGCCGGTGACCCTGATGGGCCTGATCGCGCCGGTGACGATCGTCGGGGCGACCGTCTTCCATACCGTCGACGTGCTGGCCGGGATCACCATGGCCCAGGTGATCCGGCCCGGTGCCCCGGTCCTGTTCGGCGGCGCGCCGGCCACGTTCCACATGAAGATCGCCAGTTCGCCGATGGCGGCCATCGAAGCGCTCCACCTCGATGTGGCCTATGTGGCCGTGGCCAAGAAGCTGGGGCTGCCGACGCAGTCGTACATGGCCCTGTCGGATGGGAAGGTGCTCGACGCACAGGCCGGCGCGGAGACATTCGGGAGCGCGCTGCTGGCCGCCCTGGCCGGGGTCAATTCCGTATCCGGGCCGGGGATGCTCGACTTCGTCCTGGTGTTCAGCCTGGCCAAGCTCGTCTTCGATGACGAGATCTGCGGCCAGGCGCTGCACTTCGTTCGCGAGGTCAAGCCACTGGGGGATCTGCCGACTCGCGCCCTGGTCGACCAGGTGATCACCGACCAGCACCTGATCATGGCCCAGCACACCCTCGACCACTGGCCGACCGAGCTGTATCTCCCGGCACCGGTCATCGAGCGCGACAACCGCGAGAACTGGACGAAGGCCGGGGCGCGCGACACCGCCCAGCGCGCGACCGATGAGGTCGACCGTCGGCTGGCCGCCTATCAGCCGATCGAGACCGATCCCGCGATCGACACCGAGCTCATCCGGATCATCCGGTCCGGGCTGCGCGAGCAGGTCGATCTGCCGATCCTGCCGGTTGCCGCCGAGCCGCGACCGCTCGACGACCCATCCGCCGGACGGCGCCACAACCCACGACGAGCCCCACGCCCAGGACCAACCAGCCAGGAGGGACCACCTTCATGACCAGCCAGATCGCGCCCGCGACCGATGCTTCCTCGACCCTCTACTTCGGGCCGTGGTATCGCCGTTCGCCGTTCTTCGAGAAGACCCTGGCGGCCGGGTGCAGCGCCTACGACATCTACAACCACATGTACCTGCCGGGCTACTACGCCGACCCGATCGAGGAGTACTGGGCGCTCCTCAACGACGTGACCGTGTGGGACGTCTCGGTCGAGCGGATCGTCGAGATTACCGGCCCGGACGCGTCCGCCTTCACCAACCTGCTGACCAGCCGCGATCTGACCAAATGCGCCGTCGGCCAGGGCAAGTACGTCCTGATCACGGCCGAGGACGGCGGGATCGTCAACGACCCGGTCCTGCTCCGGGTCGAGGAGAACCGCTGGTGGCTGGCCCTGGCGGACTCCGATGCCGGACTCTGGGCGCGCGGCGTGGCGACCCATGCCGGGCTGGACGTCAAGGTCCGCGAGCCCGAGATCTACCCGGTCCAGGTCCAGGGTCCGAAGTCGAAGGACGTCCTCCGGACCCTCTTCGGCGACGCGGTCCTCGACATCAAGTACTACTGGACGATGACCACCGAGCTCGACGGGATCCCGGTCGTCATCAGCCGGACCGGCTGGACCGGCGAGGTTGGCTACGAGATCTACCTGCGACCCGTCGCGCGGCGGCGACCTGTGGGACCGGATCATGGAGGCGGGCAAGCCCCACAACATCCGTCCGATCGCGCCGTGCGAGGCGCGTCGGATCGAGGCCGGCATCTTCAACTACGGATCCGACTTCACCGTCCGCGACACGCCCTTCCACGTGATGGGCCTGGAGCGTCTCGTCGAGGTCCAGGACGCCGACTACATCGGCAAGACCGCCCTCGAGGAGATCCGGGTCACAGGCGTCGATCGCAAGCTGGTCGGGATCGAGGTCGCCGGTGCCGCGCTGCCATTCGAGCTGTCGCGCAAGTGCGACGCGCTCCACGACGGCAAGCCCGTCGGGACGGTGACCGATCTGATCTGGTCGCCCCGGCTTGAGAAGAACATCGGCTACGTGTGGGTCCCGATCGAGCTCGCCGGACCGGGCAACCCTCTCGAGATCGTCGCCCCGGACGGCGGCATCTGGCCGGCCAGGACGGCAGCCATCCCGTTCATCGACCCGAAGAAGGCCGTCCCGCTGGGCTGACCCACGGGGTCGCGACCCCGCCGCCGGCCGCTAGACTCGTCCCAGTTCGCATCGGAGATCGCTGTCTTGACCGCCCATCTGACCCCGCCGTCGCCGCTCAGCCAGGAAGAGATCGCCGCCGTCCGGAAGCCCTATCGAGCCGCCTCGCTGCTGCCCGGTCGGGCGTACCACGACCCCGCCATCCACGAGTTCGAGCGTCGCGAGTGGTTCCGGCGTGACTGGGTCGTGGTCGGCCGTGAGGTGGATGCGGGCGCGCCAGGGACCTACTTCCTGGCCACCGTCGACGACGAGCCGCTGGTGATCGTGCGTGGCCGCGACGAGGTCCTGCGCGGCTTCTACAACGTCTGTCGTCACCGCGGCACGGCCGTCGTCGAGGAGCGCTGCGGCAAGGCCGTACGCTTCCAGTGCCCGTACCACGCCTGGATCTACGACCTCGATGGCAAGCTCATCCGGGCCAAGCACACCGAGGACCTCGAGGAGTTCAGCTTCGAAGGTTTTGGCCTGGTCGCGGTTCGGCTCGAGACCTGGCAGGGGTTCGTGTTCGTCAGCCTCGATCCGGAGGCCCAGCCGCTCGAGGCCTGGCTTGGCGACCTCGTCCCCCACCTGGCTCGATTCGATTTCTCGAACCTCCGGGTCGCCCACGAGGAGGCCTACGAGGTCGACGCGAACTGGAAGTTCATCGCCGAGAACTACAGCGAGTGCTACCACTGCCCGGGTATCCATCCCCAGCTCAACAAGCTGACCCCATACGACCTTGGCGGTGATTTCGCCCCCGACGGTCCGTGGCAGGGCGGCTGGATGGAGCTGGTCGAGAGCGCCGAGACGATGGCCCTCGACGGAGGCCATCGCGGTCAGCGACCGGCGATGGCCGGGATCACCGCCACCGACGAGCGCCGGATCTACTACTACCTGCTCTGGCCGTCGACCTTCCTGTCGATCCACCCGGATTACCTGCTGGTCCACCGCCTCGAGCCGGCCGGCGTCGACCACACCCGGATCGTCTGCCAATGGCTGTTCGAGCCGACCGCGATCGCGGCCAAGGGCTTCGACCCAGCCGATGCGGTCGGGTTCTGGGACCTGACCAACCGCCAGGACTGGCACGTCTGCGAGCTCCAGCACCAGGGCACCCGGTCCCGGAGCTGGACCGCCGGCCGGTTCTCGAACCAGGAGCCGAGCGTCCACGCCTTCGACCTGATGGCGGTCGATCGCTACGCCGGCGATGGCCAGCTCAGTCGCCGGACCGTCCGCCTGCGCTACGACGTCCCGCCGCCAAAGCCGGGCGAAGAGGAGGATCGGATGGCCGCCGGCGATGTGCCGGCCGTCCCGCTTCCGCGCTCCGCCGCCAGACTCGCCGCCCGGGCCAAATCGAGCTGACGTTCGAAGTCAGTCGGGCTGGTCGCGCCCGGGCTGGCGTCTCCGGCTAGCCGTCCTCGGCCACCAGCCGGCCTTCGCTCGAGCTGAACGTCCCGAGCCGCCAGGCGATGAAGATCGCGACCCCGGTGATCGCCACGATGAGCGTCGAGACCGCGTTGATCTCCGGGGTGACCCCGAACCGGATCTTCGAATAGATGTACAGCGGCAGGGTGCTGCTGCCGACGCCGGCATTGAAGCTGGTGATGACGAGGTCGTCGAACGACAGGGCGAAGGCGATCATCCCGCCGGCCGCGATCGCCGGGGCCAGGAGCGGCATCGTGACATGGCGGAACGTGCCCCAGGCCGACGCCCCGAGATCGCGCCCGGCTTCCTCGAGGTGCGGATCCAGCCCGATGGCCCGGGCCCGGACGATGACGGCCACGTAGGACACGCAGAACGTGATGTGGGCGATCGCGATCTGGGTAAACGACCCCTGCCCACCGAACAGGGTGGCGAAGAACAGCAGCAGGCTGATCCCCATGACGATCTCCGGCGTCACCATCGGCAGGAGGAGCAGCACCTCCAGAGGACCTCGCCAGCGACGACCGATCCGGGCCAGGCCCAGTCCGAGGAACGTCCCGAGAACGACCGACGCGAAGACCGCGATGGCCGCGACCTGGAGGGTCACCCCGAGGGCGCCGAGGATCAGCCGGTTGGAGAACAGGGTCGGATACCAGTTCAGGGTGAAGCCGGTCCAGTTGAAGTTCCGCCGATCGGCGTTGAAGCTGAAGATGATCAGGATCACGATCGGCAGGAACAGGAAGATGTAGACCACCACCGCGTAGGCCGACAGCAGCCGATTCCGGTCGGTCCGCATCAGCTGAGGACCTCGGCCCGCAGGCTCCGAACCGCCGCGAAGGTCCCGATGATGGTCACCGCCATCAGGATGAACCCGAGCGCCGAGCCCTGGGGCCAGTCGCGTCCCGACAGGAACAGGGTCTGGACGACCTTGGCGACCGTCGTCGTCTGGGCGCCTCCGAGCAGGTCCGGGGTCACGTAGTCGCCGATGGCCGGGATGAAGGTGAGCAGTGAGGCCGCGATGATGCCCGGCATCGTCAGTGGCAGGATCACGTGGATGAAGGCGCTCCGTCCATTGGCGTACAGGTCCCGCGCGGCCGACACGAGCGCTTCATCGAGCCGATCGATCGACACGAACAGGGGCAGGATGGCGAACGGCAGGAACCCGTAGGTCATTCCGAGGATCACGGCCAGGTCCGTGTTGAGCAGGATGATCGGCTCGCCGGTGATCCCCAGGCCGTGGAGGATCGAGTTCACCACCCCGTTGTCGCGCAGGATGATCATCCAGGCGTAGGTCCGGATGAGGTAGCTGGTCCAGAACGGGAGCATGACCAGGATCAGCAGGAGCGCCTTGTTGCGCCCCCCGTAGCGGCTGATCCAGAACGCCACCGGGTAGCCGATCGCGATCGACAGGATCGTGGTCATCCCGGCGTAGTAGATCGAGCGCGAGATCGTGGGAATGAAGGTCGGCGCAAACGCCCTGCGGTAGTTGTCCAGGGTCAACGCATCGAACAGGACCCGACCGAACCGGTCGTGGGTCCCAAAGCTGACCGCCGCGATGAACGCCAGCGGGACGAGGAAGAAGAGGGCCAGCCAGACCGCGCCGGGCAGGATCAGCGGCCCGATCCCCAGCCGGCGGCCGAGCAACTAGATGCCAGCCTTCAACTCGGTCCAGCGGGTCGAGTACTTGTCGAGGTCGAGCCCGAGATCGAGCAGTTCCTGGAGCTTGGCGACGATCGCCTTGTCCGGGTTGATCCAGGGCGTGTCGAGGAGATCCTTGCTGATGAACTGGCGAGCGGCCTCGTTCGGGCCCATGTAGCCGATGTAGTTCGAGTTCTCGGCACTGACGTGGGCGTCGAGCAGGTGATTGATGAACAGGTTGGCCGCGACCGGGCTCTTCGCGCCATCGAGGATGACCGCCGCGTCCGACCCGCGGACCGAACCTTCCTCGGGGATGTAGAACTCGACCGACGGCTTCTTCTGCTGGACCGTATAGATATCCGAGCCCCAGGCGTGGCCGATCCAGATGTCTCCCCCCGCCATGTACGTCTGGTCCTCGACGCTGTAGATCCGGACCAGCGGGTGCTGCTGCTTGAGCAGGGTGAGGGCCTGGTCGAGCTGCGCTTCGTCGACGGTGTTGGCGCTGAACTTGAGCTGGATGAGCGCCGCGGCGAAGGCCTCGCGCTGGTCGTCCAGCATCGCGATGTGCCCGCTCCAGCGCGCGTCCCAGAGCGCCGTCCAGCTGGTCGGAGTCTCCTTGATTCGGGCCGTGTCGTAGGCGACGCCGGTCGTCCACCACATGTACGGCATCGAATGGGTATTGCCCGGGTCGTAGCCCGGGTTCGCCCATTCCGCGCCCAGGTTGACCCGGTTCGGGATGAGCGACAGATCGAGCGGCTGGATCTTGCCGATCGTCACCAGCCCGGGGATGTCGGTCGAGGCGGGGAAGGTGATGTCGTAGCCCGTCTGGCCGGCGGTGACCCGGGCGTACATCCCCTCGTAGGTATCGAAGAAGTCCGTGCTGACCTTGACCTTGTACTTCTTCTCGAACGAGGGGATCACGCCCTCGCCCATGTAGTCGGCGTAGTTCCAGATGTGCAGCTCGGCTTCCGGGGTCGGGAGCGGCGTCGGTTCCGGGGTCGCCGTGGGCACCGTGGAGACGGTTGGACCGACGGTCGGGCCGACCGTCGGTGGGGCGCTCGAAGTGGCCGGTGTCGCGGACGCCCCGCCCGTCGCGCAGGCGGCGATGATCGGGGCCAGCGCCACTGCGGCGCCGACAACCGAGATCCGCTGGAGGAGCTGCCGGCGGGTCATCCGCTCCTCGGCCAGGTAGCGGACCAGGAAGCGCTCGAGATCGACCTTCGAGCCGTCGTAATCGTTGGTCATCGGGTCTCCTCCGGGGTCGAGCCTCGTTCGGCGACGACGAGTGCGTCGTCGGGCAACCAGCCGATCTCGACATCGTCTCCAGCGACGAACCGTAGACCGGATTTCGGGGCAATCACGCTCAATAGGATGCCGCCCTGGCTGCGGACCTGGTACTGGACATTGGCGCCGAGATAGGCCGATTGCTCGATCCGCCCCTCGATCGATGGCGAGCCGCCCTGACCCGGTCGGGCGATGGATACGGACTCGGGTCGAATTGAGATCTCGATCGCGTCGCCGATGGCGACCGAGTCGACGAGGACCGCCCGGCAGCCGTCGCCGCCGTCGAGGCGGATCGTGGCCACCGATCCCTCGATCGCCGCGACCGAGCCCTTGAGCAGATTGGTGGTCCCCATGAAGTCGGCCACGAAGCGGGTCGCGGGATGCTCGTAGAGCTCCTCGGGCAGGCCGATCTGCTCGACCTTGCCGTGGTTCATGACCGCGATCCGGTCGCTCATCGTGAGCGCTTCTTCCTGGTCGTGGGTGACATACACGAAGGTGATCCCGACTTCGATCTGGATCCGCTTGAGCTCGAGCTGGAGGCTCCGCCGGAGCTTCAAGTCGAGGGCCCCGAGCGGCTCGTCGAGGAGGAGCACGTTGGGCCGGTTGACCAGGGCCCGGGCCAACGCGACCCGCTGCTGCTGGCCGCCCGACAGCTCGTTCGGCTTGCGCTTTTCGTAGCCCGACAGATGGACCAGCTCGAGGGCGTCGGCGGCGCGCTGGCGAACCTCCGATTCCTTGACCTTGTGGCGACGCAGGCCGAAGGCCACGTTGTCCTCGACATTGAGGTGCGGGAACAGGGCGTAGCTCTGGAAGACCATGTTGACCGGCCGCTTGTCCGGGGGCGCCGTGGTCACGTCGACGCCGCGGAGCTCGATCGTTCCGGACGTCGGCAACTCGAACCCGCCGAGCATGCGCAGGGTCGTCGTCTTGCCGCAGCCGGATGGGCCGAGGAGCGAGAAGAACTCGCCCGCCTTGATCTCGAGTGAGATGTCGTCGACCGCGCGCACGTCGCGGAACCGCTTCGAGACGCCGGTCAGACGGATCTCAGGGACCGCCTCGGAGACCGTCATGCGGGGCAGCCTACGGGACCCGTCTGGCGCGACGCGGGACCTGTCCCGTCAAGCGCAACCGGGCTCATCGGCGGGCCGGCCGGGTGCGTGCCGCGATCCGCGACAGGGCGCCCGTCCAGTCCGGATCGAACGGACTTCCCGGGCTGTCCAGGTCGACCACCAGGGGGGCGTG
>Ga0080064_1003133_pt1 | contig 25236 bp, 24 predicted proteins | sample Subgrocontami54m_FD_69260 | JGI IMG/M metagenome (GOLD analysis project Ga0080064, IMG submission 69260) | Subsurface groundwater microbial communities from S. Glens Falls, New York, USA - GMW46 contaminated, 5.4 m (SPADES assembly) (version 2) ...
TATTCCGGCCGCGGTCGGCGACGGGCTGACGCAGGAAGCCTGCCGGCGCACGCTGCCGGTGTTCGACGGCTGCCGCCGCTTCGATCTCAAGCTGGCGTTCAAGCGCATGGACAAGGTGCGGGCGGACAAGGGCTATGCCGGTCCGGTGGTGGTTTGTTCGATGACATTCGTGCCGGTCGCCGGCCACCGGGCGTCGAGCACGATCATGAAATACCTGTCCGACGGCCGCGACATGGAAATTGCGCTGGCGCCGGTCGCCGGCACCCGCATGCTGGCGCCTTTCCGCGTCACCATCGTCAACATGCTGGGCAATCTGGTGCTGCAAGCGGACCGTTTCGAGACCCAGGCGCTGGCGGCCCGCGCACAACCCTGAGACGGACAAACGCCATCGCCTCTTGCCTGCCCGCGCATTTGGACGGAAGATCGGCGCATGCGGCGCGTGATCGTTTCACTGTGCGTGTGCTGGGCGGCCTATTGCGGAGCGTATCGCTCCAACACCGCTCCGCTCGCCTTCGGCATGACCCCGGATGAAGCCGCGCTCGCGCTCGGCCTGCCGCTCACCTATCACTCGGGACCGCCAAGCGCGGAGATCTATCTGGCGGTCGGATCCGCCGGCATTCCCGGTTTCTATCCGGTCGATGCCGGCCTTGCATTGCAGTTCCGCCGCGGCCGCCTGACCGGGTGGAAGAAGGACTGGCGGCTCAACCGCCCCTGGCCGTTCTGACGGCGCAAAAAAGAACCCCGGCCGCAGCCGGGGTTCTGACTTTCTGACACACGCTACTTACTGAGCCTGCGGCGCGACTTGCGCTTGCGGGGCGACGACCTGGGCCTGCTCGACGGGCGGAGGATTCATCGCCCATTCGTTGGTGCAGACGTCCTTGAACATAACCTGACCGGTCGGCAGGTATTCCTTGGTCAGGCAGACGCGGGTGGCACGGCGCACGACCGGATAGACCGTGGTGGCGACGGCGAGCGGCCGCACGATTTGAATGTGGCGGCGGTGCCAGTGATGGATCTTCACGACCTTGATCGGCTTGAAGATCGGGCCCTTGATCTTGATGGGCTTGATGATCACGGGCTTCGCAGCGGCATCGGTGGAGGTGGCAGCGGTGATGCCGGCGGTGCCGACTGCGATGAGGGCGACGAGGGCGATACGGGTCAACATGGCGGTCTCCTTGGGGGCTCGATGGGTCATCCGGGCATTGGTCGGGCCACCCGCGGATCAGGTTCATGAGACCGCCGAAAAATCTCCAAACATCCATTGTCGCAGCGCGGGACAGGTGTTGCTTTTGCGCGGCCGCCATCGGATATCTTCCGATCGCAGGCCGGCACATTCCGTCCGGACACTATGTGACAAGTAACAGGAGGTCCCTTTGGGCAAGCACATCACCCTTACAGCCGCCGACCAGCATCAACTGGGCGCCTATCGCGCCGACCCGCAAGGCACCGCCCAGGGCGCGGTGGTCGTCATCCAGGAGATTTTCGGCGTCAACCATCACATCCGCGCGGTCTGCGACCGGCTGGCGAGCGAAGGCTATGTCGCGGTGGCGCCGGCCTTGTTCGACCGCACCGAAAAGAACTTCGAATCCGGCTACAAGCCCGAGGAAATCCAGAGCGCCATGCGCTTTGTCGCCAATCCGGATTTCGGAGCCTGGTTGAAGGACACTCAGGCGGCCATCGATGCGCTGCAAAAGGACGGTCCGGTCGCCATCATGGGCTTCTGCATGGGTGGCACGGTGGCATTCCTCGCTGCCTGCCAGGCCAACGGGCTGTCGGCGTCGATCGCCTACTACGGCGGCCACATCAGCAAGATCGCCGACATGAAGCCGAAAGTGCCGACCCAGATGCATTTCGGCGAGAAGGACGACCACATCCCGATGAACGTCGTGGAGGAGATCAAGCAGAAGCAGCCGGGATGCGAAATCTACGTCTATCCGGGCGCCGCCCACGGCTTTCATTGCGACGAGCGCGGCAGCTTCAACGCGGACGCAGCCAAGCTCGCCTGGCAGCGTTCGATGGACTTCCTGCGCAAGCATTTGAAGAAGTAAGGTTCTGCTCCCTCTCCCCACCCGAACTCGGGTAAACCCCGAGTTCGGCACTATTAATTAATCGAAGTCGGACAAATCCGGTTTCGATTGGGGAGAGGTAATTTCTCAGAACCAGCGCTCGCTGATCATGATGGTGTCGCCCGGGCGCACGCGCGTGAGCAGCGGCACCGCGGTGCGCAGGATCTGTCCGCCGGTGCTGCGGGTGAGCTTGACCTGGCCGCGATAGGCGCGCGGCGTATAGCCGCCGGCGATGGCGACAGCGGTCTCCACTGTCATCTTCGGCACAAAGGCGTATTGGCCGGGCGTGGTGACTTCGCCGAGGATAAAGAACGGCCGGTAGGTCTCCACCTCGATCGCGACATGCGGCTCGCGGATGAAGCCTTTGCGCAGCCGCTCTGCGATGGTGCCTGCCAGTTGTTGCGTGGTAAGCGAGCGCGCTGCGACCGCGCCGATCAGCGGCATGGTGACATTGCCGGCCGCATCGACGATGTAGGAATTGGTCAAGCCGTCCTGCCCAAACACCACGACGCGCAACTTGTCTCCAGTGTCGAGCCCATAGGGCTCCTCGACATCGCCGGTGACCATGGCGACCGGCACCGGTCCGCGTGACGGCGCGAGCGCCATCACCGGTGTGGCAACCGGGGCAGGCACCACAGCGGCAACTGGCACGGCAGTAACGGGAACGGCGATCGGCGCGCGTGCCACAACAACGGCCGGCGCACGGACCGGCGCGGTTCTTGCTGCGCCGCTGCCGTAGATGATGTGATCGAGATCGGCACGCGGCGCGGCGGCGACCGGCGGCGCAGCGCGGCGCATGCAGCCAGAAGCCGCAAGCGCCAGCAGCAGAACAACAAGGAGGCGGCTTGGCCGCATGCGACGAATCCGGACCCGGACCAGAAAGGGTTAAGCCGGATTAACGCCTTATATGGTTAACAAAACCTCCACGCATGGTTAACGGATTCTCACCAAGCCTGGGGCGCCAGGACGCCAGCAGATCAGCCGTCTTTCCCGCGATGCTCGGCGAGCCGATCGGCAATCGCCAGCATCAGCATCGAAACCACGAAAGTCAGCTGCATGCCGATCAGCCAGCCGAGCTTCGACGTGTCCGGATAGGTCTGCAGATTCATATAGACCTCGAGCATTTCGACGGCGGCAAGTGCGACAATCGATCCCAAAATTTTTTGCTTGAGCGTGGTGAAACTGACTCTGCCCAGATCGTCGGGCAATTGCGGGTGCTTGGCGGTCTCGATCTTGGCGACGAAATTCTGGTAGCTGGCAAAAATGACGATCAGAATGAGATTGGCGGTCAGCACATAGTCGAGCAGATTGAGCACGCCGACGATGACCTCGGCGCTGCTGGCTCCGGGCAACCGCTGGAATCCGCCAAGCAGTTCCGCCCCGAACTTGTAGAGCAGCAACAGGATGGCGATCAGCAGGCCGGCGAAGAACGGCAGCATCAGCCAGCGACCGGCCAGCACGACGGTTTCCAGCCTGCGCTCGATCTGCATAGTGTCCTCCTGCGCTGCGGCCAGTTGATACGTTCGGGCAGGCTTGAGCATGATCCCGAAAAGTGGGAACCGGTTTTCGGAAAAGATCATGCTCCAAACAAAAAGCTAGACCACGATCCGATTCGGTAGCATCGGATCATGGTCCAGCTGCAATCGCGCTGTCCACAAGGGCGAAAGCAAAAAGTTGCGGCCAGCGGATGTCCCAGAGGCCGCGTCCGGTGGGTGGTGAGTCGCGCGTCAGTGCGCGGAGGCGGTTACCCCGATCGGGCAGCTCACCCCGGTGCCGCCCAACCCACAATAACCCATCGGGTTCTTGGCGAGATATTGCTGGTGGTAGTCCTCGGCAAAATAGAACGGCGGCGCGTCAAGGATCTCCGTTGTGATGGCGTCGAAGCGCCGCGACTTCAGCTCTTTGTCGTACATCGCCTTCGATGCCTCAGCGGCTTTACGCTGCGCCGGCGTGAAGGTGTAGATGCCGGAGCGGTATTGCGTACCGGCGTCGTTGCCTTGGCGCATGCCCTGGGTCGGGTCGTGATTTTCCCAGAACGCCTTCAGCAATTGCTCGTAGGAAATCTTTTTCGGAGCGTAGACTACCAGTACGACCTCGTTATGCCCGGTGCGGCCGCTGCAAACCTCTTGGTACGTCGGGTTGCGGGTGTGGCCGGCGGCATAGCCCACCGCGGTCACGTGGATACCGTCGCCGAGCTCCCAGAATTTGCGCTCGGCGCCCCAGAAGCAGCCCATGCCGAACATCGCGGTCTCCAGACCCGCTGGATAGGGTCCCTGAAGCTTGCGGCGGTTGATGAAATGTTCGGCCGCGGTCGGTATCGGCTCCGCGCGCCCTGGCAGCGCATCGGCGGCGGACGGCATTTCCAGCTTCTTCCTCAGCATGAACATGGCGGGCATCTCCCTGCGTCGTGACCGCTAATATAGGCCGGTGGGCGCCGCGCCGCAGCAGTCGCCCGATCACATGTCGGGCAGCCGCCTTGCGGCATCGTTCACGGGCTTGCGACCCGTCGCACGCCTGCGGTCAGTCACGCGCATACCCGATCAGCCGCTTTTTCTTGCGGCCGAGCAGGATCAGCAACGTGCCGAGCACGCCGAGCGCGAGCCAGGCCGGCTGTTCGAGGACATAGGGCTGGATCACCGACTGCCAGGCCCAGACCGCCACATAACGCTCGATCGCCGGCTGCAGCAGCAACAGCGAATTCTGATGCACGCTCGACCAGAACGAGCCGACGCTGGTGATGAACCATTTCTGGTCGGCGATCGACTGGGCGCCGTCACTGACCAGGAAAATAAAGCCCGCGGCGAGGCAAAGCAGGCCGAGGAAGCGGAACAGGAATCTGATCATTGGCACCGTCATACGCTAAAAGGCATCCAGTATCGCTTACTCTCACCGGCTGGCGGGTTCAATTGTCGCTGGCTGGCTGCCGGCGGTACTGTGGACGATCGGTCGGCGCTGCAGGATGATGTTGGCGGGATCGCGGCACGGTTATCCCTGGGGACGCTGCCGCCCCGATCCGCTAGTTTCCGTCGCCGGCGCATGCGTGCCAAGGAGTTGAAATGTCTGGTAAAGCCGGCGGGCGCGGCAAGCGCCCCACCTTCACCGACCAGGAAGCGTTGCTGTTTCACAGCCAAGGCCGGCCCGGAAAGCTCGAAGTCGTCCCCACCAAGCCGATGGCGACCCAGCGCGATCTCTCGCTGGCCTATTCGCCCGGCGTCGCGGTGCCAGTGCTGGCGATCGCCGGCGACGAGAGCCTCGCCTACGACTACACGACCAAGGGCAATTTCGTCGCCGTGATCACCAACGGCACCGCCGTCCTTGGCCTCGGCAATCTCGGCGCGCTGGCGGCGAAGCCGGTGATGGAAGGCAAGGCGGTGTTGTTCAAGCGCTTTGCCGACGTCGACTCCATCGATCTGGAAGTCTCCACCGAAGATCCGGACGAGTTCGTCAACGCGATCAAGTTTCTCGGCAAGAGCTGGGGAGGCATCAATCTCGAGGACATCAAGGCGCCGGAATGCTTCATCATCGAGCAGCGGCTGCGCGAGCTGCTCGACATCCCGGTGTTCCACGACGACCAGCACGGCACCGCCATCATTGCCGCGGCCGGCCTGGTCAACGCCCTCCATCTCACCGGGCGCGACATCAAGACCACCAAGCTCGTGTGCAACGGCGCCGGCGCCGCCGGCATCGCCTGTCTCGAATTGCTCAAGGCGATCGGCTTCACAGCCGACAACGTCATCCTGTGCGACACCAAGGGCGTGATCTATCAGGGCCGCACCGAGGGCATGAACCAGTGGAAGTCCGCCCATGCGGTAAAGACCAAGGCGCGCACCTTGGCGCAGGCGCTGGAAGGCGCCGACGTGTTCCTCGGCCTTTCGATCAAGGGCGCGGTGACGGAGGACATGGTCAAGTCGATGGCGGAGAAGCCGATCATCTTCGCCATGGCCAATCCCGATCCGGAAATCACCGTCGAGGAGGTCGCCGCCGTGCGCGCCGATGCCATCATGGCGACCGGCCGCTCGGACTATCCCAACCAGATCAACAATGTGCTTGGCTTTCCCTATATTTTCCGCGGCGCGCTCGATGTCCGCGCCACCACCATCAACATGGAAATGAAGATTGCGGCGGCCAAGGCGCTGGCCGAGCTGGCGCGCGAGGACGTGCCCGACGAGGTCGCCGCCGCCTATGGCGCGCGCCCGAAATACGGGCCCGATTACATCATTCCGGTGCCGTTCGATCCGCGCCTGATCTCCTGGGTGCCGCCGGCGGTGGCCAAGGCCGCTATGGACACCGGCGTGGCGCGCCGGCCGATCATCGACATGGATGCCTATCGCCAGCAGTTGCGCACCCGGCGCGACCCGGTGGCGGGCGTGCTGCAACGGGTCTACGAGCGGCTGCGGCATCGCCCGCAACGCGTCGTCTTTGCCGAAGGCGAAGAGGAACAGGTGATCCGCGCCGCCGCCAGCTTCGTCCATCAGGGGTTGGGGACGGCATTTCTGGTGGGCCGCGAGGATCGGGTGCGCGAGACCGCGCGCAATCTCGGCATCGAGCTCGGCGGCGGCATCGAGATCATCAATGCCGCCATGTCGAAGCGCAATTCCACCTATGCCCACTATCTGTACGAGCGGCTGCAGCGCAAAGGCTATCTCGCCCGCGACTGCCAGCGCATGGTGAACCAGGACCGCAACCATTTCGCCGCTTGCATGGTCTCGCTCGGCGATGCCGATGCCATGGTGACCGGCGTGACGCGGAATTTTTCCGTCGCGCTCGAAGACGTCCGCCGCTGCATCGACGCCAAGCCGGGCCATCGGGTGATTGGCGCTTCGCTGGTGCTGGCGCGCGGCCGCACCGTGCTGGTCGCCGACACCGCGGTGACCGAAATGCCGAGCGCCGAGGATCTGGCCGATATCGCGGTCGAAGCCGCCGGGGTGGCGCGCCGGCTCGGCTACGAGCCGCGGCTTGCGCTTCTGGCATTTTCCACCTTCGGCCAGCCGCCGGGCGAGCGCGCCGCCCATGTGCAGGGGGCCGTGCGTATCCTCGACCAGCGCCGGGTCGATTTCGAATATGACGGCGACATGGCCGCCGACGTCGCGCTCAACATGGACCTGCGCGACAATTACCCGTTCTGCCGATTGTCGGGCCCGGCCAATGTGCTGATCATGCCGGCGTTCCACTCGGCTTCGATCTCGACCAAGCTGCTGCAGGAACTCGGCGGCGCTACCGTGATCGGACCCATTCTGGTTGGGCTCGACCGACCGGTGCAGATCGTGCCGCTGTCCGCCAACGACGCACAACTGGTCAATATGGCAGCGCTCGCTGCCTTCAACGTGAATGCCTAGGGCCGCCGGCGCCGTTGACCCCCCGGAAGGGCCCGATTATAAGCAGCCCAACTTGGCGGCCGACTTTTGCCGCCGCTCCATTTCAGGCACGTGGCGCGCATCGCCAGGCGCGCCATAATGGCGACGCCGCCCTAAAGATAGGACTCCAATGGCCAATACCAGTTCCGCCCGCAAGGCCACGCGCAAGATCGCCCGACGCACCGAAGTCAACAAGGCGCGGCGCTCACAGCTGCGCAGCTATGTCGGCAAAGTCGAGGTTGCGATCGCCACCGGCGATCGCAACCAAGCGCTGGCCGCCTTGAAGGAAGCCGAGCCCATGATCATGCGTGCGGGCCAGCGGGGCATGGTGCACAAGAACGCCGCCAGCCGGAAAGTCTCCCGCCTCACCAAGCGCGTCGCCAAGCTCGGTCAATAAATACCCTTGCTCTCGTTGCCGCTGCCCGCCCGGCCTCTGCGCCGGGTTTTTGGCTTACGCGCGCCATAGGCAATCGCCGTTTGATCTGGCGTCCTATTTGGTTCGTCGGCAGCGGCGTGTTGCAAAAGTGTCACGTGCCCTACCTATAATGGCCGGCAGGTAGGCTGATCACTTCGGGTGCCTCCAACGAGCAGCACGACGTGCTGAAACGCGCTTTTTCGGCAGGGGCTACCCTGCGTTTCCGCTCAAAAATACGGTCGCTTGCAGAATGGTTTACAGGGCAAGCGGCGCGAAGGACTTTGAATGCCAGGATTTCGAGACGACCGTTTTGGCGCGTGAAGGGCTCGATACGCCGACAGAAATCGCGTTCGGCGCGAACCCGCACAGGTCCCATTAAGTAAGTCAATTCAGTAATTTGCATCGGTCGCATCAGCAACGAAGCAGACCTAAGCGTCGATTCCCGCGGAAAATCCGCAATCAATGCGCTTGAATCGGCGTTGCGGGCCGTATGGGGCCTGTGTATCTTCAAATTGCCGCTGGGCCACCGGCGGCTTTCAGTAAATGGTCCGTATTCGAGCCCATAAGAATGGGGACGGGGGATTCATGTCTAGTCGTTCGCGACTTCGCACCAGTGTTCGCAAGCGCTTGGATCATACGGGTATAAGTCTTCGCTTCGCCACGCCGGATCGATAATTGGACGGCGGCACGAAGCGACCTCGCGATACTTCAACATTTAAGAATTCGCGTGACCACGGCCTATGGCCGATGGAAGGGGCCTCTATGAGCGCAGCAATCAGAATCACCAGGTCGGATGGTTTCCCATGCGGGTCATTCCGCATGGCGTCCGGCAGCGCGGGATCTCCGATCCGCATCCTTTGATCGTAGCCCGCGGAGCCCGGCGTTCAGGCGAGGGCTCCGCGCGGTTGGTGTCGTTCCGCCGTCCTCTTCAGTTCGTGCGAGTGCCCCCTACTCCTTAGTCGTCGCGTTCCACCTGACGGGTGTCTTGGTATCCGCGTCCGTCGTCGTCCTTCCAACCAGTCCCCGATGAGAAGAGCTAAATATGACGAGCCCGGAACAGGAGCGCTGGCCGCGGGTGAAGGAACGCCTGCGTGCCGAAGTTGGTGACGACGTCTATTCGAGTTGGTTTGCACGCATGGACCTGGAAGGTGTCGAGGCCGAGACGGTGCGGCTTTCGGTGCCAACGCGCTTCCTCAAGAGTTGGGTGCAATCGCATTACGCCGAAAAGGTGCTGGCCTGCTGGCAAGCGGAGCAGCCGCAGGTGGTGCGGATCGAGTTGACGGTGCGATCCGCGGTATTGCGTCCGCTGCCGCCTAAGATCAAAGCCCCAGAAACCGCGGTTTCTCAGCGCGATATGCGGGAGTTCAAGTTCAACGGCGACGCGCGCGGCGCGCCCACCCCGATTTCGGCGGTGCATGAGGCGCTCGGCGGCTCCCCACTCGATCCGCGCCTCACCTTCGATAGTTTCGTAGTTGGCCGCTCCAATACCCTCGCCCACGCCGCCGCCAAACAGGTGGCGCAGGCGCGGCGCGGCGATCCGGTGATGTTCAATCCGCTCTATATCCATTCCGGCGTCGGCCTCGGAAAGACCCATCTGCTGCAGTCGCTCGCCTGGGCCGGCAATGCCAGTCCCGAGCGCAAGGCGCTCTATCTCACCGCCGAGAAATTTATGTACGGCTTCGTCGCGGCGTTACGCGCACAGAACGCCTTGGCATTCAAGGAGGCCTTGCGCGCGATCGACGTGCTCCTGATCGACGATCTGCAATTCCTGCAAGGCAAGTCGACGCAGGCGGAGTTCTGCCACACGCTCAACGCGCTGATCGACTCCGGCCGGCAGGTGGTGATCGCCTCCGATCGACCGCCGTCCGATCTGGAAACGCTCGACGAGCGCGTGCGCTCACGGCTGGCCGGCGGGCTGGTGGTGGAAATGGGCTCGCTGGGCGAGGAACTGCGGCTGGAAATCCTCAAATCACGGGTGGCGGCGGCAAAGCTGCATCATCCCGGCTTCGACGTGCCGGCGCCGGTGCTGACTTTCGTCGCCAAGACCGTCACCCATAACGGCCGCGATCTGGAAGGCGCACTCAATCGGTTGCTGGCGCACAGCAAGCTGACCAGTCAGCCGATCACGCTCGAAATGGCCGAGCGTGAGGTGCGCGATCTGGTGCGCCCGCAGGAGCCCAAGCGCATCAAGATCGAGGAGATTCAGCGGATCGTGGCCCGGCAATACAATGTCAGCCGCTCCGACCTGCTGTCGTCCCGGCGCACCGCCAATGTCGTGCGGCCGCGGCAAGTCGCCATGTACCTCGCCAAGACGCTGACTCTGCGTTCGCTTCCCGAAATCGGGCGGCGCTTTGGCGGCCGCGACCACACCACGGTGCTGCACGCGGTACGCAAGATCGAGAACCTGGTGAACAACGACAATGCGCTCGCCGAGGAGATCGAACTCTTGAAGCGCCAATTGCAGGAGTGACCGGACCGGCCCCGCCCTCACGTGCTGATTCGCTTGGAAAACCCGCGGTTTCCGTGCTGCTTGCCCTTGCGGAATCCCGCGCTACGCGCCACTTTCGTTGACCCTTGAGGCATTTGAAGAGTTCTCTCGTCAGGGTCCAGCATGAAGGTCACGGTCGAACGCGCAGAGCTGCTCAAATCCCTCGGCCACGTCCATCGCGTGGTCGAGCGGCGCAACACGATTCCGATCCTGGCCAACGTGCTGATCCGGGCGGATCGTTCCAAGCTCGCCTTCAAGGCCACCGACCTCGACTTGGAAGTCACCGAAACCATTGCAGCCGAGGTGGCGCCGGGGGGCTCGACCACGGTGCCCGCCCATATGTTCTATGAGATCGTGCGCAAGCTCCCGGAGGGCGCACAGATCCTGCTGGAGGCGTCGGGCGATCGCGCCGTTCTGACCATTCGCGCCGGGCGCTCCCGCTTCACCTTGCAGACCCTGCCGGAGAGCGATTTTCCCGATCTGGCCGCCGGCGACATGACCCACAGCTTCAAGGTCGCGGCGGCGGATCTGAAGCGGCTGATCGACAAGACCCAGTTCGCGATCTCCACCGAGGAGACCCGCTACTATCTCAACGGCATCTATCTGCACTCCGCCGGCACCGCCAAGGCGCCGACCTTGCGCGCGGTGGCAACCGACGGCCATCGCCTGGCGCAGGTCGAGCTGACATTGCCGGAGGGCGCGGCCGGCATGCCGGGCATCATCGTGCCGCGCAAAGCGGTGGGCGAAGTGCAGCGCCTGATCGAGGACAGCGAAGCCGAAGTCGCCATCGAACTTTCGCAAGGCAAGATTCGCTTCACGCTGGGCGACATCGTGCTGACCAGCAAGCTGATCGACGGCACCTTCCCCGATTATGCGCGCGTCATTCCAGTCGGCAACGACAAGGAACTCGTGGTCGACAAAAAGGAATTCGAACAGGCTGTGGACCGCGTCTCCACGGTGTCGAGCGAGCGCGGCCGCGCGGTCAAGCTATCGCTTTCGAGCGGACGGCTGATGCTTTCGGTGATCAACCCGGATTCCGGCAGCGCCACCGAGGAGATCGAAGTCGAATACGCTTCAGATCCGCTCGATATCGGCTTCAATTCACGTTATTTGCTCGACATCGCGGCGCAGATCGAAGGCGAATCCGCCGTGCTGAAGCTCGCCGACCCAGGCTCGCCGACCCTGATCCAGGATCGCGACGCCAAGGGCGCGCTCTATGTGCTGATGCCGATGCGAGTCTAGAGCGTGATGGCTTCAGATTGAATCGCCATCACGCTCTAGCTTCTTGTTTGAGCATGATCTTTTCCGAAAACCGGTGTCCACTTTTCGGGATCATGCTTTAGGATCGCTGTTTCGGCGATTGCGTCAACGAGGTCGCCTGTTCCGGTGGCAGCCATACATTGACCTTCCCTGGATCGTAGTCGGGAACCGGCTGCGAAAAACCGGTGACGGCGTCAGCCCAGAACTCGACTTTCTCGACATCCAGGCGCACGCGCTCGATCGCATCGATGAGGTGGCGGACAACCACATCTCTCGCCTCGTCGTCGTGTGCCATGATCCTGTTCCTTCTTTTTTTTACGAATCCGCTGTTCACGGAACCGCTCGGCGCTCGCACTCGCTCCTGCGATGAGTTAAGCACCGGCGCACTTGCTTTGTTCCGGCATAGCTGGAACTCGCGAATCGGGAATGCCCAACAACTTCATTGTTTTAGCCGATATCGAGGTTCCCAACTTCGGTCGAAAAAAGCTCCGCATGACCGCCGCCCGCATCCGCCGCCTCACCCTGACGAATTTTCGCAGCTACCACGCCGCGCAAATCGACGTGCGCGACGGGCTGGCGGTGCTGGTCGGCGCCAACGGCGCCGGCAAGACCAATCTGCTGGAAGCGATCTCGTTTTTCGCGCCCGGACGCGGCCTGCGGCGCGCTACGCTCGACGAAGTGGCATTTACCGAAGGCGACGGCGCCTGGGCCGTCTCGGCCGAGGTGGAAGGCGCGCTCGGGCTTGCCGCGCTGGGCACCGGCATCGCAGCGCCGGCCGCGGACAATGTCGCGCTATCGCGCATCTGCCGCATCGACCGCGAGCCGGTTTCCTCGGTGGCCGCGTTCTCCGACCACCTGCGGCTCGTTTGGCTGGTGCCGGCGATGGACACGCTGTTCAACGGGCCGGCATCGGAGCGGCGGCGTTTTCTCGACCGGCTGGTGCTGGCGGTGGATGCGCAACATTCCAGCCGCGTTTCCGCCCTCGAACGCTCGCTGCGCTCCCGCAACCGCCTGCTGGAGGATGCCAGGGCCGACCCGCACTGGCTCGACGCGGTCGAGCACGAAACCGCGGAACTGGCTGTAGCGGTCGCGGCCCTGCGGGCGGAAACGGTCGGGCGACTGCAATCGGCACTCGCCGCCCGCAGCGACCCGGCAGCGCCGTTCCCAGGTGCCCGGATCTCGCTCGACGGCTGGATGGAGCAGCTCGTGCCAAGCCGTCCCGCGGTCGAAATCGAGGACCGCTACCGCACCGTGCTGAAGGAGAACCGGGCGCGCGATGCCGCCGCCGGGCGCACCCTCGACGGGCCGCATCTCACCGATCTCGCGGTCATCCATGCCGGCAAGGGCATAGCGGCCGCCGACGCCTCGACCGGCGAGCAGAAGGCGCTGCTGATCGGCCTCGTGCTCGCGCATGCCGGCCTGCTCACCGAGATGTCAGGCTTCCAGCCGGTGCTGCTGCTCGATGAGGTGGTGGCGCATCTCGATCCGCTGCGCCGCAGCGCGCTATACGCGGAGTTGGAAAAGCTCGGCGCGCAGGCCTGGCTGACCGGCGCCGACCCGGCCGCTTTTGCCGAGATCGAAAGCCGCGCGACGCTCTATCAGGTGGCGGGAGGGCGCATCGAAGCGCGCTCGTGAGGGCTTTGCGGCGGTAAGATTCAGGTCTTTTTCACGGCCGTTTTCAGCGCCGATTTTTAGCACCGGAAGACCTTTAAATTCCGTGACGAATCAATATATTAGGCGTGGTCGTTTTGGCCTGTACGCCATCCCTAATTCGTGTCACATCACGTGTGCGAATCGTCACCGTTTCTCACGCGATTCCAAGGTCTCTGAACATGGCTGAAGCCGCCCGCCAGGAGACTCCCATTCCGCCGGAATACGGCGCGGAATCGATCAAGGTTCTCAAAGGCCTCGACGCCGTGCGCAAGCGGCCGGGCATGTATATCGGCGACACCGACGACGGCTCCGGCCTGCACCACATGGTCTATGAGGTCGTCGACAACGCCATCGACGAGGCGCTCGCCGGCTACGCCAAGCAGGTGTTGGTGGTGCTCAACCCCGACGGCTCCTGCACGGTGCGCGACGACGGCCGCGGCATCCCGACCGACATCCACAAGGGTGAAGGCGTGTCGGCCGCCGAGGTCATCATGACCCACCTGCATGCCGGCGGAAAATTCGACCAGAATTCCTACAAAGTGTCCGGCGGTCTGCACGGCGTCGGCGTGTCGGTGGTCAATGCGCTGTCGAGCTGGCTCAAGCTCACCATCTGGCGCGACGGCAAAGAGCATTTCATGGAATTCCGCCACGGCGAGCCGGTCGCCCCGCTCGCGATGGTGGGCGCCGCCCATGACAAGCGCGGCACTGAGGTGACGTTCCTGCCGAGCGACAACACCTTCACCATGAGGGAGTTCGATTTCGCCACGCTCGAACATCGGCTGCGCGAGCTTGCCTTCCTCAATTCCGGCGTCACCATCGCGCTCTCCGACATGCGTCACGCCGTCGAGAAACGCGAGGAGATGCGCTACGAGGGCGGCGTTGAGGCCTTCGTCAAATATCTCGACCGCAACAAGACGCCGCTCGTTCCGAGCCCGGTCATGATCAAGGCCGAGCGCGATGGCATCATCGTCGAAGCGGCTCTGTGGTGGAACGACGGCTATCACGAAGCGGTACTCTGCTTCACCAACAACATCCCGCAGCGCGACGGCGGCACCCATCTCGCCGGCTTCCGCGGCGCACTCACCCGCCAGGTCACCGGCTATGCCGAGGCGGGCGGCGCCACCAAGAAGGAAAAGGTCACGCTGACCGGCGACGATTGCCGCGAGGGCCTGACCGCGGTGCTTTCCGTCAAGGTGCCGGACCCGAAATTTTCCTCGCAGACCAAGGACAAACTGGTTTCTTCCGAAGTCCGTCCGGTGGTCGAGGGCGTGGTGAACGATCAGCTCAAGGCATGGTTCGAGGAACACCCGGCGGAAGCCAAGATCATCGTCGGCAAGGTGTTGCAGGCCGCCGCCGCGCGTGAAGCGGCGCGCAAGGCGCGCGAACTGACCCGCAAATCCGCGCTCGGCGTAACCTCGCTGCCCGGCAAGCTGGCCGACTGTCAGGAACGCGATCCGGCCAAGTCAGAACTGTTCATCGTCGAGGGCGACAGCGCCGGCGGCTCCGCCAAGCAGGGCCGCAACCGCGAGTTCCAGGCGGTGCTGCCGTTGCGCGGCAAGATCCTCAATGTGGAGCGTGCGCGCTTCGACAAGATGCTGTCGAGCCAGGAGATCGGCACGCTGATCACCGCGCTCGGCACCGGCATCGGGCGCGAGGAGTTCAGCGCCGACAAGCTGCGCTACCACAAGATCATCATCATGACGGACGCCGACGTGGATGGCTCGCACATCCGCACCTTGCTGCTGACCTTCTTCTACCGGCAGATGCGCGATATCATCGACCGCGGCCATCTCTTCATCGCGCAACCGCCGCTCTACAAGGTGACGCGCTCAAAGTCCGAGCAATATCTTAAGGACGAGCGTGCGCTCGAGGACTATCTGATCACCGCCGGCCTGGAAGATGCGGTGCTGAAGCTGTCCACCGGCGAGACCCGCGCCGGCGCCGACCTGCGCAAACTGGTCGAGGAAGCCCGCACCATCCGCAACGTGCTGGCCGGTCTGCACAGCCGTTACAGCCGGCAAGTGGTGGAGCAGGCGGCGATCGCGGGCGTGCTCAATTCCAAGATTTTCGGCGATCCGCGCACCGCCGAGGCGGCTGCGAACTACATTGCCAAGCGCCTCGATGTGCTGTCGGAGGAAACCGAGCGCGGCTGGCAGGGACAGTTCAAGGACGGCTTCCGCTTCGAGCGCACCGTGCGAGGCGTCAAGGAAGTGGCGATCATCGACCAGGCGCTGCTTGGCTCGGCCGATGCGCGCAAGCTCGACGAATATGCCAGCTCGCTGCAGGAGGTCTATCCGCGGCCGGGCGCGCTTCGCCGCAAGGACGAGGAGACGGCAATTCACGGGCCGATCGGCCTGTTCGAAGCGGCAACCAATGCCGGCCGCAAGGGCATTTCTCTGCAGCGCTATAAAGGCCTGGGCGAGATGAACCCCGGCCAGCTGTGGGAGACGACGCTCGACACCAACGCGCGCTCGCTGCTGCAGGTGAAGGTGAAGGAAGGCGAGGAGGCCGATAACATCTTCGCCGAACTGATGGGCGATCTGGTCGAGCCGCGCCGCAACTTCATCCAGAACAACGCGCTGAATGCGAGCGTGGACGTCTAAGCTAAAGCATGATCCCGAAAAGTGGACACCGGTTTTCGGAAAAGATCATGCTCAAACAAGAAGCTAGAGCGTGATGGCGATTCAATCTGAAGCCATCACGCTCTAGCGTCCGCTTATTCTGCATTCGCACCGGCGTGCAGCATTTCATCGACCTGTCGTGTCAGAGCTGCATGAGACTGGGCGCCGTTGATCAGCACCTTGCGCTCATCCGCTCCATGAAACAGCATGGCGGGCACGCCGGTGACGCCAATGCGCTGGGCGCGGCGCTGATCGTCGATAACCTGTTGGGTGTAACGGCCGCTGCGTTGCGCCTCGCGCAATTCGTCGGTATCCAAGCCGGCTGCTGTCGCCACCTCAGCCAACACTTCCACATGCGCGAGATCGCGTCCGTGCTCGAAGAAGGCGCGGAATAGACCTTCGTGCACGGCGTCGAATGCGCCGTGGTCGCGCGCGAATGCCGCAACCTCAAATGCCCGCCGGCTGCGTGGCTGCACTGGTGGAAGCTTCAGATTCATGCCGCGGTCGCGCGCCATCGGATAGACCGAGGCTTTCCACACCCGGTGCAGGTATTCGCCGTCAGGATCCAGCGTCGGTACCGGCACCGGCCGCAACTCGAATGCGCGCCAGGAGACCGCGACCGGACGCTCGCGCGCCAAACGCTGCAGCACAGGCAGTTCGAGATAACAGTATGGACAGACGTAATCGCTCCACACCTCGATCTGCAGAGGCTCAGACATCGGCCTCTCCGTCACCGCGACAGCGGTGCATTCTCGCCCTGCGGCGTGTCGGCGATTTCCCTGGTCGGATCATTGCCTCTCTCGAGCGTGGCGAGCCGTTCGTCGATCGCCGCCAAGGCGCCCGAAACGTGCTTGATCAGATCTTTTTCGTTTTGCGAAAGATTGGCGCTTCCACTGACGCGCTTCAGCCCTGCGAGGGCGTCCTTTAGTGCCTTGCTCATGATAATCCTCCTATCGACGACCGCAGCAAAAACCCAGCCGGTCATAGGGCTGGGGCACGCGCGATCAATTGTTCATCCGGGCTGACGCCCGGTAACCCGCAATTGCTCTCCCCTCTTCAACGGTTATGCGCTTTCGAAAGTTCCATTCGCAGCGCTGTCGCTTGATAATCAGAGCCTTAGACCATGTCCGGCATCTCCCGCAGCAACCGCCCCGGACTTATCACCCGTTGGCCCAGCTCGCGGCCTTGCGGCGCGCGCTGTCGGTCTTCTGCCAATAGCTCTGCCAATCTGCGCTCGGCCCGATGCCGTCGATCGCGGCCGGGCCGGTAATGCGCGCGGCCGCCGCGGCATCGAGCACCATCAACGGCCTGCCGCCGTTGCCGGCCTGCTCGATGGCGTTGCGCAACAGGCGGCGATAGGCGCTGATCGCCTTGTCGGACTGCCCGAGATGCTCGCGCGTCCTATCCTGGATGGCGCCCATCGATTCGCAGGCCCATTGGTCGTGCACGTTGATGTCGGTGCCCATGCCGGTGAAGGTCTCGTGCGCCTGCTCGTGCGGATCGAATCCGTAATCGTTGCTCCTGTTCTTGCGCGGCACGTAATCCGGCAGTTCGTACAATTCGAGCCGCTGGCGCCGCATCTCGTCCTTGTCCACCGGCGCGCCGAAGCTGGTGAAGATCGCGTACCAATAGTGGCGGGTGTCGTCGACGGGCACGTGCCATTGGGTAATGGTGATCTCGCTGCTCATGGGAATGACGAAGGAATTCGGAAACACCAGATTGGTCACCCTAACATGAGTTTCGGCGTCACTGATCGGTCGCAGCGTGACGATGCGCATGCCGTAGTCGGTCGGCTCGACCTCGATGCGCGGCCGCGAATAGTCGCGCATCACCTTGGTCATCGGCATTTGCGAATCGATCGAGTGGTCGCGAAACAGCTTGCCGTAGCCCTGGCCCGGCTCCTCGTCGTGGAAGAAGCGGTGCAGGAACGAGGTGTGCGCCGGGTCGACGCCGACCTCGAGCGATTGCAGCCAGTTGCAATCGATCAGCCCCTTGAACGCGAAGGTGTGGCTGTCGGGGGCGACAAAGCAATCAAGATGCGGCAATTCCGGCGGCTCGCCCGGCCCCAGATAGGCGAACAGGATGCCGCTCCGCTCCGCCACCGGATAAGCCTTCTGCTGGATATTGTCGCACATGCGGCTGCCGTCCGGCTCCGCCGGCGTCTCCAGGCATTTCCCGGTGACGTCGAACAGCCAGCCGTGGAAGGCGCAGCGCAAGCCGCCGTCCTCCAGGCGCCCGAAAGCCAGGTCGGTGCCGCGATGCGGGCAGGCGCGCTCGATCAGGCCGTAGCGGCCCTGGTCGTCCTTAAAGATCACCAGGCTTTCCCCGAACAGCCGCACCGGCTTGACCGGCCGGTTGCCGGACAGTTCGTCCACCAGCGCGGCGGGCTGCCAGTAACGGCGCAACAGATTACCGGCTGGCGTGCCGGGCCCGATCCGGGTGATCAGCTCGTTCTGCTCCGCACTCAACATCGGACGTTTCCTTTTTCTTCGTTCGAACGGGCCGCGTCCTGGAGGGCAAAGCTGACTGAATTCGCCCTTCCCGACAAGCCGCGACAGCGCCTGCACCGAGGCGGAACTCTTCATGCCGCCGGCGCGTTATTTTCATTCCACAACAGGGAGTTGGGCATGCACAAGGAACAAGGCCGAACCGTCGAAACGCCGGTCGAGGCGCGCGGGGGATTTCTGGACCGTCCGGTATTGGTGGTACTGGTCGCCAGCGTTGCGCTGGTGCTGATCGGTTTTGCGCTGGTTTACCTGGGTTTTTTCAGCAGCCCGAGCGCGCCACCGCGCTGATCAACGCCCCGGCAGCACCATCACCGTCGGCGTGGCGGGCAGCGTCGTTTTCGATACGACCATCGAGGGTAGGTCGCGGATTTCCACGCTTGCCCAATCCTGTTTCACACGCTCGAGAAACCGGCTCAGCGTGAAGCTGCTGAAATAGTGCATGGGAATCATCAGCGGCGCCTTCAGCGCCTGCAGCACTTCCACCATGCCGTCGAGATCGAGCGTCATGGTGCCGTCGACCGGCACCATGACGATATCGACGCGGCCGATCTCGTTGAGCTGCTCCTGGGTCAGCGTGTGATGCAGATGCCCGAGATGTGCGATGCACAGGTTGGCAATCTCGAAGATGAAAATGGAATTGCCGTGGCGCTCGGTGCCGCCGCCCCAGTCGCGAATGTTGGTCGGAACATTGCGTACCCGCACGTCTTGCAAATTCAAGTCGTGGCGCGCGGGCGAGCCATCCGGCCGCCAGCCCCGCAATACGTGCCTGATCGCGGTTTCGGGATGGTCGGTATAGTGCGTGGAATGCGCGCGATTCATGGTCACGATGTTGGGCGGAATCGGCGATTTGACATAGTCGTTGTAGTCGGTGGCGATACGAACAAGCCGCGGGCTCTCGATCAGGAAGGTCGAGTGGCCGATATAGCTGATGCGGACCTGATCGGCATTGAGCGCCACGCGCAGGCTCGCCGGAGTGGCGCGCGGCCGCTGGGAGACCAAGCCGGGACAATTCTCCATCATCTCCGGCTTCGGCGCCGGGCCCGGCGCGGGCTGCGCAAGCGCAGCCGCGAGGCCGCTTGCGGCCGCGATCGCCGTCAATGCTGCAAGCCGGGGAAACGTGGCCATGCCGGTCCGCCAATGACGCGCAGGCGCAGGCGCGCCTTCACCGTTGGCGGAATGTTGCCATGGATTCCAGCGCCGGGCCATGCCCGGCGCCTGCACAAAAACGTTCGGGCGGCCGTGGCCGCCCGCAGCGGTTAGCGGGTCGAGGTGATCAGACCCTTGGGCGTCATCACCACCCAGCGGCCGTCCTGCCGCTTGATCGATTCGATGCGGCCGACGCCCGGGACGGTGTCGCCGGCTTCGACCTCGATGATGCCGAGACGGCGGCCCTGTAGAACGGCGACGCCGCGATAGACGTCGCGAACCACCCAGCCCTCGATGATTGCCGGGCGGGCCGGCGGGGTCGGCACGGCATTGGCGGGCTGCGCCGTCACCGAGCCGGTGACGTCCGCGGAGCCGTTGGCCGGTTGCGCGCGGCGCTCGATGCGATCCAGCGCCTCGACTGCCTTGCTTAGGGTGGCGGCCGGCGCCGCCTGGGCACGCTCGACCCGGTCGAACCGCTCGCCCACCTTGGTGAATTGCGTATTGGTGCTGCGCGTGCCGGCTTCGATGGCGGTGCGCAGCGCGCCGAGTTCGGTCCTGATCTGCGCAATGCTGTCGCGCAATGCGCGCGTTTCGTCGGCGGCGAGCTGTCCTTGCGGCGGCGCGGCGGCGGGACCCGGTCCGGCAAGCCCTCCCACCAGCGCGCCGAAGGCGGCGGCGAGCGCCACCGAGGCTGCCAGCAAGGCGAACTTATTGCTGCGCGCAGGCGCGCTCGACTCGGCGGTCGCCGCTGCCGGTTCCGGCGTCTGCTCCGGGACAGGCGCGGCCGTTTCGCCGATCGCGGACTTGCTATGCTCGCGCTTGATGCTGTCGAGCTGGGGAATCGCAACCTCGGGCACCTCGATGCGCGGTTCGATCATCGATGGCTGCATCTTGGGCGACTCGATGCTCGGAAGGTCGAGCTTCGGCTGATCGGTGTTGGCGTTGCCGTTCGTCGCCGCCGGAATTTCGGCCGCCGCCTTGTCCGGATTGCTCTGTCGCTTGCTCATGAAAAGTCCCCAATTCGTAGTTGACGAATTGGAAACAGTTTCGGTTACCAAGTGGTTACTTTCGGGCCGGTGCGCCGACACATGGCGCATATTTAATGTTGGGTTCCGCGGCCGAATTTGCCTCGAAGCACCTGTAAGGCCGTTCAGACTCCGAGATAGCGGTGCTGGACCTCAGGCTGGGCGGCCAGCGCCTCCGAGCTGCCGCTCCACACCACCCGGCCGCGCTCGATCAGGTAGTGCCGGTCGGCAATCCGCACCAAGGCCGCAACGTTCTTGTCGATCACCAGAATCGACTGGCCGGCGGCCTTGAGCCGGCTCAGGCATTGCCAGATCTCGGCGCGGATCAGCGGCGCCAGACCCTCGGTCGCCTCGTCGAGAATGAGCAGACGCGGATTGGTCATCAGTGCGCGGCCGATCGCCAGCATCTGCTGCTCGCCGCCGGAGAGCTGATTGCCCATGCTGCCGAGCCGTTCCGCCAGCCGGGGAAACAGCACGCAGACCTTGTCGAGCGTCCACGGATCGGCGCTTTCGCCGCGGTTGGTCGCGGTCGCCACCAGATTCTCGCGCGCGGTCAGATTGTGGAAAATCTGCCGGCCCTCCGGCACCAGGCCAAGCCCGCGCTGGGCGATGAGATAGGACGGCTGGCCGCGAATTTCCTCGCCGCCAAAGCGGATGGAGCCGGCCATCGCCGGGGTGAGCCCCATGATCGAGCGCACCGTCGTGGTCTTGCCCATGCCGTTGCGGCCCATCAGCGTCACCATCTCGCCGGCGCCAATGGCAAGCGAAACGCCGTAGAGAACCTGGCTGCGGCCGTAGCAGGTTTCGACACCGGCGAGTTCGAGCAGGTTGTCAGCCATGGCTCGACACTGCTTCCTGTTCGCCGAGATAGGCCCGCCGCACTTCGGGATTGACGCGGATCGCGGCCGGCTCGCCCGAGGCGATGACGCGGCCGTAAACCAGCACGGTGATCTTGTCGGCGAGCGCGAACACCGCCTCCATGTCGTGCTCGATCAGCAGCAGGGTCACCTCACGTTTCAGCTCATGCAACAGCTTGACCATGCGCGCGGATTCTTCCGGTCCCATTCCGGCCATCGGTTCGTCGAGCAGCAGCATGCACGGCTTGGTGGCGAGCGCCATGGCGATTTCGAGCTGGCGATGCTCGCCGTGACTGAGATTGGCGACCAGGACGTCGGCGCGCTGGGTCAAGCCGACACGCTGCAGCGCGGCGCGGGCCGGCTCGCGCAAAGCCGGATCGCTGCGGGCATCCCGCCAGAAATGAAATGAGTGGCCGGCATGCGCCTGCACGGCGAGCGCGACATTGTCGAGCACGGTGAAATCGAGAAACAGCGACGTGATCTGGAACGAGCGGGCGAGCCCAAGCCGGCTGCGGGTATGGATCGGCAGCGCGGTAATGTCGCGTCCCTCGAACTGGATGCGGCCGGCATCGGGCGCGATCTCGCCGGTGAGCTGGCCGATCAACGTGGTCTTACCGGCGCCGTTCGGACCGATGATGGCATGCAGCTCACCCGCGGGCACGCTGAGCACGATCTCGTCGGAGGCGACCACGCCGCCGAACCGCTTGGTCAGACCATCGATCTGCAACAGAGCGTCAGCCACGGCGTGCGCTCGCGAAAAGATTTCCGACTCCTGCGCGCAGATTGGCGAAGCCCTCGCGCACGCCCTGCACAAAGCCGCTCCAATTGCTCAGGATGCCGTCGATGCCGCCGCGCGCGAACAGCACAACCAGCAGCAGCATGGGCCCCAGGACCATCTGCCAGTATTCGCCCACGCGTGCGCCTGCGCTGCCCGCCACCAGGCCTCCGATCACGTTCATGATCGGGGGCAGCGCTTCCTCCAGGACCAGCAGCGCGATCGATCCGATCACCGGACCGAACAACGAACCCATGCCGCCGAGCACGACCATGACGATGAGATCGCCCGACTTAGTCCAATGCATCATCGCCGGGCTGACAAACTCGGTGTGATTGGCCAGCAGGACCCCGGATAGTCCGCAAATTGTCCCGGCAATGACGAAGCAGGCCAGGCGATAGCGATAGGTCGGGAACCCGATCGCGCGCATGCGCCGGTCATTGGAGCGCGCGCCCTGGATCAACAGGCCGAAGCGCGAATTCACCAGCCGCCAGGTGAGGTAGACCGTGCCCAGCAGCAGGGCAAAGCACAGATAATAGAAAAAAGTGCGGTTGGAGAGATTGAGCAGCCCGGCAAACTGGCTGCGGTTATAGATGGTCAATCCGTCGTCGGCGCCGTAGCGACTGAGGCTGACGCCGACGTAATAGATCATCTGCGCAAAGGCGAGCGTGATCATGATGAAGTAAACGCCGCGCGTGCGTAGGCAGAGCGCGCCGATGACAAACGCGAACAGCGCCGACACCAGCAGCGCGAGCGGCCACTGCACGAAGCCGGAGCTATACCCTTCGTAAGCCAGGATGCCGACCAAATAGCCGCCGACGCCGAGATAGGCGGCATGGCCGAAGCTCACCATGCCGCCGTAGCCCATGATCAGATTGAGGCTGACCGCCGCCATCGCCAGGATGATGATGCGGGTGAACAGGGTGACCAGGAAGAAGTTGCCGGTCGAATGGGCGTAGACCGGGATCAAAACCAGGATCGCCAACAGCGCAGCCACGACGAAATTGCGGGGTGTGAGCAGCGCGATCATTTGCCGGACACTGGAAACAGGCCCTCCGGCCGCACCACCAGAACCACCGCCATCACCAGATAGATCAGCATCGACGACAGCGCCGGCCCGGCGGTCGAGGCCGCCGCCCCACTGAGCCCAAGACGCAGCAGATCGATCAGGAACGCGCGGCCGACGGTATCGATCAGGCCGACGAGGACGGCGGCGACAAAGGCGCCGCGGATCGAGCCGATGCCGCCGATGATGATCACCACAAAGGCGAGAATCAAAATGTTCTCGCCCATGCCGATTTGCACGGTGAGGATCGGGGCCTGCATCAGCCCGGCCAGGCCGGCGAGCGCGGCGCCGAGCCCGAACACCAGGGTGTAGAGCAGCTTGATATTGACGCCGAGCGCGCCGACCATTTCGCGATTGGAGGCGCCGGCGCGGATCAGCATGCCGACGCGGGTGCGCATCACCACGAGGTAGAGCAGCAGCGCGACCACGAGCGCGACCACGATGATGGAGAGCCGGTAGGTCGGATAGTGCACGCCGGGCAGGATCGGAAACGAGGTATTCAGCCAAGCCGGCAGCGACAGGTTCAGGCCCGCCGGTCCCCAGACCGCGCGCACCAGCTCATTGAAAAACAGAATCAGCCCGAAGGTGGCGAGCACGTGATCGAGGTGGTCGCGGCCGTACAACCGCCGCAACGCGATCACCTCCACCATCATGCCGACCAACAGCGTGGCGCCGAGCGCGAGCAGGCCGCCGAGCACGAAACTTCCGGTCATCGCCGCGAAGGTCGCCGCGAAATAGGCGCCGATCATGTAGAGCGAACCGTGCGCCAGATTCACCAAGTCCATAATGCCGAAGACCAGCGTCAGGCCGGCGGCAAGCATGAACAGCAGCAGCCCGAATTGCAGACCGTTCAAACACTGTTCGATAAACAGCAGCATGGCACCCGAATCCAACACGCCTCGGCGTGCACCCCATAAAGCAATCAAAAAACAGGACGGCGAAGCGCCCCGCGCGTCCGCCGTCCTGCAATCTCAGCCGGCTACCACTTCATCGGGCATTTGGTGTGGAAGCGGTCCTGGCTGTCCTTGACGATGGTCGCCACCGTCTTGAGCGTCAGGTTGCCCTCCGAATCCTTCACCACGTCCTGCAGGTAGAAGTTCTGGATCGGGATGTGGTTGTTGCCATAGCGGTACGGCCCGCGTACCGACGCGTAGTTGGCCTTGCGCATTTCCGCGCGCATGGCGTCCTTGTTCGCCAGGTTGCCCTTCGCCGCCACCACCGCGCTGTTGATGAGATTGACGGCGTCATAGCTCTGCGCGCCGTAGTTCGAAGGATAGCGCTTGTGCTTGGCGCGGAAGTCCGCGACGTACTTCTTGTTGGCCGCGTTCGGCAGGTCGTTGACCCAATGCTGAGCGCCCGGGACGCCGAGCGCGAGGTCCTTCTGCAACGGCAGCGTGATCGCGTCGATGGTGAACGCCGTGTAGAGCGGGATCTGACCCTTGAGCCCGGACTGCGAATATTGCGTGAGGAACTGCACACCCGCGGCGCCCGGATAGAACACGAACACGGCGTCCGGCTTGGCGGCGCGCACCTTCGATAGCTCGGCCGAGAAGTCGAGCTGATCCGGCCACTTGGTCAGCTCTTCGGCGACGACCTTGCCTTTGAAGGTCGAGGCCACGCCGGCCAGCATGTCCTTGCCGGCGGCGTAGTTAGGACCGATCAGGAACACCGACTTCACGCCCTTCTGGTTCATGTATTCGCCAACCGCCTGCGGCGTCTGGTCGTTGTTCCAGGAGGTCGAGAAGAAGAACGGCGAGCACAATTCGCCGGCGATCTGCGAGGGGCCGGCATTGGCGCTGATCAGGAAGGTCTGCGAATCGATCACCGGCTTGAGCGAGGCCAGCAACACATTCGACCAGATGTAGCCGGCGACGAAATCAACGCGGTCGGACTGGATCAGCTTTTCGGTCTTCTGCCGGCCCACGTCCGGTTTCAGCTGGTCGTCTTCGTAGATCACCTCGACCGGCAGGGCGCCCCCCTTGCCGGCGCGAGGGGCGGGGGCG
>Ga0080064_1003135_pt1 | contig 25201 bp, 19 predicted proteins | sample Subgrocontami54m_FD_69260 | JGI IMG/M metagenome (GOLD analysis project Ga0080064, IMG submission 69260) | Subsurface groundwater microbial communities from S. Glens Falls, New York, USA - GMW46 contaminated, 5.4 m (SPADES assembly) (version 2) ...
TCACGGCCGTGTTCATCATTGTCTCGGCCAATTTCATCGTAGCGTGATTCAACTCGTCGATCTTGGCGCGCACCAGCATGTGGTCGCTTCCGTGATAAACCACCAGCAATTCATTGAGCGCGCGCGTGATCAAACCCCGATCGTCTTCCTCCAGATCGAAGTAGGCATCGTGTTGCCGCGCCTTTTCCACCGCGGCCAGGATCGCATCGGCCTCCACTCTCGCCTCGCGCAGTTGCCGCTCTTGAAAATCGTCCTGCGCCTTATCGATCGACTCGAGAATCATCGCCTCCACCTGATCATCGGTCAGGCCGTAGGAGGGTTTCACCTCGATGCTCTGCTCTTTGCCGGCGCGAATGTCGCGGGCCGAGACGTTGAGAATCCCGTTCGCGTCGATCAGGAATCGGACTTCGATGCGCGCCAGCCCCGCCGGTGCCGGATCAATGCCCTTCAAATCGAACCGCGCCAGGCTCCGGCAATCCTTCACCATCTCACGCTCGCCTTGCAGGACGTGGATCAGGACGTTGGTCTGTCCCTCCACGGCCGTGGTGAACACCTCGGTAGCGCTGGCCGGAATCGTGGAGTTGCGGTGCAGGATCTTGGAGACCAGTCCGCCCATCGTTTCGATGCCGAGCGATAGCGGCGTCACGTCCAGCAGCAGTTTGTCTTGCACCTCGCCGGAGAGTATCCCCGCCTGCACGGCGGCGCCGAGCGCCACCACCTGGTCCGGGTTCAGTTCGGTGTGCGGCTTGGCGCGGAAAAGCCTCTCGACGGACGCGCGCACCAGGGGAATTCGCGTGGATCCGCCCACCAGCACCACTTCGTCGATCTGCTCCGGCTCCAGCCCGGCATCGCTCATGCATTGCCGGCACGGGGCCAGCGTGCGCTCGATGGTGGGTTGTATGAGCTGCTCAAACACGGCCCGCGTCAACTCGCGCCGGTATTGCCTTCCGGCGTAGTCAAACTGGATGGTGACGGCCGGCATCGTGGACAACTCGTGCTTGGCCCTGATGACGGCGCGGCGCAGCGTTTGCACCGCTTCGCCGTTCCCCGACAGGTCCTGCTTCCATTCCGACTCGATATCTTCCAGCCCGATTTTGAGCAGCAGATTGTCTATATCATCACCGCCCAGGTGCGTGTCCCCGCCCGTAGCCAGAACCTCGAAGATGCCCTCTTGCAGGCGCAGGATGGAGATGTCGAAGGTGCCCCCGCCGAAGTCGTACACGGCCACCACGCCGTCTCTTCGCTTGTCCAGGCCGTAGGCCAGCGCCGCCGCCGTCGGTTCATTCACAAGGCGCAATACTTCCAGCCCCGCAATGCGGCCCGCGTCCTTGGTGGCCTGGCGCTGCGCATCGTTGAAGTAGGCGGGCACCGTGATCACTGCTTGCCGGACCTCTTCGCCCAGCGCGGCCTCCGCGTTTCGTTTCAACTGCCGCAGGATGAAGGCGGAAATCTCGGGTGGGGAAAAAATCTTCTCGCCCAGGCTTAGCTTTAGCACGGACTCGCCGGACCCGGCAACGCGAAACGGAAACAGCTTCAATTCCTCCGCGACGTCGTCGATGCCGCGGCCCATGAGGCGCTTCACCGAATAGATGGTGCGGTCCGGGTGCGTAATCAGAGCCTGCAAGGCGGGATTGCCCACAATGATTTCGCCATCCCCAGTCAGCGAAACCACGCTCGGCACCAGCGGCTCGCCGTCTTCCCCCGGAATCACTTTGGGCGCGGTGACGTCCATGTAGGCCACTAGGCTGTTGGTCGTGCCCAGGTCAATGCCTACCACACGCTGCTTCCCGGCATTGCCGAAATCGATCTGAAAAGTTCCCATTGAATGTTTAGGCCGCCAGCGCCTTCTCTACTTCCGTAATCAGGTTCTCGATATACTTGCGGCGGTTCAACTCGCCGCGAACCTCCTCGAGCGACTCCCGCTGCTTGGTCTCGTCCCACTGCGTGTACAAGGCTCCGAGCCGGTCGTCCACCTCCCGCTGCATCCTGCGGAACCGCCCCCGCGCCTCTTCCAATTGTGGACGTACGGAAGCATCGCCGGACACCAACTCCTCCAAGGCCATGTTCAACTCAAAGACCTCTTCCAGCAGTTCCGGCGGCACGTCCTTGGTCCTTTGTTCACCGCCCTCGAAACCCTGCTCGGCCAAAATGTATTCGGCTCTCTTGACCGGGTCCCGCAGGATGCGGTAGCCGTCGTTGAGGATCGCCGTCGCCTCCAGCGAATAGTCGCGCTCGCGTTGCGCGCGCCGCGTGTAATGGTCCGGATGAAGGAGTTTGCTCAACTGATAGAACCGCCGCTGCAGGTCCGCATTGTCCAGGTTCAGCTTGTGCTCAAGGCCGAAGAAGGTATAGTAATCGGTCAGCGGGCGCTGCAGCGAGTTGCAGAACTTGCAGAACAGGTTGTTCTCGGCAGGCTTCTCGCACTGCCAGCAACGGCCGGCCTGCATCAGGAGCTAAAGCTTGTTCCGCAGCCGCAGCTTTTCCCGGCATTCGGATTGTCGAAGGCGAATCCCGACTGCATGAGAGAATCCTTGTAGTCCAGCGTCATGCCGTCCAGAAATAGGATGCTCTTGGGGTCGACAAACACCTTAACCCCGTCAAACTCGTAGACGTTGTCGTTGGGCCTCGCCTGCGCGTCGAACTTGAACTGGTAGCTCAACCCCGAGCAGCCTCCGCCTAACACGCCCAGACGCAGTCCTCCCCCGGACACGCCTTCGCGGACAAAGGCCTGCCGTATTTTCTCGACCGCCTTGGGTGTTACCTGAATCATGACGTTATGCCTGTTGTACGGCAGCTTCCACGCCAACGCTCGACTTCTGCTTGTAGTCTTGTATGGCCGCCTTGATGGCGTCCTCGGCCAGTACCGAGCAGTGTATCTTTACCGGCGGCAGGCTCAGCTCGTTGACGATGTCGGTGTTCTTGATCTCCAACGCCTGATCCACAGTCTTGCCCTTCAGCCATTCTGTCGCCAGTGAGCTGGACGCGATCGCGCTGCCGCAGCCAAATGTCTTGAACTTGGCCTCCTCGATAATGCCGGTGGCCGGGTTCACCTGTACCTGCAGCTTCATCACGTCGCCGCATTCGGGCGCGCCGACAATTCCGGTGCCTACGTTGGAGGCGCCTTTGTCCAGCGAACCAACGTTCCGCGGGTTGTTGTAGTGGTCCAGTACCTTATCTGAATATGCCATTTCGTTTACTCCTTCTTACCTAAAATCGGTCCGCCTAGTGAGCCGCCCATACCACCTTGCTCAAATCGATCCCTTCCTTCACCATTTCATAGAGCGGGGAAAGTTCGCGGAGCTTTTTCACAATCTGGATCACCTTGGCTGCCACGTAGTCCACTTCCTCTTCCGTATTGAAACGGCCGAGGCCGAAGCGGATGGAACTGTGCGCGATGTCGTCCCCGGCTCCCAATGCCTTCAGCACATAGCTGGGCTCCAGCGTCGCCGAGGTGCAGGCCGAGCCTGACGAAACCGCAATGTCGTTAATGCCCATCAGCAGCGACTCGCCTTCCACGTAGGCAAAGCTGATGTTCAGGTTCTGCGGCAGCCGGTGCTCCATGGTGCCGTTGATGTAGACCTCGTCCAGCTCCGCCATCAGCTTGTCCTTCAGCTTGTCGCGAAGGTGGCTCATCCGCTTGGACTCCTCGGCCATGCTGTCGGTGCACAACTGGCACGCCTTGCCGAAGCCCACAATGCCCGGGACGTTCAACGTGCCGGACCGCATCCCGCGCTCGTGCCCGCCGCCGTCCATCTGCGCGGTCAACTGTACGCGCGGGCCTTTGCGCCGCACATACAATGCGCCCACCCCTTTGGGTCCGTACATCTTGTGGGCCGACATCGACATCAGGTCGATGTTGTCCGTGTTCACGTTCACAGGTACCTTGCCCACGGCCTGCGTCGCGTCGGTGTGCAGCAGCCCCCCCCGCTCGCGGCAGATCTTGCCGATCTCGGCGATCGGTTGCAGCACGCCGATTTCGTTGTTGGCGTACATGACGGTTACCAGGATCGTCTTGTCGGTAATGGCCTCGCGCAACTGATCCAGATCGATCAGGCCATCGGCGCGCACCGCCAGGTAGGTGATCCGGCAACCCTCTTTTTCCAGCCGCTTGGTCGTGTCCAGCGTGGCCTTATGCTCGGTGGCCGCGGTGATGATGTGGTTGCCGCGTTCGGCGTACATTTCGGCTACGCCCTTGATGGCCAGATTGTTCGATTCCGTGGCCCCGCTGGTGAACACGATCTCCTTCGCCGTCGCTCCCACCAGCGATGCGATTTGCTTGCGCGCCTTCTCCACTGCTTCCTCGGCCGACCAGCCGAACGGGTGATTGCGGCTTGCCGAGTTCCCGAAATCGGTGGTGAAGTACGGCATCATTGCGTCCAGCACACGCGGATCCACGGGGGTGGTGGCGTGATTGTCCATGTAAATTGGCAGTTTCATTTCTTCATCCCCTGATAAAAGTCTTACCGGAATCGGCCGCGTTCAGAATCGGCCAGAAAACCTGAGCCGGAGCGCCGCTATCCTGCATGTCCGATATTGTGATGCCGTCCAGCAGCTTCAGGATGCCTTCATGCACCTTTCGCAACGGAGTCTTTACCGTACAGGTCTGCAACTGGTCGCATCCGCCGTCGTCGTGAAAGCAGGCCGTCAGAATCACCGGACCGTCAATGGCGCGGATCACCTCCAACGCCGAGATCGTATGCGGATCGCGGCCCAGCCGGTACCCGCCCTTGGTGCCTTGCTCTGAAGCCAGAAATCCTCCCCGGGCCAGACTCTGCAACACCTTGGAAAGCAGTGGCAATGGAATTCGGTAGGCTTCGGCGATCTCTTTGGCCGTCGCCGAACGTACTCGGTCCCCGCTAAGGTGCAGCAGGGCGATCAAGCCGTAGTCGGATTTTTTGGTCAATTTCAACATTACAGCAATCCAAGACTGTTTCGGTCCTATTTAAATGTAGCACCACGTACTTAGCCCCGTCAAGGGCAATGCGGCTATAGATTTCAATAGCTTGAAATATACGACTCTTTTGGTCCACCTAAATCATAACTCTAGTGGCAAGATTCCCAATCCATTTTGCAGCGTCCTGCAATCCGCCGGGGTTGAATGGCGAAATTGGAGGGTCAGGCATCGCAAAGATCGCTGCGGGAGCGCCCCGGAACCTTGGTCTGGGTGTTGAGGGCGAGAGCACGGAAATTTTTGCCAGTTCGTTTTGCAAGCGCAATGATTTCAGTAGCTTTGACAAAAGCAGGGAGGCCCCAAGTCCAAGGTCCCCTCTACCGCGGCAGTAACCGCGGCCACGCGATCTCAACCCCCTGCGCCGCCAGCATCGCTTGGAAATCCCCCAGGAGCTTGGCCTGGTTGCGGATCTGCCGCGGCGTTCTTCCCGTCAGGATCGCGTGCGCGGCCAACGCCCCCGCCGCCTCCCCAATGTTCCACTCCACCGGATGCAGCCGGTAACAGCCGTTCGTGATATGCGTCACCCCAAGGTTCTTGCAGGCCGGCAGCAGATTCTCCATCCGCTTGGGAATCAGCGCACCCAGCGGGATCTGGAACGGCAGTGAACTCACATCGATATAGTTGTCTCCGCCCGAGCTCGGGTGCAGATCAATGCGGTAACTGCCCACGCCCACCGAATCCGGGAACGCCTGCGCCGTTACCTCCTCCCGCTTCAAGCCGGTTGCCTTCATCCGCGCTTCCGTCCCCACATGCTCCTCCACCACCGTGAACTCGGCCTCCACCCGCCGCGATTCCCGTATGTAGGGATACATCGCCAGCCCATCCTCGGTCCCCGTGATGTCCCCGCGCAGCCGCAGTCCCTTCCACCCCTGCCCGCCATCCAGCCGCGGCGCCTCCGTCTGCATCCAGTACAGCAGGGAAAGGCTCAATTGCTTGCCCCGCTCGAGATGGCGCGCCGCCTCCTCCGCGCTCACCTCTGTCAGATTCCCGAGCCAATAATCGTTCTGCGGCCAGTTCACCAGTGAGATGTCGCTCGCATACGTCCCCGGAGCAAAATTTCTCCTGTTGGCGATCCGCCGGTAGATAAATAGGTTCAATAGTCCCGCCGGATTCCGCTCCGCCGCCGGATCAAAGGTGACGGCGCGCTCCTGCAAGGTTTGCGGATTGCTCATGGACCAGCTCAGCAGCTTGCCCGGCCATGGCGGACGCATCCGCGGAACGTAGTCGCGCCAAAAAGCATACTCGTCCGGGCGGTCGATCGTATGATCCTCGCCCGGCAGATAGTCCACCGCGAAACAGACCGTGAAGGCTTGCTGATTGGCCGGCTGCGGCTTCTCCGGCGCGTGTAGCTCACCCGTCTGCTTCCTCGATTCGAACCCGGTCACGTATTCGGTCCTCGTCAACGGAAGCAGATCGCCCTGCTCGGTCCCATCCAGAAAATAGGACGCCTCAATGGTTACCTCGCGTCCGGACGCGGATCGCAGTGTGACGGCGCGCACCTTGTCCCCGGCCACATCCGCTTTCATCGGCCGGTGCTGCCGCAACACGGTCAACTGCCCCCCGCTCGCGTAAGGCGCCAGCATCTGCTCCAGCACCGCCAGCGAAACGCGCGGCTCATGCGCGAGCCGCGAAACAGACCCGTCACCCGGGTTGAGTTGCGCCCGCCTCCGCGCCTCCGCCGTCAGCGGATAGTGCCGCCGGTAATGCTCGCGAACCCCGCGCCGGTAGGCCCGGTATGACTCCGTTGCCCCGAACTGCTCAATCCAGGGATGCTCATCCGGAGGCACCGCCTGCGATGTGAGTTGCCCGCCAATCCAGGCCGTCTCTTCGGTGAGTATCACTCGCCTTCCATTGCGCAAGGCGGCCAGTGCCGCCGCGCACCCGCCCACGCTTGCACCCACGATCGCCACCTCGCATCGCAGCTCCCCGGCCCCCAGCACCAGCTCCGGCGCCGCCAGCAGTAGAGTACGCCGCGTGGTCTTCATTTCTGGCCCGTCTTCAGATTCGCCTCAAACAACTTCAGCACGCGCTTATACTCGTCCGCCCAACTGGTCGGCTGTTGAAACGCGTGATCCTCCACTGGATACACAGCCAGTTCCCAGTTCTCTTTGCGCAACTCGATCAACTTCTGCACCAGCCGAACCGTGTCCTGAAAATGTACGTTCGTGTCCACCATCCCGTGGCAGATCAGCAACGCGCCCTTCAGCCCGGCTGCATGCTGAATCGGCGACGATCTCTTGTACGCCTCCACATCATCCTGTGGATTCTTGAGAATGTTCGACGTGTAGCCGTGGTTGTAATGGGCCCAATCGGTCACCGGACGCAGCGCCGCGCCAGCCCGGAAAACATCCGGCTGCGTGAACAGTGCCATCAACGTGATGAACCCCCCGTAGCTACCCCCGTAGAGGCCGATCCGCCCCGGATCCACTCCTTGCGTGCGGGCCGCCCACTGCGCCGCGTCCACTTGATCGTCCAGATCCTTGCCGCCCATGTGCCGGTAGATGCCGGTGCGCCAATCCCGCCCATATCCGGCCGAGCCCCGGTAGTCGATGTCCAGCACCAGGTAGCCCCGCTCCACCAACAAATTGTGGAACAGGTACTCGTGCGAATACGAGGACCAGTGCCGGTGCGCGTTTTGCAGATAGCCCGCTCCGTGCACAAAGATCACCGCCGGTCCCAGGTTCCGGTACCCGGACGGCTTGTAAATCCGCGCTGGTATCCGCGCTCCGTCTCGTGCTGGAATCTCCACCAGCGGCGCATCCATCCACGCCCTGCCCGCAAACTCCGCCGCCGGCGAGTTGGTCACCTTCACAGCCTCACTCCCCCGTCCGCGCGCCTGCAAGTACAACTCCGGCGGCAGATTCGTGTAGCTGTACACATCCGCCAGCATCGCTCCGTCCGGCGAAACCTCTACGTTGTGCCCTCCGGGCCTCGTTGTCAGCCGCGGGCGAGCGCCCCCGTCCAGCCCCATCTCATAGAATTGATCCTCCCCGGCATGCGCCTCTCCGGTGGTCAGATAGAATCGCGACTTATCCGCTGACAATTCCACGCTTCGCACTTCCCATTTCCCCGATGTCAGCTGCACCGGATCACCTCCGCTGTAGCGAACCGTGTACAGATGCGAGTAGCCATCTTTCTCCGACAGGAACCAGATCCGGTCCCCATCGCCCAGCCATCCCATCGCGAATCCGTCCGGCCCCCCCACCCACGCATCGTCATGCGTCGTGGCCAGGACGCGTGTCTTCCCCGTCGCTGTGTCCAAAGCAAGGATCCACCGGTCTTTGTTATCGACAGCTCGCCCTTGCATCACCGCCTTGGTTCCGTCATCGGACCATACCGGCATCGATAACCGCACCTCGCGCGCCCGCTCCTTCCCCGTCTCTTTCCCTCCCTCCCGCGAGCCCTCCTTGAATCCCAGGTCCACCCACTTTACTTCCGCCGCCGCCCCGCTCAGCAACGCGATCCGGCCCGGGGTTTGCGCGTCCCCCACTTTCGTCCTGGACGTGATCGGCTCGGTATAGGCGGACTCGGTGACAAAGTTCGGCACCATCGCCGTCTTGACGGCCTCTGATCGCTCCGTCATCAACGCGACCACCAACTTGCCATCCGGCGTCAGTTGCAGGGCGCTCACCGTTTGCCGCCCCGTAATCGTCAGCTCCTTCCGCCCGTTTTCCTTCTTTCGCTTGGCTTCCTCCTCTTCCCGTTTCTCGGCCCGTTTCCGCACCGTTTCCAGAAGTTCGCGCTCTTGCTTCTTCAGAAACTCCTGGCTGGCCGTTCCTTTTTTCTCCGAACCTGTTTCCGCACTTCCTCCAGCCGCCCCTGTCCCGATCTCAGTCAATTGCTCGGTAAGTCCGCTGCTCAGGTCAAATTGATAGAGGTTATTGCCCCGCTGATAGGTGATGCTCTTGTTGTCCCGGCTCAGGCGTGGATTCGTCTCCACATCGGCCGTCTTGGTGATCTGCCGCCGCCGCCCGGCCGCCTGATCATAGAGAAAAATGTCTCCCCGTTCCGCGAACGCCGTCCATTTTCTATCCAGGCTCCGGTCGCCGTTCAACGGGGGCGCCTGCTTTGCCTCCTCCTCCGATAGCTTCCGCAGCCCGCTCCCATCCCGGTTCACCACGTAGGTGTCAAAATCCTTTTCGATCCCCTCGGCCGCCTGTTTCCATTCAAAGTAGACTCGCTTACTGTCCTCCGACCAGCGCACAGCCTGGGGCGAATAACCGGTAAGTTGCGGACCCCGCATGACAAAATCCACACTCAGCGGTGCCTTGGCTTCGCTCTGGGCCGCCAACGGCCCGGGAGCAAGCAAAAGCAGGCTCATTGCAACACACATCAACCTCTGATTTGCCAGTATCATTAAGTCTCCTTTAGCCTGGGGCTTTCAAGTGGAAATCGCTCCGGCCGCCGCTGCCATCTTGCTATAATGATAATTCCCTATGCACTGGAATGACTCGCCCTCGGGCGGAGTATTGCGCAAGCGCGTGATTTTGTTAACTCCTCGCGGATTTTGCGCTGGCGTCGTCCGCGCCATCGACGTAGTCAAAATCGCCCTCGACATCTATAAGCCCCCTATCTATGTCCGGAAAGAGATTGTACACAATCGGCACGTAGTGGATGAACTGCGCACGGCCGGCGCAATCTTTGTGGAAGAACTCATCGAGGTCCCATCTGGCGCGCGCGTTATCTACAGCGCCCATGGCGTCTCTCCCATCGTCCGTCAGCAGGCCCTGGAACGAAAACTCCAGGTCATTGACGCCACCTGCCCATTGGTCACAAAGGTGCATCTCGAAGCGCTGAAGTTCGCCCGCGATGGCTACACGATCCTCCTGATTGGCCACCGCGAGCACGACGAAGTGGTCGGCACTATGGGCGAAGCCCCGCACGTCACCATCGTCGTTTCCAGCGAGGAGGAAGCGGATCAGGTCACCGTTCCGGACCCGGATCGCGTCTGCTACCTTACCCAGACCACTCTCAGCCTGGACGAAACCTCCGGCATCATCGCCCGCCTCCAGGCGCGGTTCCCTAAAATGAAGGGCCCCCCCGCTCAGGATATATGCTACGCTACTGAGAACAGGCAGCTTGCCGTCAAAGCTGTCGCGGGTGAGTGCCAGCTCCTGCTGGTGGTGGGATCGCAGAATAGTAGTAACAGTCGCCGTATGGTGGAGGTTTGCCGTAACGTGGGAACGCCAGCCTATCTCGTCGATGACGAACATGATGTGGATCCCGCCTGGATGGATGGCGTCCACACCGTTGTCGTCACCGCCGGCGCCTCCGCTCCCGAGCATCTTGTGGAGGAGTTGGTGAAGTCTTTGGATCGTTTCGGATTTCAGCACGTCGAAGAAGTGGAGATCAAGGACGAGGACGTCCGTTTCTCCCTTCCGGGTGAATTGCAGGCACCCGCCGCTCTTACTCAAATTTCCCTATGAGCGCCGGAATTCAACTGGCTGATTCGCTGCGCATGGAGGGTGCTCGCGCCGCCCGCCGCGCCGTCCATGCCTTCCTTGACCGTCAGCATGCCGATGGCTATTGGTGGGGCGACCTCACCGCCGACACCACCCTCGAAGCCGATTTCATCCTGCTCCAGTTGTGGCTCCATCCGCCCGTCGATGGCCTCTGGAATCCGCCCACACGTCCCCTGGTCGACAAGGCTGTGGCCTCCATTCTCGCCCGGCAGCTCCCCGATGGCGGTTTCAATATCTATCCGCACGGACCCACCGAAATCAGCGCCACCGTAAAAGCCTACTTCTCTCTCAAGCTCGCCGGACTCAGTCCGGACGATGAACGGATGGTTCGCGCCCGCCAGTGCATTCTCAATCGCGGCGGCATCCAGGCCGCCAACAGCTACGTCAAGGTCAACCTCAGCCTCTTCAATCTCTACCCGCGCCTCCATTGCCCCTCCATCCCGCCCGAACTCATCCTGATGGGTAATTTCATTTATGAAATGTCCTCCTGGACCCGCGCCATCGTCATTCCGCTCTCCATTGTCCATGCCTCCAATCCGTCCCGCCCCGTCCCCGCCGGCTTCAATTTGAAGGAGCTCTTCCTTCCCAACAAGGGCATGCGGTTCCTCAACGACGGCGGTTTTTTCACCCGCCGTAACTTCTTCCTCTTCTTTGACCACGCCCTGAAAGTTTGGGAACGTTTCGGCCTCCGCGCCATCCGCCAAAAGGCGATTCGCCAAGCCGAACAGTGGATGCTGGCTCGCACCAAAAACACCGAAGGCTTGGGAGCAATTTACCCGCCCATGATGTACGCCATCATGGCCTGGGACGTCCTCGGCTATCCCCCCTCCCACCCCGTTCGCGCCGAAGCCGAACTCCAATTCAATAAGCTCCTGGTCGACGATGGAGAACGGTTCTTCTTCCAGCCCTGCTTCTCCCCGGTTTGGGACACCGCCATTGCCGCCTATGCCGTCGGCGAATCCGAGCTCGCCCCGCAGGCCGCCATGGAACGCTGCGCCGATTGGCTCCTTTCCAAGGAAGTTCGCGAAAAAGGCGACTGGTCCGTCAAACGGCCCAATACCGAACCCTCCGGCTGGTATTTCGAGTTCGCCAACGAATTCTATCCCGACATCGACGATACCGCCATGGTGCTGCTTGGCCTCAAGCATGCCCGTAGCCGCGATCAGCAGGCGCAAGCCGATTGTGAGCGCCGCGCCGTCCGCTGGCTCCTCGACATGCAGTCCAAGGACGGCGGCTGGGCCGCCTTTGATGTCGACAACGATTGGGACTTCCTCAGCGACGTTCCCTTTGCTGACCACAACGCCATGCTTGACCCCACCTGCCCCGACATCACCGGTCGCGTCATGGAAGCCCTCTGCGCGCACGGTGTCGATGGCAGCCACCCCGCCATCCGCCGCGGCGTGAAATATCTGGTCGGCTCCCAGGAACCCGATGGAAGTTGGTTCGGCCGTTGGGGCGTCGACTACATTTACGGAACCTTCCTCGCCCTCCGCGGCCTGCGCGCCGCCGGCGAGGATGACCGCGAAGTCCATGTGCTCCGCGCCGGTGAATGGCTCCGCGCCATCCAAAACGCCGACGGCGGCTGGGGCGAGAGCTGCGAAAGCTATGACCGGAACTATTTTGTTTCCGCTCCCAGCACCCCGTCCCAAACCGCCTGGGCCGTGCTTGGACTCATGGCCGGGGGCGACACCACCAGCCTTAGCCTTCGCCACGGCGTTGAATACCTGATTGAGACGCAGCGCCAGGACGGCACTTGGGCCGAAGACAGGGCCACCGGTACCGGCTTCCCGCGCGTCTTCTACCTTGCCTATCACCTGTACCGCGACTCGTTTCCGCTTTTAGCCCTGGCCGAGTTCCTGAAACTGGAAACCATGACCCGAGGAGAGTTGTAATGAGATTTCCGCTTTCGATGACGGCCGGTTTGGCCAGCTACATCTACCGCAACAAATTCAGTCCGCCCAAGCAGTGGCAGCTCGACAATTCCACCCAAACCGACTCGTCCAACCCGTTTAAGATCATTCACACCGAGATGGGCCGCTCTCGCAGCGCCCACCCGATGATCGCCAAACGCTTTCCCATCGTCCTCATGCTGGAACCGCTCCACGCCTGTAATCTCACCTGTACCGGCTGCGGACGCATCCGTGAATACGAATCCACCATCAATGACATGCTCAGCCTGGAGCAGTGCCTCCACGCCATCGACGAGTGCGGAGCCCCCGTGGTCTCTATCTGCGGCGGTGAGCCGATGCTCTACCCGAAGCTTCCCGAGTTGGTCGAGGAGACCCTCGGCCGCGGCAAGCACATCTACCTCTGCACCAACGGCATGTTCATCCGGAAAAAGCTGCGCGACTACCGCCCCGATCCCAAGCTCTTCTTCAACGTCCACCTCGACGGCATGGAGAAAACCCACGACCTCTGCGTAGAGCGTGAGGGCGTTTTCCAGGAAGCCATCGAAGGCATCAAGGCCGCCAAGGCCGCCGGTTTTAAGGTCTGCACCAACACAACCGTGTTTCGCGAAACCGACATGAACGAACTCGACGAACTCTTCGGCTTCCTCAAGCAGTTCAACCTCGATGGCCATATGATCTCGCCCGGCTACGGCTACTCCGCCGTCAATGACCGCGAGATCTTCCTCACCCGCGATGACATTCACGAGAAATTCAAGGATGTGGACCTGCTGGCGCAAAAGTACAAGCTCAACAGCACGCCAGTTTATCTGGATTTTTTGAAAGGCGAGCGGGACCTGCCCTGTACCGCCTGGGGCAATCCCACCTACAACACAAAGGGCTGGAAGGGCCCATGTTACCTGATCACCGATGCGCATCATCAAACCTTTGAAGACTTGATGACCCGGACCGATTGGGAAAGCTACGGCACGGGCAACGATCCCCGCTGCGAACACTGCATGGTCCACTGCGGCTATGAACCTTCCGCCGCGCTCGGGATTAACAGCAAGTTTAGTGATGGATTCCGCCTTCTCGAATGGGCGCTCCGCTAGAGGGTTGGTTACGGTTTCCTTCGGGGGCCGGTGGTCAGATCGAGAGCGAACAGAAAGTGAAGCCGATCTTGGTGACTGGGGTAACGGGATTTATCGGGTGGCATCTGGCGCGCAAACTGCTCGCCCGCGGCGAACGCGTGCGCGCTCTCGTCCGCCCCTCCAGCCTCCGCCGCGATCTCGATGGCATCGACACCATCACCGGCGATCTCCAGGACCCTGCTTCTCTGCTCCGCGCCGCCGCCGGATGCGGCGTCGTCTATCACGTGGCCGCCGACTACCGCCTGTGGGCCCCTGATCCTTCTGTAATGTTTCAATCCAACGTCGAGGGAACTCGCAATCTCTTGGATGCCGCCCGTAAGTCCGGCGTCGAGCGCTTCGTCTATACCAGTACCGTTGGCTGCATCGGTGTCCCCCACGGCGGTGTCGGCGACGAAACCAACCCTGTTGGCCTCGGGGACATGACTGGCCCCTACAAACGCTCCAAGTTCCTCGCCGAACAGGCCGCCCTGTCCAGCGCCGGCCAGGGCTTTCCCGTCGTCATCGTCAATCCCACCGCCCCCGTCGGCGAACACGACCCTAAGCCCACCCCCACCGGCAAGATCATTCTCGATTACCTTAAAGGCGCTATGCCCGCCTACCTCGACACCGGGCTCAATCTCATCGATGTGCATGACACCGCCCAGGGGCACCTGCTCGCCTGCGAATACGGCAAGCCCGGTGAACGCTACATTCTCGGAAGCCAGAACCTCACTTTGCGCCAGATCTTTGAAAAGTTGGAACGCATCAGCGGCATCCCCGCTCCCACCCGCCGCATTCCCTACGCGCTCGCCTACACAGCCGGTCTGTGCAGCACCGGTTGGGCCAGCCTTACCGGAACCGAGCCTCGCGTCCCGATCGATGGGGTCCGCATGGCCCGGAAGAAAATGTTTGTCAGTCAGGATAAAGCTGTACGGGAGCTCGGACTCGCTCCCCAGCCGGTCGACCACGCCCTTGCCAGGGCCGTACGTTGGTTCCGCCAGAACGGATACTGCTGACCATGAGAACCCTCCTCTGCATCGCCGCCTACGCCCGCGAGTTCGACGGACTCCTCCGCCTCACCTCCTTCTCCCAACCCTTGCACTGGCCCGTCGACTATTCCATAAATGTGCGCTGTGGCGAAAACAACTGGTTCCTGGTGGCCAATGGCCCAGGCCCGGCCCTCGCACGCCAAGCCGCTCTCATAGCTACCGGCCGCACAGCCTTCGATGCCGTCCTCAGCACCGGTTTTTGCGGCGGCCTCGATCCCGCGCTCGAGCCTTGTGATGTCTTCATCGCCGATCGCGTCCTGAATTCCGATACCGGCGTCACTCACACCGCCGCCACTCCACTCCTTCCGCACGCCGCCCTCACCGGCTCCATCGTCTGCGGCGATCGCGTGATTCAGACTGTCGGCGAGAAACAGCGAATCCGCCAGTTGACCGGCGCCGCCGCCGTCGACATGGAGTCATCCGCCGTCGGCGCGGCCGCCTCGGAGGCCGGGCTGCCCTTCTACTGCGTCCGCGTGGTCACCGATACCGCCCGCGAAGGCTTCTCCACCGATCTCAATTCCACTCGCGGCCCTGATGGCCGCTTCAACACGAGAAAGATTGTTTTTTCCGCCCTGCGCCATCCGCGCGCCGGCGTCCCGGAGCTGGTGCGCCTTCACCGCCGCTGCCAGCAGGCATCTGTTGTATTGGGAGATTTTCTTGCCGACTGCAAGTTCTAACGGCGCCGTGGCGCACGCACTCCTGCGTGCCGTGTCGAGACTCGTCTCGACACCTCGGCGGGCGCAAACACTCGTGCGTCACCAGGCGTCGCCAAGAGTGGCGACGCAGGCAGGAGCGCGTGCGCCACGTCACTGCTCAAGAATGCTGGTGAAAAATGCAGGCTAACGGCTCCATCCCCGGCTCCATGCGCGCCGCCGTCTATACCGGCAACCAACAGATCTCCGTGCAGAGTGTTCCCGTTCCCGGCATTGGTCCGGGTGAACTGCTCGTCCGCGTCCATAGCTGCGGAATCTGTCATACCGACCTCAAGAAAATCGAACACGATCTGCTTCCCGCCCCGCGCATCTACGGTCATGAAACCGCTGGAGAAGTGGTCGCCGCCGGTGCTGGCGTGGACCGCTTCCGCATCGGTGACCGCGTCGCCGTCTTTCACCACATCCCCTGCCTCGACTGTTTCTACTGTGCCCGAAAACTCTACGCCCAGTGCCCTGTTTATAAGAAGGTGGGCGTGACTGCCGGCTTTGAGCCAGCCGGTGGAGGCTTTGCCCAGTACGTCCGCGTCATGGATTGGATTGTTCGTGCCGGCGTCGAAAAGATCCCGCCCGGCGTCTCCTATGAACGCGCCAGCTTTGTCGAGCCCGTCAACACCTGCTTGAAGGCCGTCGTCATGCTCGACCCCAAGCCCGCCGACACCGTCTTGATTCTCGGACAAGGTCCCATCGGCCTCATCTTTACCATGTTGGTCAAACGGTTGGGCGCTACTATTCTCGCGACCGATACCATCGCCAGCCGCCTCACCCTCGCCTCAAGCTTTGGCGCCGCCCACGCCCTGCATCCAAAGCTATCCGACGTGGTTGCCACGGCCAAGGACTTCACCGGCGGCCGCGGTGCGGATATCGTTATCGTGGCGGTTTCCGCCCCCGGACTTGTCGAACAGGCCGTGCAAGCCTCCCGGCCCGGTAGCAAAATTCTCCTGTTTGCGCAAACATCAGATCAGGAGCGCATCGAGTTGAGCGGAGCCGACATCTGTAAGGATGAGCGCGTTCTCCTGGGCTCCTACAGCGCTGCCATCGATCTGCAGAAAGAGTCCGCTCGTCTGGTTTTTAGTGGTGAATTAGCTGTTGAGGAACTGGTTTCGCACCGCGTTAGCCTGCTGCAAGTCAGCGACGGCTTTCAACTCGCGTTGCATCCGGATGCTAAATCGTTGAAAATAATTGTTCAGCCACAAAGGGTGGTCCTATAGTGATGAAAGAGATGCAGGCAGCCGTTCTCTACGGCAAAGAAGACCTTAAGGTCGAGTCGGTTGCCGTCCCCAAAATCGGTCCCGGCGATCTGTTGGTCCGCGTCCGGGCAGCACTGACCTGTGGCACAGACGTCAAAGTCTTCCGCCGCGGCTACCATGCCCGCATGATTGTCCCGCCTGCTTTGTTCGGCCACGAGTTGGCCGGTGACATCGTGAAGGTCGGCGATCAGGTGCAGGGCTTCAAGCCCGGCCAGCGCGTGGTGGCTGCTAATTCCGCTCCCTGCGGCCATTGCCACTACTGCAGCCGCAACCACGAAAACCTCTGCGACGATCTGCTCTTCAACAACGGCGCCTACGCCGAGTACATGCGCATTCCCGGCCGCATCGTCCAGCGCAATACCTACGCCATCCCGGATCATGTCAGCTACCAGGACGCCGCTCTCATTGAGCCCCTCGCCTGCGTACTCCGCGGACTCGAGGAAGCCGGCGTCCGCGTCGGTGACACCATCGCCGTCATTGGCCTCGGTCCGATCGGACTTATGTTTGTCCGCCTCGCCCGCGTGGCTGGCGCTCGTGTGATCGCCGTCGGCCGCCGCCAATCCCAGGTCGATCGCGCCATCAAGATGGGTGCCGATGAGGCTCTCGTCGCCGCCGACGGCTTTGACGTCGTCACGGCTGTCCGCAAAATGACCGGCGCACACGGCGTCGATGTCGCCATTGAAGCCGTTGGCATTCCCGAAACCTGGGAACAGGCCGTCCGCATGGTCCGCCGCGGCGGCACTGTCAACTTCTTTGGCGGTTGCCCCAACGATAGCCGCGTCACCATCGATACCTCCCTCCTCCACTATTCCGAAATCACCTGTAAGGCCAGTTTCCATCACACCCCTGGCCACATCCGGCGCGCGCTCGATTCAGTCTCCCGCGGCGAGATCACCGCGGAGGATTTCGTCAACCGCGTGGAACCGTTGTCTAACCTGCTGGAAGTGATGCGCTATCTCATGAGCCACAACGGCCACATGAAGACCGCCATCATCCCCTAACACTAGGACTTCCTTGGCGGCCCAGAGCTTCTTCCTGCATCCGCTGGACTTCATCGCCTCCCCTGAGGCTATGGCGCGCCAGTGGACCCCCCAGGATTCACTCCTCTACACCCGCTGGCTCTCCACCCACCACTACGAAAACTTCCACCTCGTCTCCTTCCTCCTCCCCAGGCGCCTCCATCAGGACTTCTACAACGTCTACGCCTTCTGCCGCTGGGCCGACGATCTGGCTGACGAAACCGGCGATGCCGCCGAAAGCCTTCGCCTCCTGAAATGGTGGCGCTCCCAGGTCCTCGCCCTCTACGCCGGCGAGGCCACCCATCCTGTCTTCCTTGCACTCCTTGGCACTGTCAAGGATCACAGCCTTCCCAAGGATCCATTCCTCCATCTCATCCGCGCCTTTGTGCAGGACCAGACCGTCACCCGCTATCAGACCTGGGAAGACCTCTATCAGTACTGCCGCTTCTCAGCCAATCCCGTCGGACGCCTCGTCCTCTACCTCTGCGGCTACTCTGACTCCGGCCGCCAGAACCTCTCCGATGCCACCTGCACGGCTCTTCAGTTGGCCAACTTCTGGCAGGACGTCTCCGTCGATCTGCACAAGAACCGCATCTACCTCCCGCTCGACGTCCTGGCCCGCCATGGCTGCCCCGTCGAAGATGTCGAAGCTCTCCGCTTCACTCCCGAATTCCGTGAGGCGATGTGCGAGATGGTGGAGGTGGCCCGTAATCTCTTCCATCGCGGACTTCCCCTCAGCCGCATGGTCAATCCCCGCCTCTCGCTCGACCTCGAACTGTTCAGCCGCGGCGGCCTCGCCATCCTCGATCGCATCGAACGCCAGGACTACGATGTGCTCAGCCGCCGGCCGAGAATCGGAAAACCGGACCGCGTCCTCATTCTCCTTTCCACGCTCCTCCGCTGGGCCATCGCGAGGGCCGCGTGAGCGGCCTCGATGCCTCCTACCGGCATTGCCGCCGTATCACCCGTGCCCGCGCCCGCAACTTCTACTACGCCTTCCGCCTTCTCGATCAACCCCGCCGCGATTCCATCTGCGCCATCTACGCCTTCATGCGCCATTGTGACGATCTCAGTGACGAGCCCGGCGCAACGGCGCAAGCCCTCCAGGATTGGCGCGAACAAATGACGCAGGCCCTCGCCGGATCCTTTGGCCCCGATCCCCTCTGGCCCGCCCTCCACCACACCGTCCATCATCACTCCATCCCCGTCCAGTACTTGCACCACATGATCGACGGCGTCTCCTCTGACCTCACCCGCACCTCCATGCGAACCTATGACGAGCTCTATCATTACTGTTACCAGGTAGCCTCCGTCGCCGGTCTCGCCCTTCTCCACGTCTTTGGCAGCACCACCCCCAAAGCTCTCGAGCTCGGCGAGAAGTGCGGCGTCGCCTTCCAGCTCACAAACATCCTGCGCGATGTGGCCGAGGATGCCGCCCGCGGCCGCATCTACCTGCCCCGCGACGATATGGACCGCTTCGGCGTCGAAAAGTTGGAGGAGTCCGCCTCCTTCCATGAGTTGCTGCGCTTTGAGGCCGCCCGCGCCCGCGCCTGCTACGCCGAAGCCGCCTCGCTCCCCACTCTGGTCGAACCCGCCTGCGCCGCCTCGCTCTGGGCGCTGATCGAAATCTATTCCCGCCTCCTGGACCGCATCGAGCAGTCCGGATTCCCCGTCCTGCGCCGCCGCGTCCGTCTCTCCTCCTTCGAAAAGACCCTCATCCTCATTCAGGCCTGCTGGAAGTGGCGATGGAATTCCCTCTGAACCCCACCGGCGCTTGCCGCTCCCTGGCTCTTTTTCCCGGCAGCTTTCACCCCGTCACGCGCGCGCACCTTGCCCTGGCCCGCGCGGCCCTCGATCACCTCGACCGCGTCCTGTTCGTTCTCCCCCGCCATTTCCCCCACAAGCAATATGAGGACGTGCCACTCGCCCACCGCATGGAGATCCTCATCAGCGCCCTCCAAGCCGAACACCGCTTCTCGGCCGCCATCTCCGACGGCGGCCTCTTCATCGAAATGGTGCGCGAGTGCGGCCCCCACTACCCGGAACAAACCACCATCTGGATGCTCTGCGGACGCGATGCCGCCGAGCGAATCGTCGAGTGGGACTATACGGATGGTCCCTCGCTCCCCCAACAACTCAAGGAGTTCGGCCTGCTGGTAGCCGCCAGGCAGGGAGACTACATTGCTCCGGCCCACCTGCGGGACCACATCCGCACTCTACCGCTGCCCACCGGCTACGATCACATCTCGGCCACCCTCATCCGCCGGCTCATCCGCAACGGCGAGCCTTGGGAACACCTCGTCCCGGAGGCCGCCCTCCCGCTCGTGCGCCGCCACTACACTAGGTGAGGATGCTTACCGCACTCGCCATCGCGCTGCTGCCGGCCTCCTGCCGCCTCAGCCCGCAGCAATTTTGAGCGGTCATTCGCGACGGCACTCTCTACGCCGGCTCCGGCCGGCCCGGACGCCGCGGTGGCTTTTTCTTTGTCAAAGCGGACGGTTTCGGCAAGGCGGGGCAGTGGTCCTACAGTGAGGTGAGGCTCACGATCATCCATTCTTTTCCATATGCTCCTTGCTGTTACTGGATCGCCATGGTGACAATTGCGCTTGCCTGACCGGACCGGCCAGTGAAAGCTGCGTGTTCTTCCCGCGCCCCGAATCAATCAGATGCTGACTCACCAGCTCGTCGCTGACCAGTTTGCAGCAATGGCTGTTGAAGACCGGCGGCAGGTTGGTGAACCACGCCCGATGAAGCATGGTACGGCGAATCCACGCACTGGCGACCGGGTAGCGGGAGGGCGATGACACAGCGAACTCATCTAGGACGTAGTGGCCGGAGAGGTGTCTGTAAAATGCATTGAAAAGACGGCACTTCCCGTGCTGGATTCTTCGGCAGGGCGACACCTCCACGATTCGGGGGGTGATAGACGGCTCGAATGTGAAAACTGTTTCTCTGAGGGTCAGAAATGGGCGACCGGGTGTATACTTGCCGACGAGGAGTCCAAATGCTTCGATTCATAATTCTCTGCTTATTGATCGCTCTACCGCTGCCCGTTTTCGGGCAGGCGATTACAGCGACGGTGGTTGGCAACGTAACCGACCCCTCCGGTGCAACTGTTCCGAAAGCCAAGGTGACCATCCGTAACCAGCGCACCAACCAAGCGCGGACAACGCAAACCGATCAAGGCGGCAAATACGAGTTTACGTTCCTGGCGATCGGGTCCTACGGGCTCACGGTGGAGGCCATCGGCTTTCAGACCGCGCAGGTGAGCGCGTTCCAGTTGAGTGTGGACCAGGTGGCGCGCCTGGATGTGCGACTGACGCTAGGGCAAACGACGGAAGCTCTGCAGGTGGCAGCGGAGGCAATCCTCATGCAAACCGAGAACGCCACCGTCGGCACGGTGATCGATTCCAAGCGCGTAGTGGAACTGCCACTCAACGGCCGCTCCTTTGTGCAACTGGCACTGCTGACGCCGGGCGTCAATCCCGGTACTCCGGGCAGCATCACGGTGCGCCGGTTGCGGGGCGCAGTGGGGCAAGCGGTGGGGATGTCCGCCAATGGTGCGCGGGACACACAGAACCGCTTCTACTACGACGGCATTGAAGCGATGGATCTGGACAGCTACAGTTTCAGTTTCTCGCCCTCCATAGACGCCATCAACGAGTTCAAGGTGCAGAGCAGCACTTACTCCGCCGATGTGGGAGGGTCTCCCGGCGGCCAGGTGAACCTGAGCACAAAAAACGGAACCAATGCCTTGCACGCCACTTTGTGGGAGTTCAACCGGAACGACGTGTTTACCGCACTGAACGGATTTCAGCCGCGAGTGGCCGGAGCCAAGCCGCCGCGGCTGAACCGCAACCAGTTCGGCGCCAATATCGGCGGTCCGGTCTTTTTGCCGAAGGTCTATAACGGGAAGGACAAGACGTTTTTCTTCTTTAACTGGGAGTCTGGGCGGCAAGTGGCCGGATCGTTTGGTGGCCAGGGGCTAATTCCTCCCACCGCGCTGAGGCAGGGTGATTTTTCCGCGATTGCGGCGCGTATTCTCGATCCGGTGAACGGGCAGCCGTTCCCCGGCAACCGGATTCCGGCCAACCGGATTGCCGGCTACGCACGCAAGTTTCTGGACGGCTTCGTCCCGCAGCCCAACACCGACGAGCCGGGCATCAACTACCGCGGCCCGCGCGCGGCTGCGCCGATCACGCAGGATCAATATGTGACCCGGATCGATCACTCCTTCTCGAGCCGGGACAGCATCAACGGCAGCTACATCTTCAACAGGCAGGCTGACGATTCCGTGCCGACCTTCAGTTGGGACACGCGGGGCAATCAGGCACGCGGGCAAAACCTGAGCCTGGCCGAAGTCCACGTTTTCTCGTCGTCGGTGATCAACGAGGTGCGGGCCGGCTGGCATCGATTCTTCGAACATGAGTTCTTCGGCACGACGGGCCGCCCGGAATTGGACGTTGCCAACATCATCGGCATTCCCGGGGTGGCCACGCGGCCGCGCGACTTCGGGCCTCCCACCTTTTCGGCCGGCTACGGGCTGCCCACGGTAAGGGGGATCGGCCCGCGGGACCGCCTGAACCAGCTCTGGCAGGTGGCCGACAACGTTTCCATGCGCCGCGGCAAGCACTCTTTGAAGGCGGGCGCGTTGGTGGCGCGGAGGAACTGGACCTTCGATGAAGCTGTCAACGCACGCGGATCGTTCGGCTTCGACGGGACCGTGACGGCCGGGGGCGCCACGGGGACGCGCGACAATCAGTTTGCTGAATTCCTGCTGGGTCTGGCTACAACGGCTCAAGTTTCCGTCGATCCGTTCGCCACAAGAATGAACAACTTTTGGCAGGCCTACTATTTCCAGGATGACTGGAAAGTGCTGCCGAATCTCACCATTAATTTCGGGTTGCGCTATGAATACTTCCAGCCTCCCAAGCAGCGCGGCAAGGCCACCAACTTTGACCTCAACGGATTCGTTCCCTTGCGGCAGACCTTCACCGGCTTCCCGGACATTCCCGACACAACAGACCGGCCGAGAGCGCTGGTCTATCCGGATCGGAACGACTTTGGCCCGCGTTTCGGTTTTGCCTATTCGGTTCCCAACATGCGAGACCTGGTGGTCCGCGGCGGTTATGGGATCTACTTCACTCCGGAGATCACCAACTCCTGGACCACGCTGACGTTGAATCCGCCAATCGTGCGGACATTCGCTTTTACCGGCAGCGCGAACAATCCGGTCCAGGTGGAGAAGGCGTTTCAGGGGCAGGGCTCGACGCAGGCGGGGCTATTTGGCTCCGGGGCTCTTGACCCCAATCTCCGCAGCACCTACACCCAGCAATGGAACCTGACGGTGCAAAAAAAACTTCCCGGCCAAGTCTACTTCGATGCCGGGTATGTGGGATCGAAAGGCACAAATCTGACGGCAACGTTCGACGGCAACCGGCCGCTACAGATAGTGACTCCGGGGCCAGGTGTGCCATCCATCGCGAGCCGCCGTCCGTTCCAGGGTTTTGACAACATCAGCGTGACCAAGTCCATCGCCAACTCCACCTATCATTCCCTGCAGGTCAAGGGCGAGCGGAGAGTGGGGCGCGGCTTCTCCCTGCTCGGCGCCTACACCTGGTCGCATAGCCTGAGCAATGCTGACATCAGCAGCGTCGGCGGGGGTTCATTCCTTGCCGGTATTCAGAACTACATGGACCTTGCGGGCAGCCGCTCCGATTCGGTATTCGACATCCGCCACCGTCTCTCGATTGCCGCCATCTATGACGTTCCGCTTTTCAACAGCAGCCGGAAGGCAGCGGTAAAGGCCCTGCTGGGCGGCTGGCAGATGGGAACCATTATCACCGAACAGACCGGGTTTGCCTCTTCTTTGAGCGGCGTGGTGGACACCACGGGTACGGGCGTCGTGTCTCGTCCCAACGCGGTAGCTGGGCAGGCCGCCATGCTGCCGGGAGGCCAACGGACCCGCGAGAGGTGGTTCAATACCTCCGCGTTTGCGCTCCCCGTGGCAGGCTCATTCGGAAGTTCGGCCCGCCTCCCGCTTCACTTGCCGGGACTCAACCAGGTAGACTTTTCCGCCACCAAAAACTTCCGGTTCCTCGAAACGCACCAGGTTCAGTTCCGCGCGGAGTTTTTCAATTTCTTCAATCACGTGAACCTGGGCGCTCCCGGTCTCAATATTCGAGACCCCAACAACTTCGGCCGCGTTACCAGTACCAATCAAGGAGCCGCCGGGATGCCGGGAGACGCGCGTGTTATCCAGTTTGGCCTTAAGTACTCCTTTTGAGTTGAGGAAACGCGCACAAGAGAAATGGTCGTTGCTGGCCCAAGTCCAGTGTTCCTCTCGTGAGTGGTGGCGCGGCGAGCCCTCTGTGCGCTTTTGAGACAGTGTTCGTAAACAGCACGGGCCGGATTTGATGGATGGAATGCTCTGCCGGTCCCTGCTTTTGGCTCCCTTGGCAGCGTTGCCCGCCCGAGAGGCCGTGGTTGCGACTCTCGGTCCGCGTGGAGCCGCTGCTCCCCGGCCTCCCACTGGCGCGCCAGGTGGAGCAGGTGGCTGCCGCCGGCTATCAGGGGTTTGCATTTGGCGATTGGCGCCCTAAACCTCCCCTATTGGCTTCTTCGGCTTTTTCGCACTCTTAAACGGGCTCGGCGGCAACGCGTTCTTGGGTAGCGTAAGAATCCGCCGGCGCATCCGCGACGGCGCGCCTTGGGAACACCTCGTCCCGGAAGCCGCCCTCCCGCTCGTGCGCCGACACTACACTAGGTGAGGATGCTTACCGCCCTCCTCATCGCGCTGCTGCTGATGCTGGCCTCCTGCCGCCTCAGCCCGCCACAATTCGACGCGGTCATTCGCGGCGGCACCCTCTACGATGGCTCCGGCCGGCCCGGACGCCGCGCCGCTCTCGCCATCAAGGACGGTCGCATCGCCGCAATCGGCGAGATTCCCGGCAAAGGCGTCAAGGAAATCGACGCCACTGGTCTTGCCGTCTCGCCCGGCTTCATCAACATGCTCAGTTGGGCCACCGAGTCTCTGCTCCAGGATGGCCGCTCCCAAAGCGACATCCACCAGGGCGTCACCCTGGAAATCTTCGGCGAAGGCGACTCCATGGGTCCGCTCAACCCCAAAATGCAGAGTGAACTCGAGCGCCAGCAGGGCGACATTCGCTACAAAGTCGAATGGACTACCCTCGGCGAATACCTCGAACATCTGGAAGATGTCGGCGTCTCCGCCAACGTCGCCTCTTTCGTCGGAGCCACCACGGTTCGCGTACATGAGATCGGCTATGCCAACCGCAAACCATCCCCCGCCGAGTTCGAACGAATGAGGGTGCTCGTCCGTCAGGCCATGGAGGATGGCGCGCTCGGCCTCGGGTCGGCGTTAATCTACGCGCCAGGCGCCTATGCCAGCACTGAGGAACTGGTCGGCCTGGCCGGCGTCGCTGGATCATTTGGCGGCATCTATATCTCTCACCTGCGTAGTGAGGGGGATCGCCTGCTCGAAGCCGTCGATGAGTTGATCACCATCGCCAGAAATGCCAAAGTGCCGGCCGAGATCTACCATCTGAAGGCAGCCGGGGCCGGCAACTGGGCCAAGATGGACCCACTGATCCGGAAAATAGAGGCGGCCCGCAAGCAAGGCCTCCGCATCACCGCCGACATGTATCCCTACACCGCCGGCGCAACCGGGCTCGACGCCGCCATCCCTCCCTGGGTGCAGGAGGGCGGTTACCTGAAATGGGCC
>Ga0080064_1003136_pt1 | contig 25201 bp, 16 predicted proteins | sample Subgrocontami54m_FD_69260 | JGI IMG/M metagenome (GOLD analysis project Ga0080064, IMG submission 69260) | Subsurface groundwater microbial communities from S. Glens Falls, New York, USA - GMW46 contaminated, 5.4 m (SPADES assembly) (version 2) ...
AGCGATTCCCTCGTGTGCGTCGCAGATTCACGGCATTACCGATGAGATGCTCATCGGGCAACCGACGCCGGAAGAAGTCTTCCCGGCATTGGAGGCTTTCATCCAGGACAGCATCCTCGTAGCGCACAACGCCCGGTTCGATCTTGGTTTCCTCCGCCGTGAATACGAACTACTGGGAACAAGATTCCACCACCCGCACGTCTGCACCCTCGAAATGAGCCGGACCCGCTTCCCGCACCTGAGAAATCACAAACTGGAGACCGTCCATCGGCACCTCTGCGGCGATTCCGTCGAAAGCCACCAGTGCCACCGCGCCCTTGACGACGCCCGCATGGTGGCCGGAATCTGGCTGGCGATGGGGGGATGACTGATACATCAATATATTACCCACAAAACCAGAAAAACATTTGACAATAACTATTACTGACTATAAATAATAAGCCCATGTGAGAGTTTTCGAAGGGAATCAAACCGTGCTTTTGGAGATGCTAAATTGACACAAGAACAACTAGGCGATGTCCTAACCATCGAAGAGTTGGCCGCCTACCTGAAGATACCGAAGTCGACGCTCTACAAGATCGTTCGGGAAGGTAAAATCCCATCCCAAAAAGTAGGTCGCCACTGGCGCTTCCGGAAAGTCGCCATTGACCACTGGCTTGATGAAATGCCAGCGAATAAGTCCGGTTCGGGAGGAGATCGCTAATGGCGGAGCCGCTTGCCGACAGAGTCATTCAGAAAATTTGCCAGGCGACCGAGCTGTACCATCGTCTTGTCATATTGGTGGCTCCGGCTGGCGCTGGCAAAACGGCAGTTCTCCAAGGTGTTCATGAGCAGACGGCGGCTCCGTTGGTTAACCTCAATCTCGAATTGTCTCGGCGCATGCTCGATCTCACCGAACGTCAGCGGGCGTTGCAACTACCCCATCTTCTCTCGGATATCGTAGGCGCATCAAAAACCGACATGATCCTGCTCGATAATATCGAAATCCTGTTTGATCTTTTCCTCAAGCAGGATCCGCTACGCCTCCTGCAGGGGCTATCGAGGAACAAAACGGTCGTCGCTTCCTGGAGTGGTTCCATCAACGGTGGGCACATGGTCTATGCGAGGCCGGATCACCCTGAATACAAACGATATCCGCTACGAGATTTCCTGGTAGTCAATCCGGATACTGCGGCATGAAGACAAAGAATGAAACCGTTTGGGGGCATACATGATGAAATACGGTGACCTGATTCAATTTGAACCCATCGAATCCGTCGTCCAACTGCGGGACGCCAACGAGGAAATAGCCGCCCGGCAGCTTGTCAAGACCTACGTCATCTCCGAAGAGATGGCCGAGAAGCTGGTCAACCTTGTTATTCCTCAAATTCAGTTCGACCAGCCCATGATGGATAACAAGGGCCTTCTGGTCGTCGGCAATTACGGTACCGGCAAGTCGCATCTCATGTCGGTGATCTCCGCCTTGGCGGAGAACGGCGAATTGTCGTCTTATCTGAACGACAAGAGGGTAGCTGGCGCCGCTGGTAAAATCGGCGGTCGATTTAAGGTAGTGCGAACCGAGCTTGAAGGGATAAAGATGTCCCTGCGGGATTTTGTGTGCGGCCACCTTGAAGAGGTCTTTGAGCAATGGGGGGTCGAGTTCAAATTTCCGGCCCATGAAAAGACCTTGAGCCATAAGGTTTTGTTTGAAGAAATGATGGCCGCGTTTCATTCCCGGTTTCCCGAACAAGGCCTTCTTTTTGTGGTGGACGAACTGCTGGACTACCTGAATAGCAGGAAAGATCAGGAACTTATTCTCGATCTAAACTTTCTGCGGGTAATCGGTGAGGTCTGCAAAGATCTTAAGTTCCGCTTTGTCGCCGGAGTCCAGGAAGCCATTTTCGACAGTCCCCGCTTCTCCTTCGTGGCTGACAGTATCCGCCGGGTAAAGGACCGCTTCGAACAAATCCACATCGCCCGCAAGGACGTCAAGTTCGTGGTAGCCGAACGCTTACTCAAGAAGACCGGAGAGCAGCAGGTGAAAATCCGGGAGCACCTGACTCCCTTCGCCAAATTCTATGGCCGCATGAACGAGTGCATGGACGAGTTTGTGCGCCTCTTCCCCGTACATCCAGATTACATAGATACCTTCGAGCTAATTACTGCCGTAGAAAAGCGCGAAGTGCTCAAGACGCTTTCCCTGGCCATGAAGAAGCTCCTCGATCAGAACGTCCCTGACGACCGGCCCGGAGTCATTGCCTATGACAGTTACTGGACAAACCTGCGCGAGAACCCCTCCTTTCGCACTATACCGGACATCAGGGCGGTCATTGATTGTAGCCAGGTCCTTGAATCACGCATCCAGCAAGCCTTCACCCGTCCGGCCTACAAGCCGATGGCGCTGCAACTCATCCATGCACTTTCGATTCACCGGTTGACGAAGGGCGATATTTACGCCGCCATGGGAGCAACGGCAGAAGAACTGCGAGACAGTTTATGCCTTTTCCAGCCCGGCATTGAGGAACTTGGGGGCGATCCGGCCGACGACCTTCTCTCCCAAGTGGAAACTGTCCTGCGGGAAATCCATAAGACGTTGAGCGGGCAATTCATCTCCTCCAATCCGAGCAACCGCCAGTACTACCTGGACCTCAAGAAGACCGATGATTTTGATGCCCTGATCGAAAAGCGGGCCGAAAGCCTCGATTCCTCACAGCTCGACCGCTACTACTATGAGGCACTGAAACGGGTCATGGAATGCACCGACCAGACCTATGTGGCGGGCTACAAGATCTGGCAGCACGAACTCGAATGGCTGGAGCGCAAGGCCGCACGTCAAGGATACCTATTCTTCGGCGCACCTAACGAACGTTCCACAGCAGTGCCACCACGGGACTTCTACGTTTATTTTATCCAGCCCTTTGATACACCCCACTTTAAGGACGAGAAGAAGCCCGAAGAGCTGTTTCTGCGCCTGACAAACACTGACGAGGAGTTACGCGCGGCGCTCAAGAGTTATGCCGCAGCTCTGGATCTTACATCCACCGCCTCGGGGCATGCAAAATCTACCTATGAGTCCAAGGCATCAAGCTTCCTGCGGGATCTCGTGCAATGGCTCCAGAAGAACATGACCACGGCGTTTGAGGTTACTTACCAGGGGCGCTCGAAATCGCTGACCGAGTGGGCCAAGGGCAAGTCCATCCGTGAATTGTCCGGTATTGGTTCCCATGAACGTATCAACTTTCGTGATCTGGTGAACACCGTCGCCGGCATTTGTCTCGGTGCCAATTTTCAGGACCAGGCGCCGGAGTATCCCTTCTTCTCTGTGCTCATCACCGGGACGAATCGGGCCCAGGCAGCGCAGGACGCCCTGCGCGCCATCGCCGGACAGAACCGCACGCGGCAGGCCACCGCGGTGTTGGATGCACTTGAGCTTCTCGACGGCGAGCGGCTCGATCCATACCGTTCCAAGTACGCCAAGCACATCCTCGCAATCGCCAAGACTAAGGGCCACGGCCAAGTGGTTAATCGCTCCGAACTGATACAGGAAGTCCTCGGTACGGAATACCTCGCCCCGCAATCACTCCGTCTCGAACCTGAATGGGCAGTGGTCGTAATCGCCGCGCTGATCTACGCCGGCGAGGTTGTTCTTTCCATCCCGGGCAAGAAGTTCGATGCCACAGGTCTGCCGCAACTGGCCGGAACCGGGATTGACGAACTGACCCAGTTCAAGCACATCGAGCAACCCAAAGACTGGAATCTTCCCGCACTAAAGACGCTTTTTGAACTGCTGGGGCTTACGCCGGGTATGGCACAGTTGGTCACCCAGGGTAAGGAAGAGCCGGTTCAGGAATTGCAGAAGGCCGTTGCCAAAATCGTGGAACGGCTCGTGCTCGTGCAGCAGAGCCTGCAGAACGGACTATTCTTCTGGGGACGCAGCGTGCTGTCGGAGGAAGAGATCCAAAAGTTGCGAACCAAACTGGATGAAACCAAGACCTTCCTTGAATCCTTGCAGGTTTACACATCGCCCGGCAAGCTCAAAAACTTCCGTTATGACTCGCCAGAGGTGAAAGGCCATGAAGACGGGTTGATGGCCTTGGCGGAGATCGGCTTCCTTCAGGAGTTGGTGGCCGACCTTGGGACTACGGCAGCGTATCTCTCCACCGCTGAGGCAGTTTTACCCACCGGCCACGACTGGATCAAGAAGATGAAGACGGCGCGGGATGAGGCACTCTCTCATATTGGAGACCCCATCAAACGCAGCACGGCCGCTTTTCGCCAGCAGACCCAGCGCCTGCTGGGCGATCTTAAAAAAACATACATACAGACTTACGTTGCCCTGCACACAAAGGCCCGCCTCGGAGTGAACGAGGATAAACGCAAGGTCAAATTAATGGGCGATGAGCGGCTCAAGGACTTGCAAAAGCTCTCCACCATCGATCTGATGCCGCGCCAGCACCTTTCAGATTTTCAGAACCGCCTGGCCGGCCTGAAGAGCTGCTTCGCGCTCACTGAACAGGAAATGAGCGCCTCACCCGTCTGCCCACACTGCAACTATAAGCCGGGAGTGGAATTCCAGACGGCGCCTGCTGCCAAGGTGCTCGACGCCTTGGACGACGAGCTCGATAAACTGGTTGAGAATTGGACCCAGACCCTCCTTGCCAATCTGGAAGACCCGACCACGAAGGGCGCGCTAAGCCTGCTCAAACCCGAGTCACTCAAGCTGGTGGACGGCTTCATCAAGAAGCGGACCCTGCCGGACGACTTGGACCAGGACTTCATTCTGGCACTCAAAGAAATCCTCTCCGGCCTCACGCCTGTGCCCATCAAAATCGCTGCTCTGCGCTCCGCACTCCTTGCGGGCGGCTCACCGGCCACCCCGGCGGAAATGAGAAAGCGGTTCGAAGACTACCTGGATCAGCTCACCAAGGGCAAGGAGCCAGGCAAGGTACGTATTGTGCTGGAGTAATTGCCAAGTATGCATACGAATGGACAAGGAAGTGGACATAGCACCCGACCTCATGAAAGCTATGTTTGGGGATACACCAAGACGGCACCAAGACGGAACTAAGCGGCAATTGCGATGAGCGGAACATGTTTACAGCGTAACTTTGTTTATGTAGAATAATTCCAGTGAGGTGCCATAATGGCGGCAAGATATTCGGATCAGGAAATCAACATATTGATCAAAGAGCCCAAACCTCTACCGGGCAATTATCGCTCCAAAATCCAGTTGCGCGAAAAGAGGGGGCACAAGGAACGTGAACTGGATATTATCGGCGCCGACGGCAATGAATTTCGTTTGATCTTTCGGCTGAGCAACTACAATCACCTCGATTTTTCAATTATTCTTGCCTTCTGCCCATCCGATACGAGCCAGACATTCCGTCTCCGGCGCTATAACGGAAAGAGCCACGAACATACCAATATCATAGAGAAAATATCATTTTATGACTTTCACATACATCAAGCCACGGAGCGTTATCAGGATATGGGTACCCGGGAAGACGCCTATGCGGAGCCGTCGGATCGCTATTCTGATTTTCATTCCGCGCTCCGTTGCCTGATGGAAGACTGTCATGTTGACGCCATGCAGGACTCGCAATTGTCCTTATTCAAGGAGATTGAATCATGATGACCGAATCCATAGAACAATCATTTCGTGAAAGCGTTTGCGCCAAGGTCAACCTGGCGCATGAAGGTGTGAACCGTTATCGCGTCTTCACCCCTTTCATGTTTGAGGATGGCGACCATCTGTCCATCGTGCTCCGGCGGGATCAGGCAGTGTGGACGCTTTCCGATGAGGGCCACACCCACATGCACCTGACCTATGACCTCGACGAGAAGGATCTGCAACGCGGCAACCGCCAAAAGATTATCAATAATGCCCTCTCTGCCTTTCAGGTGGGGGATCAGGATGGCGAGCTGATTTTAAGAATAGAGAATGAGCAGTATGGCGACGCCTTGTTTTCGTTTATCCAGGCTCTGCTTAAGATATCCGATGTATCTTATCTGACCAGGGAACGGGTTCGCTCCACCTTTCTGGAGGATTTCCGGGAACTGATGGCTGCGGTCGTGCCCGAAGAACGGCGGATATTCGACTGGAAGGACCCGCACCACGATCCCCAGGGCATGTATACCGTGGACTGTCGCGTGAACGGCATGCCTCGTCCCTTGTTTGTTTTTGCCCTTCCCAATGATGACAAAATCCGGGACGACACAATCTCACTGCTCCAGTATGAAAAATGGAACTTGATCAACCGTTCCCTGGGTATTTTTGAAGATCAGGAAACGGTCAACCGTAAGGTTTTGGCTCGCTTCAGCGACGTCTGTGAGAAACAGTTTTCCAGTCTGGGAACAAACCGCGATCGGATAACCCGCTATTTGCAGGAAGTGATACAGGCCTAAACCATGAGAAGATCTTCAGGAAAGTTATTTGCCGAAGCTCAATCAGACTTCTTTGAGAAGTCCTACGAGGAGAGGGTGCTGGAAGAAAAAAGTCAGTCGGTTGAATGTCTCGGCATGACATTCCCGAATGACGAGGAGCGGCGGAAACACTTCTTGAATAAACTGCGCGAAAAACTCCAGGACCCTGAGTTCCGCAAGATCGAGGGGTTCCCCATCGGCACGGATGAGGACATCCTGGCCCTGTCCGACCCGCCGTATTACACCGCCTGCCCGAACCCGTTCATTGCGGATTTCATCAAGCACTACGGCAAGCCCTACGATCCGAGTAAGCCATACAGCCGAGAGCCGTTCTCCGCAGATGTGAGCGAAGGGAAGAACGACCAGATCTACCTCGCCCACTCCTACCACACCAAGGTGCCATACAAGGCCATCATGCGGTACATCCTGCATTACACCGAGCCGGGGGATGTGGTCTTCGACGGATTTTGCGGGACGGGGATGACCGGAGTGGCAGCGCAGATGTGCGACGACAAAGCGGTTGTCGAATCACTGGGTTACAGGGTGGACAAGGACGGAATTATTTCGCAGCAGGAGACTGACGAGAACGAGAAAACTGTCTGGAAACCGTTCTCCAAAATCGGGGCTCGCCGGGCGGTGTTGAACGACCTATCGCCGGCCGCCACCTTCATCGCCTACAACTACAACACGCCCGTGGATGTGAATGCCTTCGAGCGCACAGCCAAGCGCATCCTGAAGGAAGTCGAAGAAGAATGCGGATGGATGTATGAGACGCTCCACACCGATGGCAAGACAATGGGGCGCATCAATTATGTTATTTGGTCGGATGTTTTTGCCTGCCCTGAGTGTGCGGGTGAGGTTGTATTTTGGCGTGATGCAATCAACAAGACGACATGGCAGGTGAACGATGACTTTTCTTGTCCGCACTGCAACACATCGCTTAGTAAGCACGAGATGGACAGGAGATTTGAAACGATACTCGACAAAGAACTCGGGGCTACTATCCGTCGCGCCAAACAGGTCCCTGCGTTAATTCACTATTATGTCGGAAGTACCAAACATCTGAAGCAGCCTGACACATTCGATTCTGCTGTTCTTAGCAAAATAGAATCGAAAGACATTCCATACGCGATCCCGAGTGATCGAATGCCAGAAGGCAAGGAGTCGAGACGAAATGACCCAATGGGCATTACGCACGTTCACCATTTCTATACGCGCAGGAATCTGTGGGCGCTCGCAGCCTTTTCCGCAAAGCAAGGCAGCCCGCGCAATACGATAAATGTTAGCTCCGTCGCAACAATAATAACGAAGATGTACCGATTCAGATCACAGAGTGGCAGCCTCGGTGCTGGGGGCGGTCCACTTTCGGGAACGCTTTATGTTCCATCCTTATGCAAGGAAATCCCCATTACAAAGGTAATAGGAGAACATATCTCGAAATGGCTACCGGTCCAACGGACAAAGAAGGGTTTTCTGGGAGCTTGTGTTACAACCGGATCAGTATCCTGCACACCCATGCGCCAGCCTGACAGTATTGACTACATCTTTGTAGACCCGCCGTTTGGAGCCAACCTTTATTATTCCGAACTCAATTTCCTTTGGGAATCATGGCTCAAGGTTTGGACCAACAACAAAGCAGAAGCCATCGAAAACAGCGTGCAGCATAAAGGCTTGGATGAATACCGCAAACTCATGACAGCGTGTTTCAACGAAGCATACCGGGTACTCAAACCAGGTCGGTGGATGACAGTAGAGTTCTCCAACACCAAGGCATCGGTCTGGAACAGCATCCAAACGGCACTCATGGAGGCGGGTTTCATCGTCGCCAACGTCTCGGCACTGGATAAGCAGCAAGGCAGTTTCAAAGCCGTCACCACACCCACCGCCGTCAAGCAGGACTTGGTCATCTCCGCATATAAGCCCAACGGAGGTTTCGAGGAGCGCTTTCAGAGTGAGGCACAGACCGAGGAGGGTGTCTGGGATTTCGTCCGCACGCACCTGAAATATCTCCCAGTCACCAAGCGTCAAGGTGCCTCGCTGCTGTTAGTGCAGGAGCGCGACCCGCGCATTCTCTTCGATCAAATGATCGCCTTCTATGTTCGGAAGGGATACCAGGTGCCCATCTCCAGTCAGGAGTTTCAGATCGGCCTTGCCCAGCGTTTCATCGAACGCGATGGCATGTACTTCCTGCACGAGCAGGCTGCCGAGTATGACCGCAAAAAGATGACTTCGGGCGCGCCGCTGCAGGCATCACTCTTTGTCTCTGACGAAGCAACCTCGATTCAATGGCTACACCAACTTATCAAGGAAAAGCCGCAGACCTTCTCGGACATCAACCCGCAATTCATGCAGCAGCTTGGCGGCTGGAGCAAGAACGAAACCCAACTTGACCTTCGGGAACTGTTGAACCAGAACTTCCTCTGCTACGACGGCAATGGCGAGGTTCCCAGCCAGATTCACAGCTATCTCTCCACCAACTTCAAAGAGCTGCGCAACCTGCCCAAGGACGATGAGAGCCTGCGCGCCAAGGGCAAAGACCGCTGGTACGTGCCCGACCCCAACAAGGCCGGCGACCTGGAGAAGCTGCGCGAGCGGTCGCTGCTCAAGGAGTTCGAGGAATACCGGGTATCAAGCCAGAAGCGCCTGAAAGTCTTCCGCCTCGAAGCCGTCCGCGCCGGCTTCAAAAAGGCCTGGCAGGAAAAATCGGAAGCCGGTTACCGCACCATCATCGAGGTAGCCAAGAAGATCCCCGAGAATGTTCTCCAGGAAGACCCAAAACTTCTCATGTGGTATGATCAGGCGCTCACCCGCGCGGGGGAAGAATGAACCAATGATGAACACAAATATTCACAAATTGGAACCGGGTTTTGATTTCGCTGATGGTGAATCAAGCGTGTTGATTCACAAAAGCCAGGCAGAAATATGCATCGACGGGAACAAGTACGCAGGTGATGGCGAGGTTCGTCTGGACTGTTTGCCACAAGCTGATATCCATTTCTATTGTTATTTCAAAGGTGTTCCTGCGCAAGATTCGATGGGTGCGCACAATGGACAGAAGACAATCTCTTCCTTTTCAATTAACGGTCGCCGGATTGAAGGTTTCAGGCTAAGTAGTGGGGGCAATATAGATTCCCAGGAATATAACCTGAAATGGTGTCCGAAATCCGAGCCGATTAATGGAGTTGGAGATGAATCGTCACAGATGATACGAGTAGTGTTTCACCTGTTTAATTTCGTCGACCTGATTGGGAATAGGGTGTCAACGGAACAAAGCGAAACGATGAACCACGCGATCCAACATGTAGATTTTCCCTCTGATGAATGGAAGGTTGAACTAAAATCACTGATCTCGACACAAGAGAATATCAATGCGCTCAAAGAAAAAGGGGGTTACCGGTTAACACACATCGGAGGTATTCAGAAGGCCGACGACACCTCATTTACTGGCAAGGACGCGGATGTATGCCTGAGAGCGCTACGGTTTTTTCTCTCCTTTGCCAAAGGTGGTTGGTGTGCGCCGACCTGCGCAGTCGGATTCGATGCATCTGGTAGCCGCGTTTGGGAGTCTTGGTCATCACCCAAAGAACCTTGGCACGCACCCTTATCTTGGTTTGATCCTCATAACGGTTCTCAGTTGGCTGCGTTGTTTCCGGGCTTCATGAAAAGATGGGCAAATGATGACTGGCGTGAAGCATTGCATGAAGTCATTTACTGGTACTTGAATGCGAATTTTTCCTCACGTGGGATAGATGCCGGCATCATTTTGACTCAAGCTGCTATAGAGAGACTTTCTTACGAATATTCGGTGAAAGACAAACGGCTTCTCACAGTGAAAGGGTTCAAGGACCTTTGGGCATCAGATAAGTTTCGTTTACTGTTTTCTTCTGTAAAGATTCCCCTCAACATCCCTGGTGAGTTTTCCGAATTACAGCGACTCGCTTCTAATATGAACTGGCTTGACGCTCCCCAAGCCCTCACCGAGGTTCGAAATTCCTTGGTTCATCCGGAGCATAAACATCGCGGCCAGTTTGGCACTGCCTACTCTGAGGCGTGGAACTTGGGGTTATGGTACTTGGAGATGGGGATTCTGGCCATCTGTGGTTACTCCGGCACTTATGGCAATAGGTTTAAACAACGGTGGGTAGGACAAGTTGAGGATGTTCCGTGGAAAAATTGAATTCCGTGTGGTACTACAGCCTGGACCACGGGCAGCTCTGTCAGGTCATCAAAGCCCAGGCGCTCTGGGGTGAGACGAGCTGCCGTGTCTGGCTGCCATGGTGCAAACCTAATACCAAGCACATAAAGGGCAACCGCACAGAGGCGATTCGAGCTGGCTTCAAAAAGGCCTGGCAGGAAAAATCAGAAGCGGGTTACAGAATTATTATCGAGGTTGCCGAGAAGATCCCGGAAAATGTTCTCCAGGAAGACCCGAAGCTCCTCATGTGGTACGGCCAGACATTAACAAGAATGGGAGGAAAATAATGACAAGAGCGGATCTATTAGTTCGCCTTGTCCAATCCGGAATACGGGGCGACAAGGCTACATTCAGAAAGGTCGTCGAGGCGATTATTGCCGAAGAACGATCCAAGCAGCACAAGGTGTTAGCCGAAAAACTGGAAGAATTACTGAACACCACACTGGTTGAACGTCCTGCCACCAATGGTGGACCGATGCTTGATCAACGGATGGGCAACCTGTTTCATGAAGTCATGCCTCAGCGTAAGTTGTCGGATCTCATCCTGCCTGAAGATGTTCAACAAATCTGCCAAAGCCTGATTCAAGAGCAACACCGCGCGGATATTCTCAGATCCTACAATCTGGAGCCTCGTAACCGTCTTCTGCTCATTGGCCCTCCCGGTAATGGTAAGACTTCTTTGGCCGAAACGATAGCGGAGGCGCTCGTGGTACCACTTCTCGTGGTTCGCTACGAAAGCGTAGTTGGCACCTATCTTGGGGAAACAGCCGTTCGCCTGAAAAAGCTGTTTGAGTATGCATCTACTAGAAAATGCGTCCTCTTTTTCGATGAATTTGAAACACTCGGCAAAGAGCGTGGGGACCTTCACGAGACCGGCGAAATTAAGCGTGTGGTTAGCTCCCTGTTGATGCAAATCGACAACCTACCAAGCCATGTCATGGTCATCGGCGCGACCAACCATGCTGAACTGCTGGATCGAGCCGTATGGCGTCGGTTCCAGGTCCGCATGAATCTACCCGGCCCGACGCGTGCCCGCCTGACCGAGTGGTTCGAGAAGTTCGAATGCCGGATCAACATTCCTCTAGGCTACGCACCCGGGACTCTGGCAAAGCAGCTACTGGGTTCCAATTTCGCAGAAGTCGAAGAATTTGGTATAACAGTATTCCGGCAGTATGTGCTGGAACAGCCGAACGCCAACATGAAGGGGATCGTATCCAAAACCCTCCAGAACTGGTCTGCCAGATCAGTAATAGTGGCACAACAGGATGAACAGGAGGTGATGGATGTCTGAACGCCCGCTACTGCTTTTTCCAACGCCAGAGACGGCTGATAGAACAAAACAACGGCCGCAGTTCGGACATGTGCATAAGCCTGATCTTGCGCGGCAAGGTGCGCGGCTTTCGCCAATGTTCAACCAGTTACAAACGGCATTTAATGCCCGTCGAGTCGAGATCCAGCAAAATACGGCTGGCATCGATCCGGAGCAGGTTATTGTTATTGAGACGGTCGGCAGCGTCGATAATTTTGCCAATGCGGTGAAACGCATCGAAGGTCTTGAATGGATGGGCGAGTTTGAGAGCGACGAAATTGCTCCCGACCAAGATTTCTACGATGAATCAAATCCAGAGAAGGAACTGAGCGGACGTCTATATCTTGTGATGACAAATCAACGGGCGCTTGATGAGATGCTCTCATTATGGCGACGTTATGAAGCTAACCGGGATATGCAGTTTGAACATGGCCTGACAAAGTTTAGAGACGTATTTATTCATCTCAAAAGCATACGGCGCTGGAATGTCCAGGATAGAATCTTGGAAACTGGCTTGATTGAAATATGGCAAGAAGAACTTGAATACGACGGCGATAGGGTAATCCTATTTGAAGCAGAGCTTTGGTTCCGTGGAAGTACGGACCGTCGGCGATCCAGTACTGGTCAAGTCACTGATCTCGTGCAACAAATTGGTGGCCGTATCCTAAGTCAGTCCATCATCGAAGGCATCGCCTATCATGGTCTATTGGCCGAGCTACCGGCCACCGCTATCCGGTCTATCGTTGATAACCCTACAACCGAGCTGGTCAAGTGTGAAAACGTCATGTTTTTTAGGCCCGTTGGCCAGATGGTCGTCGGTGTCATGCCACAGGAAGGCGAAGTGGAAATAGCTGTGATTGAAGAGATGCCTTTGCCATCTGGAGACCCGATCATTGCTCTTTTGGACGGAGTGCCACTGGCCAATCATCGACTGTTAGCTGGGCGAGTTGAAGTTGATGATCCGGATAATTGGGAAACGGATTATGCAGCATCGGAGCGTGTCCACGGAACTTCTATGGCATCCCTTATCGTTCGTGGGGATCTCAATGAGCGAACATCTCCACTATCCAGGCCCATCTACATCCGTCCTATAATGAAACCTCTTCAGTGGCCGGATAGTCCTCGCCCCGAAGGAATTCCAGAGAATTGCCTTGCTGTGGATCTTATTCACAGAGCTGTCAAAAGGATATTTGAAGGTGAACAGGGCGAAGAACCAGTAGCTCCACAAATAAAAGTTATAAATCTGTCTATTGGAGATAGAGCAAGGCAGTTCACTCAATCCATGAGTCCTATCGCCAGGCTGCTTGATTGGCTGAGCGTCAAGTATGGCGTTTTATTTGTCGTCAGCGCAGGGAATCATCCAACCTCCATCTCGTTGGGAATTTCCCAAGATGATTTTGATTCTTTACAGCCCAGCGAGTTAGAGGCGGCAACCATTAAAGCACTCTATCGAGACGCTCGACATAGAAAGCTGCTCTCTCCTGCAGAAACTATCAATGGCCTAACAGTCGGCGCCATCCAATATGATGCTTCTCAAGTGGCACATCCTGGGACAAGATTTGATCCTTTCGAGCAAATTTTGCCAAGCCCAGTATCCGCTTTCGGAAGTGGATATCGTCGCGGAGTTAAGCCCGACGTGGTATTCAACGCTGGCAGGCAATGGTACCAGCTTCCATTGCGGCCCTCGGAAACAGTTACCATCGAACCAGCCATCTTTCGGACTCCCCCTGGGAACAAAATCGCTTCGCCAGGCAGTTTTGCTGGTGAGTTAATGGCAACGTCCTATAGTTGCGGAACAAGCAACGCTACGGCGTTAATCAGCCGTGCTGCAGGGATTTGCTATGACGCGCTGCAGCAAATTTTCAACGAGCAGGCCGCCGAAACGGACCCACGAATCTATGAAGTTCCGCTGCTAAAGGCTATGCTGGTGCATGGCTGCTCTTGGGGCGATATCGGCACTCGGATTTCTGAGGTGCTTCGCACGCCTGAAAATGGCCGCCAACTCAGTGGACTCATTAGTCGGTGGATGGGCTATGGCATACCGCAGATAGATCGTGTCCTGGATTGCACGGATCAACGAGCGACATTGCTGGGCTTTGGACAGCTTTCAGACGGCGAAGCTAATGTTTTCCGTTTGCCATTACCGCCATCTCTAGGCTCTCGTCCAGAGTGGAGACGCCTGACCGTCACCTTGGCTTGGTTATCACCTATTTCTGCGAGCACACAAAAATATCGGACTGCAAGTTTGTGGTTTGAAACAAACAATAACGGGTTGGTCCCAACACGTAGTGATGCCGATTGGCGCGCTGTAAGACGGGGCACTGTGCAGCATGAAGTATTTGAAGGCCAAAGAGCAGAGCCGTTCATCGATGGCGATGTCATCGAGATAAAAGTGAATTGCCGTGAAGATGCGGGGAAAATTCAGCACCCAATTGCCTATGGCATAGCTGTGTCATTGGAAGTAAGCGAAGGCGTTGATATTGCGGTTTACGATGAAATTCGGATTCGTATCGCGCCTGCGATCCAGATTCAGCAAGCAACAGATCGTGATAGAGGGTAATTAGAGTATGAAATCGTTTTGGCAATACAGCACGATTCGGAACTGCGCCTGTCAGGTCATCGAAGCCCGGAGGCTCTACGGATGAATGATCCATCGGCGGACATAGATATGTGAAGTATAGGAGGTTGTTATGGCTAAAATAGAAGGAATCAGGATACAAAATTTCCGAGCTCTGAGAGATGTAACGCTCGGCAAACTATGGAATCTACAGCAGGTGGATCCGTTGACGCCGATGACCGCTGTAATCGGGAAGAATGGCGTCGGCAAAAGCACGATCTTCGACGCATTCGGGTTTCTGGCAGATTGCCTCAAATCCGGCGTAGAGGAAGCCTGCGATTTACGAGGACGGGGCGGTTTCAATAGGATCAAATCGCAGGGACAAAGCGGACCCATCGAATTTGAGGTGTATTACAAGGAAGATAGGAATGCGCGACCTATCACATACGAGATTTCAATTGATCTTGATTCTTCCAGCCGCCCCTACGTTCAAAAAGAACGCCTCCGCCAGAGGAGAAAGGGCGAAAAGAGAGGTCGGCCATTTTCTTTCCTGGTGTTGAATGAGGGAAGAGGCATTGTTTGGAAAGGAGAACGGGAAGGCCTGGATGAGGCTAAAGAACAATTCAATCTACTTGACCTCATGGAAGCTATCAAGAAGGGAGATGATAGAGAAGAAAGCAGAGAAACGGAGGTGGTGGAGCTTGAGGATAAACGCAAGCTCGGCATCGCTACACTGGGGGCTCTCAAGCAGCATCCCAGGATTTCGGCCTTCCGGCGCTTTATTGAAGGTTGGTATCTCAGCTACTTCACACCTGATGCGGCGCGCAGCCTCCCCTTGGCAGGTCCGCAAAAGCATCTGAATATTCATGGGGACAATCTGGGAAACGTGGTTCAATTCATGCAGCGGGAGCATGTCGGGCGCTTTCAGGCAATTCTGGACCGTATCGCCAAGAGGATCCCCGGAGTGGACAGGATAGACACGGACCCGACTCAAGACGGAAGGCTGCTTCTGCGGTTCAATGACAAAGGGTTCAAGGACCCCTTCTACGCGCAGCAGATGTCCGATGGAACGCTGAAAGTTTTTGCGTATCTTCTGCTTCTCGAAGATCCCACGCCGCCGCCCTTTCTGTGTATCGAAGAGCCAGAGAACGGACTCTACCACAAACTGCTGGAAGCTTTGGCGACGGAATTTCGCGAGCACGCAACTGGAAAAAAGGGGGGAGCGCAAATTTTCATTACGACCCATCAGCCATACTTTGTTGACGCCCTTGAACCCGATGAAGTCTGGGTGCTGGAAAAAGGCGCTGATGGATTCGCACTGATTCGCAGAGCCAGCGATGACAAGATGGTGATTAACATGGTTGCCGAAGGCCTCCCACTCGGTGGTCTCTGGTACAGCGATTATCTGGATGCGAGGTGAGCCGATGCACTTCGAGATACTCGTTGAAGATCAGTCCGGTAAGAAAGCTCTTGATATCCTGGTCCCAAAGATTGTCGGGAATGCACATACTTTTATCGTCCATCCATACAAAGGCATTGGCAGAATACCGAAGAACATGCGTAATTCGGAGGATGCCAGCAAACGTATCTTGCTGGAAAATCTGCCGAAGCTCATGAAAGGATATGGAAAGACACAGGCCGGCCGGCAGAATTTCCCGGAAGTGGTAATCCTTGTATGCGACCTTGATGACAAATGCTTGAAAACATTCCGCGGCGAACTAAACAAAGTCCTCGACGCTTGCAACCCTAAGCCGGAAGCCCGCTTCTGTTTCGCAATTGAAGAGGGTGAAGCGTGGTTCCTGGGTGATTTGCATGCAGTGAAAATGGCGTATCCAAAGGCCAAGACCGCTGTTCTGAATTCCTATGTGAAAGACAGCATTTGCGGAACATGGGAAAAACTGGCAGATACCGTTTACATAGGGGGAGCATCGGCGCTGTCCGCCAAGGGTTGGCACGCAATTGGAGTAGAAAAATCGAAGTGGGCGGAGGCAATTTCTCCCCACATGACCGTTGAGAACAACCAGTCGCCAAGTTTCTGCTATTTTTGTGGGAAAATGCAAGAACTGGCCGGGGTGTCTTGTGGATCATGACTGGTACTACAGCCCGGACCACGGGCAGCTATGTCAGGTCATTGAAGCCCAGACGCTCTGGGGTGAGACGACCTGCCGGGTGTGGCTGCCTGGCCGCGACTCCGTGGTCCGAATCCCGGCTTCCCGGCTCAAGTCCCTGGAGAGCGCGGGCACCGGCTCGCCGGATGACATCGCCTACGTTGCTGCCGCCGCACGAGTAGCCGATGCGCTGACTCAGGATGTGCTTCTGGCGCCTATCGAATCCTCAGTCATTCCGCTTCCGCATCAGCTCCGGGCCCTGTCCCGCGCCATCGCCAACGACCGGGTGCGGTATCTTTTGGCGGACGAGGTCGGCTTGGGCAAAACCATCGAGGCCGGTCTCATCATGCGGGAGCTCAAGCTCCGCGGGTTGGTCAAACGGACGCTGGTCATCGCCCCGAAGGGACTGGTGAGCCAGTGGGTCAGTGAGATGCGCTTCCACTTCGGTGAAACCTTCCAGCTCGTGCTCCCCGAGGACATCAAGACCTTGAAACGTATCGCCCCGGTAACAGGCCCGGGAAACGGCGAGAAGGACAATCACGACCGGGAGGTTCTTCCCGCCAACGCCTGGCAAATGTTCTCCCAGGTGGTTGTGCCGATGGATTCGGTCAAGCCCCTGGACAAGCGCCATGGATGGACCGCGGCACAGGTAGGCGAGTACAACCGCGAACGGTTCGAGGATCTGATCTCCGCCGGCTGGGACTTGGTCATCGTCGATGAAGCGCATCGTCTCGGCGGCAGCACCGACCAGGTGGCACGCTTCAAACTGGGTCAGGGACTCTCTGAGGCCGCACCATATTTCCTGCTTCTTTCGGCTACTCCGCACCAGGGCAAGACCGACGCCTTTCACCGGCTGGTATCCCTAATCGACGCTCAGGCGTTCCCGGACATTGGCAGCGTTACCCGCGAGCGGGTCCAGCCGTATGTTATCCGCACCGAAAAGCGCCGCGCCATTGATGCCGATGGGAAGCCGCTGTTCAAACCCCGGCGCACACAGCTTGGCCCGGTCTCCTGGGAAGCGCGTCACCGTAGTCAGCAGCTTCTCTACGAGGCAGTCACCGAATACGTCCGGGAAGGCTACAACCAGGCCCTGCGGGAGAAGCGGAGCTATATCGGCTTTCTGATGATTCTGATGCAGCGCCTGGTGGTCTCCAGCACGAGCGCCATCCGTACCACGCTTGAAAGGCGGCTCGAAGCGCTCGCCGCGCCCCAGGAGCAACTGACTCTGTTCCCGCTCACTTCCGAAGAGGAATGGGCGGACCTGGATGGCCAGGAGCAGATTGACATGCTGCTTCGTACCCGTCTCAAAGCGCTCAAGAACGAGCGCGCCGAGGTCAAACTGCTCTTGGAGGCCGCTGCCCGCTGCGAGCAGATTGGACCGGATGCCAAGGCCGAGGCGCTACTCGACTGGCTCTACCGCCTCCAGTCCGAAGAGAGCGACCCGGAGCTCAAGGCGCTGGTGTTCACCGAGTTCGTGCCCACCCAGGAGATGCTGCGGCGATTTCTGACTGAGCGCGGCTTCTCGGTCGTCTGCCTGAATGGCTCCCTGGACATGGAAGAGCGCAAGCGGGTTCAGGAATCATTCGCCCGCGAGACCCGCATTCTCATCTCCACAGACGCCGGCGGAGAGGGCTTGAACCTCCAGTTCTGCCACGTGGTAATCAACTACGACATCCCCTGGAATCCGATGAAATTGGAACAGCGCATCGGCCGGGTGGACCGTATCGGCCAGGCCCATGCGGTTCGCGCAGTCAACTTCGTCTTCGAGGGCTCAGTCGAGCACCGGGTCCGGGAGGTATTGGAGCAGAAACTCGCCATCATCTTTGAGGAGTTCGGCATCGACAAGACCGGCGACGTCCTGGACTCGGGGCAGGCGGGCCGGATGTTCGACGATATATACGTCGAGGCGATCCTCAACCCCGAAAAAGTGGAGGACTCCGTGGAGAGCGTCGTTGCCAGCTTGCAGGAGCAGGCCCGCGAGGCGCGCACGACCGCATCCGTGCTCGGCACAACCGAGGACCTGGAACCTGGCGAAGCACAGCGGCTGCTGACCCACCCCTTGCCCCATTGGGTCGAGCGCATGACCGTGAGCTACCTGAAGGCGCACGGTGGCCAGGCCGAGAGGAAAAGCCAGAGCTGGAACCTGACCTGGCCCGACGGCGAAACCTGCGAGAACGTGGTTTTCACCGGCAAGGAAGCCGAGAGGCTTCCGGCCGCCCGGCACCTTACCCTGGAAGAGCCGAAGGTCCGCGGTCTGGCCATGCGGCTTCCTCGCTTTGCGCCGGGCCAGCCGGTCCCTATCGTGTCGATCCCAAGTCTCTCTGAGGAAGTCCAGGGCGTCTGGTCCTTGTGGCGGATCGCCATCGCCACCATGGAGTGGAACCGTCGCAGGATCATGCCTCTCTTCCTGGCCGACAACGGCATGGTCTACCTGCCGACGGCCAGACACGTGTGGGACCAGCTCCTCGCGGCAAGCACACAGGTCCGGTCCATTCTTGACGCGGCGGTCTCCCAAACTGCCTTCGCAAAGCTTCAGAACGCCGCGGAGGAACACGGGAAGCCCATCTACGAAGCGTTCGTGCAGGAGCACCGGGCCCGCATCGCATGCGAGCGCGAGAAGGCCAACTACGCCTTTGCCGCCCGCCGCAGAACCGTCGAGCGGATCGGTCTGCCCCAGGTCCGCAACTATCGGCTGAACCTCCTCGCGCAGGAGGAGCGGAGCTTCCAGGCGCAGCTTGATCAGAGGGCCCTTGCCTATCCCGATATGGTGCCGCTGCTCGTGATTCGGGTGGAAGGCGGGAGCCATGAGTAACTGGCGCGATCAAATCCTGCAGGAGTTCACCCCGAAGGTTGCTCGACTCACCCTGGTGGCCGACCCGGACGGACTATTGCTCGAAGAAGGGATTCTCGAAGGAATCCGCGAGCGCGGATTCGAGCTGATCCCGTTTGAAGACCACATTGCGTTTCGCTACGCCTACGAAGCGAAGTTCCGATCCCGCTGGGACCGGGGCGAGCACACAGACCTCGTTGTTGTATTGCGCTCCCAAGCCAGCGACCTCGGCGGGTTGCCCTACGATCTCCTCCAGGCCGGCCGCAAGCTCTCGTTCAATCTCGGCGACATCTTCCCGAACCTCAGCTACCCGGTTGTGACCGCTCTGGACCGTGGGGACCTCGATTCCTTGTATGAGGCGCAGAAAAGACATGCGCCCGGCCAGTTGGGTAACAACGCCACCAAAGAGTTCGTCCTCCGGCACGTCTTTGAAATCGCACCCGAACTGATCAAGCAGCCATCGGACCTCTTGCGCGTGCTACTGCGCCGTCACTACCGCAACCAGCGTATCCCGACTGTGCTGGACGAGCGGTTCATCCAACTCCTGCGCCAGAGCACCCTCTTCGTCGACTGGCCGCTTGAGACGCTGGTTACGGACCGGGAGGCCTTCTTCGCATTCCTCCAGGAGCGCTGGCCGATCTTCCTGAATCGATTGCAGCGGGACTCCCAAGCGACCGTCGAAGAATCATCCGGATACGATTTCCTTGTGGCCGGGCCTCAGGACCTGCCCTTCGAACACCACGACGTTCGCGTCTATATCGACACCCTTTTTCTGGAAGGACTGCTTCAATCGGTATCACACGAACATGCTGAAACTCTTTCCACAACATGGGCAGGCATCGGTGTGCGAAACGATCCGTCCAAAGACAGATCGCGTCGCCTGGGCAAGCTCATCGACAGCCTAAGCTCATCCATTCCTGCCGATGACGCGAAGCACACGGACTGGTTCCTCTTTGCCCGTGGATGGGCGGAACTGATCCTGCTCATGAACGAACAGTCCGAAGTCGTCCTTGCGGAAGCGAACAAACAAGCTAAATGCTTACAGGCTCAGGTGGACAAAGGTTTCATCGCCTGGCTCTCGAAGCGGTACGCCGGGCTCGTCAATCTGCCGCCGGCGCCACCGGTCATGCTGCATCACCTCCCGCGTTTTCTTGCCCGCCAGATGGAAGGGGATCGTAACGCGAAGATCGCACTACTCGTGGTAGACGGCCTTGCCATGGACCAATGGCTGGTGGTCCGTGGAGCACTCACTTCACGACAGTCCGGTTTCCGATTCCGGGAGCAGGCGGTCTTCGCCTGGATTCCGTCACTCACATCCGTCTCGCGCCAGGCTGCCTTCGCCGGCAAGGCTCCCATCTTCTTCCCGAATAGTATCCATAATACGGACAAAGAGCCCGCACTATGGGCGCAGTTCTGGGCAGATCAGGGTTTCGCGCCCAACGAGGTAGTATACATCAAGGGACTGGGGGAAGGCAGTCTGGAGAGCATCTCAGAAATGCTTTCTCATCCCAAGGCAAGGATCGCCGGGCTGGTCGTGGATAAGGTGGACAAGATTATGCACGGGATGCAGATGGGAACCGCCGGAATGCACAATCAGGTAAGCCAGTGGGCCCAACAGCCGTACCTGACTACACTCCTTAATCTTCTCCTGGATCGGGGATTCCGCATCTATCTGACTTCCGACCATGGCAATATTGAGGCGGAAGGTTGCGGCCGTCCGACAGAAGGGGCGATAGCAGATCTGCGCGGTGAACGGGTCCGTATCTACCCCGACGCGGCCCTTCGCGGCAAGGTGAAGGAACGCTTTCCGGCCGCGTTGGAATGGAGCCCCGTTGGTCTCCCGGAGGACTATCTCGCTCTCCTGGCTCCTGCCCGGCAGGCGTTTGTCCAGGAAAAGCAGCGCACCGTGAGCCATGGCAGCATTTCAGTAGAGGAACTCATCGTCCCTCTGGTGCGGATCGAGAGGAGGGACGAATGAGTAGACGAACAGACCAGGTCGGATTCAGTCAGCGCGTGCGCCTGGAATGGCTTGAGCAGACCGCCAACCTGGTCCTGGCAGGAAATGATAAAACAGCGGTCAATGATGCCTTACAGGAGCTTCTGAAGGACAAGGTATCCGTTGGCGGCCAAGCTGAGCGCGGGAATCGCGAGAAGATCATCACGATTCTCCTGAAGACGTGGCTGACGGTTCCGAGCGAACTCGAGTTGCTGCGTGTCGAAGGCCTGGAACTGCTCAAGCGTATTCCTCGACGCGATCATTTGACCATCCATTGGGGCATGGTGATGGCCGTCTATCCGTTTTGGTCGGGTGTGGCGGTGCAAGTCGGTCGGCTCTTGAGACTTCAGGGTTCTGCTGCCGCGGCCCATGTCCAGCGGCGAGTCCGCGAGCAATATGGCGAGCGGGAGACCGTTTCGAGAGCAGCCCGCCGTGTACTGCGCTCTTATCTGGATTGGGGCGTGCTCCAGGAGACCGGCACAAAGGGAATCTATACCGCAGGGACGACGCTGGCCGTTGATGATTCCCGGCTGATCGCCTGGCTGGTCGAAGCTTGCCTCCATGCCCGCGCCAATGGCTCGGCCCCGCTGAAAGATCTGATTGATAGCCCCAACTTCTTCCCGTTCCGAATCAAACCAATTCACGCCGAAAGCCTTGTGACTAAGTCATCCAGACTCGACATTCTTCGTCACGGCTTGGACGACGACCTGGTTATGTTGCGGAATCCAGCCACCAAGGGAGTAGCATTCAAAGATTCACCCCTATGCAATCGACCATAAAAAAGCAGCAATTTCGGCATGCCGAAATTAACAGTAACTATATGATTTATAACAATAGTGCCTAAAAATTTCTGTTTTCTATGCCGATCTCTTTAATGTGATATGAGGGGTTATTATGGAAACAAGAGTCGCCGTTTTTAAAAGAAAAGATATCCGAAAAATTCTTTTCCAGAATGAATGGTATTTTTCCGTTGTCGATATCGTGGCTGCTTTTACGGATAGCGAAAATCCCCGTGATTATTGGTATCGGATGAAGCAGCGGGAGAAGCGGTCGAGCGGCGTTGAGTTGTCGACATTGTGTCGACAACTCGAACTGGAATCGGCGGACGGGAAAAAATATCTAACGGAAGTCGTCAACACCGAAAACGCCTTTCGTATCATCCAGTCCATCCCCTCCCCCAAGGCTGAGCCGTTCAAGCGCTGGCTGGCAAAAGTCGGCTACGAGCGTGTGCAGGAAATCGAAGACCCGGAACTGGGAACGAAACGGACGCGGGCGCTCTACAAGGCCAAAGGTTATTCCGACGACTGGATCGAGAAGCGGATGCGCGGCATCGCCATCCGGGAAGAACTTACGGATGAGTGGAAAAACAGAAATGTTAAGCAGGAGCAGGAGTATGCAATCCTCACGGCAGAGATTGCCCAAGCGACGTTCGGTATTACACCCGGCGAACATCAGCAATTGAAGGGTTTGAAACGGGAAAACCTGCGGGATCACATGACCGACCTGGAACTGATCTTCTCGATGCTTGGCGAGGCGGCGACTACCGAAATCACCAGGGTTGATGACGCGCAGGGCTTCGATGAAAGCAAGACCGCCGCACGGAAAGGCGGAGAGGTCGCCGGAACGGCGCGAAAAGACCTGGAAAAGAAAACAGGCAAACGGGTCGTTTCACCGGAAAATTATTTGAGCGAACCGGAGATCAGGAAACGACTGAAAGGATAGTAGAAAACAATATCAACATGCACATCATTAAAATATTTGAATAAATGGGAATGGGTGCTGATTCAACTATTAAGGATTTCTTAATAGTTGAACAATACGGCAAGATGAAGATCAAGTGAAAGCGTGCACCGGAATCAGTTATTCAGGATTTCTTAATAACTGCCGCTGATGGAAAATTAAAGGAGTAATATTTTGGTATGATGACTTTAAAACAGTTCATATCGGGTCTCGATACAATCCCCGTAACTACATCATGGTATCTGGCCGACATAAGTGAGGCTAAAGGCAGGCAGGGGCTTTATACCAGACAGTCGCCGCAGCGGCTGAAATCACTTAAAGAGCATGCCCTTATTGAGAGTGCGGTTTCATCCAACCGCATCGAAGGTGTTGAGGTCGAGAAAAAACGCATCGGCACCATCATCTTTGGCAAGTCGCTTCTTCACGACCGATCAGAGGAAGAAGTCCGGGGCTATCGTGAAGCTCTCAATCTCGTACATGATACGGGGGGGAATTTGACCATTACGGAAGATGCCTGCCAGAAGCTGCACCGCCTGATGCGCGGCGAAATATGGGATGCCGGTAAATACAAGGAAAAAGATAGCGACATCATCGAAAAGCGCCAGGATGGGACATCCAGCATAAGGTTTCGCACCGTTCCTGCCGACAAGACTTCTCTCTACATGAAAGAACTGATTGATTCATGGCAGGAAAGCATCAGTGAAACAAAGGTTCCTCCGCTCATAGCGCTGGCGGCATTCAATCTGGATTTTCTGTGCATACACCCGTTCCGCGACGGAAACGGCAGAGTCTCCAGGCTGCTGATGCTTCTACAGTGCTACCATCTGGAGATCGAGGTCGGAAGATATATCAGCCTCGAACGCCTTATCGAGCAGAACAAAGAAAGATACTACGAAACATTAAGGCTGAGTTCAGAAAGCTGGCACGAAGGCAGACACGACCCGTGGCATTATATCAACTTTCTCTGTTTCATACTCAAGAGCGCTTACAAAGAATTTGAAGAAAGGTTGGGCAGTCTGCCACCACCAAGGGGCGAGAAGACGGCAATGGTTCATGACGCAGTTAGAAGTTTTCCCGGCAATTTCAGTGTTGCCGATATCCAGGGAAAATGTCCCGGTATCGGTATTGATATGATCCGCAGGGTGCTCAAAGACCTTCAGGTTCAAGAGGTTGTCGAATGTCTTGGCCGTGGCAGGAATGCAAAATGGAATAAAATCGGGAATTAGGTAATAACAGTTAATATAGGTAATAAATTAGGTAACAAGCGGAGACAAGCACACCATAAAGGCAAGTTAGAAGCTCTGGAAACGGGACGCGGGCAAAATGGAGGTAACGCGATAATGTCCAATAAACGTGCTAATAAACATGATAACAACTGTCAAGCTAAGATAGGATCTATCCATGGCTGAGCCCATCCTTCCTCCCTTGAAACCGATCCCCATTAAAGATCGCATCTCTGTGGTCTTCATAGAGAAAGGAAACCTGGACGTGCTGGACGGGGCGTTTGTGGTGGTGGACAAAACCGGCGTCCGTACGCACGTTCCTGTCGGTGGCGTGGCCTGTCTTATGCTTCAGCCGGGGACGCGAGTTTCCCATGCGGCGGTGGCTTTGGCCTCTCGTGTTGGATGCCTGCTCGTTTGGATCGGCGAGGCGGGAGTGGGGCTTTATGCCTCCGGTCAGCCGGGCGGGGGCCGGGCCGACCGCCTTCTTTACCAGGCGAAGCTGGCCTTGGACGATACGGCACGGCTCAAGGTGGTCCGCAAAATGTATGCGCTCCGGTTCAGGGAAGAGCCGCCGGAACGTCGGAGTGTGCAGCAACTGCGCGGCATCGAAGGAGTGCGGGTGCGGAAAATGTACGAACTTCTTGCCCGTCAGTACCGTGTGGAGTGGAAAACCCGGAACTATGACCATACCGAATGGGGCAGTGGCGATGTGCCTAACCGCTGTCTCTCTTCCGCCACTGCCTGTCTGTACGGTATTTGTGAAGCGGCGATTTTGGCGGCCGGTTATGCTCCGGCTGTCGGCTTCATTCATACTGGCAAGCCCCAATCTTTCGTATATGAC
>Ga0080064_1003139_pt1 | contig 25187 bp, 20 predicted proteins | sample Subgrocontami54m_FD_69260 | JGI IMG/M metagenome (GOLD analysis project Ga0080064, IMG submission 69260) | Subsurface groundwater microbial communities from S. Glens Falls, New York, USA - GMW46 contaminated, 5.4 m (SPADES assembly) (version 2) ...
CTGTCATGTGATGCCGACATTTTTTTCGGTGTAACATTGGATGGATCAAGGGGATAGGAAGTTGAGTGCGTGCCAACTGTGTCGAAATGCTGTCGTCTCGAAAATCACCTATGCCTGTGTGCATTTGTGAACCATGCCCGAAACCGAGCCATATCCCGTGGCGAGTTGGCAAACTGGCAAACTGACAGGGAGAATTGCCTACACGCACCTCCCGGATGGGTGTCATTTCCCTTTCAGCACTTTTGAAAAATCAAAATCCAACGGCGACGGGTTCGGCGTCGTCAATGGCTGCGTGTCGCCGAGGTCTTGTTGCCAGCGCGTCAGCAAACGCGTGAGCCGCTCGACTTCCCGAGCGTGGGCCGGGTCGCCGGCCAGGTTTTTCATTTCGTGCGGGTCGTTCTGCAGATCGAAGAGCTGGCGGTGGTTGATGTGGGGGTAAACGATCAACTTCCAGCGGTCAGCGCGGACGGCGCGTTGCACTTTCATGTAAGCGAGGAACAGCGAATCGCGCACTTGCTGCGATTTGCCGGTCATCAGCGGGACCAGGCTTTTACCTTCGCTGCCGTCGGGCGCCTTGACGCCGGCCAGATCGCCGAGCGTGGGGAAGATGTCGAGCAGATAACACAGGCCTTCGCTGCGTTTACCTTGTGGGACTCCCGGTCCGGCGAAGATCAGCGGCGCACGCATCGAGTGGTCGTAAAGATTCTGCTTGCCGAACAACCCGTGGCTGCCGATCGCCAGGCCGTGATCGCTGGCGAAGACGACGATGGTGTTGTCGGCGAGACCGGCTTGCTCCAGCGCGGCGAGGATACGGCCGACCTGCGCATCCAGAAACGTGATCGCGGCGTAGTAGTCGGCCAGATGTTGGCGGACCACTTCCGGCGTGCGCGGCCAGGGGGCGAGCTTCTCGTCGCGCACCGCCATCTCGCCGTTGTTGAAAGGATGCCGCGGCAAGAAGTTCGGCGGCAGCGGCGGCTTCTTCGCATCGTAAAGCGCGTGGTATTCCTTCGGCGCCACGCGCGGATCGTGCGGCAAATTGAACGCCACGTACGCCAGGAACGGTTGCTCGCTGCCCTTTTGCGCCTGGATGAAATCGATGGCGCTGTCGGTGAACAGCTCGACGGAGTGCTTGCCGCTCGGCCGCTTGTTCGTCAATTCATGCTTCGGCGAAATGTCGGCGACCGGCAGCTCGTACGGATTGCCCATGCCGCCGAAGAACAAGCTCTTGCCCATTGCGAACACGCGCAGGGCCGAGGCTGGCTGGTTGTGCCATTTGCCGGTCATGAAGGTGCGATAGCCGGCGCGGGCGAACATTTCGGGCCAGGTCGTGATGCCCTGGAGATTCTCGGGGGCGCGGAAAAGCGTGCGGCCCGACATGAGCATGGCCCGCGACGGCACGCACACGGCCCCCTGGCGCGAGCCCATGCAGTATGCCCGCGTCAGCGCTGTGCCGCGCTTGACGAGGCCGTCGAGGTGCGGCGTCTGGATGTGCGCATTGCCGAGCGCGGCGATGGTGTCGGCCCGCTGATCGTCGGAAAACAGGATGACGATGTTGGGCCGCTTGGCGGGAACATCCGCCCGGCACCATGTCGGACTCAGGACGGCCGCCATGACCGTAAGCCAGGTGAGCAAACGTGCGCAATACATGCTGCATCTCCGCGTGATCCATTGAAGAACATTCTCGCCGCCGGTCGCTGCAATGACAAGTTGGAAGGTGGAGCTGTCGTATTGCAGTTCGCGGTCGGCAAAAGCGCTGGGCGACGCCTGGCCGCGGAAAAGTGTTCGATCCCCTTTCGCGATTTGACAGCATTTCTTTTGTGACCTAGGATTTTCTGACGACTATGCCGCCAGCCCGGCTCAATCCCCATCGACCGCCGGGGTGGAGTGAGCGCTTGCCCCTCGCGCCGGTGTCAGCGGATTCGGACCGAATCACCCTGGAAGAAAACCATGAGATTATCAGGGCGAACAGCGACCAAGCGTCGGGGCGTGGCCGCGGTTGAGTTTGGGGTGTTGCTGCCGGTGATGCTGGTGCTGCTGTTGGGCGTTTGGGAAGTGGGGCGGATGGTCGAGGTGCAGCAGTTGCTGACGAATGCGGCCCGCGAAGGGGGTCGGCAGGCGTCGACGGGGACCAAATCCTCTTCGCAAGTCAAGGATGTCGTGGTGCGCTACCTGCAGCAGAATGGCATTCCCAAGGTGACGACCTCGGACGTGAGTGTCTTGAGCATGCCGGCGGGCACTCCGGTTGAACCCAACACCGGCCTGCAACTGGACCATTACCAGGTGAAGGTCACCATCTCCGTCGATAGCGTGCGCTGGGCGCTTTTGAACCAGATCACGAGCTTGAAATCACTGACCGGTACGGCGGATTGGTACTCGATGAAGGACATTCCCCTCGACGTGGATTACTCCATCCCCCTGCAATAACGGAGGCCCAGACGTGACTGTCGTGCATCATTGCAGCCCGTTGAAAAAGGGGACTGGACCTTTCCGGCCCTTCGTTTTTCATGGGATTGTCGAGGGGCCGCAGAGGTCCAGTCCCCTTTTTCAACGGGCTGATAGCCAGCGCCGCGGCGCCTATGTCGTCGAGTTGGCCTTCGTGGTCATCATCTTTCTTATGATGCTGTTCGGCATCATCGAATATTGCCGGTTCACGTTCATTCACCAAGTGATCGACAACGCGGCGCGCGAAGGGGCACGCTACGCGGTGGTCAACACCTCGGATACGACCGTTACCAACGACACCATCGCTTACGTGAAACAGAAGATGAGCGGCGTGGACAGCATGGTGACGAAATACACGTGTGATGTGTACAAGGGCGACGCCAACGGCGTCAAGAGCGGCCTGGCCGCGGATGCTGGTTTCGGCGAGTACATTGTGGTGCAGATTGATTGCGATTACCTCCCCTTCTTGCCGAGCATTTTGTATTTGAACGGCACCTATCATTTGACGACCAAGGGCATGATGTACAGCGAAGCCAATTGACGCAAGGGGAGCGGACTCTTTGCGCAGCGGAACTGACGGCGGCGGATGCAGAGCGAGGGCACAACAGCATGATTCGTTCATCGAAGATCACCGAGCGGCGCGGCGCCATGTTGCCGCTGATGGCTTTTGTCATTCTGGGGCTGGCGGCCTTATTGGCGCTGTCGATCGACATTGGCATGATTGCCATTGCCCGCGAGCAATGCCAGAACGCGGCCGACGCCGGCGCCATGGCCGGCGCTCGCACACTGAATGGCAACGCGGCAGTGAACTACAATTTTCCGACGGCGCCGAGCCAAGCGCTGCAATCCATCGGCGCCAATCAGGTCATGGGCGCCCTCGTCCAGTCCGATGCCAAGCAGATGCAGCCGCCGATGAGCAGCGCGCCGGCCAACGCTTATTCGTTCACGTCAGGTCAGGCAACCATCGAGATCGGCACCTATGCCTACACGTACAACGACGGCAATTCGAGCAGTGAGAAGTTCGCGTATCAGTTTCCTCGAACGGACGCCACGGAGCCGTACACCGCGGTGCGCACCACGGTCGTCAATCAGGGCGGCAACGTGTTTTTCGGCAAGTATCTGGGATGGACCAAATACGACACGAGCGCCTACGCCATCGCGGTCCATCGGCCGCGCGACGTGATCATCATCATGGACTTGTCGGGCTCGATGCGCTTCCAGAGCTTGCCGGGCATTCCGCTGTCGGGCAGCACGGCGAATCCCGCCTCCAACAGTGCGGCGCGGACGGTGTCGATGAACCCGGAAACGGTTTTTCCGCAGTTTGGCCACTATGCCGACGTGGCGACGGCGGCCTTGCAAGGCACGAAATCCTATTCAACCGGGGCCGAGTGGGTGGATCCCGCGAATATCTCCGCGAGTTGCAATTCCGGGCCGCCGATCTGCGCGGACTTTTATCAGAATGCCGCGGGCGTGGCGGCCGGGCCGGGCAATGTGGCTTTTGCCCGCGCACCCGATTCGCAGGACAAGACGCCCGGCGGTTACAACTATTTGAAAATCACCAACAACACCGGGGCCACCTACGCGGCGACCGTCAAAGACATCGTCGGCGCCACGACCTTCAATACGAATTTCGAATCCAAAGGTTACGACCAGTATCTCACGCCCAACGCGGTGTTCTACACGCAGGGTCCGGGATACTGGGGCAAGACGATCTTCGCTTGGCCACCTGATCCGCGCGGCAGCCTGCTCGACGCCAACACTGCCGCCAACCATGCCAACAACGGCGCCAAGGATTGGCGGCAGCGGTTCTTCTTCAAACGCAACTCCTCGACGGGCAAGCTCGGCTGGCTCGATCAGAACACGGTGCTGTTCAACACCACCGGCTCGGGCTTCAAGACCCCGGGCACAACCACGGCGGTGACGGAAAACGGCGTCAGCGTGACTTACAGCTATCGCATCAACTACGCAGCGATCTTCCATTGGCTGCGCAATCAAGATCCCAAGCCATTCCCGCCGATCATTCGTGCCGGGCGCATCAAGTACTATGACGCCATTCCCGACCCGAGCGATACGACTTTGAACAACCGCTTTTGGACGACCGCCACGCTCGGCAACCTGAATGAGCGGTTTTGGAAGGACTACCTTGATTTCGTGCTCGGCCTGAAAGGCACCGGCGCGGGAACGTACACCAACACGCAAAACAGCGTGGCCCTGAGCGCGCTCATCGGCAACGGCAACTACTTCCTTTGGACCGGCAAGACGGTGCAAATCAAGCAGAAGCCCGATGTAACGTCGGCGTCGGCGACGTATCAAACAGGAATTCTCAGCGGCAACTATGCTTCGGGATACAGTGGCCCCATCACGGCGTGGAAGAGCGCACTGGTAAGCACGCCGGTGGTCGGTGATTACGTCTATTTCAGCTCCGATGTCAAATCGCCCAAGACACGCTACCGCGTTGCCGCCGCGACCGGCCTGTCGTCGATTACGCTCGACCAGCCGTTGGCGTCCGCGGTGAGCGTCGGCAACACCGTGAGCTTTATCCACGGCCTCTACATGGATTATGCCGACAATCCGTACCGTCCGCGCCACCAACTCTGGTTCGGACCGATGACGTTTGTCGATTGGCTGGGCAACTACAACACCAACCATTTCTGGTGGCCGGGCAATGTTCATGAAGCGCAAGCTTGGGCGTGCAAGGTCGGCATCAACTCGGCCATCGACGACATCAAGCACAATCATCCGGGCGATTTCATCGGCATGACGTTTTTCAGCACTCCGAAATATTCCTCCGCTGGGTCCGGGCACCACAACACGGCCATTGTACCGCTCGGGCGCAACTACCAGCAGCTCAAGGATTCGCTGTGGTTCCCGCCGTCCACGGTCACCGGCGGCGTCACGGAAATCACGCCGTATGACACCGACTTTGACAATGTGCCGCGCGCCAAAGGCGGTACCGCTCCCGGCATGAGCTTCATGATCGCTTACAATCTGCTCAGTTCCAGTTCAACCAGTTTGCGGACCTACGCGCAGCCGCAACCCAAATATCGCGGCACCGCCGGCGGCCTGGGCCGCAAGGGCGCCCAACGCGTCATCATCTTCGAGACGGACGGCGCCCCCAATACCCGCGCGGTCACATCCCTGGGCGGTGCCGGCAGCGATTCCTACTACAAGGTGCGCATCGCCGATCCGGCCAACCTTTCGAGCGGCTCCAACGTGGAATGGCCGCTGGGCGGCACCTACGCCGATCTGGATGTCTATAACGTCGTCGATCAGATATGCAAACTCGAAACCGCCAGTCCGCCCGGCTATTCCACGACGCGCCGCAAAGTCCTGGTTTATCCAATCGGTTACGGCTCGTTGTTCGACCCCGCCAATCCGAGCACGGCCCAGACGGACGCCCTGGACTTCATGCAAAACGTCGCTTACCGCGGCAATACGGCCACGAACAACGTTGCCGCCTCCTTCCCGGACATGTACCGCATTTACGGAACGAACCAGCAGCGCATCGACCGCATCCGGACGGCGTTTAGCAACATCATGCAAAGCGGCGTTCAGGTCACCCTGATCGAGTGAACCCCATGGCAACTCCTCCCCTCCAGGCACCCCCGCCTGCCGTCGTGTTTGACGACGTGGTCAAAGACTATCCGCAGCGCGCGCGGCGTGCGCCCATGCTGCGCGCTGTGGACGGCGTCAGCTTTCAAGTCAAGCCGGGCGAAGTGTTCGGCCTGGTCGGCCCCAATCGCGCCGGCAAAACCACGCTCGTCAAATTGTTGCTTTCCCTTTGTCAGCCCACACAAGGTCAAATCCAGCGGCTCGGCCACCCCAGCACCGATCGCCGTACCCTGGGCCGCATCGGCTACGTCCATGAAAACCCTGCGTTGCCGAAATACCTCACCGCCACGGCCCTGCTCCACTACTACGGCGCTTTGACGTTGCTTGCCCAATCCGAAGTGACCGCGGCGGTGCCCCGACTGCTCGAACAAGTTGGCCTGGCGGACCGCGCCCGCGAACCCATTAGCCGCTTCAGCAAAGGCATGTTGCAGCGCCTCGGCCTGGCACAAGCGCTGCTCAACGACCCCGAATTACTCGTTTTGGATGAACCGAGTGAAGGACTCGATCTTGGCGGCCGGCAATTACTCCGTCAGGTGCTGCAGCGCCAACGGGAGCGCGGCAAATCGGTCCTTTATGTCACGCATCTGCTGGCGGAAGTGGAACAGGTGTGCGATCGCGTCGGCGTGATGGTGGCTGGTCGCTTGCGGTTTGTCGGTCCAGTCGCAGAACTGACTTGCCAGGGAACACGGCCGCTGGAAACGGCACTTCAAGAAATGTATCGAGCGTCGCTGAATTGACCCCCTCCGGTTGGAATATCCCCATGACGAGTCCCCAAGTCATCTGCCTGTTGCGCTGGATCATCGGCAACACGTTTCGCCAGGCGCTGGCCTCGTCCGTCTTCTGGATCCTGCTCGGCTTCAGTGGGCTGGCGATCACGTTCTGCCTGGGCATCAGCATCGACGGCGGCGCCAATCTCCGCCCCGACGGCGACATCCTCTATCATCCGCAGACCGGCGAACCGCTCACCGGGCCCGTCCGTGACATCGGTTCGCTGCACTTGTTCTTCGGCGCCTTCCGCGTGAATTTTTCGCGCGACCGCGAATCAGCCGTCCATTTGATTCAACTAATCCTCGGCAGCTGGATTGCCGGAGGTGTAGGCCTGCTGGTAATGCTCGTCTGGACGGCCGGGTTCATCCCCGAAGCGCTGCAACCCGAGAACGCCGCGGTGCAGTTTGCCAAACCGGTGCCGCGCTGGCTTTTCTTGGTGGGTCAATACGTCGGCGTCGTGTGCTTCGTGGCATTCCACGCGACGATCTTTTTCGCCGGCACCTGGCTGGCGCTGGGCGTGCGCACCGACGTCTGGCTGCCGGGCTACTTGCTCGGCTGGCCGCTGTTGGTGCTGCACTTTGCGGCCATCTACAGCGTGTCGGCGTGTCTGGGCGCCTGGACGCGCTCGACGGTCGCAGCCGCCCTGGGGTCGATTTTGTTCTGGGCGATGTGTTTTGCCGTGAATGAAGGCCGCCACGCTGCCGTTGCCCTGCCCACCTTGAGCCCGCAGAGCCAACCGCTGTCGGCGTTTTCGATGTTTCTGATCGAGTCGACCTACTGGGTCTTGCCGAAGCCCGCCGATTTCTTCCACATCTTGTCGCAGGGCCTGCAGGCCCGAACCCACATGGCCGCCGCCAGCGCTCCGGAATTCGCGGCGGTCGAGTCGATGGGCCGGTTCGATCCGGGGTTCGCCATTCTGACCACACTTCTATTCAGCGCCGTGCCGCTGACCCTGGGCGGCCGGCGCCTGGAAAAGACCGATTACTAGCGTAGCGTCACGCATGGTCTGATGGGTCGCCCAATTCGCCGGAATTCGGACAAACCGGAACTCTGGCGAGTTCCGCTACACATTAATTCATGGTTGACAGAGCACTAGCGCCTGCAATCTTTCGGATTAGACATCTTGCCAACCGTGAAGACAAGCGGATTTCGCAAAGGATTTTCTCTCGAAATCCTTGCCCGCGTCATGTTAGAATCAACCTGCCCCACCTGATGGCGGTGATACGGCTTTCCCTAACTCCAAAGCGGCTCCAATGATGTTGCGAACAAGACTTCTTTGCACATTCACCTGTCTTTTCGCCGCTGCCGGCCTGCTTTCCGCCGGCACGACGACGCCCAAGGGGATCGAGTTTTTCGAAAACAAGATTCGCCCCGTGCTCAGCAAGCATTGCTACGAATGCCACTCCGCCCAGGCCAAGAAGCCGAAAGCGGACCTCTTGCTCGACAGCAAAGCTGGCGTGCTCGCGGGCGGCGTCAGCGGGCCGGCGCTGGTGCCGGGCAAGGCGAAGGAGAGCCTGATCATCAAGGCGCTGATGCACGACGGCGACACGAAGATGCCGTCGCGCTCGAACAAGCTGAGCGACGAGATCATCGCCGACTTTGCGAAATGGATCGATATGGGCGCGCCCGATCCGCGCGCAGGCAAGACCGCATCGGCGAAGCGAACCATCGACATCGACAAGGGCCGCGCCTTTTGGTCGTTTCAGCCGCTGGCGTCGGCGCCGCTGCCGCATGTGAAGAATGCGGCCTGGGCACGCACGCCGATCGACCGCTTCATCCTGGCCAAGCTTGAAGAAAAAGGGCTGACACCCAACCCCGCCGCGGACCGTGAGCGTTTGATCCGCCGGGCGTACTTCGACTTGCACGGCCTGCCGCCGACGCCGAAGGAGGTTCAGGATTCTGTCGCCGCGTGGGATGCTCCGAGCGCGAAACGGCAAGCGGCCTGGGGACAACTCCTCGATCGCTTGCTCGATTCCCCACATTACGGCGAACGCTGGGCGCGGCATTGGCTCGACACCGTGCGCTTCGCCGAAAGCGGTGGCTACGAGTTCGACGGCGACCGCCCCGCCGCCTTCTATTACCGCGATTTCGTCATCAAGGCGCTCAACCAGGACATGGCGTTCGACCAGTTCATTCGCTGGCAGATTGCCGGCGATCATCTCGTGCCCGGCGACCTGCAGGCGATCGCGGCCACCGGGTTTCTCGTCGCGGGATCGTATCCAGGCCAAACGACGGCCAAAACGCTGGCGCTCATCCGCTACGACCATCTCGACGACATGGTCTCCACGCTCGGCACGTCGATGCTCGGCCTGTCGCTGGGTTGCGCCCGCTGCCACGAGCACAAGTACGATCCGATCCCGCAGGAGGACTACTATCGCTTGCTCGCGAATTTGGGCCGGACCGATTCCGCCAACGTGAAAGTCAACACCGACCCGGCGACCTACCGCGCGGCCAAGGCGGCGTTCGACCAGGCTCACGCGCCGCTCGTGAAGGCGCGCGATGACTTCGAGAAAATGGAATTGCCGCAACGCATGCAAACTTGGTGGCAAGCACACCAGGAGCAGCCGACGACGACCTGGCTCTACCTCGACGCGATCGAGGCCAAGGGCAAGAATCCCTTGCAGAAACAACCTGACGCCTCGTTGCTCGCGACCGGAACGCCCGCCAAGAACGAAAGCTACACGATCGTTGCCCACACGATGCAAAGAAAGATCAAGGCGCTGCGTATCGAAGCCTTGGCAGACCCATCGCTGCCGAAGATGGGACCGGGCCGCGGTCCGAACGGCGAATTCGTGCTGTCAGAGATTTCGCTGACGGCGGCGCCGCTGAACCCGAATCTCAAGGCCAAGGCCGGCCCCGTGAAGCTGCGGGCCGTCAAAGCCACGGCCGAGGACCCCACGTTTACGCTCGCGGGAACGCTGGACACCGACAAGAAAACCGGCTGGTCCGTCGGCAATCAAGCGGGCAAAGACCATGCGGCCCTCTACGAAATCGACGGCGACGTGGGCTTCGAGGGCGGCGCTGTACTGACCCTGACGCTCAAGTTCGAGAGCGACAATTTCTCGATCGGCAAGCCGCGCATCGCCATCACCGCCGCAGCCCATCCCGCTCCGCTGGCCGGCACGGCGGATCATCAACACGCAGCCGAGTTGCTCGCGGCTCTCGGTCCGACGCCGAAAGATTTCGCGCCGGTGCAGCGTGCTTCGCTCGTGCGCTGGATGCGCCGCGTCGATCCGCAAATCAACGGCGTCTACCGGGCCGTCGAGCAGCACGCGAAACAGGAGCCGAAGGCCAACCTCATCGACGTCTTCGCCGCTCAATCCGGCCGCGGCGGCGATGTCCATTTCCTGATCCGCGGCGAAGTCGAAAAGAAGCGTGAAATCGCCAAGACCGGCTTCGTACAGGTGCTGATGAATCACGCCGACCGCGACCAGCATTGGTTCGCCCCTCGCCCCTCCGGGGGAGAGGGGACGGGGGTGAGGGGGCCCGCCGTCGAGCCGCGCGTCGGACTGGCGAGCTGGATCACCGACCCAAAAGACGGCGCCGGGAATCTGCTGGCGCGCGTCATCGTCAATCGCTTGTGGCAGCATCACATGGGGCGCGGCATCGTCGCCACGCCGAACGACTTTGGCGCCCAGGGCGACGCACCGACGCATCCGGAGTTGCTCGATTATCTCGCTGCGGAACTGATCAAGGGCGGCTGGAGGCTGAAGCCGATCCATAAGCTGATCATGACCAGCGCCGTCTACTTGCAATCGGGAGAGACCGACGCGGCCCGGCTCAAGGCCGATCCGACCAATCGCCTGTGGTGGCGGCAGCCGACGCGCCGGCTCGAAGCCGAGGCGATCCGCGACGCCGTCCTGGCCGTCGCCGGCACGCTCGATGCGACCATGTACGGCCCCGGCACACTCGACGGCAACAGTCCGCGCCGCAGCGTCTACTTGAAGGTCAAGCGCAGCCAGATGGTGCCGCTCTTGCAAATGTTCGACGTGCCCGAAGCGCTGCAATCGATCGGCGAGCGCAGCGTCACGACGGTGCCGACGCAATCGCTGGCCTTCATGAACGCGCCGTTTGTGCGCAGCGCCGCCCAGAAATTGTCGCAACGGCTAGGGCCGGCGTCCGCAGCCAGCTTGAGTCAAGCAATCGAGCAAGCATACCTGATCGCACTCAGCCGTCGCCCGACCGACGCCGAGGGCCAGCGCATGCAAGCCTTCATCGAACGCCAGGCGGAAAGTTACGGCAGAACGCCGCAAGCGCGCGAACAGGCGCTGGTCGATTTTTGCCAGGTGTTGTTGTGTTTGAATGAGTTCATTTACGTGGACTAGCGAGCCGCCAGGACACTGATATCGAGTAAGATGATGAGGAGAGGTTCAAGTCATGCAAACCGCTTTGCGAATGGAAACGACGGTGTTGCCAGGCAATCGCGTCGAAGTGAGCGCTCCGGAGTTGCCGGAAGGGGCGAAGGTCGAGGTGATTGTGTTCTTGCCGCAACAAGCCGCGCCGTGGCGTCGAATGTCGATGCTTGAATTTGTGAAAACCTTGCCGCCGGGTCCGCGTGCTTTTGACACGTGGGAAGAGTACGAACAATTCCTGCGAGAGGAAAAAGACTCGTGGGAACGATGACCATCCCCTCGTCGGGCTTGGTGTGCTTGAATGAGTTCATCTACGTGGATTAGCGATTTTCTTGACAAGACATGATCGGGATCGACCTCGGAGAAGTCAGCATTATGGCCGGATTCCTGTTCTGGAACCTGTGCGGGCGCCGCTTGGAGCCGGTACTGCGCCGCTTGACGGCCCGACACAAGATTGACGTGTTGATTTTGGCCGAATGCGCGATCCCGGAAGATTCGATGCTCAACGCGCTCAACGCGGAAGGCGCGGGTAATTTCCGGCGTGTTCCGGCACTCGCTTCGCGTGGGCTTGACCTCTATTCGCGATTCGATGAGGGTTGCTTCGGTTCCATTCTTAAGCAGGCCGATCACTATCTCGTCCGCACGCTAACTCCGCCCAATGGGATCGAAATTGTGCTGGCCATTGCCCACCTCGCCAGTCCCACCCACAAGAACCTCCCGGCTAGGCACTCTCGATGTATCGGCTTTGCCAGTGACATTCGCGATGCCGAAAGGGAGGCGCAAAACGATTACACCGTCGTGGTGGGTGATCTGAATGTGAATCCCTTCGATGATGCCTTGCTCGACGTTCGGGCCCTTAACGCATTGGCCGACCACCGGACTGTAAAACGCAAGGACCCCCGCCGGTTTGGCAGACGGCGAGTCGAGGAGTTCCGGCTCTTCTACAACCCGATGTGGAGCCACTTCGGAGACGCCGTCGAGCCGGCCGGCACCTACTATTACGACAAGTCCAACCTCGAAGTGGACCCCTTATGGAATATTTTCGATCAGGTGTTGCTCCGACCCGGTTTACTGCAACGGTTTCGGAACAAAAACCTGAAGATACTGACCACGGACGGACTAGTTTCATTCCTCTGGGAGGATGGCAGACCGAACGGTAAAGTGTACTCTGACCATCTCCCGATCTGGTTCCAACTTGACCTGCGCCGGAGGGCCACCCATGTCAGCAATTGATCTTTGGCCTGAGTTTCAGGCACCGGACGCGATCAACTCGCCCGTCCTGCTGCTCAAGGAGCAAGCCGCCAATTTGAAGGAGAAGACAAAAGGGCTCGTCTTGGCGGGGCTGAGACCGGCTTCAGCACCGGACGGGAGCTTTTGGGTGGGCTTCGACCTGTACTCACGGGCTCTCGGTGAGTACACGTACCGGCTCTTCGAGGTAACCTACCCGCCGCAGTTCTTCCCAGTCACGCTCACTGCTACGGACGTGGTCCATACGGCGCAAACCCTGGACGAATTCAAGACCCTGCTGGAAGAAGTGTTGCGATCGCCCCGGACCAAGCAAGTCGTCGAAGCGATCATGGCTCAGGCCACGGCGCTCGGGCCAGCTAAGAAGAAAATGATGTTCTGGTAGTCGTCGAAGCGGTGATGTTTCCGCATCGAATTTCCCGAATGTCACTTGGCGTCCGAAGCGAATAAGTTCGGCGGCTAAACGGATCCAACGAGTGATTATCACATGAACAACGAATCCCCCATCCAACTCCCCTCGCGCCGCCGTTTCCTGCAATCGGCCGGCATGGGCCTCGGCTCGCTCGCCTTGGCGTCGCTGCTGCACGAGGAAACTTCCGCCCAATCTCCGACGCGGCAGCCGCACTTCGCGCCAAAAGTGCGTTCCGTCATTTGGCTGTTCATGACGGGCGGCCCCTCGCAGGTCGATCTCTTCGACTACAAGCCCGAATTGCAGCGCCGCGACGGCCAGACGCTCGCCGGCGCCGATCCCCAAACCGGTTTCTTCCAGACCAGCGGCCGGTGCTTGAAATCGCCGTTCGCTTGGCGGCAGCACGGCCAGTCCGGCTCGTGGGTGTCCGAGCTGTTGCCGCACACCGCGCGGCATGTCGATGATTTGGCCTTCATGCATTCGTGCTACTCGCTGCAAAATAATCACGCGCCGGCATCGATCGAGCTCATGACCGGCGTCAATCGGCCCGGCTATCCGAGCATGGGGTCATGGATCACTTATGGCCTCGGCTCGATGAACGACAACCTGCCCGCGTTTGTGGTCATGCACGAGACGAAGCCGCGCGGCGACGACAACATCTGGACGCCCGGTTTTCTGCCCAAGAATTATCAGCCGCTCACCCTGGATGCCCGCCGGCGTGAAGAAATCGCCAACCTCGCGCGCAACCCGGGCATGAACGACGCCCAGCAGCGTTCGCAGCTCGAGGTGTTGCGCCAGCTCAATCAAGCGCATCAGCAAGACCGCACCGAGCAAGCGGATCTGGCGGCACGCATCCAAGCGTTCGAGCTGGCCTATCGCATGCAGTCGGCGGCGCCCGAAGCGCTCGACCTGCGCCAGGAGACGATGCACGTCCAGAATCAATACGGCTTGAGCCAGCCCGAAACCGCCACGTTCGGCCGGCAGTGTTTGCTCGCCCGGCGCTTGGTCGAGCGCGGCGTGCGCTTTGTGCAGATCTTCTTCAGCGCCAGCCGCATCTCCGGTGGCGCGGTCAATGACGTGCCGTGGGACGGGCATAACGACATCAACGTCAACCATCGCGATTGCGCCGCCAGCATGGATCAACCGGTCGGCGCGCTCTTGTCCGATCTCAAGGCGCGTGGCCTGTTCGATTCGACCCTCGTCGTCTGGGGCGGCGAGTTCGGCCGCACATCCGATTCGCAGGGCGCCACCGGCCGCGATCACAACCCGCACGCCAACACCATTTGGTTCGCCGGCGGCGGCGTGCGCGGCGGCGTCCACTATGGCCGCACCGACGACTTCGGCTACAAAGCCGTCGAACCGCGCGTCAGCGTCCACGACATCCAGGCGACGATCCTGCACCTCTTGGGCCTGGACCATACGCGCCTGACCTACCGCTTCAACGGCCGCGATTTCCGCCTGACCGATGTGGCCGGCCATGTCATCCGCGAAGTGCTGGTTTAGGGCGATGCTATTCCCGTGGTCATCGGGTCATCGATTCACGTCGACTCCAGAGACGGTGGTCGGCGAGCGATCGTTGGCGCAACCTTTCACCAACCGCGCCGGCATCGACGTGCCCAGGGCCCGCTCGTGGACAGCCTTGCCCAGAAGTTCTTCGAAAGCCACCGCGGGCTGCGCGCGGCGCTCGAGCTGCTGGCGCAGGTATAGCTGTGATTCAAGTCAGGCGGTATCGCGAATCACTGCCGGCTCATTCGTTGGGGGGGGGCGGAATCGATCACCTTTTGCCAGACGCGCCGCACGGTGCGCTCGTTGATATCAAATCTCTTGGCGATCGCCGCATACGTCCAGCCGGCCAGGCGCAAGCGAACGATGGCGCGATGGACCGGCGGCAACCCGCGCTCCAGCCGCGCCAATTCGTCCTCCTGGTCCACGCGTTCCTCGTGGTCCGGCGCGAGCGCGGACGCGTGCGCGCGCTTCAGCAAACGGACGCGTTCCCTCACGGCTAATGCGATGTCGCGGCTGAGCGCGCGTTTCAGCGTTGCGTAGCGCCGCCGCTCTTCGCTCACCTTGTTCACGGCCAAGCCCGTCACGTAGGCCATGAATCGTTCGGCGGATTCGAAAACCTCCGGCGCGATGTCGTGCGAGCTCAATTCCACTGCGACTTCCTGCAGGAAATCGTCGGAATCGAAAAGCCGGCGCAACGGCCAACCCAGTTGCTCGCGCACGTCCATCAGCACGGGGCGCTTCCATGCTTCGAAGAGCTGCGCCGCCGCGTCGCGCGAGCCTTGCCGCGCCTGCTCCAAGAGGGCCAACATTTCCGGGGTTGGTTCAAACGAATTCGCCATGGGTCACCTGAGCGATTGTGACAAATGGGGACTGGCTACGGCCTACCCGCGGAAAACCATTGCAATATCAAGACAAGGCCGGCGCCTGTCCCCATTTTTTCACACCAGGTCGGACAAGGGAAATGCCGTCTCATCTTACGCGACCGGCAGCGCCGGTTCCAGGCGTGGCGACACTATTTTGAAAAAAAATGCAAAGTCATGTCCGGTTTCGCGCGCAAAAATTCACTTTATAGATAGGGGAACCTCGCTGAGTTCTCGGTCCTTGGGGCACAGGGGTGGAGTGCGCCCTGTATTTTCTTTTGGGAAGCGACATTCATGTTCGGCGCGTGGGCGATGCGCGGTCTCGGCGGGCTGCTGCTTCTGGCGGCGGCGCTGAAGATGTACGGCCTGGCGGTCGAGCCGGTCGGCCGCGCCGGCATCTTCTCCGAGCCGTGGCTGCAGACCGCCCTGGTCGAATGGGAACTTATCCTCGGCCTTTGGCTTGTCGCTGGCCTATACCGCAAGCAAAGTTGGTTTGCGGCCGTGGCGTGCGGAGTCGCCTTTCTCGATGTCAGTCTCTATCAAGGTTTCAGGGGCGAGACGTCGTGCGGCTGCTTCGGCAGATTGTCCGTCAGTCCGTGGTACACCGCCTGTCTCGACGCAATGGCACTCGCGCTGCTGATGTGGTGCAAACCCGACCGGCTGAACTCACCCGTACCTTCCCGTTCGCGCAGCCGGCTCACTGTGTTTGTTGCTCTGCTCGCCTTGCTCGCGATACCTGGCGCGTGGCTGACGGCTCGTAATGCACACGCGGGTCTGAGTTCAGACGGAGAGGTTGTCGGGACGGGCCGAAGCGTCGTGCTGAGGCCCGCAACGTGGGTAGGCCAAGAATTTCCTCTGCGCAAGCAGCTTGACATTGGCGAGGAGTTATCTCAGGGGCAGTGGGTAGTGATCCTTTTTCATCGCAACTGTGCCTCCTGCATGAAAATCATTGCTAAATTTGAGCGCGACGCTCAGATGTCAGGAGCAAGCGAGCATCCGCCGCGAATGGCCTTGATTGAGGTCCCGGACCAAGACGCGCCGGGGTCGAACGCTCCAGCGGTAAGAACGGCGTTTCGGTCGGGGCGGCTGAACGAGTCCTGGAATTGGTTGGTCACGACGCCCGTTGTCGTGCGCCTGAAAGATGGCCATGTCATTGGCGTGCTGGAATGAACTGTTCACGTTTCTTAATCCAAAGGGAAGCTTTTCCCGAAAGGAGCAAGGTGTTATGCGCGCGAAATGGAATCAACTCATGGGCTGGGTGTTCGCCGGCATTCTGACGGGGGCCGCCTCGATCGGAGGCATGCTCGCGCGGGCGGAATCTCTCGATCCCGAGCAGGTTGGGGTCGTAGCGGTCGCGACGACCCTGGACTCGATCCGTGGGGCAGTTCCGCTTTACAACGGCAAGTGCAAGGACACGGGGACGCGATGCACCGTAAACGCACCTTGCGCAGTAAACGGGGCCGGCATGTGCGTAAGCTCAGACCCGTCGCTGTATTGTACGAGCAAAACCGAGTCCGGAGTCTTCGATCAATTCTGCGATACCACAGATCTAACCGCGTTTTGTACGACGGCCGTGCCCGGCCTCGGGTGCTTTGAGTCGTTCTTGCAGTGTCAGTCCACAGTTCTGGGATGTACTTGTACTCGTGTGATGACGGTCGGACAAGTGATTGGAACGCATTTGGTATGCTAAATTGGCTCTTCGGAGAAGTTTAGCCAGCGCCGATGTGTGGCGCGACTCAGAATGGCGCGACATCTCTGTGAATTTCGCGCAGCTGTTTGCGGTTCCTGGCGCCGTCTTTAGGCGGTGTTCCTCGCCGGCTACGGACGGCGCCGCGTAAGCGAAAGGTCGACTATGAAAACTGCCCGATCAGGTACTCGATCACGCCGAAGCGCTGCAACATTAGTCTTGCTCGTTTGGGTAATGTTGGGCGATCCAGTAGACAGCCATGCCGCGAAGAACATTCCCGTTGATCAGGCCCTTCCCATCATCGAGGCCTTGCAAAATCGCATCCGCGTGGCCCAATGGACTGCCGAGGGAATCGACGGGAGAATCCGAGATTTTAATGACCTCGACAGCATCGAAAACCCGCAGCGGGACGGAAATCATTACGCGAAATGGAAGGTGACGTTTGAGCCCCAGTCAGGCCGTTATCGGGTAGATTATGAATATGTCTCTGGCTGGAGCGGTGGGTCCGCGCCGCATATCGCAGGCGTAATGAGCTATTCCATGGATGGACTCACGGAGCGTAAGTATCACCGCAGCCTTCCTGGAATGAAGGTCCCATCTCCCAAAGAGGGTTATCAGGACGCGCAAGTAGTGCATCCCCGCGCCAATGCTTTCATCAATGACCGAGGGTTCCAAACCGGCATGGGCTACTTCCCTCCCTATTTCGCCAACCGCCGGCTTTCTGAATTCCTGCGCGAACGAGTGAAACAGAAGAAGCCCCTGACCATCGAGGAAGATGAGCGCGGGCAATGGCAGATCGAAACAACGCCGCCAGAGGCGATTTTCGAGGCTGCTTCACGGTTCCGAATCAACTACGATCCCGGACGAGGAATCGTTCTCGACGCGGAGTGGATCGGCAAGCCGGACGCACCCAATCTGGACGCAGCGGGCAAAGTGTGGCAACGGGAAGTTCTCAAGTGGACGAAAGCCGATGGTAATCTGTGGGTCCCTCAGGCGTTTTATCGAGTAAACCTGCTCGACCGAGGCGCTAGTAGGATCAATTATCGGGATATGCGAGTCAACCCAAAACTGGACGATTTGGTGTTCCGGGTTAATTTCCCGCCAGGAACGAAGGTAATGGATGAGGTGGCAAAAAAGATCTATCAAGTCGGCACCGGCGTCGTTGACGAACAGGCGGCGATTAAGGAATTCATGGAATGGGAGAAGTTGCGCGATAGTCAAGCCTCCGCCGGCCGCGGGTATCTCCTTTGGACCATCCTCGGCGGCGGCCTCGTTCTGATCGTGGCGGTCTTCGTTTTCTTCCGGCGCAAGCGAAAGGCCGCAATCAAGGTAGTCGCGTTGCTGCTCGTTGCTTGGTTGGCTTCCAAGGCAACTGCCTACGATCTCGACGCGGACGGCAACTGGACCGTTTCCCATGGCAAGGGCGAAACGGTGCGGATTTCACAATGCGGCCTCAATGTGGCGGTTTTTGCTTTAGAGTATTTTCATGTCGATTACCGCGTCAAGCCCGTCGCCGCTGGTTTGCCTCCTACCGAAGAAGGGATTCGTTTTTCGGATATCAAAGCCATGATCGAGGGGCACGGCTTGGATGTCGTTGCCCGAGAAAAGGTGACTCTTCAGGAAATGAAACGGGCTCTACGGCCGGGGACTCTAGCCATTTTTCCCGTTCGGGTAAACTCGCGCGAGAATCACTATCTTATCGCTTTGCACCATGCCAGTCGAGGCCGATTGCTAATAGACCCACCTGTCAAAGTACACGCTCTCGACGAACGCCTTCAGGAAACGCATCTCAGCGAACTCGGCGGGGTCGTGCTGTTCGTGCGGCGGCCGGCAGCGGCAAAGGGCCAACAGAGCAGTCGGATCGAGATTACGCCGGCATTTACAGACCTTGGGAAATTCAGCGACGTGGACCCGATCCGCTCCAAATACCTCGACAAGCAAGTGAAAATCACCAATACCTCGGATAAAGCGGTCCTGGTTACGGACGTATTAACGGGTTGCGGATGCCTGCGATCCGGTTGGGAAGGCGGCATCCTGCCCCCTGGCGAAACGCGCGAAGTCAAGGCGAAAATTCTGCTCGGCGGCTGGGGACCGGGGCGAACCGAGCGTTCTTTGACGATGCTCTTGGGTGACGGCAGCGAGGCACGCATTCGATTCTTGGCTGAAATTCTTCCTTCCGATAGACCCAAACTGGTTCAGGCGTTCCCGGACGTCGTGCGGATCGAATTGACGAAAGAGGTGTCCGATGTCAAACGGACGATTTACGTGAAGGGTGACAAGGCCAAGCTGAAAAAGCTTGTTGTATCCAGCCACCCGGCGTGGCTTCGGACAGAATTGCACCCGCGTGACGATGAGGAAATGCGTCTTGTAGTTTTCCTTGCCGCAAAAGAGCTGCCGGTTGAGGCTTCGGTTACAGGCGAGGTCTGTCTCGTGTCCGATCCTTCCGAGCCATCCATCAACGTTCATGTCGTCGTGAATCGGCCGGAGCGTTACCGACCCGAACCTGCAGTGATTCGGTTCACCGAAGGTTCAAACGAAGAACAGGCCGTTCTTCTCACTGCCATCCAATCAACCGTGCCGCCGCCTGCGGGACTAACGGTGTTGTCCGCGCCCAAAGGGCTGAAGATTTTGCGATCGGACCGGGCAAATGGTGCGATTGAATTGCGTCTTTCGCTTGGCGGACCGCTGTCCGCCGGTTCTTACTTGGTGAGTTGCCGGCTCGGCGCGGATGGGTTGCAAGAGCCGCCCATTCGGTTGGTCATCCAAGTTGTGCATCCGGAAAAACAGTAGCTTGTCAAGTATCTTGGCGGATATAATTGCCGAAGTCCAGGCATCTCGAGGCCTTCATGCAGCAGCTACAACGTACGCGGCGTCTTGCTTTCACTCTCATCGAGTTACTGGTCGTTCTCGCCATCATCGGGATACTTACCGCTCTTCTCACGGCGGCGGTGCAGCGTGCTCGGGCTGCCGCCGCACGTCTGGAATGCGCGAACCATTTGAAACAACTCGGCGTCGCACTTCATCACTACCACGACGCGCATCGAACGCTGCCCGTTGGCATGAGTTACCAGGGCGGCGCCGACCCCTATCTGTACATGGGTTGGCACACGCGTTTGCTCCCCTTCATTGAGCAAAAGGCCCTGTGGGACCAAGCTCAAAAGGCCTACGCGCAGACAAGCGAGCCGTTCTTTCACAATCCCCCCCACCCACTGGACGCCGTCATCCCCCTTTACACTTGCCCAGCGGATGGGCGCTCGTTCGTATCGGCAAAAGCAAGAATTGGCCTGACCTCTTATTTGGGCGTCCAGGGAACGAACCAAAAGTTCAAAGACGGCGTCTTGTTCGTCGATTCTCACATTCGTTTTGCCGACGTGACCGATGGTTTGAGCAATACTCTGTTTGTCGGCGAACGGCCGCATAGCGGCGACGAGGGCTTTGGCTTTTGGTACGCCGGATGGGGGGACGCTAAAGACGGCACTGCGGACATGGTTCTCGGAGTTCGTTCGTTCAATCTCGGCGCAATTCAGCCGGCGTGTCCCTTCGGGCCTTACCAATTCGGTCCGGGGCGGACACAGAACAACTGCGATGTTTACCATTTTTGGAGCCTGCACACCGGCAACGGCGCCCATTTCCTTTTTGGCGACGGCTCGGTGCATTTCCTCAGCTACGCCTCGGCGCCGCTCCTGCCGGCGCTGGCGAGCCGGGCGGGTGGCGAGGCGGTGGGCGGGTGGCAGTAGGCATTTTTGCCGACCAGGGCGCGTCTTTCCATTGGATTGTGGCGGCAAGTTTCCAACTTGCCGAATGATTACGACAAGTTGAAAACTTGTCGCCACGGGTCCGTCCGCTTGACGTGCCCGACCGCGCAATCATAAGATGATCACAGCGCACGCCGAAGTGGCGGAATTGGCAGACGCGCCAGGTTCAGGACCTGGTTCCCGTTAAGGGAGTGGAGGTTCAAGTCCTCTCTTCGGCATTGCTGCGCCGCCCCAGGAAACCGTGAGTTTTCTGGGGTTTTTCGTTGCGCGCACAGCCATGCATCGCAACAGTCCTCCGGGCGAATCCGCGGACGAACTCGGCTGGGTCGGACATTTTCGCATCCTGAAGGAACTCGACCGTGGCGGCATGGGCGCGGTCTTTCTTGCCGAGAATCTGAACCTGCGCCGGTCAGTCGCGCTGCACAGCATCATAGTCACCAAGCTCACCGCCGCCGGCATCGCCGAGTTGCACAAGGCGCTGCCCAAGTGCGCCATCCTCTGGGACGACGGAGATGCTGAAACACTAATCCGCGCTAATCTTCGCTAATGGGAGAGCAAGGCGCATGTCGGATTAGTGTCGATCAGCGTCGATTAGTGTTCCATTTTTTGCGAAGTTCACCGCCGCCGGCATCGCCGAGTTGCACAAGGCGCTGCCCAAGTGCGCCATTTACTGGGACGGCGGCCTGATCGTGCCGGGGGCGACGGAGATGCAGGAACACTAATCCGCGCTAATCTTCGCTAATCGGGAAAGCGAATCGAGTTTGGGATTAGTGTCGATCAGCGTCGATTAGTGTTCCGTTTTTTGCGAAGTTCACCGCCGCCGGCATCGCCGAGTTGCACAAGGCGCTGCCCAAGTGCGCCATTTACTGGGACGGCGGCCTGATCGTGCCGGGGGCGACGGAGATGCTGAAACACTAATCCGCGCTAATCTTCGCTAATGGGAGAGCAAGGCGCATGTCGGATTAGTGTCGATCAGCGCCGATTAGTGTTCCAACTTCTTATGCAAGTCGCTGAGAATGAACCGCTTCCATTGCAAGTCGCCTTTGTGGCCGAAGTTGACGAGGTAGCCGACCGCGTGTCGCGACACGCGCAGGTAGTTGAACAACTGGGCTTCATGCTCCGGCGCCAGTTCCGTGGTGGACTTGAGTTCGACGACGATGCCGCCGAAAACGAGCAGGTCGGGTTTGTAACGTGTCGCGAGTTTTTGGTTTTTGTAGAAGACCTCCAATTCCTGCTTGGTCAGGAACGGGACCTTGCGAAGCGTCAGTTCGATTTCGAGGCTCTGCTGGTAGATTTCCTCGGCCATGCCGTAGCCAAGTTCGTTGTAAACCTCGAACGCGGCGCCCATGAATTGATACCCTTCTTCTTTGAACATGATCCACTCCTCAAGAAAAGAACTTGAAACACTAATCCGCGCTAATCTCCACTTATCCGAACACCGGGCAAAATTCTCTTTCTTGATTAGCGTGGATTAGCGAAGATCAGTGTTAAGTTATTCGCAGAAGGAGTGACGGCATGCGGTCCTTCGCGGCGCCCATGAATTGATACCCTTCTTCTTTGAACATGATCCACTCCTCAAGAAAAGAACTTGAAACACTAATCCGCGCTAATCTCCACTAATCCGAAAACCGGGCAAAATTCTCTTTCTTGATTAGCGTGGATTAGCGAAGATCAGTGTTAAGTTATTCGCAGCAGGAGTCACGGCATGCGGTCCTTCGCGGCGCCCATGAATTGATACCCTTCTTCTTTGAACATGATCCACTCCTCAAGAAAAGAACTTGAAACACTAATCCGCGCTAATCTCCACTAATCCGAAAACCGGGCAAAATTCTCTTTCTTGATTAGCGTGGATTAGCGAAGATCAGTGTTAAGTTATTCGCAGCAGGAGTCACGGCATCGCCGAGCTACACCCGGCCCCTTACGGGGCACGGCTCGCCAGGATCAACTTCGCGGATCAATAATCCAAACCAACTTGTACGCTGAAGCCATAGAGGAAGAGGTGGCTGTCCTTGAATTGGCTGCCCATCTGGTCGTTGACGTGCAACAGGCCGATGTCGCCCCACGCCTGGCCGACGAGGCCCGTCTTGAACCACAAAAGCGGCGCGACGCTTTGCGGCGGGCCTTTGTGGGGCAAGGGCATGCCGTAGGCCACGCCGATTTCGATTTCCCCGGTCGGCATGAAGAGGGTCCGGTTTTCCACTACCGTGGTGTTCGACTTAACCACCTTGATGGTGCTGTCGCGCTGATCATTGCCGACGAGGATGGAGGCTCGCGTATTGCTGTAGAGCGCTACCCGCTCGGAAAGCGGATAGAGCGCGGTCAAAGAGCTGGTAAGCCCGAAGCCGTTGTAAAGCTGATTGGCCACGAGCGTGCCGCTGTTGGTGGCAGCGGCATCGCCCACGGTGAGGGCCGCATCGTAATGTTGCCGGACGTGGACGTAGCGCGCGCCGATGGTGGCGACAAAGGCAAAGTCTCCGAGGAAAGAATCCCCCAAGCAGCGCATGCCGGTGAGATCAAAAGGCACGACCGCCTCGACGAGGTTGGCGACGGCGATGTCGAGGGAGCTGTTGACGATCAGGTTGCCGTTGCCGTCGTCGGATTGCACGTTGCGAATGAGCTTGCCGGTCAGGTTCATGAGTTTGCCCGAAGCGGCGATGCCGAACCCCAGATCGTCGAATTGATACGCCAGGTTCAAGCTCGGGATAAAGGCAAAGTCGTTGGCGACGTTGTCGGTGCCGCCCAGGACCGAGCCGCCTTTGGGCGTCGGCACCTTGAGGCTGGTCGAGCGCGTGCTGAACCACGGCTGCAGATAATCGAAGCCGATGTCGGCCTTGAAAGTACGGGCGGTGTTGACGGCTTCGGAGATGAACAGGGCCTGGTCGTCGAGCGGGACCAGGAAGACTTGCTGCTGTCCCGGCGCGGTCACCGTGGCGACCGTCTGCGCGGCGGCCGGCGCTGAGCAGACGCCGACGAGCAATAAGATCGCCAGCAATGGTCCGTTGCGTCGTGGCATGGCGAACTACTCGGCTCCCATCATGGCGACGGCATTTATCGTAGCCGCATTCGCCAGAATGCGGGTTTTTCCGGGAAACACCATCAAGCCCGCGTTCTGGCGAACGCGGCTACGATGGCTCCGGACATCAGGGCCGCTGCCCCGGCGCGCACAGGCGTTCGAGGATGCGGTGCAGACGATCGATGCGTTCGTTCATTTGCCGGATTTCGATGATGGTCGTCGGCGGACAATCGGTGGGACAGGTCGTCGTGGGCGCCGCGGCGGACGTCTTCGGCGCGTCCTCCTTTTTAGGCGGATCTTGTTTGGGCGAAAACTGCTGATTCTGTTCCGAGGTGGGCGGCGGCGGCTCCTGAGCGAAGCCGGCAGGCGTCACCAAGCGGGCTGCGCGCGTCGGCGTTTGCGCCACATACGGAACGTAGACGGTGCGGGGCACGAGAATGACGTCTTGAGCCGCGCCGGGGGCCGCCTCGGGCGCACGTTCCGGAGAACGCTCGGGCCGCTTGGGGGCAGACTCTTTCGGTTTCTCCTTCGGACAATCTCGTTCGAGGACGATGTGCTGCTGCGGTCCGCGCACAAACACGGTCTTCGGCGCCTTGGGTTCGCAACTCGGCGCGCTTTTCGGGCCCGAACCTTGGGCGTCATCCAGCGCTAATTGAGGCGGGCAATCGCGAATCGTCTCGCCGCTGGGACCGTATGGGGTTGCGCACGGGTCGGCATACGGCACCCACATGAGCCGTCCGCTGCAACCGGCGCCGCCTAGGGCGGTCATCAAACAGGCTGCTGCCCAAAGCCTTCGCATGCGTCGTTCCTCGGCACGAACCGCAAAGTCGGCACGGTCCCTGCAATCCGAAAAACAGCTACGTCCATCTATCGGCGGAATATTGGGATGAGTTCACTTTTTCCCTACAGATTGGTCGATCGGCAAACTCGACGTTGCCGCCGCGCTGATGGCCCGGTCAATCGGGGCGCTTTGGGAAAAACGGCGAGCCGAGCTCCGTAAGGAGCCGGGTGAGTCTGGCGGCGCAACCCGGCCGCTAACGCGGCTCGGCTCGCCCGCGGTTTCATTCAGGGCCACCAAGTGCTGAATGAAACGCAATGTAGAAAAATGTCGCAACCTTCCACCCAGCAGAGAGTTGCGATTTCTCGGCAGTTTTCATTCAGCACTTTGGGTGTGTGCTAAACGCAAATGAATGAAATGGGCAGTCGCAGCTTGATCGTGAACCGGGCCCGATGTAAGGCATGGTTCAATTCTTGTCATTTCTGGGTGACAGTGCAAACGCTGCAGGGACTACACCATTCTGTCAGGTGATGCCGGCATTTTTTTTGATGTAACATTTGATGACTCAAGGGGATAGGAAGTTGAGTGCGTGCCAACTGTGTCGGAATCCTGTCGTCTCGAATATCACCTATGCCAGTGACGAATGGCACTGCCGCTTATGTACCAACGAGTTACGTCAAACGCTGCTACGCCGTGTTTTCCGAATGTTGTGAATCCCTGGTTTTCGTAATTGGACGTGGTGTTTTGATCGATAGGGTTT
>Ga0080064_1003140_pt1 | contig 25177 bp, 18 predicted proteins | sample Subgrocontami54m_FD_69260 | JGI IMG/M metagenome (GOLD analysis project Ga0080064, IMG submission 69260) | Subsurface groundwater microbial communities from S. Glens Falls, New York, USA - GMW46 contaminated, 5.4 m (SPADES assembly) (version 2) ...
CACGATATCAGCAGTTCGCTGACTTCCATTCTCATGAACTGCGAGCTGCTCCTCGACTCAGCCGGCGATTCCGCCGCGCGCCAGAAGGTCTCCACAATCCTCTCGGAAGCTCTCCGGATCGACCAAACCCTCCAGCAGTATCACGGCTAGATCATTTTATAAATGGGCCAGACTGTCCAAACCCGCGACGTCGTCATTCCGAGGGCCGGTTTTTGGCCCGAGGAATCTGTACTTTCTTGCTGATTCCCGTGCAGTGGTAGCCACGGTGAGCGCTTTTCTCGCCGTGGGCCCGTTCCGGGTTTTCTTCTCAACGATTCCCCGCACTCATCGTGGACTCATCGTGGACTTGTGCCGGAACGAACCCGAAACGTGCCTGCGGTTTAAAGGAAATGGAGGGTTCGGTTTTCCCGTGCAGAAAAACCCACGGCGAGATAAGCGCTCACCGTGGCTACCCCCGCTCTGACAATAGCGCATTTCAGGCTTTCCCCGTTTGTCCCGGGAATTGCCGTGATTCGTATTTGAATATACAATCGTGAGTAGATGACAACGAGATTTACATGGGACCCGGCGAAAGCCGCTCGCAACAAACGGAACCATGGCATCTCGTTCGAGATGGCCCGGGAAGTATTCGCAGACCCGAATCACATCGTCACCGAGAATTACGACTTCAAGGATGAGGGGGAGCGGCGCTACCTGGCCATCGGAATGGCTCGCAACCTGGTGTTGGTGGTGGTCGTCTTTGTAGATCGAAGCGAGCCTCGGCCGAAATCATTCACATCATTTCAGCGAGAAAGGCAGTGGCTTATGAGGAAAGCATCTACGAGGATCAAATCGGTTAAGATCAGCGAGCGAACACGGCAGCGCTACAGGGAGCGTGATCGCAGTCTCGATCAATCTGAAGTCCCCCAATTACCGCCCGCACAATGGGCGAAGGGCGCCGTGGGAAAGTACTATCGCCCGCTCAAATCGCAGATTTCATTTCGGATCGATCGGGATGTTCTCGACTGGCTCAAATCGAAAGGCGCGGGACACCTCAGCCGGATTAATGCAATCCTCCGCGAAAAAATGGGGAAAGAGCGGCGGTGAACGAGGCCCCCCGCGGCGCGCAGACAGCAGAGCGTGCATCGGGTAAAAAGATCGCGTAGTTCAGACGGTTTCCGGTTTCCAGACTAATTGACCATTCGCGAAAAGGGCCACCCCTGTCTCTTCCGTGTACGGGAAAACAAGAAACCGCTTCATCGGCGACGTTCGAAAAATACAAAATGCCCCGCCCTTCCCCGGCTGCTTTTCCAACATCTCCGACTATAATAACGAAGAGGTCCCATGCCCGAACATTCCCATCCTTTACCCAAAACCAGCCGGGCCGCCGTGCTTCGCGCGCCGCATGAACGAGTCGAGATCCGTGAGATTCCCATCCCGCCGCCCGAACCGGGAGCCATTGTTGCCAAGGTCGAGGCGGCCACCGTTTGCGGGACCGACGTGCACATGTGGCAGGGAGACCTGCAGCCGGAGTGGCCCGTGGGCATGGGTCACGAGATGGTGGGCCGCGTGGCTGCGCTCGGCGAGGGTGTAGTGCGCGACTCCTCCGACCAGCCGCTGCAAGTGGGCGACCGCATTGTGTGGGCGTATCCCTGGTGCGGCAAGTGCTATTACTGCACCATTGCCCGCCAGCCTTCGCTTTGTCCTTATGCGCGCATGAACGGATGGCGCAGCGCCGAAAAATATCCCTTCCTTTGCGGAGGCTTCGCCGACTACTGCTACATCCTCCCCGAGTGCCGCCCCGTCAAGGTTCCCGACGAAGTGGACAGCGCGATAGCCTCCTCGGCGACGTGCGCGTTGCGAACCGTGGTCCACGGCTTCGAGCGCCTCCACGCCTATGGCGGAATCGGCGTCCAGCCGTCGGTGGTCGTCTTGGGTACAGGCCCCGTGGGACTTTATTCGCTCGCGATGGCCATGGTGGCCGGCGCCGGACTGCCCATTAGCATTGGTGCGCCGCAGGCCCGCATTGAACTGGCTCGCAGATGGGGAGCCACCCACACGATCAACATGGAAGAAGCGACCGACCCGGCCGAGCGGATCGCGATGGTAAAAAAATGGACCGGCGGACGCGGCGCGGACATTGCGATCGAGGCAGCCGGCCCCGCCGCGGCGTTCGAAGAAGGCATTCAAATGATCCGCCGCGGCGGACGATTCCTGGTCATCGGTCAGGCCACCAAGAAAGCCGTACAGTTTTCACCCCGCATGATCAACTCTGGAATGCTCGAGATCATCGGCGTCGTCTCCGCGCACGTCCAGCATTTCTACAAAGCGATGGAATTCCTGAAGAACAACCGCATGCGTTTCAACTTCGATGAAATGATCACGAACTCGTATCCACTTTCCGGCGTCAACGAGGCACTCGAATCGATGGCGGCCATGCGGGAGATAAAACCGGCTATAATACCTGCGTTGGGATAAATGGCGGAAATGTTCTGATGATGTCATTCCGAGCGACCTGCGCCCCAGAGTCCTGGGGCTTCGGCGCGCCGCCCAGAGGCTCTGGCCGACGGGTCGGACGCCGGGGCGAGCGAGGAATCTGCTTTTCCCTTCAGCGCTCGAAAACAACGTTCGAAAACAAAATAATTTGGGGGCATCTATGCGACTATCAGCGGCAAACGTGCAGGAAGAACTTTCCAATCTCATGGATCTTTACACCGGCGCCATGAGCCGTGTGGTGACGGCCTACGCCGAGCGCCGCACTCGCGAGCGCGACATCAACTGGGTGGCGCTCCAGGCCACCAAGGAATTCGGCGCCATGCGGCTCCACACCTGGGCCATGTGGCAAAAGGCACGCGCGATGGACGAACTCAACAGCATCCGCAAGTCCTGCGAGGACGCCTTCGAGGAGGCCGAGCACTATTGGGGCCTGATGAAAATTCTCGATTGGTACTTGGAGGGGAAACCCTGCGAAGTGAAAGAAATGTGGGGCTACGGCGACTTCACCGACTCGAACGGTCCCGGTCCGGGCATGAAGGCATCGCTTTGGCCGGAGAGCCAGCGGTACTTCGCGCTCGCCCAGGAGCAACAGAAGATCACCGCTTCGCCCTGGGTGCGCGAGGTCGTGAAAACAAACGTCGAAGGCGCCGCCGTCGCCTTCCACCACTTGCTGGGCCTGCTCCCGGCCACCGACGAATTCATGAAGCGCGTCACCGAGCATGAGCGCTCCATCGCCGACGACGAGCGCCACCACGGCCCGCAGATGCTCCGCCAGCTCGCCAAATCCGTTCCTTCCGAAAAGGACCTGGACCAGGCCGAGCAAATGATCACCGAGCTTCGAGTGCAAGAGCTGCGCCAGCGCAACGAACAGTTCCTGCATCCCTTAAACTCGTCCGAACTAAAGCAACTGGAGCAGGATTTCCTCAACAAAAAGGTCCAGCCCATCGCGCTCTTCGGAGCCGTAGCGGCGTAACGCACCATGCAGGTACGGGCCTCCAGGCCCGTACCGCCCCAGGCCCGTACCGCCTTTGTTTCGATCGTCTTCCCGCGTCAAAAAATCTCCGGAAACGAATACGTCAGCACCGCATTGAGGCGTTTGTCCGAAATGATGACGCTCTTGTTTTTGGCGTCCAGAGCGACTCCCCGAATCTGCAACAGCTCGCCCTTCGGTCCGCCGATCATCCAACGCGGCGGAACATTCCCGTTATCCTGGATACTCCATACGCCGACGAAACCCGTGTCGGTAGCCAGCACCCCATAGCCTTCGGAGGGCCCGCCGCCTGGTGCGTTGGCGACCACCAGAAATTCGCTGCGCGGAGGATACACGTAGATTCGTCCGTTACGGAGGCTGCGATCCCGGATCACCGCCTTCGGTTTGACGTTCCCTTGGTCGGTGCGATTAAAGATCGACACGCCGGTTCCCGTATTGTAGGCGCCAGGGCCGGGTGGCGCACCTTCTGCTTTGGTTCCCGACACCAACAGCAGATTGTGCACCGGGTCCACGGCCACCGTGCTGGCGCCCAGCAGAGTGTCGGGCCCTTTCAGCACGCGGATGGGAGCGACATTGCCATTCGCCTCCCGGGAAAAGACCAGAACGTGGTCTGCCTCCGGAACGAAAATTTCACCGTGCACCGCGTCGATGGCTAGTTGGTCCACGCTGTTCAACTGCGTCAGCGGTCCCTGGATCACGCGCAGCGGCGCTTCCTCTCCGTTCGCACCTCCCCGGAAGATCAAAATGGCCTGGGAAAAATCCTGGGGAGCCACGATTTCATCGTGGATCTCATCGTACGCGAGCGCATGCATGGTGCGCCCCAACAACGTTTTCTGCCCTTCCAGCTTCCGATTTGCTTTTGCTCCTCCCTCCGCCAGCCTGGCGAAGGCCGCGATCTGCGGATGGGCCACTCAGTTGGGCGCCAGAATTTCTTCCCGCTTGGTGTCATAGGCCAGCGCGCCGGGATTGCCGATGTCCAGCGCCTCTTTTCCCAGCGGGCTGCTGCGAATCACGCGCAGCGGAGCCGTGTCGCCCACGGCGGTTGGTTTGTAGACCGTGGCCGTATGGTTGCCGAAGTTCGTAACCCACAGCTCATCGTGCAGAGCGTCCACAAACACGCCGGTGGGATAATGGATCAGGCTCTTCGGCCCTTTCAGGATGCGCACGGGAGCGGCGTCGCCGCTGGCCGTCGCGCTGAACACCAGGATCGAGTTGCCCATGTCGTTGGCCACAAAGAGTTCGCCGCGCTTCGCATCGAACGCAATCCCCGTGGGCCAGTCCAACTGTGTCTTGGGTCCCTGAATCACGCGCAGCGGGGCATCGTCTCCCTTGGCGTCCAGAGAATATACGGTGATGGAAGGAGGCAAATTCCTGCCCGAACCGGGAACCGAATTCCCCGACGGCCAATTGGGTTTCGAGCTTCTGAACCCCGTCCCTCCCGTCCCGCCTCCCGGCGGCAGGCCGGGTTTATTTTGGTGCACCGAGCCGTGATTGGTGACGAACATCAGGCGATTCTTCTGATCCAGGGCAATCCCGTGCGGGTCCGCCAGCAGCGTCTTGTCCCCTTGCAGAAGCCGGATGGGAGCCTCCTCCTTCTTGGCCATCTTGGGATACACCACCACGGCCGAGTCGTGCTGTATCGTGAGAAACAATTCCTGCTTGTCTTCATCCACCGCAATGCCAAAGGTCCCGTGCGGCGTGTGCAGATCCCGATCCGGAGGCACATTCCCCTTGGCCTCGCGGGAAAAGATCACCAGCGTGTCCACGGTGTCGTTGTTGACCGCATAAATGTCGCCGCTAGTCGGATCGATATATAGTCCGCACTGGAACTCGATTTTAGTTTTGAGGCCCCCGATCATCCGCTTCGGCTCGGTCATGGCCGCCGTCGGAGGAGTGTTCGCCTGACGGTCGTAGACCATAATGTTAAACAGGCTTTCATCGGTCAGGACGACCTCATTGTGTACCGGGTCCACCGCCACGGAACTGTAGGAGGAATACGGGTCGCGGATGACCCGAAGTGGTTTTCTCTTGGAAGCTGCCAGGCGCGCGCCGTCGTCGGGTGACGCTCCGCCCGCGCGCGACGAGGCTTCCTGGCTCAGCGCCTCAGCAAGACTCAGGCCGGCGCTGGCAGGGACCCACTCGCACATCGGCCCTTCCAGTTGCGGCAGCGGTTCAATCGAGATCAGCCGCGGCCCTCCAGTCTGCGTTTTCGCCAGAAGTGGCGGAACATTCCTCGCACTTCCTGCGCCGAATACAACACCGACGATGGCTCCGATCGTTCCCAAAATTGCGATTAAAAATAATTTATTGCCACCAGCCAACCGCGTTTTCCCAAACATAGCTTCCTCCGTGATCGATCTTGATACGGAAATCGGAAATTTAGGATATCAACGATATCAACGTCAATCGGCCCTTCTCCGCTTGGCCGGCCGCCGCTCGGTTACTTCGCGCCGCCCGCCAGCAAACGCTTGATTTCCGCGGCGTCTGGCGCCACGGAGATGGGCCGGTTGGCGAAGCGCGGCTCCAGCGGCAGTTGCCGGCCGCCGCTCGGATAGGCCAGTGTGCCCTGATGGTATGCCAGCGTGTAGGTGGGGTCCTTGAGAAGATTTCCAGTCAGCACCGCAACCACGCGATCCCCTTTGCGGATGATCTGTCGGGCGGCCAGTTTTTTGATTCCCGCAAGCGTCGCGGCCGAGGCCGGCTCGCATCCGATGCCCGACTGCCCGATGACAGCTTTGGCATCGGCGATTTCCTGTTCGCTCACCTGCTCGCAAACGCCGTTGGTCGCATCAAGTTCTCGCAGCGTTTTTTTCCAGGAGGCGGGATTTCCGATCTTCACTGCGGTCGCGAGCGTTTGCGGATTTTCGACGGCCTTCAGGCCCATCTCGAGCGGAGATTTTTTTTCCGCGGCGGCTCGTTGGAGCAACTGGTAAAGCGGCGCCGAGCCTTCGGCCTGAATCACCGCCAGGCGCGGCAAACGCCGGATCAGCCCCAACTGCTGCATCTCCCGCAACCCTTTCCCGAATGCGGAGCAGTTCCCCAGGTTCCCGCCCGGCAGCACGATCCAGTCCGGAGGCTCCCAGCCCAACTGTTCCATCACCTCCACCGGAATCGTCTTTTGCCCTTCGACGCGAAACGGATTGACCGAGTTCAGCAAGTAGACCCCGGCCTCATCCACCAACTGGAAAACCAGCTTCCACGTAACGTCGAAGTTCGCATCCACCTGGATCGTCAATGCGCCGTATTCCAGCGACTGGGAGAGCTTTCCGCCGGCGATCTGCCCGGCCGGGATGAAGATGACCGCGCGCAATCCGCCGAACGCCGCATAGGCCGCGAGCGACGCCGACGTGTTCCCCGTGCTCACGCAGGCCAGCATTTTCCGCCCCAATGACGCCGCCTGGCTGACTCCGGTCGTCATGCCATTGTCTTTGAACGAACCGGTCGGATTGAATCCCTGGTGTTTGAAGAGCACCGCATCGATTCCCGCAAACGCGCCCGCGTGCCGCGACTCCAACAAAGGCGTGTTCCCTTCCCGCAGCGTAATCACCGGCGATTCGGGCGAGAGAAACGGAATGATCTCGCGAAACCGCCAGACCCCGCTTAAATCGCGTGGATCGCGTGACATCTTGCGCTCCAGCCACGTTTGCTTCAGGACCACCGGATCGATCGGAGCCCAATCGTAATGAACATCCAGCAAATTCCCGCAGGCGGCGCAGGCATGCTCGGCGTTGTCGATGGGATAGCGCGCCCCGCACTTCTCGTCGAAACAGCGCAAGAATGCAGCAGTCGTTTTTTCGGCTCTCGCCGGAGTTCTCAACACGGTTTCCCTCTGCATCATTCCTCTATCATACTCGGGTTCTTCGCGAAGGACCGCAATCAAATCCCCCGCTTTGAAGTTGTCATTCTGATCCCGCAGAGCGGGAGAAGAACCTGCTGGTCTTGCAGCTCGGCACTTTGCGATTTTCTTCTTCGCCTGCTGCGCTCGTAATAAAATTCCCCAAAAAAGTTGTCGTCGGACCCTCAAACCTTTTCCACAACCAATCCGTCGTCATCGACGGAAAGCGTTCGCGCCGCGGCTCCAATGCCATGTTTCCGGAAGCACCCGGCAATCTCCTCGCCGATTGCTCCGGTTCGAGCGCCGTCCCCTCCCTCGCAAAATGCAACCACGCTCGGCCCGGCTCCGCTCAACGCCACGCCGAGCAGGCCGGGAACGCCGGAGAGTTTCAGTATCTCCTCGAATCCTGGAATCAAGCGTGCTCGATAGGGCTGGTGCAGTCGGTCCCGCATCGCCTCAGCGAAAAGCTCCTTGCGTCCGTCGCGAAACGCTCCCAGCAGCAGCGCCACACGCTGGACGTTGAACACGGCATCCTCGCGAGAGTATTCCTCGGGAAGCGCCGCGCGCGCCTCCTCCGTCGAGAGCCGGCATTCCGGAACGACCAGCACCACCTCCAAACCTGAATGCAGCGGGCTCTTCGCGGAAACGACCGCGCCGTCCTCTGTTTGGCAACTCACCACTAATCCGCCACGCACCGCCGCCGCCACATTGTCCGGATGCCCTTCGATCCGGGTCGCCATCTCGATCAACTGCTCCCGCGTGCAATTCAAACCGTCCCATTCATTGCGCAAAGCCAGGCCCGCGACAATCGCCGCCGCGCTGCTTCCCAGGCCCCGTCCCAACGGCAATTCATTCTCGATATCCAGCTCCACGCCCGACCCGTCCGACTCACCCGTTGCGCTGATGAACGTCCGGTAGATTAGGTTCGACTCGTCACAAGGAATTTCAGCGATATCGGTCCCGGCCACCTTGATCTTCAGCCCACGCTTCGACGGACGCAGCGTGCAGCGCAAATAAAGTCCCAGCGCCAGCGCCAGCGTGTCGAAGCCCGGACCGAGATTGGCGCTCGACGCCGGAACCCGAACTCGAACCTCGGAAGGATGATTCATAGGAAATCCGTGCCGTGCCCTGCGCCCCAGAGTCCGCCCTGCGGTCCAGAGCTTACGAGCGGCGGGCCGGACGCCGGGGCGACCGTGAGAGAGCGGTCCGTCCGCGAAACACCCATCCTAACCCAGTATCGAATGGGAAGGAAAGACTCAGCCTATTCCCTTTCTCTCCGTATGGAGCGCTGCCGCCAGGCCGTAAAACCCGCCCACCGTCTCGCTGCATTTTTTTCCAGTTGCCGTTATGATACGGAGTATGATACGGTTGTTATATATTTATTAGCGCAGTTGCTAGCTCAAAAGCACCGTGGCGGATGCAATAATGAACAGATCCACGAACACCGGCACTCGTACCCGCTGGTTGCTTCTCATCCACCAGATTCCGCCGAAACCGGACTATTTCCGCGTCAAGATCTGGCGTCGCCTCCAAAGCCTGGGAGCCGTGGCGATCAAGAACTCCGTTTACGCGCTGCCCAACACGGATCAGGCACGCGAGGACTTCGAGTGGATTGTGCGCGAAATTTCCTCGGGCGGCGGAGAAGCCATGGTCTGCGAAGCCCGCCTGATCGAAGGACTCTCCGACCGCGAAGCCGAGGCTCTTTTCCGCGAGGCCCGCGGCCGCGACTATATCGAGATCGCCGCCGAGGCGACCAAATTGTCCGGCACGCTCCGCGCGACGAAAGGTAAAGACGGAAAAGAGGGCGAACGCCGGGCCGAACTCTCGAACCATATTGTCCGGCTGAAGCGGCGCCTCGCCGAAGTCGTGGCCATCGACTTCCTGGAAGCGCCTGCCCGCAAGCAAGCCGAGGAAAGGATTGCCGCCTTGGAATCCAAATTACGCGCTATTTCGCGAGCCGTGCCGCAATCCTCCTCGCGGTCCCGCCGCAAAACCCCGGCGGAACCGGTGGCTTCGCCGTCTCATTATCTCCCGGAGGATTATCGCGGACGGAGATGGGTTACTCGCAAGGGGATCCACGTCGACCGCATGGCCAGCGCCTGGCTGATTCGCCGCTTTATCGACGGCAAGGCTCGATTCCGTTTTGTCTTGCCGGAAGGATATCGGCCTCGGCCTGGCGAGCTTCGCTTCGACATGTTCGAGGCCGAGTTCACGCACGAAGGAAATCGCTGCACCTTCGAGGTCCTCTGCGACCGCTTTGGACTGAGCGATTCCTCGCTCCGCGCCATCGGCGAGATTGTCCACGACATCGACTTGAAGGAATCCAAGTTCCGCCGCGAGGAGACCGCTGGAATCAGCCGTCTGATCGCGGGAATTTCCATGAACCACAAGGAAGACGAAGTCCGCCTCGAACGGGGATCGGCGGCCTTTGACGATCTATACGAATGTTTTCGGCGTCAGGGAGACAGGAAGAAGGGGAGGTCGGCTCCCCCCAATAGTCCAACAAAATAAAACAAGTTCAGACAGGAAGGAGCTAACTATGAAAAGCGGAAAATGGATGATTCAAGCCGGCCTGATTGTACTGGAACTTTGTGCGCTCGGCTGGGGTGTTGTTGCCAAGGCACAGCAAATGCCCGCCGAATACGAGGAAGCTCTGAAGACTCTCGGAAAACAAGGCGACTATAAAGACAATGTCCTGAAGATCAACATCCCTCGCAACGATCTCAAGGTCACCATCGACGGCATCGCCACGCCAACGCCTTTCGGCTTTGGCGGATGGCTCGCGATGACCAAGGGCGACGGTGGAATGGACGTGATGATGGGAGACCTCGTGCTGGTCGAAGATGAGGTCAATCCGGTCCTGTCCGCCCTGCTCGATAACGGTCTCGAAGTGACCGCTGTTCATAATCACTTTTTCTTTGAAAGTCCGCGCATCTTCTATATGCACGTGCGCGGTCACGGAAAGGCCGCCGAATTGGCGAAGATGGCGAAGCCTGCGGTGGACTTGATGGGCCGGGGATCGCCACAGCACCAGAACTCCGTCACGGGCGGAAACTCCACCGTCTCAACCGGACAAATCGACACGGCGAAGATCGCAAAGATCGCCGGACACGAGGGGGAGCAGAACGGCGCGGTGTACAAGATCACAGTCGGACGAGACGATCTGAAGCTAAAGGAGATGGGAGCCAGCATCAATTCCCGAATGGGATTGAACACGTGGGCGGCGTTTTTTGGAAGCGACGCAAACGCCGAGATTGCTGGTGATGTCGCCATGCTCTCACGGGAGGTCACTCCGGTTCTCAAAGCTCTACGGGCGAATGGGCTAAACGTAGTTGCGATTCACCACCACATGATGGGAACCCAGCCTGCCGTTTACTTCCTGCATTACTGGGGAACGGGTCCCGCGGAAAAACTTGCCGCTGGATTCAAAGCGGCGCTGAACGAGCTGGGTAAAAAGCAAGCCGCCAGTGCCAAAGGCGCGACGAATCATTGATCTGGTTGCGTGCCGAAAGGAAGTAGCGGTATGAAAAGGGTCGGAGGTCTATAAGGAGACTCCAATGAAAACACCGATAATGCTAATGCTAACGACAACGATGCTAGCCGCTGTAGCGCTGGCCGAAACCGTCAACTTCGATAACGTCAAGGCTGGCGAGCTGCCGCCCGGCTGGACTGCCACAAAAACTGGCACGGGCCAGGCGAAGTGGACCATCGAGAATGACGACACCGCTCCCAGCAAACCGAACGTCTTGAAGCAATCTGGCCAAGCCACCTATCCGGTTTGCATCAAGGATGACACGAGCCTTAAGGATGGTTTCGTGGAAGTAAAGTTCAAGCCAATCTCCGGAAAGACAGATCAGGCCGGTGGCTTGCTTTGGCGAGCCCAAGATTCGGACAACTACTACGTCGCTCGCGCCAATGCGCTCGAAAACAATGTCACCATCTACCACACCATCAAGGGTCGGCGCACGGAAAAAAAGCGGACGAATATAGTAGTGGCCTCCAATCAATGGCACACTTTGCGAGTAGATTTCCAGAACAATCATTTTATGGTGACGTTTGATGGCCAGAAAACCATTGAATGGGACGACGATACGTTCCAGGATGCCGGAAAAGTCGGGGTCTGGACCAAGGCCGACAGCGTCACGTTATTCGATGATTTCACCTACGGCGCCATGGTTCACAATCAACGTTAGACGGTTGCCCAATAGATGCGTCCCGTAAACGTGGCAAGGCAGTGGCAGGGGGAGACTTTCAGAGGAGGATAGCTTCATATGACGGGCTGGAAAGTGTTTCTGCTGGTTCTACTGGCGGCCGCAGCCGTTGCGTCCGTATACGCAGCCGTGCTGATTCGCCGCGGATTCAGCGCCACCGAGGAGCCTTCCTATTTCGAGAAAGTTCTGGCTCGCACGGTGCGGAACATGGCAATTCCTGGCAGGGCCCGGAACGAGAAAAATCCCTGGAAGGCCACTCCCGAAAACCTGAAAGAAGCCCGGGACCATTTCGCCTACCACTGCGCGATCTGCCACGGCAAAGATGGCAGCGGACAATCCGAGATCGGTCCGAACCTCTATCCCAAGCCTCCGGACCTTCGTGCGCCTCTGACGCAACATCTCTCCGACGGTGAAATCCATTACATCATAAAGAATGGTCTGCGACTCACCGGAATGCCGGCCTGGGGCAATCCGCACGAGGAGCGGGACGACCAGAGCTGGAAACTGGTTCTCTTCCTCCGCAGCCTTTCTCCCTTGACGCCCCAGGAAACTGCGCGTCAGGAAGACACCATAAAATCGGCGCATTACGTCGGCTCGCAGGCGTGCGAAAAGTGCCATGCCGAAATCTATCAGCGCTGGAAAAAGACGCCGATGGCCAACGTCGTGCGCGATCCCCGGGAGCATCCCGACGCCATCACTCCCGACCTCGCCACGAACACGGTCGCGCCATTCAAGAAGGATCAGGTCGCATTGGTCTATGGCAGCCTATGGAAGCAGCGCTACTTCACCAAGTCCGGCGACGACTACTATCCGCTCGGCGCGCAATGGGATGTGATCAACAAAGTCTGGCGGCCCTATAAAGTGGCCGACGGAACGGATTGGTGGGTGCAGTTCTACCCTTCCAACAATATGCAGCGCCCAACCGGACCCACCTGCGATGGCTGCCATTCCGTCGACTACAACATTCAAACCCACAAGGTAGCCGAGTGGAACGTGGGCTGCGAGCGATGCCACGGTCCCGGCAGTGGCCATCTCGATCATCCCACCCGCGACAACATCGTGAATCCAGCGCGGATGGACTATGTGCGCGCCAACGACACTTGCATCCAGTGCCACTCGCAAGGACGCCCGCTGAAGAATCCTATCGAGGGCAAGTATTACGACTGGCCGGTCGGTTATCGCGTGGGGCTCGACTTGCAGGATTTCTGGCAACTGGAAGAACACAAGATGGGCGAGACCAGTTTCACGCATTTTCCCGATGGCACGGGTCACAAGAACCGGATGCAGGGCAACGACTTTGTGCAAAGCGTCATGTACCGGCGCGGCATCACCTGCTTCAGTTGCCACGACGTGCATGGCACGGCAAACTACGCGCAATTGAGAAAGCCCGTGAACGAGATTTGCATGGACTGCCACGCAGCCGGCTCGCGCAACGGTCCCCGCACCGCCACCATTGAGGCGCACACGCATCACAAAGAAGGCAGCACGGGCAGTCAGTGCGTGGCGTGCCACATGCCGAAGATCGAAATGACCGTTGCCGACGTAAAAGTCAGGGCCCACACCTTTGCGGTCATTCCGCCGTCCATGACGGACCAATATAAAATCCCCAACCCGTGCGCGTCCTGTCACGCTGACAAGACCACCGCCTGGGCCACGGATGCCATGCGGCACTGGCCTGAGCGTTCTCCCTGGCGAGTGGAATAACGGACGAGGGACTGAACGGATCACTGAACGGATCAAGGGACCGAATCGATGTCGCCGGTGATCAGCCGCGCACCCCGCTGGAAAGTAAAATAGGCCCAGGCCCACTCGAAAAACACAATGGTTCGATTGCGAAATCCGATGAGCCAGAAAATATGGACCACCAGCCACGCCACCCATGCGAAGAATCCGGAAAGGCGAGCCCATCCAAAGTCAGCGACTGCCGAGGCTCTCCCGATGGTCGCCATGCTGCCAAAATCGGTGTAGTGAAACGGATCGCAAGGCAACCCCTCGCACCGGCGGCGAATGTTTTTGGCCGTGTGCTTTCCCTGTTGAATCGCGACCTGCGCGACGCCGGGCAGCGGCTTCCCGGTCTGATGCACAAACGCGGCGAGGTCGCCGATCACATACACCTCCGGATGTCCGGGCACCGTCAGATCCGGCTCCACCGGCACACGTCCCGCGCGGTCGAGCGGCACGCCCAGCGACTGCGCCAGCGGCGACGCTTTTACTCCCGCTGCCCACAACACGGTGGCAGCCTCAATCTTTTGGCCGTCCGCCTCCACCCATCCCTTCTCCATGGAGTTCACATGACAGCCCGTCCGCACTTCCACGCCCAAACGTTTCAGCGCAGCCTCGGCCTTCGCGCCCAACTCTTCGGGGAACGTCGCGAGCAATCGAGGGCCGGCCTCGATCAGCACGATACGGGCCTCGCGCGGATCGATCGCGCGGAAGTCTCGCGCCATGACCTGGAATGCGATCTCGGCAACGGAACCGGCCAGTTCGACACCGGTCGGTCCGCCCCCCACGATGACAAAGGTCAGCAGACCCCTTCGCCGCAGCTCGTCCGGCTCGCGCTCGGCCTTTTCAAACGCCAGCAGGATGCGGCGTCGAATTTCGAGCGCGTCTTCGAGCGATCCCAAGCTGGGAGCCAGCCGCGCCCACTCCGGGTGGCCGAAATAATGATGGGAGGAGCCCGTCGCCAGAATCAGGATATCGTAAGGAACTTCGCCGTCCTTCAGGAGAACTTTGCGTGCATTAAAATCGGTCGATACCACCTCGCCCAGCAATACTCGTGCGTTTCGCTGCCCGCCCAGCACTGCGCGGATCGGATAGGCGATGTCGCCGGGAGAAAGTCCGGCCGTCGCCACCTGGTAAAGCAGCGGCTGGAAAAGATGGTGATTGCGGCGGTCGATCACCGTGACGTTGACCGACGCGCCTTCGAGCGCGCGCGCGGCGTACAGACCGCCGAAGCCCGCCCCTACGATGACCACCCGGAGCCTTGCGCCTCGCGCCGGAGCTTTGCTCATGACGGTTGTCCCGTGATCCGGTCGACTTCCTTTTTGTCCTCGGGCGTGAGCGCCCAACCAACGGCATTCACGTTCTGCTCCAACTGCTCTGCACGCGTCGCTCCGGCGATCACGCTTGAAACCGTGGGCTGCCCCGCGAGCCAGCTAAAGGCCAGCTCCAGCAGGCTCCTTCCGCGTTTCGCGCAAAACTCGCTCAATGCCTCGGTTAACTCCCAATTGCGTTCCGTCAGATAGCGCTTCGCGAGCGGCTTCGAAAGTGTGAGCCGCGCTCCTTCCGGCATCTGGCCGCGTTTATACTTTCCCGCCAGGAGTCCACTGGCGAGCGGAAAGAACGGCAATAGCCCGAGACCATAGGCCGCGGCCGCCGGCAGCAATTCGTGTTCGATATCGCGCACCAGCAAGCTGTATTCATCCTGGCACGAGACGAACGCGTTCAGGCCCAGGCTCCGCGCCGTCCACTGTGCTTCCACCACCTGCCACGCCGGCAGGTTCGAGCATCCGATGTAGCGCACCTTGCCCTGGCGGACGAGATCGTCGAGCGCGCGCAGGGTCTCCTCGATCGGGGTCAGCGGGTCGGGCTGATGAAGCTGGTAGAGGTCGATCCAATCCGTCTGGAGACGCCGGAGACTCCGCTCGATCTCCGAAAAGATGTAGCGGCGCGACGCGCCCTTCAGCGTTCCCGCATCGTCCATTGGCATCCCGAACTTCGTCGCGAGCACGATATCCTTGCGCCGTGCGCCCAGCACCTGGCCCAGAATCGTTTCCGATCCGCCCTTTTCTCCGCCCTTGTCTCCATAGATATCGGCCGTGTCGAACAGAGTGATTCCAAGGTCGAGCGCCTTCTCGATCACCTTGCGCGACTGCTCCGCGCCGGTGCGTCCCCCAAAATTGTTGCAGCCCAGCCCAACGAGCGAAACCAGTAGTCCGGACTTGCCCAGTGTGCGCTGCTCCATCCCAATCTCCTCTCTACTGCGTTTTGTCCCGTCAGCCGCGCGGCAACCCTAGCGGCCGCAACTAACGGAGTTCCTTTGGGGTTATGATAACAGTATCCCCTGCTGGAGAAATACGCGCGGGAGGTCCTTATGCGACGAGTGCTTTTGTTTGCGTTTCTGGTTTGGCCCGCCCTGTTGGGAGCGCAGAGCGCCCTTCCTATAAGGATTGGTGAAACCGTCACCATGCTGCCGCCCGCGGTGGATGCCAGCGGTCGAACGGTTGTCTTTGGCTCTGCCGTAGCGCCCGAGGGCACCAACCTCGGAACGCTGGATCTGTATGCCGCAGCCTCAGACGGAAGCGCCCTGCGCCGCTTGACCAAGCTCCCCGGCAACAACATTCAGCAACGGGGAGCTTACTCCGTCTCCGTTTCCGCCAACGGAACACAAGCGGCCTTCAACGCGATTGGCTTCCCTACTACTTCAGGCCCGTACCTTCCTCCGATCCCGTCGCCGACTCCGGGACCGGCGCCGCCCGTGAATTATGGACCGATAGAGGAGGTCCACGTCATTGACGTTGCCACAGGCTCGGATCGCGTTGTTGCCGCGGATCAGCAGGGTTGTATCCAGCCGCTCGCGTCGGTTTGCTTCGCTTGCTTTTTCACTTGCGTTCACGCGCCACACATCTCGGCCGACGGCGCGAAGGTGCTCTATTCGGTGAGCCGCAATCAGCCGTTCTACATTGTCAACTCGGACGGCTCGGCATCGACCCACCTTCCGGTATACACCGGAGCGCTCGCGCCCGCGCCACAACGCGTGATCAGCCGCAACGGCCTGGTGGCCTTCACCAGTTCGGCGCCGTTCGGTCCGACGTTTGCGGCCTCCGCCACCGATGTTTATGTAATGAATCTCGACGGCTCGAACATCCAGAACGTCACCAAGTTCGGCAGCGACAGTTCCCAATACTCTTTTAACGCCACCATCAGCGCCGATGGCTCCAGCGTTGCGTTTGAAGGCTACCGCAATCCCAGCGTCGTCATTGGCGGCGCCGTTGGCGTCATCGGCGGTGGCTCCGTCCTCAGCACAAATCAAATCTGGCTCGCTCGCACCGACGGCAGTTCCCTTCTCGCGCTGACGACCGGTTCGGACGCCGTAACGCAACCTTCCATCTCCGGCAATGGCTCGATTGTTGCCTTTATCAGCAACGGACAGGTTGCAACTGCAACGCCGCTCACGTCCGGCGTGGCGCTGAAGATCTTGACCAAATTTCAAACCTCGATGGCGCGCGATCCGGTGATCTCCGAAGACGGCTCGACCATTGTTTTCGACATCGGACCGCCCAACGGAAATATCGGCGCACTTTACGCCATCAACACCGATGGCACCAATCTTCGCCCCGTCTATGCTCCCCGGTCGCTGAATCAGAACGGCGTCACCGGCATCACGTTCAATGCGGCCCCTTCGCCGGGATCGCTCTTCAGCATCTATGGGCTGAACCTGTCGGGCGATATAGCTGCATCCGCCACCGGCTTCCCGCTTCCGAATACGCTCGCGGGGCTTACGCTGTTGGTCAATGGAATACCCACGCCTCTCGTAGCCGTCAGCCCGTGGCAAGTGAACGCGCAACTTCCCTCCGACCTGTTCCCCGGACCCGCGGCGTTCCAGTTACGCTTCGCGGATGGCTTTGCCCCAACGCCTGTGGCCGCCGACGTAAAGAGCGTCTCTCCCGCGATCTTCCTTCTTCCCCCGGCCTCTCTTCCTCCGGCCCCTGGCCCCGCCCCAGGCGTGGTCGTCTCCGTGATCTCCCCCCCGCTAGCCGCCGCGTTCCACGCTCAGTCGGGAATTCCGGCGGATCAGGCTCATCCGGCGGTAGCGGGCGAGATTCTCGAAATCTACGGGACCGGACTGGGACAGACCGATATCTTCGTTCCGGCGGGACAACCGGCTCCCGGTTCTCCGCCCGCGAGAACCTTCGTCACGCCTCAGGTGCTCATCGGCAACACACCGGCGCGCGTCGTCTTCTCCGGATTAACTCCGGGTCTAGCCGGTGTTTATCAAGTAAATGCCGTCGTACCCGCCGGCTTGCGTCCCGGCTTCCAGACGCTGTCGTGGAGAACCGACAACACTACCGTATCGTCCTCCGGCACGATCGTGGTCAAGTGAGTCGAAGGCTGCCCGGAATTTCAACCCACAGGAAACCTTTGTGGCCCGTGAGACGTCCCAATATTGGCGGCGTTAACCGTGTTTCCCGAGCACGCAACTATTCGAAACCGGATCGGGTTTAAGCTATTGATCGCTTTCGGCGCGAAATCATGAAAACAATCGGGGACAAAATATCCGGCCTGTGCTCCGACCGCCCAATACAACGGTTCGCAGTGCTGTCGCTCGCGATCGCCATGGTTTTCAGCGTCCCGCCCGCCGTCGCCGCTCAAAGCGGTGACACTCCGGCGAAGAAGCAGATTTACGGCTGGGTCAAGTCCGGCGACATCCCATTGCCCGGCGTTTCTGTTTCGGCCCTCAACGCGGCCACGGGACAGCAGGTTGTGACCTCGACGGATGTGGACGGAAGCTATGCGTTAACGGTTCCCGATTCCGGCCGTTACAACGTGAGCGCGAAGTTTACTGCCTTCTCTCCCGCGGCCAAGGAAGTATCTATCGAAGACTCCGGCACGAGCGCGCAGGCTGATTTCCAGATGACTCTTCTGTCTCGCGCCGAAGCCCCACCGGCGAGACGGCAGTTCCCGCGCGAGGCTGGGCGGAACCCCGGAGGAGACCGCACATTCACAAGACGGTTTCCCGGTCAGTCGCCTGGACAGAATCCTGGCCAATTTCCGCGAGGTCCGCAACAACGTCCGCAACAGGCCCAGGGACAACCCGGTTTTCTGAACCTTCCCGTAATGGATGAAGAAAACGCTCCCGAGGGGGCGGTTGACGGCGAGCGCAGTAACTCTGAGTCGGCCGGCTCCGAAAATCCAGGCGACTCATCGATGCCCGATGTATCTTCGGAGTCCGTGTCCATTTCGGGCGCAGCGCCGCGAATGGAACAGCTTCCGAGTCTTCCCGACTTGCGCGACCGGGGGCAGGAGATGATGCGATATGGAGGACCCGGGGGCGGGCCGGGGATGTTATTGGGCGGCGGACCGCCGGGAGGTGGCGGCGGCCCGTTCATGGTGTTTGGCGGTCCCGGTGGATTCGGCGGTGGCGGGGGCAGGTTCAACGCCAATCGCATGCGCGGCAATATCTCCTACACGCTGGGAGATTCGGCCTTCGATGCCAAACCTTATTCATTGAACGGTCTCGCGCTCGCGAAACCCAGCTACGTCCAAAACCGCTTCAGCGCCACGCTGGGAGGCCCGCTGAATATTCCCAAGATCTTTCACGGCGGGAACTCCACGTTTTTCTTCCTTTCCTACGACGGCGGCCGCTCGCGGAACCCGTTTGATTCCTTTTCCACCGTTCCCACCGCAGCCGAACGCCTGGGAGATTTTTCCAGCGCCGTCGTCCGCAGCGGCCCGAACGCAGGAACACCCGTTCAGATTTTCGATCCGCAGACGCATCTGCCGTTTCTCAACAGCGCGATTCCCGCCGGGCGGCTCTCGCCGGCCGCCTCGCGACTTATCGGCTTTCTGCCGCTTCCGAATTTGCCGGGTGAGGTTCAGAATTACCACAGAGTAACTTCGACGGAAAGCAACTCCGACAATATCAATCTGCGGGTGATGCACAACTCCGGAGGCTCTGGTCCAGCCGGCCGGATCGGCGGGCGCGGCGCTCGTGCGAGACAAGGCAGCAATATAAACATTGGATTTCGTTACCGTTCGGGAAACAATGAATACGCCAATGCCTCTCCGTTCGTCGGCGCCAACACCTCCACCCGAGGCATCGATCTTTCCACCGGCTACGTGCGGACCTGGAATCGCTTCACCAACATGGCCCTCGTCGATTTCAACCGCAACCGCGTGGCGACGGAGAACATCTACGCCTTCTCGCGGAACGTCGCCGGTGAGCTTGGCATCAACGGCGTCTCGCAGAATCCATTCGACTATGGGTTGCCGAACCTCTCGTTCACCAACTTCAGCGGCCTGCGCGACGTGAATCCCGTGCTGCGACGGGACCAGACCTTGTCGTTTTCGGACAACATGGCATGGAGCCGGGGCAAGCATACCTGGCGATGGGGTGGCGACTTCCGCCGCATTCAGTTGAACACCAAGACTGACGCCAACGCACGTGGAAGTTTTACGTTTACAGGATTCAGCACGGCCGCTGTAGCGGGAGGTGCTTCCGTTCCCGGCACGGGCTATGACTTGGCCGATTTCCTGTTGGGACTGCCGCAGCAAACCTCGGCGCAGTTTGGCGCTAATGCATATTATTTCCGTGGAGTTTCTTCAAATCTCTTCTTCCAGGACGAATGGCGGCTTTCGCCCACCTTAACGCTGAATCTGGGAATGCGTTACGAATACGTATCGCCGTTCACCGAGAAGTACAACCGCATCGTCAACCTGGATGCAGCGGCCGGCTTCGCCGCTGTGGCGCCGGTCCTCGCGGGCGAGAGCGGCGCGTATAACGGCTCGTTCCCGGCGACGCTGGTGAACCCCGACCGCAACAACTTCGCGCCCCGTCTCGGACTTGCCTGGAAGCCGCTCAAGAACACCATCGTGCGCACCGGCTACGGGATCAACTACAACACCGGCGCATACAGCGCGATGATTCAGAACCTCGCGTTTCAACCACCGTTCGCCTTCACGCAAACGAATATCCAATCGCCGGCTCTCCCGCTCACTTTGGAAAACGGATTCCCCGCGGCGCCCTTTTCCGTCACCAATAATTTCGGCGTCGATCGCAACTACCGCCTGGGATACGTCCAGATGTGGAACTTCGACATCCAGCAGCAATTGCCGCACGGCGTGATGCTGAATCTGGATTTTACTCACACCAAGGGAACACGCCTCGACATCCAGCGCGCGCCTAATCGCGGACCGTTGGGCCTTTTGATCTCGGGCGTCCAACCGTTTTTGTGGGAATCCTCGGAGGGCAACTCCACTGCGAACTCCTTCACGCTGCGGCTTCGCAAGCGATACCAACGCGGTTTCATGGTGGGCGGCAGCTACGTCTTTGCGAAATCCATCGACAACGCTTCTTCGATTGGTGGGGGCGCGACCACCGTGGCGCAGAACGACCTGGACCTCAGCGCCGAGCGGGGACTTTCGAGTTTCGACCAGCGGCATCGCTTGACCGCCAACTATGTTTGGGAGCTTCCCATGGGCACGGACAAACGCTGGCTCTCCGGAGGCGGATTGCTTTCGTCGCTCGCGGGCGGCTGGCAGTGGAGCGGCAGCGTCACACTCGCTTCCGGCACTCCCTTCACCGCCCACGTGCTGGGGAACTTTGCTGAAGTCGGCCGCGGCACCAACGGCACGCTGCGCGCCGACGCCACGGGTCTTCCGGTGAGCATCGATAACCCGACCGCTGCGCTGTTCTTTAACCCGGCCGCGTTTGCGGTTCCCCAACCGGGACAGTTCGGCAACGCGGCGCGCAATACCATACCGGGACCAAGAACGGTTTCGTTCAATATGTCGATGAACAAGGAAATACCGCTGGGAGACACTCGCAGGCTGGAGCTGCGTGCCCAGGTTACGAACCTGTTCAACACGCCGCAGTTCACGGCGATTGACACCACGGTCAACTCGCCCTCTTACGGCCGCGTTCTCAATGTTGGCTCGATGCGCAGAATACAATTCGTAGCCCGATTCCGCTTTTAGAGCGTTTTTGCAATGGGCATATAACAATTGCTTGGAGACAAACGTCAGGGCACGGCTTTAGCCGTGCCAACTCAGCCGATGCAAGCGGCGGCTTTAGCCGCTGAGGTTTGTCGCTCAACGGGGGGTACGCATCCACCAAGAAGACCACCCTCAGGGGCTGAAGCCCTGGAGCTCCCTGGCGTCTGGCGGCACGGCTGAAGCCGTGCCCTGACGCCCTCGCGGTAGTTCACTTGAGTCTACAGCAATCATGAAAATGATAATGCAAACGAACAAGTACCGGCAATCGAATGAACCGTCGTCTACCGCGACCCACGCGCTGGCCCTCTTGCTGACCGGGACGCTGCTGCTCTCGCCGGCCTCCGGTCAAACACCCGCACAGTCCTCCGGCACGGTGATCCGAGTCTCGACGGAGCTGGTGCTGACCAACGTAACCGTTCGCGACAAAGACGGCAAGTTCGTGCGCGGGCTAAAGACGGAAGACTTCACGGTCCTGGAGGACAACAAGCCGCAGCAGCTTGTCTCGTTCGATCTCGAGGACGTGGATGCGGCGCAACCAATTGGTCCGGATCAGGCCACAGTGCTCGTGCCCCGCTCTACGGCGGAGGCGGCTGCGTCGCCATCGCCTGCTGTTACAGAGCAGTTGAAGCATCACCGGCTGGTGGTGCTGTTCTTCGACCTCAGCTCGATGCAGCCGGACGAGATCGACCGGGGCGTCACGGCTGCACGGAAATACGTGGATCAGCAGATGTCGCCGGCGGATCTGGTGGCGGTGGTTTCACTCGGAAGCGCGTTCCAAGTCAACCTGGATTTCACGGCCGACCGGACGCAGCTTCGGCGAGTCCTCGATGGCCTGAACCCAGGCAGCGGCGGGGGCTTTGAGGAAGGCTCGACCGGCGAAACGGAAGGCACGCCCGAAACGGGCCAGGCATTTACCGCCGACGAAACCGAGTACAACATCTTCAACGCCGACCGGCGGCTGGAAGCCCTGCGTTCGCTTGCTCGAATGCTTGCGCCCATCGAGCAAAAGAAATCCGTCATCTACATTTCCAACGGAATGACACGGACCGGAATTGAAAACGATTCGGCAGTGCGCGCCGCCGTCAACCAGGCCGTGCGAGCGAATCTTTCCATCTACACCATGGACGTGCGGGGTCTGGAAGCGCTCGTCCCCGGAGGCGATGCCCGGCAGGCGAGCCTGCGCGGCACAGCCGCGTATTCCGGCGCCGCGATGCGGAACAGCCTCGATTCCAACTTTTCGAGCCAGGACACGCTCGTGACGCTGGCATCCGACACCGGCGGGCGCGCTTTCCTCGATTCGAACGACTTCAGCGCCGTTTTTCGCGGAGTCCAGCAGGACACGGCAACCTACTATGTTCTCGGTTATCACAGCACCAACCCGGCTCGCGACGGGCGGTTCCGCCGGGTCACGGTGCGCCTGAACTTGCCCGGAACGAAAGTCGATTACCGCCCCGGCTACTACGCGCCGCGCGATTTCCAGCACTTCGACAAAGAAGACCGCGAACGCCAGCTCGACGAGGAACTAGCCTCCGATCTTCCCTCCACCGACTTGCGCGTGTATCTCTCAGCCGCCTATTTCCGGCAGCGCGACGACAAGGTATTCACCGCGGTTTCGCTGCTCGTGCCGGGATCGGAAATTCCCTTCATACGGTCGAACGATCAGGACCGCGCCACGATCGACGTTTCCGGTGTCATGCAGGACGCTGCCAAGCGGGTCGTTGGGAAGATTCGGGAAACCGTCAAGCTGGCGGTGCCCGGCGCACAAGAGGTGGCGCGGAAGAACGTGCAGTACAACACTTCGTTTGCGCTCGCTCCAGGTAAGTATCACTTGCGGTTCGTGGTGAGGGAAAACCAAGGGGGCAAGTTGGGCTCGTTTCAAACGGACCTGGATGTCCCGGACTTCCGCACGACGCCGACAATCGTTCCCGTCAAGGCCAGCTCCATCGTGTTAGCCGGGCAGCGGCAGCCCGCCTCGAAACGGCAGGGAGAAAACCCGCTCACGCGCGACGGGATCGAGCTGATCCCGAGCGTGACGCATGTATTCTCGCAAAACCAGCACCTGTACCTGTATTACGAGGTCTATGATCCCGCCCGCGACGCAACCGGCGCCGGAGCGGATGGGGAAAGGATCGGGCGAGCGGATCCGAGCATCCACCTGCTGACCAATGTTCTGTTCTTCAACGGTAAAGTGAAGGCTTACGAAACCCCGCTCGTGGAAGCGAAAGTGTTAAGCCAGCCCGACCGCCGCGCGGCCGTCTTCCAATTGGACATTCCCCTGGAAAAGCTGCGGCCGGGATTTTACACTTGCCAGATAAATCTGATCGACGATGCCGCGGGGCGTTTCGCATTTCGCCGGCTGCCGTTGAAGTTGATTCGCTAAAATTCCATCCGGTCCTTGGCGGCGTCGAGCTTCTTCGCATCCACACCGGAGACTTTCTTCAGGTCGTCGAGCGTGGAAAACTTCCCGTTCTTTTCCCGATATTCGACCACGGCCTTGGCCTCCTTTTCGGTTAACGCCAGACCGGTTTCGAGCTCCTTGGCCGTGCTCTTATTGACGTTGACCTTGGATGCGCTGGCCCCTTCCTTCGAGTCTTTCGGCTGGTCCGAAGAACTCGCTGGACCGAAAAACTTGCCCAGATATTGCGCCACGATTTCGACTTCGTCTTTCTCGAGTGCAGCTCCGTTCGACACCATGTCGTTGGTCACGTTTCTCCATTCATCCACGGTGCGGTTGGAGCTGGTAGTCAAATCCAGCCCGTGGCATTGCTGGCATACCGACGCGACATAATCCTTTCCTTTGCCCTCGGGCAATTTTTTCGCCGGGTCGTCGGAAGAATCTTGTGCGGAAAGAGCCTGGAACGAAAGTGGAAATAAGACTGCCAAAAACAAAATCATCAAAAATGTTCGGCGTATCATGGTTCCTCCTATCCTCAGGGACCTGCAAGCCGTGGCGATCCCTTCGAAGAGTTTACCATGACCCGGTCGCAGTTATACGGACGATTGGAAAGGAAGGAACTTCCGATTCTTGCTGCGTGGATATCGGTTCTTGTAGAATGACTTCATCGCAGGCACGGGACCTCGATAATCCGTTGGAACAGGAAGTTTCCCTCGAATTCCTCCGATTTCAGCCTCTGCGGCAACAATTGGAATTGGTTCGTCGGAACAATAAGGACTCATAATGAAATTCATCGCGATCGGCGTTTTTGTGCTTCTGGTCATCGCATCGGTTGAATGCAAGGCGCAAAAGTTCGAGTTCGGAGTGGTTGGTGGAAGAGGCATTGCCTCCGGATTGACGTCAAAACTCTCGAACGCAACCGCCGACACGGGGATTGCCACTGGCGCGGCCTTGGGCGTCGCTTTGACGGACAATATGTATTCCCACGTGAGCGGCGAATTGGGCTACTTGTTTAGGAAGGGCAATTTTCGCCTTTCTTCGGGCGGAGAGGAAACCACCTTGAGCGGCCAGTCGCATATTCTCCATTACGACCTACTGATCCACCCACTGTCCAATAAATTCAAACTTCGTCCATTCGTCGCGGTCGGCTCCGGAGTAAGATTTTTTCAGGCTACTGGCACCCCTTTGCGGGTTCAGCCGCTCCGGCAATTCGTGCGGCTGGCCAAGGATACTGATTTGCAGTTGCTGATCTCCTGGGGCGCCGGTATCAAGTGGGATTTCTTGTCCCACGCCAGCCTTCGAATGGAGGTCCACGACTACATGACACAACCGCCGAAAAGCGTGCTGGTCCCCGCCACGGGCGCGTCGATCGACGGATGGATGCACGACATCGTGCCCCTGTTCGGGCTTTCCTACACCTTCTAGACCAATTTTGGGGTTGCTGTATAGCGCTGCAGTTTAGCCCCGGAGGGGCTGACCGTGAATAGCCGTAGGTTTCAACCTACGGTAAACCACGAAATGAGCAGCCCAACCCCGCAAGGGGTTGACCCCGGTGT
>Ga0080064_1003143_pt1 | contig 25164 bp, 23 predicted proteins | sample Subgrocontami54m_FD_69260 | JGI IMG/M metagenome (GOLD analysis project Ga0080064, IMG submission 69260) | Subsurface groundwater microbial communities from S. Glens Falls, New York, USA - GMW46 contaminated, 5.4 m (SPADES assembly) (version 2) ...
CATGCCCCGCCCTCGGCCCGCCACCCGGCCCAGCCACTTGTAGATGGTGGTCCGGCAAAATCCATACGCAGCCACGACCGTGCTCGGCCGCTCGCCCTCGCGCACCCGTTGCACCGCCATGTGCCGAATCTCCTCCAGCGTGCGGTGATCCAGCGTCCGACCATCCCGTTTCATACACACAGTCTACCATATTTATGGCAATATGTATTCTAACTTACAGACTGGTGAGTAAGGCACAGCCCCTATCAAAAGGTATATACACTCACTTGACGTTCGGCTAGAATGTTCCGGGATTGCGCATCTAAAAAATCTTCTGAGGAGAAGTTCCATGTCAAAAAAGCATCCAGTTATTGCAGTTGCCGGCTCATCTGGGGCGGGTACTACCTTTGTTAAACGTGCGTTTGAAAATATTTTCCGTCGCGAGGGAATTACCTCCGCGATTATTGAAGGTGATAGCTTCCACAGCGTAACTCGCACGCAATTCAAGGAACGCTCTGCGGTTGAACACAATTTCAGCCACTTCGGCCCCGGAGCCAACGACTTCCACGCACTCGAAGCGCTGTTCAAGAGCTACGGTAAAGCGGGGATTGGCAAAAAGCGTCACTACCTGCATAACGCTGAAGAAGCGGCATTCCATTGCAAGCGCATGGCGGACGCGGGTGTCACCTGCAACGCTGGTTCAGGCGAGTTTACCCCATGGGAAGACATTGAAAGCAACACCGACGTCCTGTTCTATGAAGGCTTGCACGGTTTGGTGAAAGACATTTCCCCAGACCAGAAATACGGCGGCTATGACGTAGCCCAGCACGTTGACCTCGGCATCGGGGTAGTACCTAGCGTCAACTTGGAATGGATTCAAAAAATCCACCGTGACCATGCTGAGCGCGGCTATTCGCCCGAAGCAACGGTAGACACCATCATGCGCCGGATGCCGGACTACATTAACCATCTGGCCCCGCAATTCTCGCGCACCCACGTCAACTTCCAGCGCGTGCCTACTGTGGATACCTCCAACCCATTCATCGCGCGTGACATCCCGTCCGCAGATGAAAGCTTTGTGGTGATCCGCTTTGTTGATCCGAAACGTTTCGGGGTTGATTTCCCGATCCTGTTGGCGATGATCAACGGCTCATTCATCTCACGCCGTAACACCATCGTTGTTCCGGGCGGCAAGATGGTCTTGGCAATGGAACTGATCTTAGCCCCGATCATCCACATCATGATCGAGAACAAGCTCAAGGCGTAACGTAACGCCCAATGTGTTCCGCCAGCCTTTGCGCCAATGCAGGGCTGGCAGTCCCTAACATTTCCAGAATTATGTAACTCTGCGAGCGGTAATCCCGCGCCTTGCCTACCGACCAGTTCGGGTGAAGGTATTGAAGCTGTTGGTGCGGTCTGCCAATTTCACCTTCGCACCACTCCCGCTGCACAACACTCCTGCCCACCCCCCCCATCTCGCTGCCCGTTGCAGCCTCATGTCATCGAAAACACCTCATAAGGTGATTCCATCGCACCACACCCTTCATGTCTGGGGAGACGGAGGACGGAGCAGGATAAAGAGCAGGAGGGCTGAAAGGCCGGCCAGGGCGGCGCCAACGGTGAACGCCGACCCGGCGCCGAAGGACTGGTAGAGATAGCCCATCAGCAGGCTACTGGGCAGGGCGGCGATCCCGATGCAGAAGTGAAAGAGGCCAAAGGCGGAGGCCTGGCGGTCCGGGGAGACCAGGTCGGCAATCAGGGCCCGTTCTCCCCCTTCGGTGAGTCCGAAGTACAGACCATAGAAACCTATGAGCACCCATATATGCCAGGGCTGACTAGCGGCGCCGAAACCCAGGTAGGCGAAGGCATACACCAGCCATCCGGCGATGATTGCGCCCCGCCTCCCTTTGAGGTCGGAGAGCATCCCGCCCGGCATCCCCGTCACCGCCTTGACCAGGCTGAAGAACATCCAGAGTAGCGGCAGGTGGGCGACGGCGATGCCGACTTCCTGCGCTCGCAGGAGGAGGAAGGCATCGCTGGAGTTGCCCAGGGTAAATAGCGTCACGATTATGAGAAAGCGAGTCAATTGCGCATCCAGGCGGCCAGTACCTGGCGTCGCTTTGGGGGCTGCTGCGGGATTGACCTGGATCTCGCTCACCTTCAGGATGAGAATGAGGACCGAGAGGATGCCAGGAATCGCCGCGAGCAGGAAAAGGGTCCTGAGCTGACCACCCATAAGCAGGAGGAACACAAAGGCCAGGGCTGGGCCTGCCACCGCCCCCAGGTGATCCATCGAGCGATGGAACCCGTAGGCCCTTCCCCTGATAGCCAGATCGGTAGAGCCGGCGATCAGGGCGTCCCTCGGTGAGGTGCGCAGCCCTTTGCCCAGACGGTCCGTGAACCGGACCAGCAAGACGTGCCAAGGAGCGAGGGCGAAGGCGACAAGGGGGCGGGCAATCGTGGAAAGGGTGTAGCCGACGACCACCAGCCCCTTGCGCCGACCGAGCCGATCGGAAAGCCACCCGGAGAATAGCTTGGTCAGGCTGGCCGCACTCTCCGCGATCCCCTCCACCAGGCCGACGAAGGTCGGGCCCGCTCCGAGTACGCTGGTGAGGAACAGCGGCAGGAGCGGGTAGATCATCTCCGAGCTGACGTCGGTGAGTAGGCTGACCAGCCCGAGCGCCACCACGTTCCGGCTAAGGCCGAACATGCGAGCCCTCTGACTACCTGACGCGGTAGGTCTCTATACGCTCATGAGCGGCGCCTAGACCCAGCCAACCGGATGTCAGGCTCGTTCGCCCTTCCAAGTTTTTGTACACGTTAAAAAAGTGCTCGATTTCTTTCAGCACATGAGGCTCCACTCTAGCGAGATCCTCGATCCGCTGATAGCGCGGATCGCCGTGGGCTACGGCGAGGATCTTCTCATCGATCCCCTTATCATCGACCATGTCCAGCATCCCAACGGGCCGGGCTTCGACCAGGCAACCGGGGAATGTCGGCTGGGAGATGAGGATCAGAACGTCGAGCGGGTCCCCATCTTGACCGAGCGTACCCGGGATAAATCCGTAGTCGGCCGGATAGTGCACCGGTGAGTACAATACGCGGTCCAGCCGGAACACGCCCAGGCCCATATCGTACTCGTACTTATTGCTCGAGCCTGAGGGGATCTCCACCACTGTATTGACGATAATCGGCGCGCCATCCCCGATCGGTAAGCTTTTGCAGTTCACCGTTAAGCCCTCCTCAACTCACGTACAACCGTGAGAATCATTGGGGTCCGCCCTGCTCAAGAGTAGAAATCAGTTGGTCGATCAGATCGTTACTAAGCGGCAGCTTGCGCAGCGCATCCATGGTTCTGAACAGATCGTACTTGGCGCGCCTCAGCTCAACAACGCCGTCTTTGATGATAGCATAGCCACACTCAGGGTTGCCATCTCTTGGCTGGCCCACACTGCCGGGGTTGACAACGATCCGCGAGCCGATCCCCCGCACCATCGGCAGGTGCGTATGTCCCAGGAGGATAAAGTCAGCCCTGACCCCTTCGATCTCCTCGCGGAGCTGATCGTCGGGCAGTTCGGGTGTGATCTCATATCCGTACAGCGGGTCACGAGGTGTGGCGTGGAAGGCGGCAAAGCGGTACCCGTCGAGCTTGAACTCGACCGAGTTGGGTAGCGCCCGCAGCCAGTCAAGGTCCTCGCTGCTCAGGAGTGTGCGATGGTAGGCGAGGGTCGCTTCTGCCAACGCCTTCTGATCTGGCGAGCAGTGACAATCGACGTCAAGCGCCAAGGCATTGTCGTGATTGCCACGGATGGCCACGAAGGCGCGCTCCCTGATGAACCTGATGACCTCATTCTGGGAGGGTCCATAGCCAACCAGATCGCCAAGGCAGATTAAGCGGTCGAACTCCTCCGCTGTAGCAGCTTCGAGCGCCGCCAGATTGGCGTGCAGATCGGAGAGCACCAGGATTCTCATCGAGTGGTCACCTCTAGATTCGCTTCATTATCTCACGGTAGGGCCTGTCTCGAAAGAACTTCGTGACGCGACCTGAATCGCTCAACGATTGCCTTTGAGGTGGCCATAGTGTATGATTTCTCGGACGCGGCGTGAGGCGTGTGTGAACAAGGAGACGCGTGAGTGCATAGCTTTCGGCAAGCGATAGTGGATGAGCTTCTCCCCGCGGTGAGCAGGCCGTCCCGGTACATCGGGATGGAATGGAACGCCATCAAGAAGGACCCCGCCAACGCTAAAGTCAAAGTTGCGCTCGCCTTTCCCGATACCTACGAAATCGGCATGTCCCATCTGGGCTTGAAGATCCTGTACCAGATCCTGAACCGGCGGCCGGAGTTTATGGCGGAGCGGGCCTATGCGCCGTGGGTGGATGCGGAGCGGCTGTTGCGGCAGCGGCGGGTTCCACTCTGCACCATTGAATCCGGCTACAGCCTGGCGGATTTCGACCTGATTGGCTTCACGCTGCAGTACGAACTCTCCTACACGACGATCCTGAACATGCTGGACCTGGCCGGTATCCCGCTCCAGAGCGAGCAGCGCCGCGAAGGGGATCCGTTCGTGATCGCGGGTGGTCCTGTCGCCTTCAACCCGGAGCCGATCGCCGACTTTATCGACCTGTTCCTGCTCGGCGATGCGGAGGAGGCGATTGTAGAGATCTGTGAAGCGGTCCTGCGGTGGAAAGCATCGGGCGGGCGGCGTGAAGAGCTCCTTGAGGCATGGGCCAAGATCGAGGGCTGCTACGTGCCCGCGCTCCACCAGGGCGAGACAATCCGCAAGCGGACAGCGATCCACCTCGATGGGATCGACTATGGCACGTTCCCGGTCCCGTTCATGGAGATCGTTCATGACCGCGCAAGTATCGAGGTGATGCGTGGATGCACGCAGGGGTGCCGTTTCTGTCAGGCCGGCTACCTCTACCGACCGCTTCGAGAGCGATCGACCGAGGAGATCATGCAGATGACCCTGCAAGCGAGACGGGGGACGGGGTATGAAGAGGTCTCGCTCGGCTCGTTGAGCATCGCCGATCTGACAGCGCTCCCAGATCTGATCCACCCGCTCATAGAGGAACTTCTGCCGGAAAAGATTTCGCTGTCGCTCCCCTCCCTGCGGGTGGAAGCCCTGAACCGTTTTCCGCAGTTGGCCGAGGAGATCGGACGGGTTCGGAAGACCGGCTTCACCATCGCGCCGGAGGCCGGAAGCCAGCGACTTCGAAAGGTGATCAATAAGGAGGGATTCGACGAGGAACAGATCTTCATGGCCGTGAGGAATGCCGCCAGATCAGGCTGGGAGTCGGTGAAGTTCTACTTTATGATTGGGCTCCCGACCGAGACGCAGGCGGACCTGGACGAGATGATTCGCATCACGCGGGAATCGGCGCGGATCGCGCGGGCGGAGTCGGCTCGAGGCTTTGGGCTGACGGTCAGTACCTCCTCGTTCGTCCCAAAGCCCCACACCCCCTTCCAGTGGTTCGCGCAGGAGCCGATGGAGATCCTCAAGGAAAAGCAGGATTTTCTGAAGCGAAAGTTACGAGAGGTGAAAGTGTCGTACAAGTGGCATCATGTCCAGGCCTCCTTCCTGGAGGCGGTCTTCTCCCTGGGTGATCGCTCGCTTGGTCGAGCCATCCTTCGTGGCCATGAGCTCGGGTGCCGGCTTGACGGCTGGACTGAACATCTGAAGTTCGACCGGTGGATGCAGGCTTTCGATGAAACGGGGATCGATCCGAAGGCAATCGCTAATCGGCCGCGCAACCTGGATGAGCCGCTGCCGTGGGATCATATCGACATCGGCGTCAACAAACCGTTCCTGCAGCGAGAGTACAAGAAGGCGTTAGAGGTCCGCGGGACGGCCGATTGTCACACGGCTTCCTGTACGGCCTGTGGCGAGATCTGCATGCCCAACTGGCCGACTTGGGCCGAACAGGTCGGGATGCCCGTGCGAAGTGCGAAATCCCCCCACCCCCCCTTTGCCAAAGGGGGGCACGGGGGGATTTTAGGGGCAGAGTGCGCGGTCCAAAGCGCTACACCCGAAACCAGGGACCCGAAACCAGAAACTTTAAGTGAAGCGCCAGTACAGCGCATCCGGTTTGTTTTTCAAAAGATCGGGGTGCTGCGGTACCTTTCGCACCTGGAGTTGATGAAGGCGGTGGGCCGGGCGCTGCGTCGGGCTCGAGTGGCCGTAGCCTACTCCCAGGGGTATAACCCCCAGCCAAAGCTCGCGTGTGCCATGGCGCTTCCAGTGGGGGTCGAGGGGTGGCAGGAATTGGCGGACATCGAGTTGATCGCGGCCACAACCCCAGAGGAGTTGGTGGCGCAGGTCAATCGGTCCCTGGCGCCGGAGTTACATCTGCTCCGGGCCTGGGAGGTTCCGTTGACGGCGCCCTCGCTCACACCGTTGGTGCGGGAGCTCAACTATCGAGTCTCATTGCCGTTGAATGGCTCCTCCCAGGAGATCCAAGCGAAGCTCAGCTCCCAGGCGCTCTGCAATGAGTGGCTCGATCGGCCAAGCATCCCCGTCCGCGTCAGGCGAAAGGATAGGCTCGTGGACGTCGATGTCCGGCCGCAGATCCTGGCGTTAGTGGTGCTGCGCGAAGAGGAAAGGGCGCTCCACTGGGACCTCCGCCTGAGTACAGGTCATGGCAGCAGTGTGCGACCGCACGTAATTATGGCTCACCTGCTGAAGGATACGCTCGACGGCCAGTGTGATGAATGGGAAGCGAAGTTGCGTGTGGCAAGAGTTGCGCTGATCCTGGATGGTGAGCGGTGATTGCTCCTGCCGCTTGTGAGCATTAACGTTGGGGAACCCACCTGTTTAAGGAGAAAGCGATTATCGCTCAATGAAACGCGAGATCATTGTGAACTCTTCCATAGTGGAAACCCGAGTGGCCGTCCTGGAGGACGGCGTTCTGGTCGAGCTGCTGATCGACGACTCGAAGAATAAGAGTATTGCCGGAAACATTTACAAAGGGCGTGTGCTAAAAATCCTTCCTGGGATGCAGGCGGCCTTCGTGGATTTGGGTCTGGCAAAGGATGCCTTTCTGTACGTCCGGGACATCTTCGAGGACGTGGAGGAGTATGAGCAGTTGCTCACCATCGGGGAGGATGGCGAGCCCGGAGAACCCCTCTCCGAGGAGCCGAGGCCCAGCTTCTCTCGAAGTCGCCGCCCACAGGCCAGCATCGAGGAAATCCTGAAGGAGGGCCAGGAGATTGTCGCGCAGGTGGCCCGGGAGCCCCTCGGGACCAAGGGGGCTCGTATCACCTCTCACATCACCCTGCCCGGCCGCCACCTGGTCTATATGCCCACCGAGCAGCACGTCGGGGTCTCGCGGAAGATCGAGGACGAGGCGGAACGATCCCGGCTGAAGCAGATCATCGAAGAGATCAACCCTCAACGGGAGGGGGTCATTGTCAGGACCGCCGGGATCGGCAAGGGGAAGGCGGAGATCGAGGCCGATCTTGAGTTTCTCCGATCGCTCTGGAACAAGATCAAGAGTAAGGCCGAAACACTCACCGCCCCGGCAGTGGTCCAGAAGGACCTGGACCTGATCTTCCGGATCTTCCGCGACCTCTTCACGAAGGAGGTGGTCCGCCTGGTGGTGGACAGTCCGGCGGAGTACGAGCGGTGTCTGGAGTATGCCGAGTCGCTGCATCCCGATCTGAAGTCGCATCTATTTCTTTACACCGAGGACGAGCCAATCTTCAAGTCGTTCGGCATTGAACGAGAGATCGAGAAGGCGCTGCGACACAAGGCGTGGCTCAAATCAGGGGGCTACATAGTGTTGGAGGAGACGGAGGCGCTCGTCTCCATCGATGTCAACACCGGAAAGTATGTCGGCAAGCACGATTTTGAAGAGACGGTCCTCAAGACCAACCTGGAGGCGGCCAGGGAGATCGCGCGCCAAGTGCGCTTACGAGACTTGGGTGGGATCATTATCATCGACTTCATCGACATGGCTCGGCAGGAGAGTCGGGATCGGGTGCTGCAGGAGTTGAAGGAGGTACTGAAGCCCGACCGCTCCCCCACCAACGTCTCACTCCTGTCAGAGCTTGGCCTTGTCGAGATGACGCGGAAGCGGGTCCGCCAAGGGTTGAACAAATCCCTGAGCGCTTCCTGCCCCGCGTGCGGCGGTCTTGGCTACATCCGCTCAACCCCCTCCATTGCCCATCAAGTCCTTCGAGAGGTAGAGTGGCGGCTGTTCAGCAAGCGCATCCCCCTAATCCGGATCCGTGCCCATCCCGACCTGATCGACTGGTTCCGGGCTGAGGATGGCGAGGTAATCGAAGCGCTCCAGCAGACCTACGGCGGAGAGATCATCTTGGTTCCGGAAGAATCGTTGGCTCCAGGGAAATACCAGTTGCTGGAGGGGTAGGGGCCAGACACCCTAACGCCTCGCCCTTGCACGCATTCCCGTCGGATTCTTTGAGAAGCCCCTCAACCACAGCATGAAGCGTCTCACGTTATCCAACAGCCGCCTGGGATTGTATACCGAGTGCCCCCGTTGCTTCTGGCTGGACATCAACGCCGGAACCAGGCGCCCAGAAACGATCTTCCCGAGCCTCCCTGGTGGGCTGGACCTTCAGTTCAAGCGATACTATGATCAGTTCAGGGGCCGTAGCGAGCTACCTCCTGAAGTGAAAGGGAAGCTCCCTGGAGGTCTGCTATCGGACGCGCAGACTATCGACCGATGGCGTGACTGGAGACGCGGGATCCGCTATGCCCCAGCCTGGGCTGACGTTGAAGTGATGGGGGCGTTGGACGAATGCCTCGTGGATGAGGCCGACTTCTACTACCCGCTGGACTACAAGACCCGTGGGTATGCCCCAAAGGCCGGCACCCATGCATTCTACCAAAACCAGATGAACCTCTACACGCTGTTGCTGGAAGGTAACGGCCACAAAACCAAACGTCTCGCGTATCTGATCTACTATCATCCAATCGAGGTGAAAGCGCACGGCCTCATTCAGTTCCAGGTCGACGTCCAGGAAGTTCCGACTGACCCTGCGGCAGCCGAAGCACTCGTGAAGGATGCCGTAGCGATTCTTCACGGCCCTGCCCCGGCCAGCTCATCCTCGTGTGGGTTCTGCCGATGGAACGGCGCAGTCCAGGAGTGGGAAGCGACCCCACGCCTCAACCTGTAAGTCGCAGTGGGCGCGATGGACCGGTAATTTGAAATGCTCTGGCATGTAACTCACGCAGCAGCAGCACGCGAAAAGTCGGAGTGTTCTCGGGGTCGCTGCGCTAGGGATTGGCTAGGCCGTATTTTGATTTTTACTGTCCGTTCATGCAGAAGGCCAAGAACTATTTAGCAGGGCATCGGGAGCGGCTGCGGGCTCGCTGCCGGCTAAATGGCGAGGCGACGCTCGAAGATTACGAGCTGCTGGAACTCCTCCTGACTTATGCCATTCCCAGGCGCGACACCAAGCTGCTCGCGAAGAAGCTCCTGGAACGATTCGGGACGCTGGCCCGCGTCTTCGAGGCTGAGCCAGCAACCCTGGAAGCAATAGACGGGATCGGGCCCCAGGTGGCCACGCTGATTTCGCTGATTCGACCCCTCGCGACGCGCTTTGTCACACAGGCCCCAAAGGCGAAAACGGTGCTCAGGTCCACCGCGGATGCCGTCGCCTATTTTCAGGCCAAGCTGAAGGGGTTATCTGAAGAAGAGGTCCATGTCGCGTTCGTAAATTCGAAGAACGCGGTGATGGCCACCGAGTGCCTGCAGCGCGGGACCGTGGACCAATAGGTTGTGTACGTCAGGAAGGTAATCGAGCGTACCCTGGCGCATAAGGCCAGCAGCTTCCTTCTGGCCCATAATCACCCGAGCGGTGACCCCACGCCATCTAGTGATGACAGAGATCTGACCCAGGCACTGAAGGCCGCCGCGGCGACCGTTGGTGTGCGTTTCCTCGACCACCTGGTCATCGGGGAGACTGATCCCTTTAGCTTCAAAGCCAACGGGCTGCTGTACGGATGGAACGGAAAGGTAGAGCTGAACAAACAGAGAATGGAGGGGGCGATGGCGAAGCTGTTGATTACAGCGACCTACGGGTACGACAACTCCACACGGGCGGTGATGCCGTTCTTTGTGGCCAAAGGGGCGAAGGAGTCGGGGATCGATGTCGGCATCGTCCTTGCGCTTGATGCCACGGTCCTGGTCAAACAGGAATTACGACAGCACGTGAAGCCCTACGGGTTACCTCCACTCAACGAGCTATTCCAGTTCGTCGTGGATCATCAGATCCCGGTCTACGTCTGAGGGGGGTGAGCCCAGACCCGGGGGGTCTTGGACGAAGACCTCAAGCGTGTGTCAGTCATTGAGAAGATCGACATCAAACGGTACGCCCAACTACTCATGGAGTATGACCGGTCGGTTACTTACTGAGGAGCGCGTTATAAGCTGTATCATAATTGAATTGACATCGATTAAGAAAATCTCCCCCCTACCCCTCTTTTCCAAAGAGGGGTAAATCCTCCCTTTGACAAAGAGAGGTCAGGAGGGATTCTTCGATAACGTAAAGGTATTATTTTGAGACAGTTAATCGCTGTCAGCCGTCAGCAATCAGCTTTAAGAACGACCGTTCTGAGTCATTGCTGAAAGCTGAATGCTGATCGCTGACCGCTTTTCCAGAGGGAGACAAGAGTATGCGCGCGATTCGCATGCATGAGTATGGCGGTCCTGAAGTGCTTCGCTACGAGGAGGTGGCTCTCCCCGAGCCCGGTGTGGGCGAAGCGCGGGTCAAGCTTGACGCGGTTGGGGTCAACTATATCGACATCTACCAACGGAGAGGCCAATACCCTGACCCGCTGCCGGTGATCCCCGGCCGGGAGGCGGCCGGCGTGGTGGATGCGGTCGGCCCGGGCGTGTCGGACCTCACGCCGGGAGCCCGCGTCGTTTATGCCATGCATGTGGGCGCCTACGCGGAGTACGCGGTGGTCCCGGCGCGGAGGCTGGTGCCGATCCCGGACGCATTGGAGATGCGGGTGGCGGCGGCGGTGATGCTGCAGGGGCTGACCGCGCACTATCTGACCCACAGCACCTATCCACTGCAGCCGGGCGACCGCGCGCTGGTTCATGCGGCCGCGGGCGGCGTCGGCCTGCTCCTGGTCCAAATGGCCAAGCGGCGGGGAGCCTGGGTCATCGGGACCGTCTCGACCGAGCAGAAGGCAGATCTGGCGAGACAGGCCGGTGCCGATGAGGTGATCCTCTACACGCAGGCGGACTTCGAAACGGAAACCAAGCGCCTGACCAATAGCCAGGGCGTGCACGTGGTCTACGACTCGGTCGGGCAGACCACCTTCGACAAGAGCCTGAACTGTCTCAGGCCTCGCGGCTACCTCGTGCTCTACGGCCAGTCCAGTGGGCCAGTGCCGTCGCTGAACCCCCAGGTGCTCAGCACCAAGGGTTCACTGTATCTGACCCGTCCTAACCTGATGCACTATACACTCGACCGGGCGGAACTGCTGAAGCGGGCATCGGATCTGTTCGACTGGATCACAGCCGGTACGCTCACCGTGCGGATTGATGCGACCTTCCCACTTGAGGAGGCCCCGCTCGCCCATCGCTACCTCGAAGAGCGCAAGGCCAAAGGGAAGGTCTTGCTGATCCCCTGATGCGCGGCCTTCGACTTGGTCTGTCCTTGCTCGTGTTGCTGACCGGATCGGTGTCTTGTGGCGGAGCAAACAGCGCGCAGGGGTTGCCGCTCCATCAGACCAGACTGTCGACAGGGTTTGAGGTCGGCATCTACGCGAGCCATGTCCCCAACGCCCGTTCAATGGCCCTCAGCCCAAACGGCGCGACGCTGGTTTCGGATGATGAGGCAGATGTAATTTATCGGATCAGCTACAGAAAATAACCTTTCTCACATTTTCGTAAGAAAGGCTTTCAGGCGATTGCACGGGTAATAGATTTTTGCTGCATATTTTTGCGCGACAAGAAAGACAATTTATGGTAAAGATGATAGGCCTTTTTGAGGAGCGGCGAAGGTGAGGCAACAGGGAAGTGGTGTCGATAAGCAATCGCGAGCATCGGCTTTGACCAAAGAAAGGAGAGAAAGGGTGGGACACTGGGGCAGGAGATCATTATCGTGGTTGGGTGAATTGGCCGTTGCAATAACAATAGTAGGCTTGGTCGGCACGTCGAGCGCAATGGCGGGGAATCCGCAATCGACCGGTGAAGGTGCTACCCGACAAGTAGAAGGCGCAGTGCTGCTGGAGACAGAGCAAATCGAGGAATACGACCCCTGGGAGCCTTACAACGAAAAGATCTTCAACTTCAACCACAAAGTATTTGATCGGTACGTCCTGAAACCAGCGGCGACTGCGTGGGATTATCTGCCGGACCCTGTGCAGGAAAGTCTCGGTAAGGCCTTCGATAACATCGCCATGCCTCGCCGTGTAGTCAATAACCTGCTGCAGGCCAAATTCAAGGGGGCCGGCACCGAACTGGCTCGCTTCGGCATCAACACAACGGTGGGTGTCGTCGGCTTCTTCGATGTCGCGAAGAAGATGGGGCTTGAAAAGAGCGACGCGGATACAGGCCAAACGCTGGGTATCTGGGGAGTAGGCCCCGGTCCCTATTTAATCTTGCCCTTCTTGCCGCCGCTAACGGCCCGTGATGCCTTCGGCTTTGCGGCGGACGCGGCCATGGACCCACTGAATTACCTCATCCCGTTCGCCGCATTGGCTGGAAGGGAAACCGGGGAGGTCGTCAATACCCGGTCGCAGAACCTGGAATTATTCGATAGCGTTGAAGAGTCGACCGTTGACTTGTACAGTGCGGTGCGGAATTTCTACCTGCAAGGGAGACAGCGGGCCATCGCGAAGTAATCGTCTACTCTCAACCCTCACGCCTTGTGACGTGAAGCGGCTGTCACTACTGCCAGCTCTTCCGGATCTTGTGTGGGTAAACGATATCCTGGGTGCGCTTTAGGGCGTGGCGGGTAGTCGTTACTTCTACGCCTCTCGGGGCGACCTTCTCGTTTCAGTGGACCCCCGCTCCTTCGGCGAAGTCCGTTCCACCTCCTGCCTACTCACGCCAATACCGGAGGACCTACGTAACAACCGGAAGAACCTTTTTCTTCAGGACCCCCTTCTCGACCTCCGACAGACACAGGTCACGCCTCCCAACCTATTAGCATTGACCGTTATGCAGTTTCCTCGTTGAACAGCGAGAACAATTTACCCTCCTCGTACGCAATTCCAACTCTATAGAGATCGAACTGGCCTGGGTACAATACGGACAACCATGCGCCGCGCGGGCGCTTTTCGGGGCATCGTATTCTAGCGCTCGGCATGGCACGATAGTTGCCATCTGTATTGACGTTGCACGTGCGCTTCAGATTGCCATCGTCCCCCTCTCCTACAATTGGATTCGATTACGATAGCGATGAGTGGGTAGATGCCATCCTTTGGTCGAAAGGTAATTCGCCTGGGGACCCCCCTGCTTCTGCTTGTGGGATTCGCTGCCACTTGGGCGGTCTGGCATGTCGTGGTCGGCCGGGCATTTGGCCCCACGCTACTGATTTATGCCGATACCGCCCGCGAACCGATGGTAACCTTCCGCGGTGCTTCCTACGTGTTTGGCGAAGAGCGTCCCCTGAGTGCCTACCCTCCCCTCTTGATCGATACGGTACTGCTCATGGAAGATCGCCGCTTCTATGAACATCATGGAGTAGATTTTCGCGCGGTCATGAGGGCTGCATGGGCGAACGTACAGCATGGGTCCATAGTTCAGGGCGGTAGCACCTTGACCCAACAACTCACCCGGTCGCGGTATCTCACCCATGAACGTACGTTCTCGCGAAAGATCAAAGAGGTTGCCATCGCCCTGGGTATGGAAACAATCCTGTCGAAGCATGAGATTCTGGAGCGGTACCTTAATGATGTCTATCTCGGCCAACGCGGGACCTACGAGGTACGTGGAATTGCGGCCGCCGCGCCATTACCCGGGTAAAGAGCCTGGCACCCTTCGCCCGGCTGAGGTGGCCGTGTTGGTCGGCTTAATCCGGTCGCCCAACACGACCTCTCCCCTCGTCTCGCTGCAACGTACCCGCGAACGTCGGGACCTGGTCCTTCGCCGGCTGCGGGAGGAGTGGAGACTGAGCGAGTCCGAGTACCGGCACGCCCTGAAGGAACCAGTCCAGGTCGTACGGGACTCGACTGTGGAGGCGACATATTTTTTGGATTTCGTCCGGAAAGAACTTGAGGCCAAGCTCTCCGGCGCCTCGGGTGGCGGGACGCTGAAGGTCTTTACTACCCTTGATGTGGCGATGCAACAGGCGGCCCATCAGGCCGTTGTGCAGGGCCTATTGAGGCTTGACGGGCAGCGAAAGAGGACGCCAAGAACTGCCGTAGAGGGCGCACTGGTGGCGCTGGACGTGGAAGCTAGAACTATCAAGGCGATGGTGGGGGGGAGGGACTATCAACGCAGCCAGTTTAACCGCGCCGTCCAGGCCAAACGACAGCCCGGCTCTCTCTTCAAGCCGTTCATCTATCTGGCGGCTTTTGAAGCGGGACGCGTCGATGGGCGCGAAGCGCTCACCCCTGCTACCCTCGTGGAAGATCGTCCGCTTGCGCTAGATATGGGGAACGAGCGATGGATACCAAAGAACTTCAATGGTCGGTACTATGGGAAGGTGCGGCTGCGCGAGGCGCTTGAGCGGTCCCTCAACGCTGCCACGATCACGATTGGGGAGCAAGTCGGTTCGCGTCGTGTAATCGATCAAGCGAAGGCTTCCGGCATCGAAAGCCAACTTCGACCAAGTCCGGCAATGCTCCTAGGCGCCTCCGAGGTAAGCGTACTGGAGATCACCGCAGCGTACGGTACGCTCGCCAGGGGAGGGAAATGGCTCAAACCATACGCGATCAGGAAAGTGGAGGATGGACAGGGGCATGTGCTGTTTGAAGAGAGCCGCGACGCCCGGCGAGCGGTCTCACCTCAAGCAGCCTTCTTAGTGACGTCGATCCTGCAGGGCACCATCGAACGGGGTACCGCCGCCTCGGCTCACCGCCTCGGGCTCACCAGGGACGCGGCCGGCAAGACTGGGACAAGCAACGACCTACGAGATGCCTGGTTTGTCGGCTACACGCCAGACCTGATTGCTGGTGTATGGGTTGGTGTCGATTCCGGGGCGCCATTTCAATTGACAGGGGCTCAGGCTGCGCTGCCGATCTGGACGCAGTTTATTGAGCAAGCGTCTGTTGGCCATCCGCCGCAAAGCTTTGAGCCTCCGTCCGGGATCGTCACAGCCAAGATCGATCCCGTCTCCGGCCTCCGCCTGATCCTCGGATGCCCGGGTGGAGTGGAAGAGGTCTTCATCCAGGGGACAGAACCGAGAGCAACCTGTTCCCAAGGTGAGTCCGCTCTCTGGCGCTGGGTTCGTCACCTCCTTTCTCGCTAAATTTCCTAAATCGTGACTACCCCAATTGGGATAGACCATACCCCAAAACGAGTGAACAGAAGGGTAAGGCCACCTCCTTCCACTCCTGACTCTAGCAGACAGGGTTGGTAACGTATGAGATCTATTAAGGAGAATCATTTATTTGTTGAGGTGAGTGGTTTGGCATTCCTCATGCAGTACTCTAAAAAGTAACGACTGTCAGCCTGTTGATCTGTCATGTCAAAACGAGAAAGGAGGGTATTGAAAGCGATGATGAAGAAATTGGGTATCGTAGTGATGACTGCCTTCTTCAGCGTCTCCGTGGCTGGTCTCAGCTTTGCTGACGAGAAGAAGCCTATGGCCCCCGCGGCCCCGGCTGTCGAGAAGGCGGCCCCAGCGGCTGCCGCTGGCGAAAAGGAGATGAAGCCGAAGAAGGCCAAGAAGGCGGCTCCGGCTAAGGCGACTGATGTTAAGGAGGTGCAGGAGGCACCCAAGAGGGTTAAGCCGAAGATGAGGATGAGGAAGGCTACGGGCACGGCGATAGAGGCCCCAGCGGCTGCTCCAGCTCCAGCTCATACACCAGAGAAGAAGTAACTGCACTTCTTCTGACGATATGATGTCAAAACCAGGAAGGAGGGTATTGAAAGCGATGATGAAGAAATTGGGTATCGTAGTGATGACTGCCTTCTTCAGCGTCTCCGTGGCTGGTCTCAGCTTTGCTGACGAGAAGAAGCCTATGGCCCCCGCGGCCCCGGCTGTCGAGAAGGCGGCCCCAGCGGCTGCCGCTGGCGAAAAGGAGATGAAGCCGAAGAAGGCCAAGAAGGCGGCTCCGGCTAAGGCGACTGATGTTAAGGAGGTGCAGGAGGCACCCAAGAGGGTTAAGCCGAAGATGAGGATGAGGAAGGCTACGGGCACGGCGATAGAGGCCCCAGCGGCTGCTCCAGCTCCAGCTCATACACCAGAGAAGAAGTAACTGCACTTCTTCTGACGATATGATGTCAAAACCAGGAAGGAGGGTATTGAAAGCGATGATGAAGAAATTGGGTATCGTAGTGATGACTGCCTTCTTCAGCGTCTCCGTGGCTGGTCTCAGCTTTGCTGACGAGATGAAGGAGCATAAGGGCATGCCTGCAGCGACCGGCGCTCCAGCCAACCCTTGCGCTGGTAAGGAGATGAAGAAGGAGGCGCCTAAGAAGGCCAAGAAGAAGGCTACGGGCAAGGTGGAAGAGGCCCCAGCGGCTGCTCCAGCCCCAGCTCATACACCAGAGAAGAAGTAACCGCTCTTCTTCTGACGATATGACGTCGAAACGAGAAAGGAGGTGATTGAAAGCGATGATGAAGAAATTGGGTATCGTAGTGATGACTGCATTCTTCAGCGTCTCCGTGGCTGGTCTCAGCTTTGCTGACGAGAAGAAGCCTATGGCCCCCGCGGCGCCTGTTGCGGAGAAGGCGGCCCCAGCTGCTGCCGCTGGCGAGAAGGAAATGAAGCCGAAGAAGGCCAAGAAGGCCAAGAAGGCGGCCCCGAAGGCGGAGGCTCCAGCTCCAATGGCAGCTCCAGCTCCTGCAGGCAAGTAACCGTTGTTGGTTCGTTAGGCTCGAACACGGGCCAAAAGGCACCCCGCGCTTTGCGGGGTGCCTTTTATTTTCTTGACACTGCCGCGTTGGCAGGATAGAAATACCCCGTCCTGCCAGAGTTAGGATGGCGCTGGGTCCGCCGATGGCGGAAATAGGGAAAACGGTGAAGCCCTACCCCGGAGCGTGGAGGGTCAGGCCGTTGCTGCCCCGCAACTGTAAGCGGCATTGAAATCTGCTGAACGCCACTGGTGAAAGACTAGGTTTTAGGGTGCTTACCCTCTACCCTGTATTTCACTGGGAAGGCGCAGAGAGTAAGGTAAGCCGCGAGCCAGGAGACCTGCCCAGCCCCGAGGTGCTGATGACCTTCCGAGGGGGAGGGCGGCCTTGTCGCGTTCCGGGTTGACCGCGGCGCAGGTCCACTGTCCGGTTTGGGAATGAGAGCCCCAATCCTCCTCGGAGGATTGGGGCTTTTTTGTTATGGAGGAGCGGCCTGCATGCGAATCTGCTCATTACTGCCAAGTGCGACCGAGATCGTCTATGCCCTGGGACTGGGTGACCAGCTTTATGGGGTCAGCCACGAATGCGACATCCAAGCCCACTATCATTCGATCAGTCTTCGATTCATCCGGACTCAGCAGCTTCGAGATCGACCAAACAGTGCGGGAGAGACTTCGCCGCGGTGAGGGGGTCTACACCATCGACCTGGATCGGCTGCGGGAGGCTGACCCCGACCTAATCTTGACGCAAGAACTCTGTGATGTCTGCGCGGTTCCATATCGGGAGGTCAAGCGGGCAGTGGAACAGCTCGACAGCCGGCCTCATCTGCTTTCCCTTTCCCCGCTGCTCTTGGGCGACGTCCTGCAAGACATCCGCCAGGTGGGGGAGGCGACCGGCAGAAGGGAGCGGGCCGCATCCCTGGTCGGGGGCCTTCAATCACAGATCGATCAGGTGATCTCCCGGGTAGCCGGTGCAACCGAGCGACCAAAGGCCTTTTGCGTGGAGTGGGTCGATCCCATCTACGCGGCGGGTCACTGGGTCCCGGAGATGGTGGAGCTGGCAGGTGGGATCGACGGGCTGGGCAGGAAAGGGAAGCCGTCAGTTCCGATCACGTGGGAGCGGGTGGTCCGATATGCTCCAGAGGTCGTCATCCTGATGGGCTGCGGCTTCGATCTGGAGCGGAACATCCGAGAGTTGCCACTCCTCACGAGGTTGCCGGGATGGGGGGACCTGCCCGCCGTGAAGCGCGGTTGGGTCTATGCGGTCAATGCAAGCGCCTACTTCAGCCGCTCTGGCCCCCGCCTGGTGGATGGCCTCGAACTGTTGGCGAGCATCCTTCACCCCGACCTGTTTCCTGGCGCGATTCCTGAGGAAGTGGCACGTCAGCTTTAGTGAGATGAGCTCAACCGCAAGGAACAGACAAGCTCGTGCAATCGCAGTGCTGGGGACGGCGTCTGACGTCGGTAAGAGCGTGATTGTTGCCGGCCTCTGTCGGTTGCTACACCGAGCAGGGGTTCGGGTAGCGCCCTTCAAGGCCCAGAACATGTCGTTGAACTCCTTCGCCACCGTCGAGGGAGGGGAGATGGGGCGGGCGCAGGTCCTGCAGGCGTATGCCTGCGGCCTGGTTCCGCATGTGGACATGAATCCGATCCTCCTCAAGCCCGAGGCGGATAATCGCTCGCAGGTCATCGTGCATGGGAAGGTCTTGGGCAGCCATGACGCGGGAGACTACTTCACCCACACCAGGGAGTTGTTCCGCTTCGTGAGGGCGAGCTACGAGCGCCTGGCCGGCCTGTACGAAGTCATCATGATCGAGGGGGCGGGAAGTGCCGCCGAGATGAACCTCCGCGATCGGGATCTGGTCAACTGGCCGGTGGTCGAGTTGGCAGACGCGGGGGTCGTGCTGGTGGCCGATATCGACCGGGGTGGGGTCTTCGCCCAGGTGATCGGCACCATGGATCTGCTCGCTGCCGACGAGCGTGAGCGGCTGGTGGGGGTGGTGGTGAACAAGTTCCGGGGCGACGCCCGCCTGTTTGAGGACGGGGTGGCCTTCCTGGAAGCCCGGACTTCTCTTCCAGTCCTGGGGGTCCTCCCTTTCCTGCGCGATCTGGAGCTGGAACAGGAGGATAGCGTTGAGGTGGAGCGGTGTAGGCACACACGCTTCACCTCCGAGGGAGTCAACGTGGCAGTGACGCTGTTGCCCCGGATGAGCAACTTCACCGATTTCAACGCCCTTGCTGCCGAAGCCGATGTGGTCCTGCGGTATGTGGCCTCACCCCTCGATATCGCAGGAGCAGACGTCGTGCTCCTCCCCGGCAGTAAGAACACGATCGCCGATCTGGAACACCTGCGCCAGGTCGGTTTCGACGAGGCCTTGAGGGCGCACGTGGATCGTGGAGGGGAGCTGGTGGGGATCTGCGGCGGCTACCAGATGCTCGGCCGAGAGATCGCTGACCCGCACGGTGTGGAAGCAGGAGGGCGGACGCAGGGTCTGGGACTACTGGATGTGACTACTAAGTTGCTTTCGCACAAGCGCACGATGCAAGTTGAGGCGCTTCCCCTCCACGTCGACGCGTGGCGGGACAGCACGGTATACGGGTACGAGATCCATATAGGTGTGACCCGTCGCGAGACCGCTCTGCCCTGCTTCAGGATTGTTCGCCGCATCGGTCAGGCTGGCCAGAGTGGAGATCCTGCTTGGCGGGAGCAGGAGGCTCTAGATGGCGCCATCCGCCAAGACCGGCTCGTGTGGGGAACGTACATCCACGGTGTCTTCGATCGACCGGGCTTCCGCCGCCTGTGGCTCAACCGGCTCCGTGAGCGAAAGGGCCTGCCGCTGCTGCACACTTCAGTGTCAGAGGCCGTCACATTACGGTTGGACTCGGCGCTTGATCGCTGGGCCGACCACCTGCAGGCCCACGTCGATATGGGTCGGATCTTTGCGGCGATAGGGGTGGACATGGGGCCTGAAAGGGGGTGAGAGGAGCCTACACGAGAAGGGAATGTCACGAGTCGAATTGGGTGCCCCTGGATGTAAGGGAAGCTGGTGGGTCACGCCGCATAGTGCGGCGAGGCAAACCCAGCACGGTCCCGCCACTGTAAGTGGGGAGTCGCTCTGTACAATGCCACTGTCCTGAGCTTGCCGAAGGATGGGAAGGCGCAGGGTCGGCAGCGATCCACGAGTCAGGAAACCTGTCCAGGGGAAAACGAGAACGCACCACCTTCGCGGATAAGGGGGCGAACAATGAAATGCTGGAGCAGTGCAGTCAAGAGGTGGTTATGGGTGACGGTTCTGTGGAGCTGTGGACCGGGGAGTGCGTCAGGGCAGATGCTCGGGCTCACTCCTGAAGAAGCGGTGGAGCTTGGACCGGTCGTGGTGACAGCGACCAAAACCGAGGTTCCCGTGAAACAGGTCGCGGCATCGGTGACGGTGATCACGAAGGAGGAGATTGAGGCGCGTCAGGCCACCCAGGTGTCAGACCTGCTCCGGGATGTCCCAGGCTTGAGTACTACGCAGCAGAGTAGTCGCGGCAGCATCGTGAGTGTGTTCCCAAGAGGCGGGAACTCCAATTTTAATCTGGTGCTGATTGACGGGGTGAAGGTCAACGACGCCGGCGGCTTCTACGACTTCGGCGATCTCAATACCGACAATATCGAGCGAATCGAGATTGTGCGAGGGCCCCACAGCGCGCTGTACGGCTCCGATGCCATGGGATCGGTGATCCAGATCTTCACAAAGCGAGGAAAGGGGACCCCACGTGTCGAGGGCTCGTTCGCTGGCGGGAATCTGAAGACCTTTGAAGAGAAATTGAATCTCGGCGGAGGGGTCGGGCAGATTGACTACTCGCTAGGGCTGAGTCGAAACGACACCGATGGGAGCCTTCGCATCAACAACCACTTTGGCGAGACAACTGTGAGCAGTCGCGTGGGCGTTACCCTTGAGAAAACGCTGGACCTGAGTCTTGCCATCCGTTACACCGACAACCATCTCAATTTTCCCACCGGGACCGGGGGCGATCGATTCGGCGGGGTCAAGTTCCCGCTCGATCCGAACCAATCAAGCGATCAGCAACGACTGGTCGTCAGCGGCAAAGCCAGCCACTCACTGACACCCTGGTGGCAGCAGACGCTTCAACTCGGTTGGTACCGGCGGAACTTTGCCTATGATGATCCCTTCACTCCCCCCATTAACTTCTCCGCCTTTCACAGTAAGAATGAAGAGCGCCGCCTGTCGATGGACTATTTCTGGAATCTGACTACCCCCACAGCTCTTGATGTCTCAGGTCTATTCACCGCCGGCTTCGCCTTTGAGCGGGAGGAGTTCGATCAGCGTGCTGCCGCCACCGAAACCGATTTTCCTTTTGCAAGCGCGAATGAGGCCAGCCGGAATAATAAGGCCGGCTACCTCCAGGGCCAGTTCGACTGGAAGAAGGTGCTATTTCTAACGGCAGGATTTCGGGTGGATGGCAACAGCACCTTCGGGACCGAGGTAACACCGAGGGTTTCGGCGGCGTGGATTGTTCCTTACTTGGGAACCAAGCTGAGGGGTGGTTACGGGGAAGGAATCAAGGAGCCGAGTTTTATTGAGAACTTCGGAGACGGAAGCCAGTTTGTCGTCGGCAATCCCAACTTGAGACCAGAGCGCACCAAGAGCTGGGAGGTCGGGCTGGACCAGCCAGCGCTCCATGGTCTGGCCGATTTCTCAGTCACGTACTTTCACAACCGCTTTGAAGATCTGATCGCCTTCATCTTCACGCCCACGCCCGGCTGTCCGGCCAGCTTCTGTAATGTCCAGAAAGCGCGGGCGGAGGGGGTCGAACTGGCCTCGAGCGTCCGCCCAGGGTATGGCCTGACCCTCAGTGGCACCTATACCTTTCTGGATACCAAGGTACTCGATGATGGTGGCATCGGTGGGGCTGTGTTGCCGAAGGGTGAGCCACTACTCCGCCGACCCAGGCACGCTGGATCGCTCTCCATCGATCATGTGTGGCATCGGCTGCATACCAACCTGACGGCGACGTTTGTCGGCGATCGGTCGGATATCTTTACCGATCCGGCCACCTTCGAGACCCGACGGGTGACCGCGGATGGCTACACGACCGTGGACTTGGCAGGCTCGTACCTCCTGTTTAAGGACGCCCTCCATTTGCAGGAGCTCACACTGTTCGGGAAGATCCAGAACCTCTTCGATAGAAATTACCAGCAGGTGTCTGGCTTTTCGACTCCAGGAATCACCTACCTGTTAGGCCTCAAGGGTACGCTATGAGACGCCAGGTGATCCTGCTGTTCTGGGTCGCGCTGTTGTTGTGGGGACCTGCCGACGCAGCCTTACTGACGGTTGTCGATGATGCCGGGCGGTCCGTCACCTTAGACGGACCGCCCAAACGGATCATGACGCTTGCGCCCAGCAACACGGAGATCCTGTTCGCCCTGGGCACTGAGGACCGAATCGTGGCAGTCGACCAATGGAGCGACTTTCCGCCCGCCGCGAAAGCCAAGGCCCGAGTCCCCCCCCTCAACCCCAGCCTGGAGCAGATCGTGAGCTTCAGTCCAGACCTGATCCTCTCGGCCCATGGGGGCGCCGAACCGCTCTTGCCGCTTGAGCGGCAGGGGATCAGGGTGATGGTCTTTGCGCCGAGGACATTGGAGGATATCTACCGGAATATCCTCGTGATCGGGCGGATCGTGGGCGCAGAGGCGCGGGCTGAGCGATTGGTGTGGAGCATGCGGCAGCGCGTGGCGGCGGTCGTGGCAAAGGTGCGAGACGCCTCCAGGCCCAAGGTCTTCATCGAGCTTGATGGCAGCGACCCGAGCCGCCCCTTCACGGCCGGTCCTGGTTCATTCATCGATCTCCTCGTTCAACTCGCGGGTGGGGCAAACGTCGCCGCGCGCTCGCGAACGGCTTGGCCTCAGTTCAGCCTCGAAGAGCTGATCAGGGCGGACCCCGACCTGATCATCCTGGGCGATGCCCTTGCTCCCATGAACCCTCAAACGCCGGAACTGGTGGCTCGACGCCCCGGTTGGAGCGGCTTGAAGGCAGTGCGCTTGGGGACGATCGCTGCGATCGACTCGAACGTGATCAGTCGTCCCGGACCCAGGATCATTGAGGGCCTTGAGCTGTTGGCTAGGCTGTTGCACCCGGACCGATTTCAATGACCACACCTACTTTCCGCCTCCTACACCCTACACCCCACTCCCCACTCCCTGCATTTCGCATCTACACAATCCTCTCCGTTGTGCTTTCCCTGGCGCTGCTCATCGGTGTCATGCAGGGCGCGGTCGCGTTATCGCCACTGACCATTCTCAAGATCCTCCTTCGGTCGGCGGGCATTCCGGTCGGCCCGGTGACCTGGCAGGCGGCGGATGAGACGATCCTGTTGGAGCTCAGGCTGCCCAGAGTCCTGGGCGGGGCACTGGTGGGCGCGGCCCTGGCGACTGCTGGCGTCCTGTTCCAGGGATTACTTCGTAACCCGCTTGCCGATCCGTATATCATTGGCACGTCGGCTGGTGCAGGCTTCGCGGCGACAGTAGCCATACTTGTCCTGCCCCCGGCCTCCGTCCTCGGCTTCGGAACGGTAGCGCTCTCCGCCTTCGTCGGCGGCCTGCTGGCGGTGCTGCTGGTCTACCGGCTTGCACGGGTGGATGGGCGTAGCTCGCCGGTGACCCTGCTGCTCGCGGGCGTGGTTGTCAACGCGGTCCTCGGCTATTTGGGCTCCTTGAGCATCTTACTCTTCGAGGGGAGCGAGTTTCGACTTCGTCACGTCTTTACCTGGCTCATGGGTGGGATCGCGGTGAATGATCCGCGACAACTGTTGGCGGCGGGGCCGATCATTGTCGTGGGAATTATCGTGGCGCATGGGTTTGCGGTCCCACTCAATGCCCTGACGGTGGGCGAAGAGGGGGCGCAAGCCCTCGGAGTGGATCTGAATCGGGAGTCCAGAAGGATCATCGTGCTCGGGGCGCTACTGACTGGCGCTGCGGTCAGCGTCAGCGGTCTGATCGGGTTCCTGGGGCTTGCCGTCCCGCACATCCTGCGCCTCCTGATCGGGCCCGACCACCGACGGCTCTTGCCAGCCTCGGCCTTAGCCGGTGCGGCCCTTCTGGTGTTGGCGGATACAGCAGCACGCTCCATTCTAGCCCCAACAGAGCTCCCCGTCGGGATCTTCACGGCTCTGCTCGGCGGTCCCCTTTTCCTTTTCTTGCTTCGGCGCAACGGGCGAGAGACGGGGTGGCGATGAAGCCAGGGATCCATCTCCATGCTGTGCATTTCACCTATCCAAGCGGCTTCGGTCTTGCGAGGATCGAACTGTTCATCGAGCGGGGTGAACGAGTAGCGATCCTGGGCCCAAATGGCTCGGGAAAGACGACCCTCCTGAAGTTGATGCTAGGGCTGTTACATCCAAGGGAGGGGGAGGTCTCCTTCGAGGGTGACGTCCTGGGCAGGATGAGTCGGGCAGAGTTGGCGCGGGCGATCGCTATGGTTCCCCAAGACTTGTTGCTGCCTTACGCCCTTACGGCTAGGGAGGTAGTGCTGCTGGGACGTACACCGTATCTCCGCCGCTACCACGGCCCTACTTGCGAGGACCTGGAGGCAGTGCAGGAGGCGATGGCTTCCACCGATCTCCTATGTTCTGCAGGCCGTCCGTACAACGAGCTCTCGGGAGGGGAACGCCAGCGGGTCATCCTGGCGATGGCGCTGGCACAAAAACCGCGCCTGCTGCTTCTCGACGAACCGACTCGCTCTCTCGATCTCAGTCACCAGCTCCGGATCCTCTCGCTGATCAGGGACCTCAACGTGAAGCACGGTCTGACGGTTGTCTCATCCATGCACGATCTGAACCTGTCTTCGCTCTATTTCGACCGTCTGGTTCTTCTATCATCGGGTCGCATCGTTGCGGATGGCCCCCCGGACGAGGTCATCCGGCCGGATATAATCCAGGAGGTCTTTGGCGTGTCCGTGCTTGTAGAGCAGCATCCCAGACGCGGTATTCCCTGGGTGACCCTCTTGCCAGACAAGCTCGACCTGTTCTCCGCCTGCGAAGACGCCTCCGCAGAGACGATCAACCCCCTGTCAACTCATTTAAGAATGTAACCCTGGCGTGATTCATTGGATCATTGAAAATGTAACCCTGCGATCAGGAGTGTGGAGGAGTGTTAGGCGTTGCGACATTCACGTGAACTCCAAAGATTTGGGAGAGCTTCTTAAGGGGCTCCGTTTCTATGCGGGTGAAGG
>Ga0080064_1003144_pt1 | contig 25159 bp, 24 predicted proteins | sample Subgrocontami54m_FD_69260 | JGI IMG/M metagenome (GOLD analysis project Ga0080064, IMG submission 69260) | Subsurface groundwater microbial communities from S. Glens Falls, New York, USA - GMW46 contaminated, 5.4 m (SPADES assembly) (version 2) ...
TTCCCCTTGATGTAGCGGAGCGTGAAAGTCTCGAGGACTTTTTCCTTGGCCTCGGAATAGGGCAAGCACAGATACTCCGCACCGGCCAGGCTGTCCGCCGCGGCCGAGCCTTCAGCGACGGACGGCAACAACAGGGCCAGCTCTTTCGATGTGAGACGGTCACCCGCGCAGAGCATCACGGCCCGCTCGATGACGTTCCGCAACTCGCGGATGTTCCCCGGCCACGTGTACACGACAAGGTCGGTCACGGCCGACGGGTGGAGCTCGGTGACGGCCTTGCCGAACTCGCGGGCGAACCGGATCAGAAAATGGCGGGCCAGCAGCGGAATGTCCTCGACGCGCTCGCGCAAAGGCGGCACGCGCAAGGTCACAACGTTGAGCCGGTAGAACAGATCCTTGCGAAAATCCCCTCTACTCACACGGGCCTCCAGGTCCTGGTTGGTCGCGGCGATAAACCGTACGTCGATTTTCTTGGACCTCGTCCCTCCCACCGGGCGCACCTCGCCTTCCTCAAGCACGCGTAACAGCTTGGCCTGCAAGGAAAGCGGCAGGTCGGCGATCTCGTCCAGGAACACGCTGCCGCCGTCGGCCAGCTCCAGCAGGCCCATCTTATCCGCCACCGCGCCGGTAAAGGCCCCCTTGACGTGGCCAAAGAGCTCGCTCTCGATCATCCCTTCCGGAAAGCGGGTGCAGTCCACCAACTGATACGGCTGGTCATGGTCGGGGCTCAGGTTGTGGATGGCCCGCGCGAGCAGCTCCTTCCCTGTTCCCGTCTCTCCCACAATCAGCGCGGTCGAACGGACGGGAGCCACATCCTTGACGAGCCGCAGAAGATTTTGAAACGCCGGGCTCACGCCGATGAGGGTCTCAAAGCCCTCCGTCGGAATGGCCATGCGACGCAGCGCCCAGTTCTGGTGCAGGATCTCGGACATGCGCATCGCCCGATGGATCCGAGCCGACAGGACCTGGGGATTGATGGGCTTCGTGATATAGTCGAAGGCCCCGTGCCGGATCGCCTCCACCGCTGTATCGATCGAGTTCAGGCCGCTGATCATAATGACGGGAATGGACAGGTTCATGGCCTGGAGCCGCTTCAGAAACTCGATGCCGCCCATGCCCGGCATTCGGACATCGGTCAGGATGAGGTGGATTTCCTGCTGTTCGATGGCCTTGAGCGCGCCCTCGGCTCGGGCCGTCACGGTGAACTCCACATCCCGGCTTGCGTCGGAGGCAAACTCCTGCTCCAGGGAACGGAGCAGGATTTCCGCGTCGGCCGCTTCGTCGTCCACCACGAGGATACGGAACACATGATGAGTATCTTTGATCATGAGGTCACTCTTTCTTGGCCCGCCTCGACCGCGGCAAGCTCGCCATACAATGGCAGGGTGAAGAAGACGGTCGCCCCCTTCCCCGGCTCCGATTCGACCCACACGCGTCCCTGGTAGAGCTCGATGATCTTCCTGACGATGGCGAGCCCGATCCCGGTTCCAGGCGCCTCCTTGCGGCCCAGGCGCTCGAACGGCTCGAAGATCCGCTCCCTGTCGGCCGGTGCAATTCCGATTCCGTTGTCCCGGACGAAGAGAACGGTTTCAGGGGCCGACTGAAGGATGCCGATCTCCAGTTCCGGGGGACGCCCCTCCGCGGAGAATTTGAGCGCGTTGCGGACCAGATTGTCCAGCACCTGAAACAAATGGACGCGATTGCACGCCAGCTTGGGGAACCGATCGGCCACCTGCACGCGGACGCTCTGCCGCTCGATGTGTTCGGCGCACCCTTTGAGGACATCCCGGATCACCTCGGCCGGATCCACCGGTTCGACGGTTTCTGGAGCGGCGCCGATGCGGGCCAGCCGGAGGACTTCTTCGATCCGGGCCATCAGTTGCTGCCCGTTTTCACGAACCCACGCCAGGTACCGGTCGGCGCGCTCATCAAGCCGGCCCTTGTAGTCCATCTGCAGCAGCGACGCCAACTCCGCCATCCTGCGCGCCGGCCCCTTGAGATCATGCGCCATATCGGCTGCATAGCGCTCTAATTGCTTCAGGCGACTCTCAAGGCCCTCGCCGCGCTGCTGGGCGGTTTCATAGAGCCGCGCGTTGAGAATGGCGATCGCGGCCAGGTCGGCGAACTGCTGGGCCAGACGGATGTCCCAGTCCGCGAAGGTTCGCTTCGTGCGCGTGGGCACAAAGGCCAGCACGCCGAATGCCTTTTCCTGCCCCGCTAGCGGCACCACCAGCAGGCTTTTGCCTCCGAAGCGGTCACGTATCTGCAGCACGGCTTCCGGTCTGGCCTCCAGATCCTCAACGGCCTGGGGGAGTCCCGTGGTCAGCGCCTGGAAGGATATCGGCGTCTCTTCCCGGATCAGCACCGACCCACGGAGGCTTTCGTGCCAGTCGCCGGAGGCCGCGCCGACGTTCCAGCAGCCGATTCGCTTGTTCCAGAGCAGGACGAGGCATAAATCCACATGGAGGACGGTTCCGGCCCGTTCCGCGATCCGCTTGAGTACCCCTTCCAGACCGTCCGGGCCGATCATGCTGACATCGTTCCCGATGGCGTGCAACGCCTCCATCTGTCTGATGTATCGGGAGATGCGCTGTTGCATGTCCTCCATCGTCCTGGCGAGACGCCCCAGTTCGTCCGTCGAGCCGACAGGGATACTTCCCATCAGGCTCCTGCCGCCGAACCGCTGCGCCGCCTCCGTAAGCGTGGCGATCGGGTGGGTGACGTGCCGCGCCAGCAGGCGACTCCCGAGCCACCAGAGGAGCAGCATCCCCACGACGACCGCCGCCGCTCCGTATTGCGTCAGCAGCGCCGATCCGGCCACGCGGGCCTGCTGATCGCTCAGGACTTTTTTCAGGATGCCCTCGAACGCATTGAGGTCGGCCCGGATTCGGGATAACGCCGCCTCGCCTTCTCCCGACTCGATGTATTCCCGAACGGGTTTCATCTGGCCGAATCTGACGGCGGTGATGAATTGTCGCTTCTTCTGAAGGAGCGCACGCACCTTCGTCTCGATCTCCAATGCCCGTTGAAGCTGCTCGGAATCGTCCCGTACCATCTCCTTCAGCCGATGAATGGCGGGGTCCAACCCCTCTTCGGCCGCATACAGAGGATCCAGGAATTTCTCGTTGCGCGTGAGGACGAAACCCCTGAAGCCTCTCTGCGTGTCCACGATATGGGTCATGATCTCCTGGGCCTGCACTTGCACCGCAAGGAGGCGATCCAGGTCATGTTCGGCCGCCGCGAGCTGCTGCATGGTGGTCAGATACAGCATCATCAGTCCGACGACCGGCAGCATCACTACGCCGAGGATCAGCATCAGCTTGCGATGGACCGAAAGGCTGCTGAACATGGCTGCCGGCCGCACGGCCATCACCTCCTCTCCGGCACCCGGTTGATGCGGCACCAGTAGCTGCCTATCGCCCTGGTGATCTCGACCAGTTGCTCGAAATCACCTGGTTTTGTAATACAGCTATTGGCCCCGAGGACATAGCTCTGGATGAGGTCCTGGTCGAATTGCGAGGTCGTCAACACCACGACAGGGATCAAGGCGAGCTCCGGCTTGGTGCTGAGCAGACTGAGTAATTCGTGCCCGCCCATCAGCGGCATGTCCAGGTCCAGCACGATCACCGCGGGAACATCCTGTTCGCGCCGATCGCTGAATCGCCCGACCGCCTCCAGATAGTCCAGCGCTTCCCGTCCATCCGAGACGGTCACGACGGGATTCTCGACGTCCGCCCGTTTGAACGCCAGCTCGATCATTTCGCGATCGACCGGATCGTCTTCGACGACCAGAATGGGTCTGGGCTCAGCAGCCACCTGGTTTTCTCCGTCTCATGGTGTCTTTCTATCATGCCTGTCGAGTCTCGGAGAATCAACACACCTCGCCTTGACACTCGCTACGCCATTCCCTAATGTCGAGTGTATGCCCGTCCCTTCTCCAATCCTATCTGCCGTGACCCGGCCGGGCGCGGCCGTTTTTCCTGAAAACCAAGCGGCCGTGCTGACGCTCGCGAACCGGGTGGAAAGCCTTGTGGCAGCACCAGGAGCGGGAGGCACGGTCTGGCACCTTCCTGGCGCATCCCCGACAAGCGGCCAGCGCGTGCTGGTGACCGCGACGGGCCATGGCATCGTCTACGGCGAGCACGGCCAGCGCATCCTCTATGTTGATCCCGGGGGGACCCCACTGCACGAATGCGCCTGGAGTACCCAAGCTCAGGGGCCGCCCACCCTCATCCACGCGCGCCTCTATCTGGACTGGGGGCAGTGGGTGGGGATCAAGCCGGAAGGTCTGGTCAACGTGGCAAGCTTCGACATCTCCAGGAAACCCGGCTGGCAACGGCTCACCACCAAGGACCTACAGGCAATGGCGGCTCAGGCGTTACGCGTCACACCCGAGGAGATCGCCTTCTTCTATGACGACAAGAGCCTGACCCTGGATCAGAAGGGCCAGGTGACGATCCGCCATCGAAAAGACGCGTTCTATATATTGGAGAACGGCAACCTCTCGCGGCCCCGTTTCATGGCCTGCATGGGGGCCATGCACTGGGGACAGATCGATTTTCTCCCGGTCGTCGAGTTGTTTCAATCGCTCCTCGCCGGGACCGGCAGCGCCACCTTCGAATTGATCCGCGGTCTCTACGACGACCAGACGGCAGGTGGCCCACCTCGCCTGCTCCGGTACTGTGGGATTCCCACGTATCCCTCTCCTCAGGCCTTCCAGTTGTTCTCGACCTACTTTGTGCCTGAAGCTCCCGGCGGCGCCGATCCTTTCTCGTTGTTCATGGAACCGGCCCGATCAGCCCTGGTCACGTGGCGGCCGCGACCGGACGCTCCACACCGCTACTTCGATACAGACCATGGATTGTGCGTCACCGTCACGGCAGGCGCGCTCAGTAAAGTCACCAGGCAGGACGACTCATCCGCGCTCCCCTTTGGCCGTCCCAGGAAGGACGGATTTGCTCCCGGAGGCCGGATGGTGGGGACAACCACTGCGGCGCTGCAACTCCAGGACGGAGATCACCGGGAGGAACTGCCGCTCAGGCCGGAATGGGGCGTCACGAAGGCAACCCCTCTTCCCGCACTTTCTGCGTCGCCCCAAGCGACGTGGCGAGCGCTCTTCCCCGATGGCGCGCCCGAACTCGACATGAAACGCGCCTATTTCGCCGTGCCCATCTACCCCGATGATGACACGTTGGTGGAAGACGCGATGACCCAGCCGCTCGCGCTGGAGCACATCCTGGACTACCTCGAACGACTGTCCGGTACGCCAGGGAGATCGGGGCCTTCCGACAGCGTGCTCATCCACGACTGGGACCTTCTCCTGGTGGAGCTCATCAATTGCGCGGACAACAGAGATTACGTCGTCCTGTATACGCGCCCTGAATTCGCGCAGCGTCAGGCCCAGCGCCTGTGGGACCAGGCCGCGGCCTCCGGACATCTCCCTAACCTCCAGCGCCTGTCCTTTCTTCCAGCCGACCGCCACCGGGACCGCGCCTATGCCGAGTCCTACGGGATGATCTATCGGTGGATTCCGTTCGACTGGTACAAGCAACGGGCCGACTGCGAGCAGAACCTTGCCCTGGTGTCGAAAGCGCTCGCCTCCGGCGGCTTTGCCGTTCTGGCCGGACCGCCCTGGCTGGGGGATGCCTGCTCCCGCGTCTCTCTTCGAGTGCTTGCTTCTGACCCGATCGCCGGGACCGCCGGCGTTCGCATGCACCAGGCCATCCTGCCGAAGGCGCGGATCAACCCGGAAGCGACGCTGTATCTGATGCAGAAGACTTGACTGCCGTAGGCCGTCGCTTTACCCTCCATCCATGCCGAACATCTGGAACGCCTGGAACCGCGAGCACTATCTCGGACTGGTCCCCTGGTGCTGGATCGAGCTCGAAAGCGCGGAACCGCCCGGCCCTTTCCCCTTCATCGGCGGCATTGATCCCGCAGTGGCCGCCGGCCTGCACGAAGCCCACAGCCTCATGCAGAGCGCCATCGACACGGCGATCAGCGATGTCTTCGCCCACCGGGGACCGCTGGACGATCCGGCCCGCCGGACTCGCCTGGAAGACGCCTATGCGGAAGTGGTCCGCTCGCGCCCTCACTTGAGTGCGCACATCCGGTGCGGACGAAAGCCGGACGGCACGTTCCAGTGGGAATATCCGCTCGACCCGGCAAAATCGGCGACGATGCAATACGGGGGACTCCGCCTGTTCAACGCCGTCGCGCGCCAGGCCGTGCCGTTCGGCTTCGACCGATTGCCGTCACAAGCCATCGGGAAATTCATCGGCCTGCTGGACGGTACCCGCCAGGCCGGCGAGCTCCGCGCGGCGGCAGAAGCCTCCGGTCCAGGCCACGCGGGAACCCTGACCAAGCTCCTGGAAATTCTGAACCACACGCAGTGCCTGACGGTCTCCCCGCGCTCATCGCTGTACATGCACTGGCTCTCCGCCACGCAGGACCGCGATGCCATTTACCTCGGCCACGCCGCCCTGATGTACCGGCAGAAGGACCAGTTCTTCCTCTTCGATCCCTGGCTGATGCCCTGGCTGGCCGAATCGCCGATTCCCTCGCTCTGGGGCTCGCTGCTGCCGCGTCCGTCCGCCATCTTCCTCACGCACGACCACGACGATCATGTGGACCCGCGGACGCTGCTGACCATGCCGAAGGACATCCCGGTCATCGTGCCCAGCAGAAAAAACCGCCATCATCTCTACTACGACTACCTCTCACTGCTGCGCGATCTGGGCTTCACGCGGGTGGTCGAGCTGGCACACGGCGAGACCTTTCCCTTCGAGGGTGGCTGCGTCGTGTCTGTCCCGTTTTACGGCGAGGACCCCTGCGACATCGAAATGCCGAGGAACTGCTATCTCATCACCGACCGGGGCCGCAACGTGCTGGCGCACGTGGACAGCGGCCCGACCAATGCCGGCCGCTCGGCCCTGTCGGAAGGCGTCATCGAACGGCTGGTGAAGGACTATGGGCCGATCGCCACTCTCTTCGCCTCCCAGCAACAGTTGAAGGAGCTACGGACCTTTGCCGCGCACGCGTGCCTCTCCCCTCCGGGAACGTGGCTGGAGGCCGGGGAGAACGGGTACCTGACCAACAAGTACCTGGCGGAGCTGGCCGTCACCGCCAAGTCACGGCTGTTCGTGTCGTATGCCACCGGCGGCGCCGACTGGTATCCGGATCACCTGTCCTTCACGTTCAGCCGGCGCAACCCCGCCCGCACCGCGCTCCTGACCGCCTACTGGGAGCCGCCGGATGCCCTCAAGGACCTGCTGGCTCCGGCAGGCTGCGGCTACCATTACGCCCACGCGCTCGACATCTTCCGGAGCACCCCCGACGGGGGCTCGACGGTGACCTCCACCGGCGAGACGCTCTTCCCGCTCAACCTCTACCGGCTCGACCACGGCGACCCGCCGTTCATGAAGAAACGGTGAATGACTCCCTCGCCAAGGCCCTTGCGCTCTTCGAACTCGCCGAGCCCTTCACGCGGGAAGACTTGGACAAGAAGAGCCGTGAACTACTCCTGACCTGGCACCCCCACCGCTACGCCATGGTCACCAACAACCCCCGCAAGTACATGGCGAAGTACAAACAGGGCGAGGAGATGACCAAGGAAGTGAACGCCTCCTACGAAGTCTTGCTCAAGAGGTTAGAAAAGAAGGAAGACTGAAATTCTTTACCCTCGCCCCGCTTGGGGGAGAGGGAAGAAGATCATTGCAGTTTTTCCACGCGGACGCCGACGAGGCGGATGAGCTTGCGCCGAGGGTTTTCGCGGCGGTCGAGGAAGGGCAGCAGCAACTTTAAGGCTTCACGTTCCAGGGTCGCTGCGGAATTGGCGGCGTTTTGCAACGTATGGGTGCGCGTGTGGGTTTCGAAGTCGGCGAACCGCACCTTCACGACGACGGTGCGGAATGTCTCAAAGCCTTCGCGGGCGAATCGCCTCATCACTTCCTGGCAGAGCGCCTTCAATCGCTCGCCGATGAACATCGCGTCGCGCGTGTCCTGATCGAACGTCTCCTCCTCGCCGATGGATTTGGGCTCGGCGTGCTCCTGGAGCGGTGACTCGTCTCGCCCGCGGACCTCATCGTAGAAGTCCAGCCCGCGCTTGCCGAACATCGCGTGTAATTCTTCCCGCGAGAAGCGCTTGAGGTCCCGCACAAGGGTGATGCCCTGCTTCGCCAGCTCGGCTTCGGTCTTGGGGCCGATGCCGGGCATCTTACGGACGGGCATGGGTTCGAGAAACGCTTCAGCCTTATTCTCGCAGACGACGGTGAGACCGTCGGGCTTGTGCTCGTTCGAGGCGATCTTGGCGATCAATTTGTTGGGCCCGATGCCGACTGACGCCGTGAGCTGTTCCTGCTTCCTAATGGCTTCTTTGATGGTCTGGCACAGCGCTTCCGCCTTCTCGTAGGAACCGGCGAAACTCAGGTCCGCATAGGCCTCGTCGATCCCCGCTTCTTCCACGACCGACGCGTGGCTTCGGATGATCGCCATGATCCGTTCCGAGACCGCGGCGTACTTCTTCATGTCCACGCTCAGGAACAGGACGGGGGGATGGCCCTGTCGGCGCGCCGCCTCCGAGAGGCGCCAGGCCTGGGAGATCGGCAGCGCGGAATGGATGCCGTATTCGCGGGCCTTGTAGTTGGCGGTGGAGACGACGCCGCGGCCGCGGCCGTCTTCCGGGTCGGCCCCGACAGCGATCGGCAGGCCGCGAAAGCGCGGCGTGTCGCGCTCCTCGACCGCGGCGAAGAACGCGTCCATATCGATGTGCGCGACGATCCGCATAGGACTGTAAGGCGGGTTTACAGCAGATGTGCCAGAATCTCGTCCCACGACTCCACGCGGCGGACGTTGGGGTGGGCGAGCGGGCGGGCGTTCCAGGGACGCGTCAACAGATAGACGGCGGCGCCGGTTGTGGCGATGCGGTGGGCGTGCTCGTGGCGGTCCTCGATGAAGGCGTGATACGGGATGCCGAGCGCGTGCTTTTCGTCGTTGAAGTGAAGCTGGTCGTAGGGGAGGCCTTTGGCCTGCAGCCAGTATTCCGTTCCCGCCTTGGACTCCGGGTTGCGGCTCGTAACAAGCGCGATCTCATACTGGAGCGCAAGCTGCTGCATGGCGGCCTTCGCTCCGGGCACAAGTTCCAGGGTGCGGCACGTCTCGGCATTGAACACCTGAAAGACTTCGCCGAGCTGTTCCCATGTGACGCCGTACGCCTCGTACTCGTAGCGGGTCATCTGCTCTTCCCGGATATCGATCCCGCACATCTCGCGGATCATCGCCCGCAGTCGGACGTCCGAATCGGCCAGGACGTTGTCGATGTCCACCCCGAGAATCGGTTTGCATCGTGCCATCATAGTTCCTTGAGCGCCGCCTTGGCGAGGCGTCGGACATTTTCGTCGGCGTCCTTCAGGGCGGCGGTCAGGACCGGCCGCGCTGCTGTTCCGCCGAACTTGCCGAGCCGGAATGCGGCTTCCAGGCGGACACTCGGGTCAGGATCTTTCGCCAGGAGCGTGCCGAGCGGCTTGACGGCTTGCTCGTCGGCGATCTCGCCCAGGGCGGCGATGGCCCACCGGCGCACGCGGGCATCCGGATCGGCCAGAAGTCTGGTCAATCCCGTCACGGCCGACCGCGCCTCCATGCCGCCCAGCGATGCGGCGGCCAGCCGCTTGCTGTCAGCCGGCGTTTCCGGCTCCTGCAGCCGTTCCAGTAGCAGCTCGATGCCTGCCTGCGTGTCGCCCGTGAGGCCGAGGGCCATGGCGGCGGCCTCGCGCACTGCGGGATCGACGTCAAAGAGGAGTGTGGCGAGAGGCGAGCGCTCCGGACCGAGCGCGTCCGCGCCGATCATGCCCAGCGCCCACGCGGCGTGGCGGCGCACGCCCGCATCGGGGTCGCGCAAAGCTTCAAGAAGAGCGGGGACCGCCTCTTTGCGCGCGATCTTGCCGAGGGACTGCGCGGCGGTGCGGCGCAGTTCAGGGTTCGGGTCCTTGAGCACCGCCACGAGCCGCGGAAGCACCTGCTCCGGCGTGGGCTCCCGATGGTCCGTGGACACGATGCACGCGGTGAGGATGAGACTGATGGGAAAAAGCGCCCAGGGCATGCTGTGGAGACGGGGGAAGACGGACATTACTTGGGAGGTTCTTCGACCTTGGGGCCTTCCTTGACGTAATCGATCGAGCCCTGGATCTCTTTCTGCGCGGCTTCCACCTCGGCCTTGATCTGGTGCATCGAGGGATCAATGGCCCGCTTCACGTCGTTCGCGGCCTCGCGGAATGTGCGGAGCGCGTCGCCGATGCCCGATCCGAGGTTTTGAAGATCGGGGACTTTAACCATTGGTTTCGTGTAGCCGGGGTCCGCCGGCGGAGGCTGCATGCCGGCCGCTTCCAGGGCCTGCCGATCCATGGTGGGGGGGGCGCTCTGGGGCTGCTGCTTGGCCTTCATCGCGGCCTGCTGGGCCATGACGCGCTGGACGGCGGGCTTGTTCACTTCCGCCTTGAAGCCGGCAGGCTGGGCCGGAGCGGCGGCTGCTCCAGCTGGGCTGCCCGCGGTCGCGGGCGCCGGCGGCGCCACCGGCGGAGGGGTGGTCGGCTTCCAGGTTTGCTGAGCCACCATGTACGCGGTCGTCCCCGGCGTGGCGGCCGGTCCCATCTGCGGGGGAACAGGCGGTGGCGCGGCGGCGGTTGGTTGCGGAGTCGGTTGGCCGGCGGGCTGCGGTGGCGGAACGGGCTGTGGCGCGCCAGAAACGACCTGCGCGTCTACTGCCTGGGCCTGCTCGGGGGTCTGCTGAAGCGGTTCGGCCTCGCGGACCTCCTTCTTGAAACCCTTTAAGGCCTTCCCGAGACCTTCACCGATTTTCGGCAGCTTGCCCGCACCGAAGACGATCAACACGATCGCCAGGATCAGGATCAGCTCTGTGACGCCCATTGTGCCGAACATGGAATTACTCTAACCGCCGGCTCCAATGGGTGTCAAGGAAAGGAAAGCCGACGGGTCCTGTCACCAGCGGTGAGACGACGGGGGGCCCCAAACGGTGTCACCCGTCTCACCATGCCACACTAGGTTGTACTAGTGTTTCGCCGCCGGCTTCTTGCCGTTGTAGCCGTCGGCGAGCTGGGTGTTCACGTGCACGACCGCTTCATTGAGACTCTTGAATGGATAGTCGTCCGTGATCTTCGGCAGCGCGTCCGCGTCCGCCTGCTTGATGACGACCGTCCCCGTCGGCACGTACCGGCCGGACTCGATCTTCACGCCGAGAATCCTCGCGCCCGGCTCCACCACAACGTGGTCCCCGATCTCGGCCTTGAAGACCAGCGCCTGCATGCCGATGAACGAGTCGTCGCCGACCTTGGCCGGCCCGTGGACCTGCGACTGGTGCGCCATCGAAACGCGTTTCCCGACGTACACCGAGTACTTTTTGCCGTTCGCCTCGACCTGGTTCTTGGCGATCTCCTTGCCGTCCTCGATGGTCTCCAGGCCGTGGAGCACCACGCCGTCCTGGACGTTGCTCTCGTCACCGATGTAGATGGACTGCCCCTCGTCCCCGCGGATGGAGGCGGAGGGCGCGACGTATACGCGCTCGCCCAGCGTCACATTGCCCGTAACGGCGCCAAGCTGGTGCACGAACGCGGACTTGGCGATCGTCGGACGCTCGATGTCCGGGTTGAAGGACGTCAGAACGTTGGGTCCCATCCAGCCGCCCAGGACGAAGGCGAAGAGAATGAGGTTGAGGCTCAGGCTGACGGTCAGGAATGTGCGCTGCTTCATAGACGCTCCTTTATTGGAATAGCCGGTGAAATGAGGGGTTGAGTATAGCGCAGCGGACAAAGCCCCGCCAAGTAGGGGCAGTTCGTGTACTGATGATGCAAGTTGGGAAAGCGAGGCTCCGGCTTCGCCGGGCCGAGCGCGGGGTACGGGGGCATCGGAGCCCACGCTAGTGGGCGCACGGGCCCCCGTTATGATAGGCTGCGTCGCCGATGGCCGACGAGTTCCGTACCACGTTTTTCTTCGGGCCGGAGGATGTCCCCGCGCGTCCCGGAGTCCTGCGGTGCCTGTTCAACACCAAAAAGCGAAGCTGGAAGGGCGGCATCCAGGTCGCGATCGAGCTCGCCGAGGCCCAGCTTGAACGGCTCAGGGAGCGCGGCCTTCTGGGTGAACTGCTGGAGATGCTCCGCGCCAGGGTCGAGCCCGAGACGTTTGCCGAGTACGAGCAGCGCGCGCGCGACCTCTTCACGCAGCAGATCTGTCGAGTGAAGCTCGATCTGGCAATCGAGAAAGGCTTGGCGCAGGAGAACCAGGCCGTCGGAGCCGACGCCTTTCAGCAGGAGCTGGACCAGGCCGTGATTGCAAGAGCCGATGCAATCCGGCAGGTGATCCTCGCGGAGCTGGACTTATAAAAGGGCCAGTGGTCGGAGCAATGTAGATATGTCTTCGCGTGCGGTAGTCTATAAACGGAACGAACGGGAGGGCTGGAACAAGTTCTCCGCCCGCTACACCAAGGTGGCGATTCCGGAGTTCCGCCCGTTCGGTCGCCGGCTGATCGAGATAGCCGGGCTGAGAAAGGGCCTGTGGGCGCTGGACGTGGCGACGGGGCCGGGCGAACCGGCCCTCACCATCGCCCGACGCGTGGGCCGGAACGGCGTGGTGGTGGGCGTGGACTTCTCCCCGGCCATGTTGCGGCGGGCGCGTGCAAGGGCCCGCGCCATGGATGTGCGGAACGCGCTGTTCCGCGAGATGGACGCGGAGCGGCTCACTTTCGGCGACATGATATTCGACCGGGCGTTCTGCCGGTTCGGCCTGATGCTGATGCCGAACGCTGGACGTGCGTTGAAGGAGATGCGCCGCGTGCTGGTGCCTGGCGGGCGGGTCGCGATCGCGGTCTGGAGCGCGCAGAGTAAGGTGAATACGGTGGACATCGTCCGGCGCACTCTCGAGCGACACCACGTGGGCCACCCGCCGCCCGGCGCCCCCGATTTCTTCCGTTTCGGCAAGGCGGGCGCCGTCGAGCAGGCGTTGCGACGGGCGGGCTTCCGGTCGGTACGCAGCGAGCGCATGACGGTCGAGTGGGTCTTCAAAGGGCCGGACGAGTTCTGGGACTCGATGAAGAAGGGCCCGTCGCTCCAGCGGGCGCTTGCCAAGGTGTCGCCGGCTGTCCGGCGGGCCGTCAAAGCCGACGTCTTTCGCGCCCTGGAGAAATTCCGCCGCAGCGGAAAGCTCCGTATTCCCAACGAGGCGGTGCTGGCGGTCGGTGTTAAGTAGCGCGTGCCTTGAATCACCGTCTGATATTGTATATAAGGGGCTAGAACCACGGAGGAGGCATGGAATGAAAACCATCGCGATTCGGACGGTAGCGGTGCTGGTGGCATTGTCAGTGTGCCTGTCGCCGGTTGCCTGGGCGGCTGAAACGAGCAACAGTGAAAATCCTGCCTCCGACATCGGGTTCGGGGTCGCCAGCTTCCTGTGCTCCGTCCCCTACGGCGCAGCCAAGGTGGCTTTGGCTATCGTGGGCGGCGTCACGGGCGCCTTCACGTACGTCCTCTCCGGCTTCGACAAGAAAGCCGCGGACGCGGTCTGGTACACAACGATCGAGGGCGACTACGTGGTGACGCCGGACCATCTCAAAGGGAAGAAAGACCTCCGCTTCACCGGTGTCCCGCCGGATTCCAAGGACGGCCGCTAGGCCGTCCCCGTCGCCTGATGCGTAAACCTGTCATTGGGATCGCTCCGGATTTCAATCCCGGAGCCGCCCGGGATGGCGGGGAAGGCGAGGCCACGGTCTTCCTACGGAATCGGTACGTCGCGGCGATCGAGGCGGCCGGCGGCGTCCCATTCATTCTTCCCGTCTTCAGCAGCCGCGCGCTCGGCGCCGCCCTGCTCGACAATCTGGACGGCCTGCTACTGACCGGCAGCGGGCCGGACATCGATCCCCGCCGTTACGGCGAACGCAAGCGCTTCACATTCAAAGTCATGAGCAGGGAGCGGACGAATTCGGAGTTCGCCCTCGTCACGGCGGCGCGCAGGCGGGACCTGCCGGTCCTGGGCATTTGCGGGGGCATGCAGCTCATGAACGTGGCCTTGGGCGGCACGCTGGTGCAGGACATCGGCGGGCAGGTGGTCGGCGCGCTCCCGCATCGCATGAAAGGGCCGGCGACCGCGACGTGCCATCCTGTCACGGTCGAGCGGCGATCGCGGCTGCGTGACGTGCTTGGGCGCGGTTCCGTGAAGGTGAACAGCTCGCACCACCAGGCGGTGAAGGCTGTCCCCCGCGGGCTGGCGGTCAGCGCCGTGGCGCCCGACGGGGTGATCGAGGCGATCGAGGACAGGTCCCGCCGGTTCTTTATCGGGGTCCAGTGGCACCCGGAGTATCTGTTCCCGCGTCATCGCGTCCACCGAGCCCTCTTTGAGGCCTTCGTCGCCGCCGCCCGCGCGAGCCGATGTGCTGCGAAGCGGGCCTGACGCGTGCGCCGGGCCTTTCGCACCAAGTCCATCGAGCAGATACACAGCGACTGCGAAAACCAGCCGCACAAGCTGAAGCGGACGCTGTCCCTCTTCGACCTGACCGCCCTCGGGGTCGGCGCGATCATCGGGACGGGCATTTTCGTGCTGGTCGGGACCGCCGCCGTCGGCGACGGCGACCGTCCGGGCGCGGGGCCAGCTCTGGCCCTTTCCTTCGTCCTGTCCGGGGCGGCCTGCCTGCTGGCCGCGCTCTGCTACGCCGAGTTCGCGTCCATGATTCCGGTGGCGGGCTCGGCCTATACCTACACCTATGCCACCCTGGGGGAGCTGTTCGCCTGGGTCACGGGATGGAGCCTGGTGCTGGAATACGGAATCGCCTGCGTGGCGGTCGCCATCGGCTGGTCCGGCTACTTCGTCAGCATCCTCGACCGTGCGGGCGTCCACTTGCCGCCAATGCTCACCAACGCTCCGCATGAAGGCGGCCTCATCAACCTGCCGGCCATCCTCATCGTGCTGGCGCTGACCGTTCTGCTTGTGATCGGGATCAAGGAGAGCGCGCGGGTGACCGGCGTCATCGTGGTGATCAAGGTCGCCGTCGTGCTGTTCTTCATCGCGGTCGGCGCCTTTGCGGTGGAGCCCGCGAACTGGCATCCGTTCATGCCGAACGGGTTCGCGGGGGTCGGGGCCGCCGCCGCCGTCATCTTCTTCGCCTACATCGGCTTTGATGCTGTCTCGACTACCGCTGAGGAAGCCATGAACCCCCAGCGCGACGTCCCGATCGGGATCATCGTCTCGCTGGCCATCTGCACGGTCCTCTACATCGCCGTGGCCGTGGTCCTGACGGGGATCGTGCCCTACAGCCAGATCCATGTGAAGGCGCCGGTGGCGGAAGCCCTGAACCAGGCGGGCATCCGATGGGGCGGGGCGCTGGTGGCGACCGGCGCGGTGGCCGGCATCACCAGCGTGCTGATCGTGATGCTGCTGGGGCAGATCCGGGTGTTCTATGCGATGTCCCGGGACGGGCTGCTGTGGCCGTGGCTCTCGGCCGTCCATCCCCGGTACGGCACGCCGCACCATGCGACGCTGATCACGGGCGTCGGGGTGGCGATCCTGGCGGGCTTTGTCCCGATCGGGGTCGCGGCGGAACTCACCAACATCGGGACGCTGTTCGCCTTCACCCTGGTCTGCGGCGCGGTGCTGGTCCTGAGGAAAACACGTCCCGACCTGAAGCGTCCGTTCCGGACGCCCTTTGTGCCGCTGTTGCCGATCCTCGGCATGGCGGCCTGCCTCGGGCTCATCGGGTTTCTGCCCCCCATCACGTGGGCGGGTTTTCTGGCCTGGGCCGCCGTCGGCCTGATCCTCTATTCCGTCTACGGCTTCCGTCACAGCAAATTGGGGAGGCAGGCTCCTGGCGCAAACAAAGCAGGCTCTTGACTATTTTACTTGAGGCAGGCACTCTACCGGCAGACTATTCAAGCAGTCATACGTGGACTCCAATAAGAGCGCGTAGGATTAGAAGGAGGCGACTGTGGAAAACTGGAGGGCATCACGGCTGGGCACGTTCTTGATGGCAGGCGTTATGGGATTCGGCCTCATCATGGTGGTCCCGGAAAAATCCGCCGCCCAGCTGCTGGAGGAAGTCGTGGTCACCGATACGAAGCTCAGGACGGACGACGGAGCCGGGGATTACGATCCCTGGGAGTCCTACAATGAGCCCGTCTTCCGGTTCAACTACAAGCTCGACAAGTATGTCATCAAGCAGGTGGCCAAGGGCTACAATCTTTTCATCGGGGACGGCGAGAAGCAGATTATCTATAACGTGTTTGACAATGTCGCCATGCCCAAACGCTTTATCAACAGCCTCCTCCAGGGCAAATTCGGGGGAGCCGGGCGTGAGCTGGCGCGCTTCGTGATCAATACGACGGTTGGGGGCGCCGGCATGACCGACGTCGCCAAGTATCAGTTCGGCATCGAGAAGAGCGACGAGGACACGGGCCAGACCTTCGCGACGTGGGGATGGGGCCAGAGCCGCTACTTCGTCCTGCCGCTGCTGTCGCCCCTCACGGTCCGCGACACGGTGGGCTATGTCTTCGACCTGGCCCTGGACCCAGTCAACTATTTCATTCCGCTGGCGGGCGGGATCGGGAGAACCGGCGAGGACAAGCTCAACTACCGGGCGCAAAACATTGAAACGTTCGAAGCTGTGGAAGAAGGCACGCTCGACCTCTACAGTGCCGTCCGCAACGGCTACCTCAAAAAGCGCGAGAAGCTGATCAAAGAATAGATCCGTAGGGGCACGGCATGCCGTGCCCTTACACGATCAGCATCGCGTCGCCGTAGGAGTAGAACCGGTACTTCTTAGAAGCGGCGACGTGGTAGGCCTCCAGCATGCGCTCGCGCCCAGCCAGCGCGCAGACCAGCATGAAGAGCGTGCTCTTCGGCAGGTGGAAGTTCGTCAGCATCGCATCCACTACCGCGAATGTATAGCCCGGATAGATGAACAGCGCCGTCTCGCCAGTCTCCGCCGTTAACGGCACGCCCTTCTGAGCGGCCGTCTCCAGCACCCGCACTGACGTGCTCCCCACGGCGATGATCCGCCCACCACGTTCCCGCGTCTCGTTGACCATCTTGGCCGTGTCGGCGGGAAGCTCGGACCATTCCGGGTCCATCCGATGCTCGCGGATGTCCTCGCACGTGACCGGCTTGAACGTGCCCGGCCCCACGTGGAGCGTCACGTAGGCCGTCCGGATGGCCTTTTCATAGAGGGCCTGGAGTAGCGGTTCCGTGAAATGCAGCCCCGCCGTTGGGGCGGCCACCGCGCCGGGCCGGCGCGCGAACACGGTCTGGTAACGATCGCGGTCTTCCTCTGTCGGCGCACGGCGGATATAAGGCGGCAGGGGAACGGCACCCGTTTTCTCCGCGTAGGCGAGGACGTCCAGGTTTTCGGGGAAGGCGATGGCGGCGTAGCCTCCGTCGCCGTCGCTCGTCACGGTCGCCAGGATGCCCTGGGGGAGCTCGAGTTGCTGGCCGGCGCGCACATGGCCGCGCACGAGGGCTTGCCAGAGATGCGCGCGCGCGCCTGCCCTGACCAGCAGCACTTCCACCTTGCCGCCGCTCGGCCGCTTGCGCCCATGGAGGCGCGCGTGGAGGACCTGCGTGTTGTTCAGGACCAGGAGGTCGTTCGGGCGAAGCAGGTCCGGAAGCGCGTCAAAGCGGTGGTGGGCCGGCGCGCCGGTCTTGCGGTCCACGACGAGGAGCCGGGCATGGTCGCGCGGCTCGATCGGCTGCTGGGCGATCAGGGACTCGTCGAGCGGGTAGTCGAAGTCATCGAGGCGCATGAAGGGCTTATCGCCGGGGCAGGCTGGAGATGTCCCGGATCTCGGTGCCGGGATAGTAGTAGCGAACGATGGCTTCCGCGCTGTAACCTTTCTCGGCCAGCTCCTTGGCGCCCCACTGGCACAGGCCCACGCCGTGGCCCGCGCCGCGCCCGGTGAACTGGACCTGAAACCCGACCACCTCGAAGTCGAACTGCGTGCTTTTCAGCATGGTGTAGCCGAGCACGCGGCGCAACTCCTCCCCTTTGACGTAGAACTCGCCGTCCGAGTGAAGGATGCGGACGGTGGAGACACGGCCGGCTTTGGTGTAAGCGGCCGGCGAGAGGCCGGCGATGACCCCGATGGGAAAGCCTTCTTCCCGCAACTGCTGCTCGAGCAGCGGCAGCCACACGTCCGTCCGCCACTCGTAGTTGGGCGAGTTCATGTCGAACGGGCACTCGACGCCCTTGAGGTACGGGAGGTCGAGGGCCCAGACGTTCATCGCGTCTTCGGTCGGGCCGGCCGCCGTGGAGAAAAAGACCGCATTGATCGGCTCGTCGCGGTAGACCAGCACCTGATCGCGGGTCTCGTCCACAGCGCGCCCGGCCGGCCCGTCGGCGCCCGCGCGCCCTTTGTAGACCTGGTCCTTGGTCGAGGCGACCACGTCGAAGTCCTTCTTCCCGTTCTGCCGGATCCTGTAGAGGGCGTAGGTCCGCGCGGCGACGGCCTGCGCCTTGAGCGCCTCGAACGACCAGGACGGATTCATTTCGGAGGGCACGACGCCCTTCACGTAGTCCTCGAGCGCGACCTCGTTGATGGCGGTCAGTTTGCCGTTCTGGCGTTTGATCGTCACGCGTCCGGCGACAGTGAGGTTGTTCACGGTGATGTCGCCGTTGCGCCCGCGGATTTCAATGCGGTCGGAGCGGAGGCGCTGACCGTCCACGACCAGACCCGATGCGCCGGCCGCCACGGTGATCCGCCCGTTCGCGACGACGTTGTCGTTCGGAGCCTTGACAATGAGTCCAGAGGGAGCCGACAGCGCGACCGATTCTGCGTTCTGCACGATGGCGACGCGGATTGTCGTGTCGGCGTTCGCGAGCGAGGGCGTAAGGAGTGGAAGCAGCAGGAACCAGCCGAGGGCCGCGAGTCTCCGCTCAGACATCCTTGATCAGCTCTTCCGCGATCTGGATCGCATTTAACGCGGCTCCTTTGCGCAGGTTGTCCGCGACGATCCACAAGTTGAGGCCGTTGGGCACGGACTCGTCCTCGCGGATGCGGCCGACGTAGACCTCGTCCTTGCCCGCCGCGTCGAGCGGCGTCGGATAAATCTTGTGGGCGGGATCATCGTAGAGCAGGACTCCGGGGGCCTCGCACAGGATCGCCCGCGCCTCGTTGGCCGACAGTTTCTTCTCGGTTTCGATGTTCACCGATTCCGAGTGGCCGACGTACACCGGCACCCGCACGGTGGTGGCCGTCACCCGGATCGAGTCGTCGCCCATGATCTTCCGGGTCTCGTCGAGCAGCTTCATCTCTTCCTTGGTGTACCCGGACGGCAGGAAGTCGTCGATGTGCGGGAGGCAGTTGAACGCGATCTGGTGCGGGTAGACCTTGGGCTCGGGCTCCTTGAACGAGAGCAGCGCCTGAGTCTCCTCCATGAGCTCGTCCATCGCTTCCTTGCCGGTGCCGGACACGGACTGAAACGTGGTCACGACGACCCGCTTGATGTGGGCCGCGCTGTGCAGGGGCTTCAGCACCACGACCAACTGGATGGTCGAGCAGTTCGGGTTGGCGATGATCCCTTTGTGCTTCGCGATGTCGGCTCGGTTGACTTCCGGGACCACGAGCGGGACGTCCTTGCGCATGCGCCACGCGGCGCTGTTGTCGATCACCACCGCACCGGCCTTGGCGGCGAGGGGCGCGTACTCCCGGCTGATGTCGGCGCCCGCCGAGAAGAGGGCGATGTCCACGCCCTCGAAGGAGTCCTTGGTGAGCTCCCGGACGACGAGGTCCTGGTCATGGAAGGATACCCGGTCACCGGCCGAGCGGGCCGACGCCAGCGGCCGCAGCACACTCACCGGGAACTTGCGCTCCTGCAGGATTTCGATCATCTCGGTGCCGACGGCGCCGGTGGCGCCCACGATGGCGACGGTATAGGCGGACTTGTGCTGCATGGGAGGCTATTCTAACTCAAACGGAAACCCGAGCGCCACCCACTGTTACCCTTTGCTTCCCCAGAGTTCCTGGAGCCGCTGGGTCCGCCCGCAGCTGAACTTGTAGACCTTATACCGGAGCGGATTCTTCTCGTAAAAGTTCTGGTGGTACTCCTCGGCGGCGTAGAATTCCGAGGCCGGCGCGATCTCCGTGGCGATCGGCTCTTTGAACGGCTTGGACTGCGTCAGCTTCTTCTTCGATTCCTCGGCGAGCCGTTTCTGCGTCTCGTCGTGGTAGAAGATGGCCGAGCGATACTGGTTCCCGTGGTCGCAGAACTGGGCGTTCGGCTGGGTGGGGTCGATGTTACGCCAGAAGACGTCCAGGATTCTGGCGTAGGTGACTTTGGTCGGGTCGTAGAGGATCTCGACCGCCTCCGCGTGGCCGGTCCCGCCTGCCGACACGTCCTCGTAGGTCGGATTCTTCGTGCGGCCGCCGGTATAGCCCGACGTGGTGGAGACCACGCCGTCGACCTTGTCCAGCGCCTCTTCCATACACCAGAAGCACCCGCCCGCGAACGTGGCCTTCTCCAGCTTCCGGCCGTCGGCGCCCGGCTTGGCGTCATTTGCCGCGCCAGCCACGCCTACCGCAAGCAGACTCACGAGGAACAAACCGAATGCGAGTCGCTTTTTCACAGGGGGACAGACCGGGGATGGGCTCTCGGCGCGTTCAGTCAGTCGATGGGACGAAAGAACGAATCATAGAAGCCCCAGACCAGGATGATAACGATCAGTGACTCCCAGACGACGTAGGTTGCATTGTAGCCGCCGCCCCCTTCCTTCACGGCTTCTTCCGCAAAGGCGACGGCAGTCGTACCGAACCAGGCCAGTACAGTGGAAAACGCGCTCATGGCTTTCATGGTGAGGCCCTCCCGAGGGTTGCAGAATTGCCGCCCCTCACACAACGATACGCCCCCCTTCCGAACCGTACAAGATTTTTCTTTAAAAGAGACCTTACGCGGCTGAATGGGGGTGGGGTCTGGCTCCAGTTATGGTGACTGACGCCGGGCGTTAGTCGTATCGCAGGGCTTCGATCGGATTCAAGCGCGAGGCTTTGTTCGCCGGGTAGAGCCCGAAAATAAGGCCGACCAGGCTGGAAAAACTGAAGGCCAGGGCGATGACGCGGAAGGAAAGGATGGCGGGCCATCCCGCATAGCTGGAGATGAGGTTGGCCCCCGCCACGCCCAGCCCCACCCCAAGGATTCCTCCGATCGCGCTCAAGATGACGGATTCAATCAGAAACTGACACAGAATGTGCCAGCGCTTGGCGCCGACCGCCAACCGGATGCCGATCTCCCGGGTCCGTTGTGTGACCGACACCAAGAGAATATTCATGATCCCGATCCCGCCGACCAGCAGGGAGATCGAGGCGACCGCCAGGAGCAGCATCGTCATCGACTGGCTGCTGTCTTCCTGGACTTTCGCGATGTCGAGCTGATTGCGTATCGTGAAGTCGTCGGTTTGATCCGGGCGCAATTTGTGCCGCTGGCGAAGCAGCCCGCCGACCTCGGCGACGACGGGACGGATGTTGTCCGGAGAGTCGGCCGACAGGAAGCCCATCCCGATCGACCCCAGAAACTTCGTGCCCATGAGCTTTCGCTCCGCCGTGATGAACGGAATGAAGACCACGTCGTCCTGATCGGTCCCGCGGGTGTCGAATCCCTTCGGCGCCAGTGTCCCCACGACTCGGAACGGCATGTTCTTGATCCGGATGGTCGAGCCGATGGGGTCTTCGCCCGGTTCAAAGAGATTGGTGACGAGGGTGTTCCCTATCACGGCGACGGTCGCGCCCGCCTCCACGTCGGTCGGGGCAAAGAAGTCCCCCGCCGTCAGAGACCAGGCCCGGATCGTGAAAAAAGGGGGTGTCACGCCGTTGATGGTGGTGAACCAATTCTTGTTTTCATGGACGACCTGGGTCGCATCCCGACGCGCCCAGCTCACGTTCTGGACATGGGGAACCTTCCCGGCCTCTTCCATGTCCTTCACGGTCAGCGTCACGGCGCCGCCGTGACCGGTCCAGACGCCGCCCGCCGTGACCGCGCCGGGTAAAATCGCGATGACGTTGGTGCCGAACGTCGCGATCTGGGCCTGCACGGCGGCTTTCGCTCCTTCGCCGATGCTGACCATGACGATCAGCGAGCCGACGCCGATGATGATGCCGAGCATGGTGAGCAGCGAGCGCATCCGGTTCTGCGCCATGACGCGGAGGGCCACCACGATGGTCATGAGAAGAAAAGTCACGGCCGCTCCCTAGTCCGTCCCATTCTGCTTATTGGACACCGGCATGAGGGAAAAGTCACATCTTTTTCCCCGGGCCGTCGAAGCGTATTTCTCCCGCCTGCCGGTCTGTGATAGAACAGGGGCGCACCAGGAGACGTTGATCCGATGGCCAGCCCCGATACATCCGCCGGCGGGAACTTCATCCGCGAGATCGTCGAGCAGGATCTCCAGACCGGCAAGCACAGCCGCATCGTGACCCGCTTTCCCCCGGAGCCGAACGGCTACCTCCACATCGGCCACGCCAAGTCCATCTGCCTGAACTTCGGTCTCGCGCTGGAGCACCGGGGCGTCACCCACCTGCGCTTCGACGACACGAACCCGAGCACGGAGAGCGTGGAGTACGTGGAGTCCATCCAGGCCGACGTGCGCTGGCTGGGCTTCGACTGGGGCGACCGGCTGTTCTACGCCTCGGGCTACTTCGAGCCGCTCTACGAGTACGCCCGGCAGTTGATCAAAAAGGGCCAGGCCTACGTGGACAGCCTGAGCGCCGAGGAGATCCGCAAGCATCGGGGCACGCTGACCGAGCCGGGCAAGGACAGCCCGCACCGGACGCGCTCGGTCGAGGAGAACCTGGACTTGTTCGCGCGCATGAAGGCGGGCGAGTTCCCGGACGGGGCCCACGTGCTGCGCGCGAAAATCGACATGGCCTCGCCCAACATCAATCTGCGCGATCCAACCCTCTACCGCATCCGGCACGTCGCCCATCACCGCACGGGCGATACGTGGCGTATCTATCCGACCTACGACTACGCCCATCCGATCTCGGACGCCATCGAGGGGATCACCCATTCCATCTGTACGCTGGAGTTCGAGGACCATCGCCCGCTGTACGACTGGCTCCTGGACAACCTGGACGTGCCCTGCCATCCCCGGCAGATCGAATTCGCCCGCCTGAATCTCACGCACACCGTCCTGAGCAAGCGGCTGCTGCTGGAACTGGTGGAAAAGAAACATGTCAACGGCTGGGACGATCCCCGCCTCCCGACGCTCCAGGGACTGCGGCGGCGGGGCTACACGCCCGAGGCGATCCGTGCCTTCTGCGAGCACATCGGCGTGCAGAAGCGCGACGGGATCGTCGAGATGGCCCTGCTCGAGCACTTCATCCGCGAGGACCTGAACCGCCGCGCATTGCGCGTGATGGCCGTGCTGCGGCCATTGAAGGTGGTCATCGAGAACTATCCGGAAGGCAAGGCGGAGGACCTGGCGGCCGTCAACAATCCGGAAGACCTGGGCGCGGGGACCAGGACGGTGCCCTTTTCACGGGTGCTGTACGTCGAGCAGGACGACTTTCGCGAAGTCCCGCCGAAGAAATTTTTCCGTCTCACGCCCGGCCAGGAGGTCCGCCTCCGCTACGCCTACATCATCAAGTGCACGGGGGTCATGAAGGACGAGCGCACCGGCGAGGTGGTGGAGGTGCGCTGCACCTACGATCCGGAGACCAGGAGCGGCGGGCCTCAGGCGGGACGCAAGGTGAAGGGCACGCTGCACTGGGTGTCGGTCGCCCACGCGCTGGATGCGGAGGTGCGGCTGTACGATCACCTTTTCGCCAAGGCCGATCCGGACGACGTGCCGGAGGGCCAGGACTACAGCGTCAATTTGAATCCCGCCTCGCTGGAGCGGCTGGCGGGCTGCAAGGTGGAGCCGAGTCTCGCGGGCGCGGCGCCGCTGAGCCGGTACCAGTTCGAGCGCCAGGGCTACTTCTGCGTGGATGCCGACTCGTCCGCGGGCACGCTCGTCTTCAACCGGACGGTCGCGCTCCGCGACTCCTGGGCAAAAATCGAAAAAGCACAGCAGTAAAGCTAGGCCATGAATCCCGCGGCGCGGAGGAACGTCACCGCCACTTCGCCGACCGGCCGGTGTTTGCCGTCTATCTGATAGTTCAGTGCCCGCATGACCTCGTCCGAGAATTTCCCCGACAACTGATCGAGTGCTTCCTTCAGGCCCGGATGCGCCGCCAGCGTCTCGGCCCGCACCGTCAGGGCCGCCTGGTACGGCGGGAAGTAGCGCTTGTCGTCCTTCAGGACCTTCACGTCCATCACCGACAGCAAACCGTCCGTCGCGTTGGCGGCCACCATGTCCACCTGCTTCTGTTCGAGCGCCTTGTACAGTAAGCCGAGGTCCATGGTCTTCGGCGAGCCTTTTTTGATGGAGAGCCGATAGGTCTTCAAGAGACCCGGCAGGCCGTCCGGCCGCTGCTGGAATTCGTAGCCGACTCCCAGACTCCATCCCTCCTTGCCGGACGTGTAGCGCGCCGCGTCGCTCAAGGAATCGATCTTGTTCCGGCGGGCGTCCTCGCCGCGGATCACCATGGCGAAGGTGTTGTTGAACCCCAGCGGGTCCAGCCACACAATGTTGAAGCGCTTCTGATATTCACTCCGCACACGGGCCAGCACATCGTTGGGATCTGAGGAAAGAGGCAGTTTCAGAATCGCCGTGAGCGCCGTGCCCGTGTATTCGGGATAGAGATCGAGCCCGCCCTGGAGCATCGCCTGGTGCGCCAAGAGCGTGCCGCCCAGGTTCAGCTTGCGGTCCACGCGCTGCGACAGCCGCAGACTCACGTGCTGGGCGACGATCTCTCCGAGGATCACCTGCTCGGTGAAATTCTTCGAGCCGACGGTGATCGGCTTGTCGCGCGCGCAGGCGCTCAGCGCGGCCGCGATCAGGCCGGCGACAATTTTCTCTCCACCCATCCGAGTCCTCCGTCGGCCAGCAGGGCCATGAGCGCGGCGGGCACGGCCCCGGCCAGTAGCAGCGTCGTGTCCACCGAGGCCAGGCCGCGGAAGATGAACACGCCCAGGCCGCCGCCGCCGATCGCCGCCGCGATCGTGGCCGTGCCGATCGTCGTCACGGTCGCCACCCGCACGCCGGCCAGAATCGTGCGCGCCGCCAGCGGCAACTCCCCCTCCCACC
>Ga0080064_1003145_pt1 | contig 25147 bp, 14 predicted proteins | sample Subgrocontami54m_FD_69260 | JGI IMG/M metagenome (GOLD analysis project Ga0080064, IMG submission 69260) | Subsurface groundwater microbial communities from S. Glens Falls, New York, USA - GMW46 contaminated, 5.4 m (SPADES assembly) (version 2) ...
CGGCGAGCACATAGCGCTCCTGCGCCTCGTTGCACCAGATTTCGCGCGGCGACATGCCCGGCTCTTCGCTCGGCACGGCACGCAGATTCAGGCGCGCGCCGCGGCCGGCTCCATGCGCGAGTTCGGGCAGCGCATTCGACAGCCCGCCGGCGCCAACGTCGTGAATCGAGAGAATCGGATTGGCATCGCCCAGTTGCCAGCAGCGGTCGATGACTTCCTGCGCGCGGCGCTGGATTTCGGCATTGCCGCGCTGCACCGAATCGAAGTCCAGGTCCTCGGTGTTGCTGCCGGTGGCCATGCTGGATGCGGCGCCGCCACCCATGCCGATGAGCATGCCAGGCCCGCCGAGCTGGATCAGCGCCGAGCCAACCGGCAGTCCGGACTTGAATGCATCGCGCGCAGCGATATTGCCCACGCCGCCTGCGATCATGATGGGTTTGTGATAGCCGCGCAGCTCGCCCCCCACCTCCATCTCGAAGCTGCGGAAATAACCGGTGAGATTGGGGCGGCCGAACTCGTTGTTGAATGCCGCGGCACCAATCGGCCCTTCGAGCATGATGCTCAAAGCCGAGGCGATGCGCCCGGGTTTTCCATGGTCCGCTTCCCAAGGCTGCACGAAGCCAGGAAGGCGCAGGCTCGACACCGAAAAACCGGCGAGGCCGGCTTTGGGCCTGGCGCCGCGGCCGGTCGCCCCCTCGTCGCGGATTTCGCCGCCCGAGCCGGTGGCCGCGCCGGGAAAGGGCGAGATCGCGGTCGGATGGTTGTGCGTCTCCACCTTCATCAGGGTGTGCGTGGCCTCGCGGTGATAGGCGTAGCGGCCGGCCGCGTCGGGGTAGAAGCGCTCGATCTCGCGCCCCTGCATGATGGCGGAGTTGTCCGAATAGGCGAGCACCGTGCCCTGCGGATTGGCCTTCTCCGTCTCGCGGATCATGCTGAACAGCGTTTGCTCCTGCGCCACGCCGTCTATCACCCAGCATGCGTTGAAAATCTTGTGGCGGCAGTGCTCGGAATTGGCCTGCGCGAACATGGTCAGTTCGGCGTCAGTCGGATTGCGGCCGATCAGGCGGAAGTTCTCCAGCAGATAGTCGATCTCGTCGGCAGACAGCGCCAGGCCCATGGCGCGATTCGCTTCCTCCAGCGCCGCGCGGCCGCGCGCGAGGAGATCGATCGACGCCAGCGGCCGCGGCTCGACATGGCGGAACAGTTGCTCCGCTTGATCCAGGCTGTCGAGCACGGTCTCGGTCATGCGATCGTGCAGCCGGGCCGCGATCGCTCCGCGCTTGGCGCCTGCGCCCACGGCGTAATAGGCGATGCCGCGCTCGATGCGTCGCACCGCCGGCAGGCCGCACTGGCGCGCGATGTCGGTGGCCTTGGACGACCAGGGCGAGATGGTGCCGATGCGCGGCACCACCAGAACCAGTTCGCCCGGGGGCGGCTGTGGCCGAACCGGTTCGCCATAGACGAGCAGCTGCTCGAGCAGCGCGCGCTCGCGCGCGTCGAGCGCGTGCGCGGTCTCGATGAAATGCCAGAATTCGGCGCCGGCAATGCGCGCGCCCGGCGCGATTTCGGCCAGGCGCGCGTGCAGTTTTTCCAGACGGAACGCGGAGAGCGCGGGGCTGCCGCGCAGCTTGAGGATTTCAGCCATGAAAGCTTGCGCCGTTAAAGCGCGATTATAGCGGAAGCAGGCTGCGGTGTCGGAAGCAGGCCACGGTTGAAGATCGAACCAGGCGGGCGCACAATGAATCTAGTGGAGGTCTCCCGCCATTGTCATTCCGAGCGAAGCGAGGAATCTGTTTTTTAGAGAGACAAAAAAACAGATTCTTCGGCCTTCGGCCTCAGAATAACAAAACCAGTGAAGGATGAATAGATGCCGTCGAACAAGACGCAATCGGATACCGGCAAACTGGACCGGATTGTTGCCGAGGCCCGGCGCAAGCGGGAGCTGCGGGAACAGGATTATCGCGAGCAGGCGCTCAAGATCTATCCTTGGGTCTGCGGACGCTGCGCGCGCGAATTCACCCGCGCGAATGTGCAGCTGCTCACGGTGCACCACAAGGACCACAATCACGACAACAATCCGCCCGACGGCAGCAACTGGGAGCTGCTGTGCACCTACTGTCACGACAACGAGCACGCGCGCTATCTGGATTCTGCCGGACGCGGAGAGGCGGCAGGCGGCGGCGAGCCGGACTCGCCTTCCACCTACAAGGCGTTCGCTGATCTCAAGAGCCTACTGAAGGACAAGAAGTAGCTGCCGGATTGCGCGCAGGCAAATGAACTGGCGCGACACTAGCGGTTAAAGCGCGGCTCTCTGAGGTTGCCGGATACGGCGAGATTAGCGCGCGCCTGCGCGACCGGGGACTTGAGCTCGACGGCGAAGCGGCCGCTGATATTCTTGCTGGCATCGGCGTCGGCGTTGCCGCCGGCCGATATCAGTCCCGCTCCCAGATGAACCTGCCGCAGCTGCGTCCTGCCGCCCTCGCGAACGAAACTGCCGGTGAGTTCGGCGAAGGCTGTCTTGCCGCCGACACCGCCGCCCTGCAACAGGCGCGCCAAGTCCACCCCGAGCAACGATCCCTTCTGCACCGCGAAAGTTCCTTCCAGGCGCGGCGCCGCGAACAGCTCGTCGTATGATTTCGCGCGCATCGCGTACACCGCCTTGCCCTCGAGTTTGCCCTCCTCGAGCAGCGCAGGCGCGATCCTGCCCGGATCCATCGCCCTGACGCTGACTTCTCCGCCGAGGCTCCAGCCCGCGCCCCATTTGAGGCTGGCGTTGCCGGACAGATAGCCGCCGTAGATCCCGCCCTTGAATTCACTCAGCCGGAGCTCGTTGGGGCCGATCACGCCCTTGGCGCTGAAGTCCTCCAGGATAAACGCGGGACCAAACGGCATGCTGAACGCGTTGGTCTCGACCTCGAGCTGTGCGTCGTCGCCCTTGGGCTCGAGCAGCAGGCTCGTCTTATGGTCCGGCGTCTCGATGGCGATTTTCTGCCACGCGCCGTCCTCGCCCATGGCAATCTTTGCGTCAAGAGCAGGTAGGATCATGGTCTTCGAGTTGAGTTTCCCGTTTTTCACGATGATGCTTGCCACCTTGAGGTCCTGCCCCTGCGGCTTGCCGAACAGCAACGCGAACAGCCCCTCCTCGCTCAGCGCCGGCGATTCGAGCTCGATCGATTTGAACACCTTCTTGTCGCTGAACATGCTGCCCAATTCGGCGATCGCATCGATCCGCGCCACTTCGAGCTGGCCTTCCTTGCCTACGCTAACGCCGTCCAGGCGCCAGTGCGGCAACGGCACCAGCGACAGGTGCAGCGCCTTGATTTTCACCGGCTGCCGCAAATGGGCGCCGGCCAGTTTCTCGAATTGCGATATATAGCCGTCGAAAGAAACGAAGTGGACCAGGACTAGGCCGAGAATCAGGATCAGGAACAGCCCCACCGCGACCGGCTTGCCCCAGTTGATCGGTGGGCGGTACACCACCGGGGCTTCCTCGAACGCAGCCTCGGCCTTATTGGCGTGTACTGCGGCCTCGGCGCGGACACGCTCCCTCGCCTCTTCCTTGTCGCGCTTGCGCGCATCCCGGGGCGACTCGAGCGGCTTTTTCTCGCCCTTGGCAGTAGCCTGTTCCGCCTCCAGTTCTTTCTCCATTTCGGCGAAATGACGCTCGGTCTCTTCATTCTGCGCCTCGGCGTGCTCTTGCTCGCGCGTCGCCGGTTCCTCGCGCGCTCGGTCCTCGGCGCGCTTGCGCTCCTGCTCCTCTTTGTCCTTGCGGCGGCGCTCCTCCTCTTCATGCTCTGCCTCGGCTTCGGCCTCTCTGCGCGCCTGTTCTTCCGCTTCGCTTTTTGCCTTCTCCTCGGCTTCCTTGCGCGCCTTTTCCTCAACCTCTTTGAGCATTTTATCGTCGGCACCGGCCGAAACTTTCGCGGCCTCCTGCTTCATACCGCCGCCCGCACCCAGCACGGCATCGAAATTGGTCTCGATCTTGACCAGATCGTCCAGTGAAGGGCCGGACTCGACCGGAGCCTGTGGACGCGCCTGCTCCGCAGCTTCGCGCCGCGCCTGTTCCTCCGCGTGTTTACGCGTTTTTTCCTCGGCCTCGCGTTCGTCTTGCGCTTGCCTCTGCGCCCGTTCCTCGGCCTCGCTGCGCGACCGCTCTTCCGCCTCTTCGCGCGCTCTGGCTTCCGCTTCGCGCATCGCCTGGTCTTCCGCTTCCTTGTGCGTTCTCTCCTCGGTTTCGCGGGCAACACGCTCAGCGTATTCCTTAGTTTTGCGCTCAGCCTGTTCCTTAGCCTCGCGCTCGGCGTCCTCCTTGGCGTTACGCTCGGCCTGTTCCTTCGCCTTGCGCTCCGCTTCCTCGCGTGCCTTGCGCTCTTCTTCGAGCCTGGCTTTCAGTTCGGCTTCGACGCGCGCGCGTTCCTCGGCTTCTTTGCGCGCGCGCGCCTCGGTTTCGATGCGTTCCTGTTCTTGTGCCCTCGCGCGTTCTTCCGCTTCGCTGCGCGCCTGCTCCTCGGCTTCGCGCCTGGCTGTTTCCTCGACCTCTTTGCGCTCGCGCTCGGCCTCTTCCTTCGCCTTGCGCTCCGCTTCCTCGCGTGCCTTGCGCTCTTCTTCGAGCCTGGCTTTCAGTTCGGCTTCGACGCGCGCGCGTTCCTCGGCTTCTTTGCGCGCGCGCGCCTCGGCTTCGATGCGCTCCTGTTCTTGTGCCTTGGCGCGTTCTTCCGCTTCCCTGCGTGCCTGCTCCTCGGCTTCGCGCCTGGCTCTTTCCTCGGCCTCTTTGCGCTCGCGCTCCGCCTCTTCCTTCGCCTTGCGCTCGGCTTCTTCGCGCGCCCTGCGTTCTTCTTCGAGCCTGGCTTTCAGTTCGGCTTCGACGCGCGCGCGTTCCTCGGCCTCGATACGCGCCTGCTCTTCCGCCCTGGTGCGCGCCTCCGCTTCCTTTTGCGCCCTGTCTTCGGCTTCGCGCCGCGCCCGCTCTTCCGCGTCTCGTTTCGCGCGCGCTTCTGCCGCGGCCCTGACCTTCTCCAGCGCCTCTGCTTTGTCTCGGGCTTCCGCCTCGGCTCGTGCCTGCGCGGCGGCCGCTGCTGCCGCGGCCTTCGCCCTTGCTTCCGCTTCGCCTTTCGCTTTCGCGTCCGCTTCGGCCTTGGCGCGCGCAGCCGCTTCGGCTGCGGCCTGGGCTTTCTGCCGGGCTGCCTCTTCGGCTTTTTTTCCCGGTGCGGATAGCGTGGGAATCGCCACGGTGAAATCGAGGTCAATATCGACCTCGGCGGGGCTCTGCGGCGGCGCGGCGGTCTGCGGCTGCTTGAATTCGCGGATGAAGTCGTTCTTGACCAGCGCCTTCAGCGCTTCCTGCAGCTTGGCCTCCGGCACCTTGCCGAGCTTGGTCTGCACATCCCCCACCGCGGCCTTGCCGTCGATTTCCTTGAGGAGGGCGCGCATGTCGCGCGACAGGACGCTGGTTTTCCCAGTCGCCTCCATCAGGCCTTTGGCGGTTTTGGTAAAGACTGTTGTGCGATCCATGCTGCCTCAGCGGCTCAATGCTTCCCTTCCAAGCGACTGATTATAGGGAATCTGCAACGGCCCCGATAGGCAATACTTCACGTCCCTGGCCAAAACCCCCGCAGGCGCAGGCCGCAGGGGATCAAGCCGAATCGGACCAGCCGGAAGCAAACACAGTGTCTTTCGCCGGAGTTATGCCCGCATCCGGCGAACAGGACGGGCGTGCCCGCTTTGACCGGCGGCGTTCAGGCGCCGGGCGTTCCATATCCCCCGCCGCCGGGGGTCTCGATGACGAACACTTCGCCCGGCACCAGTTCCGCCTGGTCCGCGCCGGCAAGCTCGAGCGTGCTGCCATCGGCGCGCTCGACCCAATTGCGCCCGACCTTGCCCGGCTCGCCGCCGGCCATGCCATAGGGAGGAATGCGGCGGTGCCCGGACAGGATCGCGGCCGTCATGGCCTCGAGAAAACGCACCCGGCGCACGGCGCCGTCGCCGCCGCGCCACTTGCCATTACCGCCCGAACCGCGACGGATCTCGAAATTTTCCAGCATCACCGGAAAGCGCCATTCGAGCACCTCGGGGTCGGTGAGCCGGGTGTTGGTCATGTGCGTGTGGACGCAATCGGTGCCGTCGAAACCCGCGCCTGCGCCCGAGCCGCCGCAGATGGTCTCGTAATACTGGTAATCGGCGTTGCCGAAAGTAAAATTGTTCATCGTGCCCTGGGAGGCGCCCATCACGCCCAGCGCGCCGTAAAGGGCGTCGGTGATGCATTGCGAGGTCTCGACATTGCCCGCAACTACCGCTGCCGGGTAGCGCGGCCGCAGCATGCTGCCTTCGGGAATAACCACGTTGAGCGGCTTCAGGCAGCCCGCATTGAGCGGAATGTCGTCGTCCACCAGGGTGCGGAACACGTACAACACTGCGGCCATGCACACCGCCGAGGGCGCGTTGAAATTGTTGGGCAACTGGGCCGAGGTGCCGGTGAAATCGATGGTGGCGCTGCGCGCCGTCTTGTCGATGCTGATGTTGACGCGGATCAGGGCGCCATTATCCATCTCGTAGCTGAACTCGCCCGGCTTGAGCACATCGATCACGCGGCGCACCGCCTCCTCGGCATTGTCCTGCACGTGGCGCATGTAGGCGTGCACCACGTCGAGGCCGAAATGCTCGACCATGCGGCGCAGTTCCTGCACGCCTTTCTCGTTGGCCGCGATCATGGCGCGCAGGTCGGCGAGATTCTGCTCGATGTTGCGCGCCGGGTATTTACCCGAGCCGAGGAGCGCGACGGTTTCTTCCTCGCGCAGGCGCCCTTCTTCGACCAGCAGGAAGTTGTCGATCAGCACGCCTTCCTCTTCCACCACCTTGCTGTCGGGCGGCATCGAGCCGGGGGTGATGCCGCCGACGTCCGCATGATGCCCGCGCGCGCCGACGTAGAACAGAATGGCGGGCGCGGACTCGGAGCCCGCAGGGCTGGAGCGGGAAGCGCCAGCGGCGGCCGACAGCGCCCTACCCTGAGTCTTCGTCGACGGATCGGACGGCCGCGTTCCGGCGTCATCGAACACCGGCGTGATCACGGTGATGTCGGGCAGGTGGGTGCCGCCGTTGTAAGGCGCGTTGAGCATGTAGACATTACCCGGCTTGATCCTGCCGGCGTTTTCGCGCATCACCGTCTTGATCGATTCGCCCATCGAGCCCAGATGCACCGGCAGGTGCGGCGCGTTGGCGATGAGTTGGCCCTGGGCGTCGAACAGCGCGCAGGAAAAGTCGAGCCGCTCCTTGATGTTGACCGAGTAGGCGGTGGCCTCCAGCCGCAGGCCCATCTGCTCCGCGATCGACATGTACAGGTTGCTGAACACCTCCAGCATCACCGGATCCACGCTGGTGCCGATGGCGGTGCGCACGGGACGCGCCTCGACGCGCTTGAGCAGCAGATGGTCGAGCCGGGTCACCTCGGCCTGCCAGCCGGGCTCGACCACGGTGGTGGCATTGGCCTCGGCGATGATTGCCGGCCCCTTGATCTTGTCCCCCGGCCGCAGTTCCGCGCGCCGAAATACCGGCGTGCGATGCGATTTGCCGCCGCTGTGCATGTCCACGGTGTCCGCCGCTTGCGACCCGGTGGTCGCCGCTTGCGGCGGGCCGCTGCGCGCTCGCGCGGCCGGCGCAACTTCGGTGGGCGCATCGGAGGCGCCGATGGCTTCGACCGATACAGCTTCGGCCAGCAGCGCGCGCTTGGGCATGAGGAAGGAATAACGCTTGCGGTAGGCGGTCTCGAACTGCTTGACCATGTCCGCGATCGAGCCGAATTTGACGATGAGCGCCGAATCGGTGCCGTCGTAGCGCAGGTGCACGCGCCGGACGATACACATGCGATCCTGCGGCACGCCCTGGCGCAGGAGTTCGTCGGTCGCGGGAACAGCCAGCTTGTGCAACGTATCTTCGAGTAGGCGCAGGTTGCCCGGCGTGAGCGCCACCTCCACCGCCTGCTCGCGCATGGCGGTGACGTCCGCGAGGCCCATGCCGTAGGCCGAAAGCACGCCGGCGAGCGGGTGGATGAACACCCGCGTCATGCCCAGCGCATCGGCCACCAGGCAGGCATGCTGGCCGGCCGCGCCGCCGAAGCAACACAAGGTGTATTCGGTCACGTCGTGGCCGCGCTGCACCGAAATCTGCTTGATCGCATTGGCCATGTTGCCCACGGCGATATCGACATAGCCCTCGGCCACCTGCTCCGGCGTGCGCGCATCGCCCGTGGCCTGCTTGATTTCGCGCGCCAGATCGGCGAACTTGCGCCGCACCACCTCGGCATCGAGCGGTTCGTCGCCGCCGGGCCCGAACACCGGCGGAAAGAATTTCGGCTGGATCTTGCCCAGCATGACATTGCAGTCGGTGACCGCCAGCGGGCCGTTCTTGCGATACGACGCAGGCCCGGGGTTGGCCGCGGCCGAATCCGGGCCGGCGCGATAGCGCGCGCCGTCGAAATGCAGGATCGAGCCGCCGCCCGCCGCCACCGTGTGGATGCTCATCATCGGCGCGCGCATGCGCACGCCCGCGACCTGGGTGTCGAAGGCGCGCTCGAATTCGCCGGCATAGTGCGATACGTCAGTCGAAGTCCCGCCCATGTCGAAGCCGATGATCTTGTCGAATCCTGCAAGCAGCGAAGTGCGCACCGCGCCGACGATGCCGCCCGCCGGCCCGGAAAGGATCGAGTCCTTGCCCTGGAAGCGGCGCGCATCGGTCAGGCCGCCGTTCGATTGCATGAACATCAGGCGCACCCCGTCCAGTTCGGAGGCCACCTGCTCCACGTAGCGCCGCAGGATGGGCGATAGATAGGCATCGACCACCGTGGTGTCGCCGCGGCTGACGAGCTTCATCATCGGGCTCACCTCGTGCGATACCGAGACCTGGGCGTAGCCGATGGCACGCGCTATCGCCGCCACCTCTCCCTCGTGCTCCTGGTAGCGGTAGCCGTGCATGCACACGATGGCGATGGAGCGATAGCCCTCGTCATACGCCGCCTGCAGGTCGCGCCGCGTCGCCTCGGTGGCGAGCGGCGTCAGAACTTCTCCGTGCGCCCCGACGCGCTCCTCGATTTCGACCACCTTGCTATAGAGCAGCTCGGGCAGGACGATGTGGCGGGAGAAAATCTCCGGCCGGTTCTGGTAGGCGATCTGCAGCGCATCGCGAAAACCGCGCGTGATGAACAGCACCGTGCGCTCGCCCTTCCGTTCCAACAGCGCATTGGTGGCGACCGTGGTGCCCATTTTCACGGCGTCGATTTTCTCGCCCGGGATGGCCGCACCGGCGGCGACGCCGAGCAGATGGCGGATGCCGGCGAGGGCCGCGTCGCGGTAATGCTCCGGATTCTCCGACAGCAGCTTGTGCGCGACGATGCCGCCGTCCGGGCGGCGCGCGACGATGTCGGTGAAAGTGCCGCCGCGGTCGATCCAGAATTGCCAGCGTTGCTGTGTCATCGGAATTATTTGCGCGACCAGAGCCGGTCTGATGCACGCGGCCATAGGCTTTTTCCAGGATGCGGAAATCATATCATGCTCATTCACGATGAAACGCACTGAACATACGGGCCATCTCAAGGCGGAACCTCGGCGGTTCAATCGCGATTCCAAGTCAGCGCAGCGTCTGGCTTGACGCTCGCCAACGATGGTGATACTTTGGTGACACCATACAGCGGGAGCGATTTATGTCCACCACTACCCTCAAACTGCCGCAAGAACTGAAGGAGCGCATTGCAGCGGCCGCCGCGGACGCAGGCAAATCGCCGCACGCCTTCATGGTCGAAGCCCTCGCGGCGCAAACGGCGCTGGCCGAGCGGCGTAGAGTATTCGTAGCCGCGGCGCATGGGGCAGCGCAGGAGGTCGCGCAATACGGCTTGGTGTATGACGCCGACGAAGTGTTCGGCTATCTGCAAGAGAAGCTCAAAGGCAAGCGCTCCAAACGTCCTAAAGCGGTCAAGCTCTAAGCATTGCCCGTGACGCGGCTCGTATTTTCTCCTTCGGCGATGCAAGACATCGAACGACTGGCGGAATTCTTGATGGAATCGGATCCCGGGGCCGCCAGCGCCACGGCAAATATACTGACCGGTGGCCTGAAAATTCTCAAAGATCACCCTCTCGTCGGCAGGCCGGCGGAACTTGGCTACCGGGAGTTGCTCATTTCGCGCGGGCGTACTGGTTATGTGGCGCTATACAAATACGAGGTAGAGCGCGATGCCGCGATTATTCTCGCCATTCGGCATCAGCGCGGGGGTGGGTCCTGACGAATGGAACGAGTAGATTGCGTCGTCATCGGCGCGGGCGTGGTTGGCCTGGCTTGCTCCCGGGCGCTGGCTCTGGCCGGGCGCGAAGTCATTGTGCTGGAAGCCGCGGGCGCAATCGGCACCGAGACCAGCTCGCGCAACAGCGAAGTCATCCACGCCGGCATCTACTATCCGCCCGGTTCGGCAAAAGCGCTCCTGTGCGTGGAAGGCAGAGCGCTGTTGTACCGCTACTGCGAGGCGCATGGCGTCGCCCACCGCCGCTGCGGCAAGCTGATCGTGGCCACCGAACCGGGGCAGATCGCCACGCTGCACAGGATCCAGGCGCAGGCTGCGGCCAACGGCGTGCGCGATCTGCGTCTGCTGGCCGCGGATGAAGCCCGAGCGATGGAGCCGGAGCTGCGCTGCGTCGCGGCCCTGCACTCGCCCTCGACCGGCATCATCGACAGCCACGGCCTGATGCTCGCCTACCAGGGCGAGGCCGAAGACCATGGCGCCATGCTTGCGCTGCGCAGCCCGGTGAGGGGCGGCAAACTACAGGCCGATGGCATCGCGCTCGATGTCGGCGGCACCGAGCCCATGCGCATACTGGCGCGCACCGTGGTCAACAGCGCCGGGCTCACGGCGCAGCGTGTGGCGGACAGCCTTAACGGTTTTCCGAAGGACAGGATCCCGCCCTGCCATTACGCCAAGGGCAGCTACTTCAGCCTTGCCGGACGCTCGCCCTTTAGCCATCTGATCTACCCGGTGCCGGAGGCAGCCGGCCTGGGCGTACACCTGACCCTGGATCTGGCCGGGCAGGCGCGCTTCGGGCCGGACGTGGAATGGATAGCGGAAATAGACTACGATGTCGACTTGCGCCGCGCCGACGGTTTTTACCGGGCGATACGCGATTACTGGCCCGGGCTCAAGGACGGACAACTGGCACCGGGATATGCCGGCATACGGCCCAAGCTCGGTGGCCCGAAACAAGCGGCAAGCGATTTCCTGATACAGGGTCCGGTGGAACATGGCGTACCGGGCCTAGTCAACCTGTTCGGCATCGAGTCGCCCGGGCTGACTGCTTCGTTCGCGCTGGCAAAGCATGTCGTGGAAATCGCGGGCAAGACCTGAATAAGAAAGCATATACGGCAGTATCAACAGAGGCGGGCAAACATGAATCCGAACAAACCACCGTTCGCCGCGCTCGTCGCAGGCCTTCATCACCGGCACAGTGGGTCCCGTTCTTTTTCATAATGGTGATCAACATCGCTCCGATCCCCGTGTTCCCGCGGATCGCCACTTGGCTGACTGACGCGCTGCTCAACAAATGACGTTCGTCACGCCCCGGCCGATCTACCTCACCAGCGAAATTCGCGAGCTCGAACGCCTGGAACGCGAACGTCAGGCCCAAGCGCGGCCCGAGCGCGGGTCGCTAATGGAAAAGGCCGGCCTGGCCGCCGCCGAATACGCGCGCGAGCTGCTCGGCGAATACGGCAGGAATGTGCTGGTACTGGCCGGTCCCGGCAACAACGGCGGCGACGCGTTCGAGGTGGCGGCGCAGCTCAAGCATTGGTATTACCGCGTCGAGCTGGTATTCGCCGGGGACGAACACCAACTGTCCGAAGATGCGCTGGCCGCGCTCAGGAAATGGCGCGCGTGCGGGGGCAATACTTATGCAGCGCCGCCGGCGGCGCTGCGACCGGACCTGGTGGTGGACGGCCTGTTCGGCATCGGTCTCACCCGCGCGCTCGAAGGCGGCTACGCCGACATCATCGCCGGCATCAATCGCCTACCCGGACCCAAGCTCGCGCTGGACATCGCCAGCGGCATCAACGCCGACACCGGCGCGATCATGGGCACGGCCCTGCGCGCGACCCACTGCATTACCTTCATCGCGCTCAAGCCCGGCCTGCTCACTTTGGATGGCCCGGACTATTGTGGAAAACTCGGCGGCGAAATCCGCGTCGCCGATCTCGGGCTCGATCTTGGCGTGATGCCGGCGAGCAAGGGCGCCACAACCTCATCCGATTCTCTGCGCCAGGTGCTCCCGCCGCGGCCGCTCAATTTCCACAAGGGCAATGCGGGCAGCGTCGGCGTGCTCGGCGGCGCGCACGGTATGGTCGGTGCGGCGGTACTGGCAGGGCGCGCCGCGTTGAAGCTCGGCGCGGGCAAAGTGTTTCTGGGCATGCTCACCGACCACCCGCCCTATGTCGATTACGCCCAGCCCGAACTGATGCTGCGCACACCGCGCGAGCTGCTCGAGGCGGGGATGATTACCGCTTTTGCCGCCGGCCCCGGCATGGGCACGGCAAAATCGGCCGAGCAACTGCTGCGCGAAGTGCTGGATGCCGGCGTTCCGTTGGTGCTCGACGCCGACGCGCTCAACCTGATCGCGGCGAGCAAGACCCTGCAGGCGCGGCTGCCCAAGCGCGGCGCGGCCAGCGTGCTCACGCCGCATCCGGCCGAAGCCGCGCGCCTGCTTGGCTGCGCGACTGCGGCTGTACAAAGTGACCGCATCCAGGCGGCCCTGCACATCGCGCAGCGCTACCAGGCCGTCGTCGTGCTCAAGGGCAACGGCAGCGTCATCGCCGTCCCCGACGGTACCTGGCTGATCAATACCAGCGGCAATCCGGGCATGGCCTCGGCCGGCATGGGCGACGTGCTCACCGGCATGATCGCTTCCCTGCTCGCGCAAGGCGCCAATGCACGCGACGCGACGGCGGCCGCGGTCTGGCTGCATGGCGCTGCCGCCGACAGCCTCAGCGCCCAGGGCCAGGGGCCGCTCGGCATCACCGCGAGCGATGTGATCGACGCGGCGCGCAGAGTCGCGAACGCCGTGCAGCGCCCAGCTTGAACGTAAATGAAAATTAAGCCCATCCGAAACGACGACGACTTGCGGGCCGCTCTTCGCCGTCTTGACGCAGTGTTCCAGGCAAAGGTCGGAACGCCTGAGGCGGACGAGATGGAAGTTCTCGTCACATTGATCGAAGCCTATGAGAACAAGCACTACCCCATCAGCCCGCCGGATCCGGTCGAAGCCATAAAATTCCGGATGGAGCAACAAGGTCTGACACTTCGCGACCTCGAGGTTTATATCGGTCCAAGCGGCCGGGTTTCAGAAGTGCTGAACAGGAAGCGACCGCTAAGCCTGCGGATGGTCAAGAGACTGCATGACGGCCTTCGCATCCCCTACGAAAGCTTGCTCGCTGGGTAAGTATACGGATACCATATTCATCCAACGCGTCTGCTTATGGAGAACATCATGGCAGCAATTTTGAAAGAGATTGAAAGCCAAGCCTTGCAACTGTCGCCTCCGGAACGCGGCGAGTTGATCCATCGCCTTATCATCAGCCTCGAAGGCGAACCCGAAGAATCGCCCGAAGCCATTGCCAAAGCCTGGGATGAGGAAATCGCCCGCCGCGTGGCGGACATGGAAGCCGGGCGCACTCAATGGACGGCCGCCGATGAAGTGATGACCCGACTTCGCACAAAAATCAGTGCTGCCAAAGCCGGTGCGGGTCAGTCTTAGCGACGAGGCGCAAGGCGATGCCGATGCCGCTGTCGATTGGTACATCGGCGAAGGCGCGTTCATCGCAGCGGATGATTTCGTCGATGAACTCAATCGAGCGCTGGGCCTCCTGAACCGGTTCCCCGAGTTGGGCCACGCCAGCGCACGCAACACGCGGACGCTGCATCTCCACAGTTTTTCGTATTCTCTGATCTACCGGCTGCAAGCCGATGTGATCCGCGTCATCGCCGTTGCTCATCACAGCCGCCGGCCACGGTATTGGGTCGGACGGCGTTGAGGGATTCAACACTTTCGCGGAGGTATGTGCTGGGGCCGAAAAACGGCCGTTTGAAGATGGCCGTTGTCTGAAACTCCGCTCCAGACGCGCGTCTCCGGCAGATGTGAAAGGCGCTTAACGCCCCGCATCACAGCGCGTGTCGCTCTCGTCCGTGTGGATGCGGTGATCATGCCCCGATTTTTATTCCGAGCCACGCGCACACGCCATTCTCGACTGACCGAATCTGTACCGCGCCCCGATGCGGTGCTCTCAACCTTTTGCCTCAAGACGATCAAGATTTTGAAATGTCTGATCGGCCGCCTGAAGAAGCTCCTCATCGGATGGAAAAGCGTAACGCAACTCGGCTGCTCTACGAAGGAGTTGCGCCAAGACCTCACGTTGGTCGGTCTCGGGCAAGGCCTCGAAGGATTCCAGAAGATGCCGCGCTGCGTTTCCCATGGCGAGATATTCTAGCCCTATTGTTCACGCGGCATGGAGTTAGGCGCCCTTGTGGTGAGCTTCGCATTTGTCATGACCGCGTACTCGCGAGATCGGCGATAGTCGCTGGCTTTTGTGCGTCGAAGTCGACCTGGTCAACGCGGACGAAGCGCCACGCGATCCCAGTCGCCTCGGCGATGCGTTCGCACCACTCGCGTATCGCCTCATCCTTGGCCGTCGTCCCCTCCCACACCCGACCCTTCGTCTCGATGATCCAGTTGACTTCTCCCGCCTTCGTCTTTTGCACGACTACCCAGTCGGGATGATAGAAGCCGATGGCACCGCTGGGTTTGAGGTAGTCCACCCGGAACTGCGTGCCGGACTCGCCCTGGTCCGTGGTACCTAGCGCGGCGAAACGCAGGACATCGGCTGCCGTGTTAGCGAGGAACTCGGCGAAACGGCGCTCGAAGTCATTGTAGGTCGCCACGTAGTTGAAGACCGTCTTCTTCGCGATGAGCGGGGGTAGGTTTCTCCGCCAGCTAAAAGGCTTGGTCTCGGACAGCCTGTAGTCCGCCCGCTCGAACTCGATGGCGCGGCGATCGATGGTTAGCTCGGCAATCTTGCGCGCGAGGTACTTGGCAATGCCCTCCTGAATCTCAAGCCGCGACAGGTGTGAACGAATGGCGTCGCTCTCCAGTTTGACTTTCCGGCCGAAGCAGCGGGTGGCGACATAATCCCGCACGGCTGGGTAGAGCTCGGCGAAGCGGTTCGGGAGCTTGGCTCGGTCGATGACCTTGTTGGTGATGGCGCCGAGCAGCTCCTGCGGCGGCGGAAGCTCACTGGCTCCAATATCAACCTGGCTGACTTCTGTCTCCGTGGTGGCGAACTCGAGCTTCAGTCTGACCCGATAGACCTCCGCGAGATCTTCCTGCTCGAACACGGGTTTGAGCACCGCAACGTCGAGATCCGAGAGCTTGCGGATGTCGTGCACCAGGCTCGGCTTGGTGATCGGGATCGCGATGTCGTAGGCGAGGCGTTCCTGCACCGGCTCGATGATGATCGGCCTCGGCAGATCGGTCTTGGTCGACTTGACGCCGACGCCTTCTGCTTCGAGCTGGGTGCGCAGGACGTTCAGCAGGTTGCGGGTCCCGAGCACCTCCAGGGTTTGTGTGTCCGGGCCTACATGCGGCATCAGTCGCAGACCGCGACCGATAACTTGCTCGGGCAAGATCTCGGCCTTGGCGGTGAACGGCCGCAGACCGAGCACCACGGTCACGTTCTTCACGTCCCAGCCCTCGCGCAGCATCATTACGCTGACGATGGCCTTGGTCTTATTCTCGGGCTTGTCTATGTCTCGGGCCGCCTCGCGCGCTATCTCAAGGTCACCCTTAGTAACCTCGCCCTCGGTGTCAGTATGGATCACAAGGACTTCCGCCTCCTTGAAGCCGAACTCCTTCGTTTTCCAGAGGTACCTGCCGAGCGCATCGGCATAGACGTTCTTCTCCGCCATGATGAAGAGCACCGGCTTGGTGCCGAGCTTCTTGTAGACGCCCCAATGGTCCTTCCAGCGCTGGACGGCAGCACGCAGCCAGTAGCCGTACTTCTCGGCGACATTGCTCTTGGTGACATTCTCCGGGTCTCGCTTGGGCTGCTTGGGGTCGTCCTCTTTGGTGACGATCAGCGGTGCCTTGACGATGCGATCCTCCACCGCCTGCGCGAGCGGGTAATCGCAGACGGTCCAGGGGAAGTACATCCCGTTCTGGTCCTTGGGCGTGGCGGAGAAGTCGAGCCAGAGACCGAGGCCCTTGGGCAGCGCGCGGTGAATCGCGAGCAGCGACTGGCTCCAGGCGAGGTCCTCGTCGTGGACGTGGTGGGCTTCGTCGTTGAGGACCACGAGGTCCTTGAGCGACTTGACCCGCTCCAGCATCGAGCGCTGGCCGGCCGCCAGGTCCTTGACCGGCTTCCTGCCGAGCAGCGCGTCCACCGCGTTCTGCGGTGTCCACTCCTTGTCGCGCGACTCGTAGAGCTGGTGGATATTGGTGAGGAATAGATTGCCCGAGGCGTCCGGCTCGGTAGGCTCGCCGCGCAGGATCACCTTCGGCTCGAACGGCCGCCACTCCGGGGGAACGAGCGGGAGCTGCCTGAAAATATTGTTTCTAGCGAAGTCCTTTTCCAGCCGCTGATAGACGATGACGTTCGGCGCGACGATCAGGAAGTTGGTCGAAAGCGCCGACCCCGGCACGCGCTTCTTGTGGAAGTGCGACCACACCACCGCCATCGCGATCACCCAGGTCTTGCCCGAGCCGGTCGCTATCTTGAAGGCGAAGCGGCGCAGATCCTCCGGCGGCAGGTCCTGCACGCCCTCGCCGTCCAGCTCCGGCACGTAGCGGCGGATCTGTCGCCTTCCATCCATGGTGGTCTGGAAGAGGATGTTGTCGGTGATGAGGTCCCGCTTGTAGACCTCGGCATAGGACTGGATCAGCTTCTGCGCGTCGCGCGCGCCTGCGATCTCGACCAGCCAGACCAGTGTCTCAATGGCCTCGCGCTGGCAGTAGTAGTACCGGAAGGGTACCGGGAAGCCCGTCACCTCGTGGTCTTCCTCGAACCAGTACTCGAACAGGCGCCGGGCAACGTCCGACACACCGGGGTAGCCCTTTCCTCTCCAGGCGTCCACGGCTTTTCGGATTTTCGGCACCAGCAGCAGGCGGCTCGGACGCCGGCCCGAGGTGTCCTCCCGCCAGCCCGTCGGGGCCGCGTCGTCCTTCACCAAGAAGGAAGTCGGTTTCTCCCACGGGCGGCGGCCGGGGATCTCGGGCAGGTCCTTGTCGTAGGCGATGACGGAACGAGGCATGGCTATTCCTTCTTCCATGCAATGAGTCGGGTGCGCGCCAGACGAACGGCTTCGTGGAGCTTACGTTCCAGCTCCTTCTGCGGCAGGGCCTCGGTCCAATAGGCGGCGACATGAATGCCGCTCGTTGCAAGTTCGAGCAATTCCACGTGTTGCCGAGTCTTTCCGGCGCAGAGAATCAGCCCCAGTGGTGGAAGTTCCGCCGACTCGCATTCGTATTTCTTGAGCCAGTTCAGATAGAGCTCCATCTGGCCCTTGTCCCCGGCTTCAAAGTTCCCCAGCTTGAGTTCGATGGCTACTAAGCGGCGCAGTTTGCGATGGTAGAAGAGCAAGTCCAGATAGTAGTCCTTGTCATCGATCTGCATTCGCATCTGGCGCGCCACAAAGCAGAAGCCGACTCCCAGCTCAAGAATGAACGCCTCCATCTCCCGGAGAATTGCCGCCTCCACATCCTTTTCGGAATACGTGTCCTTGAGACCGAGGAAGTCGAGAATGTAGGGATCACGGAAGACCATATCGGGCGTGAGTAAATCCTCCTTGCGCAATTGTTTGAGCTCCAGCGCCGCCAGCTTCGCGGGTTTCCGGGAGAGCGCGGTGCGTTCAAAAAGCATGGACTGGAGCTTCTTTTCCAGCGTGCGCGTGCTCCAGCGCTCGATTCGACACATCTCCGCGTAAAAATTCCGCTTCAGAGGATCATCGAGGGCGATGATTTGCCGGAAATGAGTCCAGCCCAATTGTGTCCGCAGTGCGGACACTATCTTGAAATCCGGAAACACCTCCGCAAAGCGGACCATGCGAAAGATGTTCCGGACCGCAAAGCCCCGTCCGAATTCCGCGGCCAATTGTGTCCCCAGTGCGGACACAATTCGTTCCCCGTATTCCGCTCGCTTCTCCTTCAGGATATCTTGCTGTATCCGACGCCCCACACTCCAATACAGTGCCACAAGTCCTGCATCTACCGTCCGCGCCACCTGCTCCCGCGCAGACAGGATCAAATCCCGCACATCGTCCAGCAGTCTGGTCGCCGTAACTGCGGGCCGCTTGCTCAACGCCGTGTTCGGCTTCATGGCACCACCACGTCGAAGGCTTGCGAGGTGTCGTTGCCGAAGATGTCGATCACCTTCACGAGGATGCGGTACTTGCCTGCCTTCTCGTAGGTGTGCGCGTCGCACGTGAGCGGAAGCTTGCGCTCCTTGCGCGTACGGTAGGCGACCCAGCCCTGCATGAACGTGTCGTTCTGGAAATCCCAGTCCACTGACCAGTAGTCGATGTAATCCGACCACTTCTTCACCTTGCTGCGCACCTCTTCGGGGATCAGCTCGGTGTTGGGAATGACGAAGTCCTTGAGCGCCACCTGCGCGGTGAGCTGCTTCGGCTGCTTGATCTCGGCATCGAGATACGCCAACTCGAAGAAGCGCACGTCGCCCTTGGCGGTGGCCTGTTGCTCCATGACCTCGCGCGGGATGATCAGGAGCAGCAGCGTCACCCCCTTCTTCCTCGCCGCCTCGTGCATGAGGCTTCCCTTGCCCTGCCCCTCGTTCGGACCAGTCAGCCCCATCTCCCACTCCCAGCCGAGAACGTGCAGCTCGCCCTGTTTGAGCCTGGCGCACTCGTCCAGCGCCGTGTCGATCTCGGCGATGGTCACCGGCGCGTCCACTGCGCCGATGTGCACCATCGCCTTGCCTTTCTTGCCGTGCAGGTGCGCCAAGCCAGCCACCGGCTGAGCACCGTAGAGCTTGAGGATGAAGGCGAGATACTCGTAGAGCGCTTGCTCGGCGAGCGGCTTGTCCTTCGCGTTGCCGAACGTCACGCCTTGCCAGTACTGGCGCTCGTACTTGCCGAGGTTCAGCACCTCGAAGGGCTTGCAGTTCTCGATCCCGAGAAGGCGTTTACGGGTCAGATGAACTGACCATCGCGACATATCTACACCCAACCAGCGAAGTCCTTGTCGCTCGGCAGCAACGATAGAGGATCCAGATCCAGCGAACGCATCGAGAAACAACATGCTGGGATGAGCAGCCAACTGAATAATTCGTTCAATCAGGTCAACAGGTTTTTGTGTCTGAAAGTGAACCCATTCCTCTTTGTTCGCTGGCTGTAGGCAACGGATTCGCCATACCGTATCGACCGTGCGAAAGTCCCTTTCCTGATAGATGATGTTGCCGTCCTCGTCTCGGGCATTGATCATCTTTCCGTCTACCTTCACTCGTTTGAGCTGCGTGACGGGTGTGTCGCGCTTTTCCGTGAGGGCAGTGTAGGCGTATGCCTTAGGTGCCTTGTTCTTGACGTAGTACAGAATCTGGTCAAATGCCTTGGGCAACGAGCGTTTGCGGCTATCGTGCATCTTGTTGTAGTAGTACCAGGCGATCTCATTTTGAAAGTTGTCTTGCCCGAAAATTTCGTCCATCAGCACCTTGATATAGGGGCCAGTATGGACGTCCAAGTGCACAAATATTGATCCAGTGTCGGCCAACAGGCCGTGTAGTAGCTCCAGGCGATCACGCATCATTGCAAGGTAGCTCGAATAGCCCGCGCCCCAAGTGTCGCGGTATGCCTTCTCTTCAATGGCGCTGGGCTCCTTTCCGGGTACGGGGTCATCGTCATCACCGACCATGGTCTTAAATGAGAAATCAGACCCTGTATCGAACGGCGGGTCGATGTAGACAAGATCGATCTTCCCTGCAAACTTCTCCAGAAGTGACCCCATCACCAGCAGGTTGTCGCCCCAGATGAGCTTGTTCCTCCAGCCCGCCTCGAAGGTGTCGCCCTCCTTGCCATCGTAGACGTCGAAGAGGCCACCCTGCACGCCACCCTTTTTCACCTCGCGCGTGGCGCGGCTCTCGTTGACGGCCTCGATGACCTGAAAGGGCAGGCTCACATGCGGCACCTCATTGCGGGTGCCGTCCTCTTTGTACTTGCCGGGCCAGACCAGCTCGGTCTTGGTGACGTCGATCTTTGCCATGCGTGTCAATCCTCTCGGTTATCTTGTTCGCCATCCACGTCCGCGATGTCCAGCCAGCCGTGGTCGAAAGTGAAGGTGCGTGCTTTGCCTGCCGGGTCTTGAATGCGAACGATACGCGCACCGTCGTCCCCCGCCTTTTCTACGACATAGAGCCAGTATGCGTCCCCATGATCCTGCGCCGACTTGAACTGTGCGCGTGACATCCCTACGGGCCGGTCGTTCAGGTCACGGGTCATGGCTTTCACCTCGACCCAGCGAATTGGCCGACCGTCCTCGCCGGGCTCAAGCAGGTCGAAGCCAGGGTTGTTCGTCGGCGTGCGCTGTAACCGCGGCTCATTGGCGATTATAAAAGCAAGAGCCTTCTCCTCCACAGCCATTCGGGCCGCTTGATCCAGCCCGTCCGGATCCGGCTCTTCGTCGTCTGGATGCGTACCGACGTAAGAGATGAATGGTTGCCCGCCCGCACCTTTCGAAGAGCGTTTTGCGGAACCGGTCCCTGCGCTCTTTGCACGCCCGCATCCTTGGCCGTCGCGGTGCCCGCTAGCGTCCTTGCCGCTGTCACTGCCGGCTCCGGTCCCAGTGCCGCTTCCGCTTCCGCCTCCACCACTTCCTGACCCCGAGGGCTCGGCACCTGCTGGGTCCGGCACCGGCGGCGTCGGGGCGTGTTCGTCCCCAAGCAACTTCTTGAGCGCGTCCTCCACCGCGTTCCCCGGCCCATCTCCCGCAGCAGTCGGCTCAGCCTTCAACCCGAGCCGATCGCGCAACTCAGCCTCGCTCGTCACACCGAGCTTTTTCAGGAGATCGAGCACACCCGGCTCGATCCCAGCTTCCTTCGCAAGCTGGTCGATAATTGGAGGCTTAAAGCGAATCTTGGAGAGAAGGAACGGATTTGGCTTCCAGCCGAGCACGTCGAACAGGACGAGTCCGGGTCGTTGCAAGTCGCCCTTCCTGTCGGGTATCCAGGCGGTGTCGTTCAACTGTCTCACGAAGGCGGCGTCGAAGCCCGCGCGGTAGCTGCCATAATGCGTCCAAGTGTACTCGCCGGAGAAAACACCCTTGCCGCGGCGTTCTTCCAGATGCGCGAGCTCTTCCCACAGCAGCCCGGCTCTTTCCCGGCGCTGCGTGGTCTCAATGCCAGGCAGCCGATCTAGAAAGTCTTTCAGGCCACCGACTGTCCAGTCCGTGATTTTGTCGTTTTGGCCCGATGACTCGGCATGTCCCGCTTGTATGCGCAGATTCTTTCGCTCTTCCCAAGAAAGCGAGTAGTCGTCGATGGGTCGTAGATACCGAACTGCCCCACAGGCTTCGAGCAAATCGCGGACGTCTTCCCCGCGTAAGCAGGCATAGGTGTCATCAACAAGCTGAAGATGAGGAACACCGGCGAATAATCCCTTCAAACGTTCAGTCGCAACGTACACGCTGCTTGGCTTTGAGAAGAATCTGCGGCCGTCACCAACGTCGATTGCCCTGACGAAGGCGGTCTTGCGCAGGGCGCCCAGAAGTTTTTCACGCTGCCCCTTCGAATCGGTGCCGAACGCTGTCATGACGCGGCGGATGTCGGTCTCGTAGTCGCCAACGCTGACGTCGGCCTCTTTCACGCAGTACTTGGGAAGAACGTTCCAGACGACGTCGTCCACTGGATCGGGGTCGGTCAGGCCGAGCGACTGGAGGAACGCGCGCGCGTCGTCCGTCGCGCATACCGCGCGGCGCACGGTGGGGAAGCCCGACACAATCGCGCTGGGCAAGAATGCCTGTGGCTGACCGTTCGAGCGAGCCACGACATGGGTACCGTCCTCGATCCGAATGAGCGGAAGGACGTCCAGCCGGCGTCGCAGGGCCGGCTGACTATTCAGGAACTCATACAGTGTGAGAACCCACTCGTCGGGCTGCGCCTGTAAGAACGACTTGTTAAGTTTCGGGAGGATCGTCTCCGGTGTGACTTCCTGAATGTTCAGCTCACTTATTAGGTACTGGCGCAGCTCTGGTGTGCGGTCTGGCGTGACGTCCCCACTCAACCAGAAAATATCGGCATCATGTCCCAATAGGTTGGCCAATTGGCTGGGGTTCAAGAGAGCGCGTAGCTCGTTGGTGCGCGCGAGCCGGGCCCTATTTGCGGGTACGTGGTTGCCTCCGAAACGGGGAAGGAGTGGCTCGGACGCCAGTGCGGTACGCGTCGCCTCGAACAGCGGCGAGAACATGCTACCTTCGCCGAACCTTGTGCGTTCGAGGGGCAGGCAGCTTAGGGCTGCGGTGTCGAGCATGTCGTTGTCTCGTAGCCAGCGCAGCGCGTGCACGAGGAGCGTTGCAGAACTCTTGATAAGGTGCTGGTTCCACTGGTCGCGGCTCGGCACGTTGTCGCGGCTGGGCGTCGTTCGGTAAGGGCCTTGTACCAGAAAACCAAGGTGAGTCTGAAGTACGGTCGGGAAGAAGACGACAAGGGGTGAATCGCTGACGGCTTGAACCGACCACCGGTTAGACTTTTTGTCCTCGGCTATCGAGAAGGCAATTTCGACACGGCCGGCGACTACACCGTCGGGTGTCTTCGCCTCCAGCGAAAAAAGTAGCCAAGTCTCCTCGACGTCGGGTTTACCGTGCTCCTCGCCAAGGAGAACTATCCGGTGGACGTCTTCGCCGATGTGCTCAGGCTTGCCGCGTACATACAGGCCCGAGGGACCGCCCTCGACCCTCCAGGCAATCTCGTCGATCTGGCGCAAGAATAGCAGCGTGCGGGCCCCGAGCCGTCGCAGTCCTTCCGCGATCTCGGCATGTGCCACCTCATCACCTGTGCCTAGCGGCAGCACAAAGACGGTCTCGTCGGCCTGGCGGTCGACCGCTGGAATGGCGGTGGGCCAGACGAAGCTCTCGATTGCAAAGTCCTCCCCGCCGGAATGCACCTCGGGCCGATGCGTGAACGCGTAGACGGATTTGAAGCCGATGCCGAAGCGGCCGATCGCGGTCAGGTCCTTAGTGCTATCCGCGATGCCGCAGATGCCGCGAACATTTGAGCCGTCAAAAGGCTGACCACAATGAGCAACGCGAAGCTCAGTCGCGGAGAGCGTGAAGCTCACTGCCCGCGATCCCTGCCAGCCCTTGCGGCGAGCGAGAGCATCCTCCGCATTTTGCAGTAGCTCGAAGATGAAGTGCGTGCGGTCATCATAGCGGTTCGTCAGCAGGTCCTGACCCCAGCGACCGACGCCCGCGCCGTACTCACGTTCGTTGTCTGCGCGAATCAGGGCGTAGTCGGATGCCATCAGCCCCGCGCCTCCTTGGAGATTATTCCTTCTGCATGGCAAAGGAGCCGCAGGTCGCACTCCTTGCAGATCGCCGTCTCGGGCGGCCGTGTCACCCGGAACTCCTCGGCCTGTATCCGCGCGACCACTTGGTCAAAGTGGCGGCCGGCCTCGTTGATTCGCTCGGGGCGGTACGGGAAGGCCATGAGTGCCTTGTCCTTCTTTTCCTCCGCCGTCCAGTAGAGCAGCATTCGATCCACCCGCTTGTCGTAGCGCCGCTCAAGGATGTGGGCGTAGGTGCAGAGTTGGCGCTCGTAGGCGTCGAGCAGCGCGGGGCTGCCGGTGGGACGCGGCGAAGTCTTGAAGTCGAGCAACTCCAGCTTTCCGTCACCCCCGAGCAGCAGGTCCACTTTGCCGGAGAGGATGTAGCCGTCCTTTTCCAGCGACACGTCGACCTCGGTCTGAATCACCCGCCCCATCTCCTCCCGGTTCTGGCGGAAGTAGTTCATGACCTGGCGGAAGGCCGACTCGCGCGCAGCGTCGCCGATGGGCCGCACGTCGCTCAGACAGAGAAAGCGGAAGGTACGGTCGAACAGTTCGCGGATGCGCGGCTGGTCCAGCGTGTCGAGTTTGCCGTCGAGCGCGATGCGGTGGATCTCCTCGATGGTCTGGTGCACCAGCAGGCCGAAGAAGATCACCGCCGAGCGGGATGGCGTGAAGTCGTACTCGCGGAAGAACTGATACTGGCGCGGGCAAGTCTCGTAGATCTTGAGGTCGCCGGTGAAGCTGTAGCTCTTCTTGACGGGCATCCGCTCGCGTAATGCGAAACGCTGCGCCGCCAGGAGGTCCTTCTCCACGTAAGGCCACTGCGGCAGGCCCTGCCAGATGGGCGCGAAGTGGTCCTTGGGCGTCTGGTGCGCGGTGAGGACCAGTACCTTCTGGGGCCGCGAGAAGGCGACGTAGTGCAGTCGCATCCGGTCGAACAGCGTGATCCGGCTCTCGGGCTCGAAGGGCGGCCGGTGGTAGAAGGCCCCCAGGTCGCGGTCGATCCCCTTCGCGCTCGAAAGCTGCGTGCTGAGACTCCCCACCACGACCACGGGGAACTCCAGGCCCTTCGCCTGGTGGATGGTCATTACCTGCACGTGACCTTTGGGGAACGGCTGGTTCGGATCCTCGTACTCATTGATGCCGCCGTCGTGCAGCAGCCGCAGGAAGCTGTTGAAAAGGTGAAAGCGCAGGAACTCGCGATTGCGGTGCGTGACGACAGTATAGTGGTAGTAGCTCTGGAAGGTGTTCAGGAGCTGGGAGAAGATCGCGAGGTTGCGCGCGGCGTTCTCGTTCTTCACCGCCTTGGCGAAAGGGTCCAGGGCGAGCAGCCGGTAGAAGTAGTCAGCCGGGCGAAGGTCGAGGGAGTCACCTTCGCTGAGGGCTGCGATTTCCCCGACCCACGCTTGCAGCGCAAGCGCCAGCGGCTGCGGCGCGGCGTAGGCTTGCGCCAACCCGACGATCCCCTGGTCCACGTAGCGCCCGAGTTCGGCCACGGCGCCTGCCACCTGGCCTCGTCCGTCGCCGTGCCAGCCGAAGAGCACGGCGAAGCTGGCGACGGCGAGCCTGATCTCTTCGTTCTCGAAATACGCACGG
>Ga0080064_1003148_pt1 | contig 25122 bp, 34 predicted proteins | sample Subgrocontami54m_FD_69260 | JGI IMG/M metagenome (GOLD analysis project Ga0080064, IMG submission 69260) | Subsurface groundwater microbial communities from S. Glens Falls, New York, USA - GMW46 contaminated, 5.4 m (SPADES assembly) (version 2) ...
CTGCCGCCAGGGGGGGGCCTTCAAGCCGCCTCCGCTTCGCTCCGCCGGCTTCAAGCCCCCGCTCGGCGGCGAGGGGTCTTCAGCCGATTTTTTGGAGTCCTCCCGATTTCACGCTCCGGCCTACTTCGTAGGCCTCCGCTGGTTCCTCTCGTCACTTTTGCGGGGGAGTGGCGGCCGCCCCGCCTCTCCCTTCGGGAGGGTGAAAAGAAAGGAGGGCTCCAAAAATGTCAGAGACCACATCCGGCAGCTCGCACAGGCGGCACTCCGCCCGGTTCCCTCGCTTAGGCGGCGCCACCTGGTCCTTCTCTCAGGCGTGGGAGGTGGCTGAGCGCCGCGGGCCAGGAGCGTTCCTGGTAGTCGGCCACCGGCGCGGCATGGCCCGCACCCGCTGGTTCGCGGCGCAAGTCCCGTTCCTCCCCTCCCAGGAAGAGGTCCCGGCATGAATCCCCTCTGGGTGGTTCAGCGCTTCACCCCACGGGCGCAGGTCCTTGCCTTGCTTTCCGCGCGCCAGTTGGAGCGCCGGGGGTACCTCGTTCGGGTCGCCGAGGAAACCGAGGGTTCTTGGGGGCTCCTCCGGGCCTTCGTGGTTCTGGCGGTCCGGCCTCGCCGGCTGGGTTGGCTGGAGTTTGTCCGGCGGGTCAGTTACCGCTTCCGCCGCCGGAAGTCTGCGGCAGTTCAATCTTCGGCCCGCGGCCATGGTGGCCCGGGCCTTCAAAGGAGGAAAGTGCAATGAGAATACTCGCGAATTACGGCGCTCGGTCGAATGGTGACAGCTACTCCGTCACCTTCGAAACGATGGGGGATGTTCCAGCCGCTCAGGCCCCCGCCACGGTGGATGAGCTGTTCCGCTTGGCCAGGGATGCGGTCCGGCGGCAGATCGGCAACCACGCCCCGGCCGCGCAGCCGGTGGAGGACCCGGTCCCGGTTCCCCGGCCGGTGGCGCGGGCGCACGCCAACGGGAACGGCAACGGCCGCAAGCCGGTCATCAAAGACCCGTCCCAGCCGGCCAGCCCCAAACAGCTCCAGCTCATCCGTGGGCTGGCCAAGCAGAAGGGGGTTTGGCTGGACAACGTGGAGGACCTCACGAAGGGTGAGGCCAGCACGAAGATCGATGAGCTCATGGCGCTTGCGGCCTGAGGCTCATGCACCCCAAGGGGTGGGTTCCCGCCACAGAACTTCGGCGGGGGCCCACCCCTTTTCTTTTGGAGGAACTCTAATGGAACAACGGCATCTCTCGGTCAGCCAGATGAAGACGTACCTCATCTGCCCGCTCAAATACTTCTACCGGTATATCCAGCGCCTTCCCGCCCCGAAATCCCCGGAGCTCTCCCTGGGCATCGCGGTCCACTCAGCCCTGGAAGTCAACTTCACGCAGAAGATCCAGAGCAGGGAGGACCTGCCCCTTGCCGTCGTGACGGACGCTTTCAGCGACGCCTGGAAGGCCGAGGTCCCCGAGATTGACTTCGGGGCGGGGGAGAAGTCCGGCAAGATTCAGGATGAGGGAATCCGGATCGTCGGCAACTACCACGCGATGGTGGCCCCCACCGTTCAGCCCAAAGAGGTGGAGGAACGCTTCGAGCTTGCCTTCGAGAACGTCCCCTACACCTTCGTTGGCCGGAAAGACCTCCTGGACATCAACGACCGCATCCGGGACTACAAGGTCACCAAGCGCTCGCCCACGCCGGCGCAGGTGGCCCAGGATATTCAGCTCACCGCCTATTCGCTTGCCCACCGGCTGACGCACCCCAAGCCGGAAAGCGGTCTCCAGCTGGACGTTATGGTCCGCACCAAGTCCCCAAAGGTGCTCCATATCCCTGCTACCCGGACCTCGAAAGACCACGCCCGGTTCCTCAAGCTCCTGGGGTTTGTCGCCAAGGGGATTCAGCAGGCGCTGTTCTATCCCATCCCCAACTTCACCTGCCCGAGCTGTCCATTCCGGAAGCAGTGCGACGCATGGCAGGAGGTGTGAATAGAGAGGAGCCATCTTGGCTAAGGCGAATGAAAGCCCCTCGGGTTGGGGCGTATGATATACTTCCTCTCGTGAGCGCGCTTGTCAGGAACAGAATGGTAGCCAAAGTGTTGCTCGTGCTGATTGTGGCGGGGATATTTGCTTGCATGCTGGAGATTGAAGGCCCCGGCCATCAGCAGGAAGTGCATCATTGCGTCACCTGTTGCGCCAGCTACCACGTTTCCGTTCTTCCCACCCAAGCAACTATTCGGCCGCCTCTGCAAACCGTCCGTGTCCCATTTCCTGCTTATGCACTCGGTTTAAGCCAAGCTTTTCTCAGTCCACAGACTCCACCTCCTAAGCTCTCCCTGTAAGTCCTCGCAAGTTCCATCAAGAAGTCCAAAGGCGATTTTATGTTCGGATTCTTTATGTCTTGTTTCTAGAGGGGGTCTCTGTGCGCACACTGATTTTTAACAAGGTGGGTTGGTTTCTGACCGCGGCGCTGATGGCGACCCCAGTCCATGCGGAGTCGGACTCGCCCACTGCGTTCGATGCCTTGGTGCGCGAGGTTTCGGAGAACAACCCGGAGCTGAAGTTTTATGAGACCGAAATCGCGGCCGCGAAAGGCGGCCGTAAAACCGCCGGCCAATGGGCCAATCCGGAGGTCGGCGGCTTCATCGGCCAAAAGCGGGTATGGAACGAGGAGAACGAGCTGACGGGCCGGGGCAGGGCCGGTGAGCTGTCGGTCACCCAGCAGTTCGAGTGGCCGGGCCGGATCGAACTGCGCAAGGCCATTGCCGATCGCGATATTGAGCTGGCGGAGTTGAGCTTGGAACGGTTTCGCGCCCTGCTCGCGGCGCGCGCGAAGATCGCCGCCTATGAATTATTCACGGCGCGGGAGAAAGCGGCGGCAACGCGGGAGGTGGCCAACCACCTTCTCGCTTTGCGCGAAGTGCTCGCCCAGCGCGGCCAGGCGGGATTGGCGCCGCTGTTGGAAACCCGCGTGATCGAGGCGATAGAGCTTAACCTGCAGAGAAAGGCCGGCGTGGCGGCGCTGGCCGCTCAAGCGGCTTTGTTTGACTTGAATCAGCTGCGGGGCGCATCGCCTGAGGTGGAGCTCCCGGTGGGCCGGCTTAATCTCGCGTTTCGTCCCCTTGAAAAGAGCCGGGACGCCCTGGTCACGCTTGCGCGGTCGAACGATTTCTCGGTTCGCTTGCGCGCGCTTGAACTGGCACGGCAGGGTGTTCGCGTTGATCTGGAGAAGAATGAGCGTTTCCCCTCTGTTTCGGCGGGTCCCTCCATTTCGCAGGAGCGGGCGGGTGATCGCGAACGAGTGATCGGCGCGGCCGTATCCCTTCCTCTGCCGTTATGGAACCGTAATGAGGGGAACATCGATACCGCCCAGGCACAGAAGGGGCAGGCCGAGACCTCCCTGGATGTCGCTCAGCGCGAAGCGGAACGCCGGGTGATCGAATCCGCCGTCGTTTATGAGACCAAACTCAAGGAGATGGCGAACTGGCAGCCGGACTCCATCCGGCACTTTAGGGAAGCGGCTGAGTTGGCCGACCGCCATTACAGGCTCGGCGCGGTGCCTGTTTCTACCTACCTGGAGCTTCAGACGCAATACCTGGAAACGATCGGAGGATTGCTGGATACGAAGAGAGAAGCGCTTGAAGCGGCGGCGCAATTGGAGCTGTTGACGGCCACTCCGCTGTCGTTGGTCGATATCCTCCCTGCGGAGGAGACGAAATGAGGACCTTCCAATCTTCCCTATCCGTTTGGACGCTCATAGCTGTGACTGCATTCCCGGTTGGCTGCGGTCATAAGGAAAGCAGTGACCAAAGCCATCACGACGGAGAAGCCGGGGATGCAGGCGATGAACATGGCCACGAAGAGGCGCCTTCCGCGGCTTCATTCCAGCCGGGCAAGGGGGTCATCCTTACCGGGGAAGTGCGTGAAATTCTTGGGGTGGAGGTCGCGGACGTGACCCGGGAGAAGTTGCCCCAAGTCGTCCGGTTCAACGTCCAGATTTTCGGAGAGGCGCACCGGTTTGCCTACCTGGGGATGGAGCATCCCGACTGCGAGTTTCACGGCTCCGGTTACTTGCCGCCGGACAAGGCGGCCCGGGTGGAGCCGAAAATGCCGGTCCGATTGCTGACCGGCGCCAATGAGACGGAAGACGGCTTCGTTGTGGCGGTCCAGAAAACGCTGGTTTATGGGGAAACTGAAGTCGTCATCGGTGTTACGAAGGCAAGAGGTAAGCTCAAAGACGGGGAGTTTGTGACTGCCATCATTACTTGGCCGCGCGATGAGGAGGTGACCGTGATCCCAAGCTCGGCCCTTTTACGTACGTCGGAAGGAACATTCGTTTACGCGGTCAATGGGGATGCCTATTCTCGGACGCCGGTGAAGGTGGGCGGCGAAGCGGACGGCAAGGTAGAGATCATCGACGGTCTGCTCCCAGGCGGGCAAGTGGTGATCAAGCCGGTCCAAACGCTCTGGCTCATCGAGTTGCGCGCTACCAAAGGAGGGGGACATTCCCACTAAATCCTCATGTTGAACCGTATCCTTGAATTTTCTATTCGACAGCGTTTGTTCGTCCTGCTGGCCACGCTGACTCTGATCGGCATTGGCGCCTGGTCGGTTGTGCGTCTGCCGATCGACGCGGTGCCCGACATCACCAATGTCCAGGTGCAGGTCAATACCTCGGTGCCCGCGCTGGCGCCGGAAGAGATCGAGAAGCTCGTCACCTTTCCGGTAGAGAATGAAATGGCCGGAATCCCCGGGCTGACGGAGCTTCGCTCGTTGTCGAAGTTCGGCCTCTCGCAGGTGACGCTCGTCTTTAAAGAGGGGACGGACATTTACCGTTCCCGCCAACTGGTGAGCGAGCGGCTTCAGACGGTTATGGAGGAGCTCCCGCCCGGGCTGACGCCGGAGCTGGCGCCCATCAGCACAGGACTTGGGGAGATCTTTTACTACGTCGTGGATTACGCGCCAGATGCTCTCAATAAGCCCGCCACGCGGGAAGCCCAGCTCATGGAGCTCAAACTCCTCCACGATTTCGTCATCAAGCCGCGCCTGCGCTCAACGCCGGGTTTGGCCGAAGTTAACTCCTCCGGCGGTTATGAGAAGCAAATCGTCATTCAAGCCAATCCCGACAAGCTCAAGAGCGTCGGCATGTCGTTCGGAGAAGTCGCCGACTCCGTGGGAGAGAACGTGGAGAACGCGGGCGGCAGTGTGATCCAGATCGGCGGCGAGCAGGTGGCTGTCCGCGCCGCGGGCCGGGTGCAAAGCGTCGCGGAGATCGAACAGCTGCCCCTCAAGTTCGGATCGCGCGCGACCCCTTTGCGCGTGAAAGATGTGGCCGACGTCGTGATCGGCAAGGCGGTGCGAAGCGGCGCCAGCACCTACAACGGGGAAGAGTGCGTGCTGGGCTCGGCATTGATGCTGGCCGGGGAGAACAGCCGCCTGGTCGCCAAAGCGGTCGCCGAGAAGCTCAAAGGGCTGGAGGCCAAGCTGCCGGCGGGGGTGAAGATCATTCCGGTGTATGACCGCACGACGCTGGTGGACCGGACGATCCACACGGTCGAATCGAGCCTGTTTGAAGGCGCGGTTCTGGTGGTGGCGGTGCTGTTGGTGATGCTGGGCAACTGGCGCGCGGCGCTCATCGTGGCTCTGGCGATCCCGCTTTCGATGCTGTTCGCTATCACCGGCATGGTGCAGGCCCGGGTTTCCGGAAACCTGATGAGCCTGGGTGCCATTGACTTCGGGTTGATCGTGGACGGGGCGGTCGTGATGGTGGAAAACATCATCCGCCATCTTGCCGAGAAACAGCACCATCTGAAGCGCCGGCTCACGGACACGGAGCGCTCGCACGAGGTATTCTTGGCGACCAAAGAGGTCGCGAGCCCGATGTTCTTCGGCGTGCTCATCATCACGATGGTTTATTTTCCGATCCTGGCGCTCACCGGCATTGAAGGAAAGATGTTCAGGCCGATGGCCATCACCGTTATCTTCGCGCTCATGGGGTCGCTGATTTTGGCGCTCACCCTCATGCCCGCGCTCTGCTCGTATTTCTTGGGGGGCGACATCCAGGAAAAGGATTCGTGGTTTGTCGGCATGGCCAAGAAGGCATACACCCCGGTTCTGGCCTTCGCTCTGCGTTTTCGATGGCTGGTGGTCGGCGCGAGCGCCGCCCTGTTTGTCCTGGCCGCGCTCAGCTTCAACCGGCTTGGCGCGGAGTTTGTGCCTCAGCTGGACGAAGGCTCTTTCGCCACGCACATGATCCGAACGACCAGCATCGGCATTGACGCCAGCATCGACATGCAGAAGCGTGGCGAAAAGATGCTGTTGGAGAAATTCCCCGAAGTGGACTACGTTTTCAGCCGCCTCGGAACGGCGGAAGTCGCGACCGACCCGATGGGGGTCAACGTGGCCGACACCTACATAATGTTCAAGCCGCGTGACCAGTGGAGAAAAATAAACGGCAGGCGCATGACCAAGGATGAGCTGGCAAACCTCATGACGGAGGAGCTTGCCAAGCACGTTCCCGGGGAGGCGCATTTGTTCAGCCAGCCGATCGAGATGCGCTTCAACGAGATCCTGGAGGGCACTCGCGCCGATATCGCCGTGAAGATCTTCGGCGAAGACTTCGCGGTGATCGAGAGGATCGCAAGCGAGGCCCGCGAGATTCTGGAAGAGATCCCGGGCGCGGCGGATGTGGAGTTTGACGCCCTCGGCAAGGCGCCTTTATTGGAGATCATTCCGAAACGGGAGGCCATGAGCAAATATAACCTCCATGCCGCCGAACTGAACAGGGTCGTGAGCACCGCGCTTGCCGGGGAAGAAGTCGGCAAGCTGATTGAAGGCAACCGCCGCTTCGACATCGTAGTGCGTCTCAGCGAGGATCTTCGTGAGAACCTGGAGGAGCTGAAGCGGTTGCCCGTGCGCGTGGATGACGGCGGGTTGTTGACGCTCGGGCAGGTGGCCGATTTCCGAATGGTTGAACAGGTGGCGGCCATTGCCCGCGAATACAGCCAGCGCCGTTCCGCCATCATGATCAATCTGCGCGGCCGGGACGTGGAGAGCTTTGTCCTTGAAGCGCAGAAAAAGGTTGCCGATCAGGTCAAACTGCCGGAAGGCTACAGCATCGAGTTCGGCGGACAATTCAAGAATCTCATTGAGGCCAAACGCCGGCTGGCCGTGGTGATTCCGGTGGCCTTGCTGCTGATCTTGATCCTGATCTTCACGGCGCTCAACAGCATTCATCAGTCCCTTCTGGTATTCCTGGCGGTTCCGCTGGCGGTCACCGGCGGGGTGTTCGCGCTTGGGCTGCGGGGCTTGCCGTTCAGCATATCGGCGGGGGTCGGTTTTATCGCCGTCAGCGGCATCGCCGTATTGAACGGGCTCATGATCATCACCTTCTTTAACCAGCTTCGTGCGCGGGGGACGGATCTCCGGACGACCGTCCGGGACGGAGCCCTGCTTCGTTTGCGGCCTATGCTGATGACGGCGTTTGTCGCCTCCCTTGGGTTCGTTCCCATGGCGTTCGCGACCGGCGCCGGCGGCGAAGTGCAACGTCCTCTCGCGACGGTCGTCATCGGCGGTATCATGACCTCAACCTTCCTCACGCTTGTTTTGTTGCCTGTGCTTTACGAATGGATGGAGAAGAACAGGCCTACGGGAAACAGGAGAGACAAACTGTAATGTCGACCCATTCGCACGGCCTTTTGGGTGAGAGGTCCCTTCGCCCCCTGCTGATCGCGCTTTCCATCACCGTGGGAGTCATGGTGCTGGAGATCGCGGCTGGTTTGCTCTCTCACAGCTTGGCTCTCTTGGCGGATGCCGGCCACATGGCGACAGACGCGGCCGCCCTGGCTATGACGTTGGCCGCCTCCTGGATTGCCCACCAGCCGGCCACCCGGACCAAGACCTACGGTTTTTACCGGACGGAAATCCTGGCGGCATTTCTCAACGGGCTGACTCTCTGGGGCATCGTGATCTGGATTGCCTATGAGGCGACTCAGCGGTTCATTCATCCGCCGGCTGTCCAGGCCCCGATGATGCTGATCACCGCTGTTATCGGGTTAGCGGCGAACCTGGGATGCTCGTGGGTGCTTCGCCCTTCCCGGTCCGAGAGCCTTAACATGAAGAGCGCTTATCTCCACGTCCTGGCGGATGCTCTGGGTTCCGTCAGTGTTATTGGGGCGGCTGTCGTGATCTGGATGACCGGCTGGTCTCTGGCCGATCCCATCGCCAGTCTCCTGGTCTGCGCCGTCATCCTGTGGGGATCCTGGAACCTGATCAAAGAATCGGTCAACGTTTTGCTGGAAGGCACTCCGTCCCACATCAATGTCGTTGAGGTGATGCGGGCCATGCAAACTATCCCGGGCATCAAGCGTGTCCACGACGTCCACATCTGGACGATCACTTCCGGCATGGAAGCCATGAGCGGCCACGTGGTGGTGGAGGAGTTGGCCGGCAGTCCCGGAATCTTGGGCCGATTAAACGCCATGCTGTGTGATCGGTTCAAGATCCATCACACTACCTTCCAGCTTGAAACGGAAGACCATCCCTCGGATCCGAAGCTGCTCTCGTGAAAATGGATCCTCTGACCTTATTCGGCTTGTTTGCCGTCACGGCCATGCTGGTCTGCTACGCGCTGGAGAAGCGCGGCAGGTGGTTTATCCTGGCGTTTGCCGTGGCTTGCGCGTTAGGATCGGTCTACGGTTTCCTGCAAGGAGCGTGGCCATTTGGCCTTGTGGAGGCAATCTGGTCTCTTGTTGCCGTGAGGCGCTGGAAGAGACTAAAAAAGATGAGGGATAGCCCTGATTCTTTCGTTTAATTAAAGTGATACAATGAAAGCCAGAAAGATCTGAAAATGAGAACATTACGAGTTGCCCTTGCCATCTTGTGCGGTGTCGCCTATTTTGCCGCAGCGAACCATTGCGGGTTGGGAGCTTTTGTCAGCAGCTTTCAAGCCCAAGCTTCCGAATGTCATTCGGGGAATGTGGCAGACCATCCCGAGAAAGACTCTCCCTCCGGTCACGACGATTGCCAGGATACCGCCCGTTGCTGCTCCGCTTTACGCGCAACACCGATCTCCAAGGTGGAAGTCGGGCCGAATTTTAGCCGTATCGGACTCCAATCCTTTGATGCGTTATCCGTACCCTCGAAGTTTTTTGTAGCCTCGACTTTTACCGCAACAGGCCTGAGTCCCCCTTTGCGCGAACAGATCCCCCGCGCCTGTTTCTACCGCATCGCGTTTGCCAGCCACGCACCCCCAGTCTGCCTAGCCTAGTCCGGCTCTCGTGGTGTTGAGAGCCGCCGTCTGAATAATTCCGTCTACTTTCCATCAGCTGTTTCGCTGAAGACTATTTTCTAAGGGAGAGAACCATGCAAAGGTATCGATGAGGTCTTACATTGTGCCGCTGGTCCTGAGCGCCGGGCTGGTCTCGGGGTGCGCGATGGCTTCTCAACGAGCGGGCTTTCAGGAAGTTTCGCAAACGGTGGAGACCCGGACCGGCTTCCAGGTGCAATGGAACCAGGGAACGTCCGAGGACGCTCAAGTCGCGGAGCGGCTCCAGGCACTGTTGCAGCAAGACCTCACGGCAGAGGCTGCGGTCCAGATCGCACTGTTGAACAATGCGGCGCTGCAGGCAACTTTCGAGGAGTTAGGCATCGCGCAGGCCGATCTCGTGCAGGCCGGTTTGCTGAAGAACCCGGTATTTGCCGGCCATGCGCGGTTTCCTGAAGAATCAGACGCGGCAGTGAACACGGAGTTTTCCGTCTCTCAGGATTTTACGGAGATTTTCCTTCGCCCACTGCGTAAGAAGCTCGCCACCGCGCAGTTTGAGCAGGCCGCCATTCAGGTCAGCCACCAAGTGCTGGAGTTGGCTGCCCAGGTCCGTTCGGCGTTTTATGCGGCCCAAGGTGCAGAGCACACTGCCACGATGCAGCAGACGATCTTCCAGGCTGCGCAGGCCTCCGCCGAGCTGGCTCAGCGGCAGCATGCGGCAGGGAATATCAACGACTTGGAGCTGGCACAGCATCAGGCTGCGTATCAGCAGGCCAGCCTGGACTTGGCCAGCAGCCAGGCTCAAGTGTTAGTTGCCCGCGAACGGTTGAATCGCTTGATGGGAAGAGTCGATGCTCCTGCCTGGACGATTTCGGCTGAACCGCCGCCGCTTGCGCCGGAGGAATTACTGGCGGAGGAGCTGGAATCGCTGGCCGTTGCCCAGCGGTTGGACTTAGCCGCTGCCCGGAAGGAGGTCCAGGTTCTTGAGGAAGGTCTGAAACTGGTTCGCCGAGGCGTTATTCCTGATGTCAAAGTTGGAATTGATACCGAGCGCGATACGGACCGCAGCCGTGTGACCGGTCCCAGCTGGGAGATGGAGCTTCCCGTGTTTGACCGGCGGCAAGGGTCCGTGTCGAAGGCTCAGGCGCAGCTTCGCCGCAGCCAACGCCAACTCGCGGCATTGGAGGCCCAAATCCGGTCTGAAGTCCGCTCGGCGTGGGGCCGCGTCCAGGCGGCACGTCAACGGGTCAGCCGGTACCGGGAGGTCTTGATCCCGCTGCGCGAAAAGATAGTCGCCGAATCCCAGAAGCATTACAACTTCATGCTGATTGGGGTGTACGACGTTCTGCAGGCCAAGCGGGAAGAAATCTCCGCCTATCAGGCGTACATCGAGGCGTTCCAGGATTACTGGAACGCTCGGACCGAGCTCGAACGAGCCATCGGCGGCCGGCTGGTCAGTGAGCCGGCCCCACAGCCAACCCCAGCATCTCCGGAACAGCCACCGATGCAGGAGCCGGAAATGCCAGAAGGAACTCAGGCACATCCTCAAGGAGGTCATTCGTGAAACACTTTCAAAAATTCATCGGTTTACTGGGTGTTGCGGTTTTCGCGTTGATGGCGAATCCACTTCTTACCAAGGGTGATCCAGACCAGAATAGTCAAAACAGTCCGCCGGCTTATACCCCGGTGGTTACCCCAAACGGCAGCACGCTACCCTGGAAGATGGTAGATGGAGTCAAAGAGTTCCATCTGACCGTTGAGGAAGTCGAGTGGGAAATCGCTCCCGGCATGAAGATCAAGGCCTGGGGCTACAACGGCCAGACACCGGGGCCGACGATCGAAGCGGTGGAAGGCGACCGCGTGCGCATCCTCGTCACGAACAAGCTCCCGGAGCCGACGGCGGTCCATTGGCATGGAATTCTCCTCCCTAGCGGTATGGATGGTGTTCAGGGGCTTACTCAAAAACCCATTATGCCGGGTGAAACTTTTTCCTACGAATTTACCCTTCAACAACACGGCACCCAGATGTACCACTCGCACGGCGACGAAATGGTGCAGATCGGTCTTGGGACGATGGGGTTTTTCATCATCCATCCCAAGTATCGGAATCCTAAAATCGACCGGGATTACGCGATCTTCTTGAACGAATGGTTCGTGGAGCCGGGCAGTTCCCGGCCAGATCCCAACGTCATGACAGACTTCAATCTCTTTACGTTCAATAGCCGTGCGTTTCCCGGCACAGCTCCTCTTCTGGCCCGGCCCGGAGAGCGGGTTCGTGTCCGCGTCGGGCATGTGGGGCAGGATTTCCACGCGATTCACATGCATGGCCACACCTTTAAAACGGTCGCTACCGATGGGGGAGACATTCCCGAATCCGCCCAGTGGCCTGAAACCACGGTAGCGATCGGACCGGGTCAAACCCGCGATTACGAATTCATCGCGATCCCCGGAGACTGGGCGTTGCACTGCCACCTGCGCCACCATCCGATGAATGCCATGGGGCACGACATCCCGAATGTCCTCGGAGTCAGCCAGGAAGGGTTGGAAGGGAAGATCAAGGAATTGCTTCCGGGCTACATGGCGATGGGGGAGAAGGGCATGCATGAGCACCTGGAGCATTCCAAACACATGGAAGGGCCGTCAAACACCCTGCCGATGATGGGAGGCGACGGACCCTTCGGGCCGATCGGGATGGGCGGGATGTTCACGGTGCTGAAAGTTCACGAGGATATTCCCGATTTTAAAGACGCAGAAGATTATACGAAACAAGTCCAGCTTCCCGGTGATTTTGGCTGGTACAAAAATCCACCGGGAACAGTGGCGGATATTGCTCCCGGATATGAGAACCAACCAAGCCAAGAGGGAATGGTTTATACGTGTCCCATGCATCCGGAAGTGAAACAAGACAAGCCGGGTTCCTGCCCGAAGTGCGGCATGACGCTTAAGGCGGAATCGCCACAAAAAGGTTCGGAAGAAAAAGGAGCGTCTTCCGGTCAACCGGAAGACCATAAAAACATGAAAATGTAATTAACCCAGGAGAAAAAAATGAAAACACTACTCTCGATGTTCTTAATCGCGCTGATGATCGCAACTGCGGCGGGATGTCAAAAAAGTCCCGAAGACCATAACATGTCTGCCGCAGAGCACGAAAAAATGAAATAGAGGAGAAGGCAGCTTGGAAATTTGAAACCTGAAAACAAAAAGGAGAAATAAAAATGCGGAAAATTGTTGTGTTTAGTTTGTTGTTTGGATTTGCGGCGGCGGTTGGTCTGCCGTCGGGTATTTTAGCGGTGGCAAACGCTGCTGATGAACACGATCATAAGCATGCTGGGGCTCCGGGTGCCGGAGGTGAAGTAACGATCAAAGGGGAGCTTGTTGATTCTCTCTGCTATGTCGGGATGGCGGCAAAAGGCGCCGGGCACAAGCAGTGCGCGATCGATTGTGCGAAAGCCGGGATCCCTATAAGCATCGTCGAAGAGGGCACCGGCAAGATGTACACCGTTCTTCCGAAACAAGACAAAACAGGCTATCCCGATAGCGTCATCAGCAAAATGGGCGACAAAGTGACGTTGAAGGGTGATCTTTACGAAAACGGCGGGAATAAATACGTGGCCGTCGAATCGGTGGAGTAACGCCCATGTTGCCAGGAGCGCAGCACCTGCAGAACGTCCATCCGCTCGTGATTCACTTTCCAATCGCGTTTCTGATGGGCGCTGCGCTCCTGTACGTGGCGGCGTGGTTGTTGAAAAGCGATCGGTTCGCGCAGTCGGCCTTTGTGATGCTGGTGCTGGGAACGTTGTCCTTGGCGGTGGCTGTGGCGACCGGCCTCTACGCCGAGCAAGGCGTCATGGTGCATCTGTCAGTCAGAACACAGCTCCTAGCGCCTCACAAGCGGCTCATGCTGGTCACGTCCGGTTTGTGTGCCGTGCTGACCGCCTGGGCGATCCCGGCTCGGCCGTTTCCCAAGAAAGGGCGATGGTTCTTTTTGTTCCTTGTGCTCGCGATGATCGGCGTGATGACGGTGGGCGCCGATTTCGGCGGGCGGATGGTGTATGACTACAACGCGGGCGGCACAGCGTGCCGGCAGCCGATTCAGTTTACGAAATAACGAGGAGGTCAGAAGTCTGGTCTGCACGAGCATCATTAACGAAAGGAGAATCAAGACGCGCCTCATATCTGCTCGGTATTGGCTCGCGTTGGTTGCGGTGCTGGGAGCGGCTTTGACGGTCATAGGATGCGGAGGTGGCCACCCTCATTGATTATCGAGACATGGCCTCAAACCATACGAGGAGAAGAAACCATGAAACAAATCATTAGCGTTGGAATCACGGGTGTCGCGTTACTGTTGATTGCATCCGTACCCGGTTGGGCGTATGAGGGGGAAGCGCATGATCGGCCTACAGCCGCCAAGCCGGCGGCTGCCACGGACGATCCAAGGATGATACAGAAGACGGATCAAAAGCAGGCGGAATCCCCTGTTTACACCTGCCCGATGCACCCGGAGGTGCGCCAGGATAAACCCGGAAAATGCCCTAAATGCGGGATGAACCTGGTCGCGGAGGAAGCGGCAGACGAGAAGAAGCCGCATCATCACGATGCGCCTGCGGGGGCCGGTTCCTCCAACCAGATGGATAGCCACCATCATTAATCCCGTCGTTTAACAAGGAGATGATCATGGGAAGAAAACTCGCCGCCTGCGCCGTTGCCGGGATCGTCATGATGATTGCGGCGGCGGCGTGGGCGAATGAAGGCCACGAGCATGTCGCGGAACCCAGCGGGGTGTCAGGATGGATCGACCCGAATTTGCTGGGATTTTCCGGACTGAAAGAGGTTTTCAATGTGCATCCGGTGTTCGTGCATTTTCCTCTGGCGTTGTTTCCCAGCGCACTCCTGCTTTACGGACTCGGTTTCTTGTTGAAACGTCCCTCGTTGAGCGTAGCAGGCCGGGCGTGTCTCTATCTCGCTGCGGCCGGCACCGCAGCGGCGGTCCTCACCGGCTGGCAGGCGCAGGATACGTTTCCGCACAACGCTCGCATCCATCACATGATGATGACCCATCTTCGGATTGGACTGGTCATCGGTCTGTTCGCGCTGGTCTTGGTGGCTTGGAGTTTTGTGCAGCGAGGCCATCAGCCAAAAGGAGCGTACGCCTTCCTTGCTCTCCTCGTTGGCGTGACCGGTTTGGTACTGCAGAACGGAGACCTCGGATCCCGCATGGTGTATGTCGAAGGGGCCGCGGTCAAGCCGGCAATTTCAACGATCACAGGTGGGTATGGGCGCCCAAGCAGTGAATCGGAGAAATACGTTCCTCATCAGAATGAGCCGCCTGTTGACGAGGGAATGCCGCATACCCATTAGGTTGGGCCTGCGCTTAAACATCAAGGCAACGCGTAAAAGGGAGCAACATGGGTCACAGATTGCCCAAGCATATCGGGATAATTCCGGACGGAAACCGAAGATGGTCCAAACAAAGAGGAATGTCCGAAGAAGAAGGGTATGAATACGGCATCGATCCTGGCCTGACCCTTTTTAAATTATGCCAGCAGACAGGGATTAAAGAGATCAGTTATTACGGGTTTACCAAAGATAACATCAAAAGACCTGCGAACCAGAAAAGAGCTTTTACGAACGCCTGTATCAAGGCCGTAAAGATACTCCGTAACCAAGATGCCTCGCTGCTGGTATTAGGCGATAGTGATTCGCCCCGATTCCCAAGAGAATTGCTGCCTTTTACAAAGCGAAAGACTTTTGGCAAAGGAGGAATAAAAGTAAATTTCTTGGTGAATTATGGATGGGAGTGGGATTTAAGTTTATTGAAGATGGCAAACCCCGCCCAAAAAGATGTTGTCCATCATGTCAGGTCAGCAGAGATTTCCAGAATCGATTTGATTATCCGCTGGGGAGGACGAAGAAGATTGAGCGGGTTTTTGCCTGCACAGTCGATCTACGCCGACTTTTATGTGCTCGACGAATATTGGCCGGATTTCAAACCGGATCACTTTTTTCAAGCCCTAAACTGGTATCAGAAACAAGATGTCACTTTGGGCGGCTGAGAGGATGGCAGAAAATTCCGGATGGGCCGAGGAAGAGGAAAGCAGGATAGGCCGTCCGGATGCTGAAGGTAACGGCCGGTGATCACGGAGATCGGCATCGTCGCCGGAGAGATATGGCATCTCCTGGATGAGACAGGCGGATGCACCCTGGGCGTTCTCTGTGCCCGGCTGGGAGAACGGCCGCGGGATCTGATCCTGATGAGCCTGGGTTGGCTTTGCCGGGAAGGGCATGTCCAGCTGGTACAGCAGGACAGGGATTATTCGGTCGCCTTGAGGCAACGGACATGAAAACCCGTAAGTGGGACGGGATGTGCAGATCATGGGCAAGCACATCAACGGCTGCGTCAGAGAGGTGCTGCCGAAGGAGGGGAGCGGTTCAGAGAAGGTTGAGGAGCTTCTGCAGATGCTCCGTCGGTTCGTGAAATGAGCGGGAGAAGGGAACGGGGGCAGGCGGCCTGGGTTCTGGCGCAAGGAGAGGTGAAGGGATGAGACCGGAGGAGATGGCGTCCGAGGCGGGAAAGCTGTGGAACCGGATCGGGCTGCAAAGCCTCCGGCAGGCGCTCGACCGCGTAGACCGGCTTGAACGGGACCTCGAGGAGGCGCTCAAGTCTCTGCCGGCCTGCGATGACTGCGCACGGCTGCGCTTGCTGGAAGGGATCGAGCGGGCGGGGGTGCGGCTCTCCAAGGAGGCGGTGAGCCTGACAGTCTTGGTCGGGACCTTGAAGGAGGCGGCTTCGATTGCGGACCGCCAGCGGGGAGAGCTGGCGAAACGGGGAATCCCGCCCTGCCGGTGTTCCACGGGACAGTGCACATGCCACAAATGAGATTAGAGGTGAAGAGATGAATCCCGCGTTTCTTGACATATCTCTGCCTCAAGGCGGGGATGGAAGAGGTCTATGCCGTTGTTGTCCCTCATCCGTCCGCTTCTAATGGCGATACGCTGGCGGAAGATCTCAAGAAGGTTGGGGAAGGGGTTGCCGGCTACAAACGCCCGGTAGGATTCGTCATCTGGGACAATGGGGAGCTCCCCAAGACCGCCACTCGCAAGATCAAACGCCTCGAAGTCCGCAAATGGCTGCTGGATTCCCAGCCGCCGGCGGTCTCGCTCTTTACTCCCAAGCCCTAAAACGGTCCCCAAAATAATTCCCAAAATCCTCTTGACACCCCAATAGTTATCATGTATAAGTATATGTGGCATGAAGACACGATCGTTCCTGCAAGGACTGGGATACCCGATTGAGAAACCCAACATGGGCACGGAGGCGCTCTACGGGATGGTTTGGATCGCCGAGCGCGCCCAGGCGGAGGCGGCCCGGGCTCTAAGGCCTTTCGGGCTCACGCCGGGTACCCTCAACTACCTGATGGTAGTCAAGCACATCGGCGGGGAAGAGGGGCTTCTCCAGCGGGAGATTGCTGAGCGGATGTTGATCAAGAAGGAGAACGTCACCCGGACTCTCAAGGCGCTGGAAGCCAGGAAGTGGATCTCGCGCCGACCGGGCGCGGATCGCCGGTCTCGCCAAATCACCATCACGCCCACCGGAAATCAGCTTCTGACCAAAGTTTGGCCGGTGTATGACGCCGCGGTCCGGCGGCTGACTAAGCATTTGCCGGAGGCCAAGCAACATCAAATGGTGGAGATCTTGAGTCAATGGCGGGAGGCCTTGGACGGATGAACTCCCTTTTTTTGGCTGAATGGTTATACATGATAACTATACTCTGCGCCGCCTACGGCGCCTATCAGGAAAACAGGAGGGCAAAGCGATGAATGGAATGAAAGCGCAAGAGGGCATGGGTTCAGGAGTCCGGCGGCTCTTGGCCGCCCATACCGCCTCGGTCCTGGCGGACCGCTTGGTGCAGATCGCGGCGATGGGGGTGGCTCTGGCCGCTTCTTCTCAGGCGGCGACCATCACCGCGCGGATCCTTTTCTGGGCCACCATCCCCGGCATCCTGCTGGCCCCGTTGGCCGGCAGGGCGGTGGACCGGGTTGCCCGTGGTCGTCTGATGATGCTGACCGACGCCGCCCGGGCCGCTCTGGCTGTGGGGCTCCTGTTCGCCTTTCAGAGAATGACCACGCTCCCGATGCTCTACCTGGGTGTCGCTTTGGTGGCTTCGGCGGCCTGTTTCTTCACTCCTGCCCGGTTGGCGCTGGTTCCGAGTCTGGTCGGCAAGCAGGATCTGTTTAAGGTGAATGCCTGGTTCGCGGCAGCGGCCATGGTGATGACGCTGGCCGGGACGGCTGTGGGTACTCTGGCGGTCCGCGCTCTCGGGGTTCCCTGGACGTTCGGGGTGGCGGCTCTCATGTACCTGGTTTCGGCGCTGGCGCTGTCCACCGTTCGGGAGCCCAAGAGGTCGCCGGTTTCCGCCGAGCGGCCGAATCTCTGGGAGGGTTTTAAGGCCCTCCGGCGTCATTCGGCCGTGCGGCGGCTGGTTGCTGTGGCGGTCGCGATCAGCGCGGTGGAGGCCTGGTTCTATGTGGGGCTGACTACTCTGGCCTCCGCCAAGTTCCACCTGGACATTTTGGGTTTTGGCGGACTTCTGACCGCGCTGGGGGCGGGGCTGGTGGCCGGTGTCTGGTTCACCCACCGTCAGAAGGAATCCAATCCCACCAGCTTGCTTCAATCTTTGACGGTTGCTTTGGGATTGATTTCCGTTTCCGGTCTTGCGCTGGCGGTCGTGCCGTCGTTCCTCTGGGCGTTGGCGGTCATGCTCCCCTTGGGAGCCGGGACCGCGATGTGCCTGACCGCCTCGGACACGCTGTTTCAGCGGGTTGTTCCGGACCGTTTACGGGGCCGGGTGTTTACGGCCCGTGGGTTGTTGGGGAGCGCCGCCTTCGCCGGTTGCGTGGCGCTGGCTGGGTGGGCGGTGCGGCATCTTAGCCTCACTCAATGGTTCATCGGGGTAGGAGTGGGGGTTGCCTGGCTCGGCGTGGAAGTTTGGATGGCGGCTGAGGACCTCAATGTTGTGTACTTGGCCCTGCGCTGGCTCATCCGGCCGATTTCTTGGGCGTATTGCCGGACCCGCCGAACCGGGCTGGATCGGATTCCTTTCACCGGGCCGGTGTTGGTGGCTCCCAATCATCCGAGCCGCATGGATGCCGCCATTCTGATGGCCTACTCTCCTCGCCGGCTCTACTTCCTGGCGGCGGAGACGAACTGGAATCTTTGGTGGCTGGGCTGGATCTGCACCCAGATGGGCTGCGTTCCCGTCAGCAAGACGCAGGGCAATTCTGGCGCGATCCACACCGCTACTCGACTCTTGGCCCGCGGCAAGGCGGTCTGTATTTTCCCGGAAGGGCAACTGAGCAAAGAGGTGATTGATCTGAAGCCCGGCGTTGCCATCCTCGCGGCTATGACGGGTGCCCCGATCATCCCGGTGGGTCTTAACGGAACGCATGAGTCCATGCCTCCGGGAGAGAAATTCCGGCCGCATCCGGTGGCGATGGCGGTCGGGCAAGCGATCCACATTCCCAAAATGAGCCTTCCTCGTGTTCCGCAAGAGGTGATCGAGCGGATCAACGGGGAGCTGTCGGGGACGATTCGTTTATTGGCCGGACAGTCGGGGATTTCAAGATCATGGAAAGTTGTCACAGAGCCGAGCGAGCCGTACGCCGTAGCTTGCTGACGCAAAGAGGACTGTAGGCCCGAGACAATTACAGTGCAGGAACCGGCAGCGGTTCCCAGGTCGTCGGAAAAGAAACAAAGACTCGTGGACCGCTGCCGGCACTTCGTGGGGGAGATCGTCAATGGAAAGGTAAGGATTTACTGTTCGCAGTGCAAACAATTCTTCAGTCTGACGATTGAAGATCTGAAGCGTCATCTAAACCAAGGGGTGTAGGCCCGGGTAGTTCTAAGGGGCAAAGGCCCGCAGCCAGTCGGCTAAACCATAACGCCGGCTGGGGCGGGCCTTTTTCATTTCGGGCCCCGGAAAGACTTGCGCCCCGATGCGCAAGCACCGCAAGGAGATTTTGTACTTCGACATGGAGAAGATCGACCGGAACAACGAACCACTGTGTGAATCAGAGCGGGAAGTCGCGCAACGCGCCCGTTTTGACCCCAAGCCGGGCCTTTATCTTCGGCTGGATCTGGAAGCGGCGTTGGAGAAATTGACTCCTCGTCAACGGCAAGCCCTAGATCTTCTAGCGGCTGGTCACAAGGAGCAGGAGATTGCCGATCTCCTGGGAATCTCCCAGCCGGTTACCCACCGACTCCTGGATAAAGCCCGCGTCCACCTGAAAAAAATCTTAGGGGAGGGGGTATAAAACAGCCCCAAAGTGCCCCCAATCTTATGGAGGGGTGGTGAGCGTGTCATCGGGGAGAGGCGCATGATGGGCCCCGAAGGGTAACCCCCGCGGGGCCAGCGCGCTCGCACGCCCCACCCCTCCATCTAAAGGAGGACGGGGCACTTGGCAAGGAAGAGTAGGGCTGATCTGGAGGCGGAGCTTCTGGGCATCCTCAAAGAGAGGACCGGCCCGGAGCAGGCGATCACCGCCGGCGCTTTAAGCGGGCTCACCGGCGCCGGCTCCCGCGTGATTCGCCAAGCGATCAGCCGTCTGGTCACCGAGACCAAGATCCCCATTGCCTCCAGCGTCCATTGGCCCTACGGGTTCTATCTCATCACGAATGCGGAACAGGCGGAGGCGACGTTGCGGCAGTACTGGTCCCGGGTCCGGGAAGTGGCGCGGCGGGCCCGGGCGCTCGAGCAGGTGGTGCATGAGCGGTTCGGCGTCAAACTTCAGAAGGAATTCCAATTTGACGACCCCATCTGAAGGCCCGCAGCTCGAGCATGGCTATACCCGCATCGCCCAACAGCTTCTGGAAGCCATTCTGGTTTATCCCTTCACCGGCGGGGAGCTCAAGTTAGTTTTTGCCGTCATCCGCTCCACATACGGCTGGGGCCGGAAGGAGGCGGTCCTGTACATCGCGGAGCTGTCCAACATGACGGACTTGAGCCCCCGCCACACTAAACGCCTCCTTCAGCGCCTGGCCCGGGACCGGGTTCTGAACAAGAAGGCCATCTCCCGGGTCCGGGTGGTGATGGGCCTCAACAAGCACTTTTCAACATGGCGATTGAGGCGAATCCCCAAGGGCGCCGGCGTCCCCAGAGCAGGCCATGAGGTGTCCCCATGAAGGGACGTCCGCGACCCCAGCGCCGGGGACTCCGGAGTCCCCCTAGTAAAGATATTGAAAGAGATAAAGCTTTAAAGAAAGCAAGCCGGGACTCAAGAAGTCACCAGTTATCCACAAAATCACAAGGAGGTGTTTTCAATGGTCGAACCAAAATCCGAAGCAGCCGGTCTGGCGCTGGGCCAGCGATTTCTGGAGTGGATTCGGGAGCGGGTGGACGAAACCTCGGAGAAGGGCTCGATCTACATCAGCATCGAGAATCACCGGGTCACCTGGGTGAATTACGAGAGCAAACAGCAGCTCTTTCCGCAGGTGCCGGGCAGTTCTTTGGAAGAGCCGAGGAAACCCGCCTCCTGCGGGATCTGATCGCGGCCCGGCAGAATGTTCTGATCCTGGGCCCGATCGGGATCGGCAAGACGGCGCTGGTTCGGGCCGCTACTCAAGATCTCCCGAAAGTGATCTGGGTGTCGAGCGTGGCCCCGCTGAAAGCGGCCCTGCAGGAGATCGTTCAGGGTCTGATCAAGGTGGGTCAGATCAAGACCGAGGAAGCGGCGGGGCTTCTTCGCCTTCCCGGTCCGGCTTTAAGCCGGAGCTTGTCTGGCTTGGTCTGCGGAACCGTTCTTGTTCTCGACCGTCTGGACCAAGTGACTCCTTCCATGGCGCCGGCATTGGAATCGGTCACCACGGAATGCGTCACGGTCGGACTCGTCACCGAAATCCCCAGCTCTTCCAAGCTGACTCGGTTCTGGTGGAGGTTCCAGAAAAAGATCACGTTGCAGCCGCTCTCGCCGGAAGATTCCAGACAGCTGTTTTGGAGTCGGTTGCCGGAGCAGCCCGGACTCAACCGTAAAGCTTGGGATCGAGCCATCCCGGCTAGGAGCAGCGGCAACCCGATGGCAATCCTGGCGCTGGCCGAGCAGGCGCAGACGGCCCCCAGCCCAAGCGATCTCCAGCACCCCGCCGGCCGGCGGGAAGTGGATTTAACGCCGGGTTTGCTCCTGATCGGGGCGGGAGTAATCGCCGTCCGTTTCGTGGCGTTGGGTCTCAACGACGTGGACACCTACATCCTGGCCGGAGTGGGTGGGGCCTTCTTTGTGGTGGCCCGGTATTTCATCTACCGGCTTCTACGGCAGAGGTCGACATGAAACGGCTCTCCGTTTGGCTGATGATGTTCGTCATTCTGATACCCGGCCGAAGTTTTGCTGAAGGACAACCCCACGAGAACGCTTTTTTGGAGGCCATCACACAGGAGGAAGCAATTCGAGTTGCCCTTGTCCGGCACTCAAAGATTCACCGGGGCCAAGCGCGGGTGGATCAAGCCCGGGCACGTCTCTCGGAATCCCGTCGCTGGTTCCGTCCGCGGATCGCGGTATATGCCGGGGAACGTCTGGACATTGAAGGACACCGAGCAGGGATCCAGTTCTCCCATGATCTGGATGACCTCTGGAATCACTCGAAAGTTCGCGACGCGGAAGCGGAGCTTGCTATCGCGGAGCAAGATTTATTCCTCACGCGGCAAGCGGTCGTAGAAGAGGCGGTCTCGGCCTACAGCACATGGGCGCTGGCGCGGGAAGAACGGCAACGGATTGCCCGCCGCATCGTGCGCGCCCGCCGCGCCCTTCATCACGCCCACCAGAAATACGAAGAGGGTCTGATTTCACGTGCCCAGCTGACGGAATTGGAGCAGAGCCTGGAAACGGCCCAACAAGCCCGGGAGGCAACCTTCGCCCGCTTGGTCCAGTCAGCCGTCCGCCTCCGACAAGCGATGGGGGAGCTTGGAGTTCTATGAGCCCCTGGACCTATCTGGCCGGTGCGATCGTGTCGGGATCGTTTCTCGCGCTCCTGACCGGCGCGCCTCTTTCGTGGATCGGCTGGGCTGGAGCCGCTGCCGGCGCTTTGGCTCCGGACCTCTTATCGAGAAATCGCTCCCGGCTCTTCGCGCACAGCCTTCTCGCCGTGGCCGGAACAACTTTTTTCTGGTGGAGCTTGTCCTATGAGCCGCTGACGTGGCCCCGGTGGTTCTCCGCGGGGTGGGGAGCCGGCTACCTTGTTCACCTCTTGCTCGACTCCATGACGATCCCCGGCGCGTCTCTTTTCTGGCCCAGCTCACTCATCGCCGTCTTGCCTAAGATGGAGCGGCTCCGTATCGAGCCGGGCACGCCGGGAGAGCGCCGGCTCCGGACCGTCCTTTTGATCACGGGGATCTTTTTGGTTCCCTTGCAGGCCGTGGGCCTGCGGGGGGCGCTTCATCGTCTGGTTCAAACATCGCAGGCCGCAGAGGAGGATTACTTGCGCTACACGCACGACAACCACCGCGTATGGATTGAGTTTCAGGGATTCTTCAACAGCTCGCAGAGGCCAGTCTCCGGCAAGTGGGAGGCAATCCACGCCCCCACGGCCAACACTCTCCTGGTCCTTGACCCTTCGGGCAAGGTCCACCGGATCGGAAACCACCCCGCCGATACGATCCGTCCTTCTCGCGTCCGGGCTCTTCGTGGCGAGCCTATTCACGCTCAGGCGAAAGAACTGTCCCTGAAGCACCAGCCCTTAAAGGCCCTCCTATTGGACTTGCCGAAGGAAGGCCAGGTTTACCTCACCGGCTGGGCGGTCTTGGAGGAGCCGGTTGCTCTCCACTACACCCAGGAGGAATATCCCACCATCGCGATCACCGAGCGGAGGCTCGAATTCAACCACACGCCGGTTTCGGAGCTCGACCGCCACCGCCTCGCCAGTCTCCCGGTTCTGCGGGGTTACTTCCTCATCCGGATCGTTCGGAGCCGGGCCGATGCCGGAACCTGAACCTCATCCACAAAGACTCATAGACGTTCGGGAGCTCTCGAAAATACTGAACGTCCCAATCTCATGGCTTTATCAGCGCACCCGGTTGGGGGCTATTCCCTGCATCCGGATCGGTAAATACGTCCGATTCGATCCTGGGGAAGTCATCAGCTTTCTCAAGGATTCGGAGAGAGATGACAAAGCAGCGGCGAGGCGTGTATGATGAGCGCGACATGCCGGGTAAATGCCCAACGTTCTAACCACAGTCGAAGCGAGCCAGCGTTATGGGTTTTCCTCGGGTTATTTGCGCAACCTGATGCGCCGGGGCCTGCTCAAAGGAAGACGCAGCGGCGTCATTTGGCTGGTCGACGAGACATCGCTCAAGCAGTTTCTCCGGACGGAGCGCAAACGAGGTCCAAAGCCCAAGACCAAACGTTCTCCCGCTTGAATTATATCCGCATTTCGGATATTATCCTGTCAGGCGCTTAAGGAGGCGCCCAGGGAATGGCTCGGGGAACCATCGTCTGGCGATGTCGGAAGTGCGGCAACAAATCGGAGGGTACCTGCCAGCACCCCCGCGCGGGCTATTCCATCGTCTATCGGTTCGGAGAGCGCCAGAAATGGAAATCCGTCGGCCGAAACAAGAAAGTGGCCGAAGCTCGCCTCGTGGAAATCATGGGAAAGATCCACGACGGTTCTTTCCGGGCGCCCACGCACATTCTCTTTCGCGAATTCTGCGAACGTTGGCTTGCCCAGCAAGTTGAAGGATCGGTAAAGCCCTCCACGCTACGTTTTTATCGCTGGTTGCTGTTCAAGCACCTTATCCCTGCCTTCGGCGACTCGAAACTCACCGCCCTGACCTCCGAGGCGATCCAGGGATTTCTTTCGTCTAAATTGAAAGCCGGGCTTTCAACCCAAACGGCAAGGCATCTCCTGGTAGCGCTGAGATTGATTTCCAAGTGGGCCGTCCGTTGGGGTTACTTGGTCCAGAATCCTGCGCGAGACGTTGATACGCCCAGCATATCCAAGCGGGAGATGGATCACCTGGAACCGGAAGAGATCAGGAGGCTGCTGGACCAATCAGACGAGCCCTATCGGACGCTTTTCATGACGGCAGTTCTCGCTGGCCTTCGGCGCGGAGAGCTTCTCGCCCTTCGATGGAGTGATGTGGACTGGTCTCAGAATTTGATCTTCGTGCGGCGCAGCCTGTTTTGGAGGACGACGAAAGAAGCTGGCGGCGGCACGTCCCGGTGGGTGTACCAGAGCCCTAAGTCGGAGAAGTCCAAGCGGACTATTCCAGTTTCTCCGATCCTGCGCAGATCATTGGAGTTACACCGGCTGAACACGATCCATCAGGCTAACCCGGATAACCTCATCTTCGCCCGGCTGGATGGCCGACCGCTGGAGCCCGACGTCATGGTGCGCCAGCAGTTCCTGCCGGCCCTTACTCGTGCGGGTCTGCGGCAGATCCGCTTTCACGATCTCCGGCACACGGCGGCTAGCCTTCTCATTGCTCAGGGGGAGCACCCTAAAACCGTTCAAACGATCCTTGGGCACGCTTCCTCTAGGACCACCTTCGATGTTTACGGCCACCTGTATCATGCGACCCTGCAGGCGGTCGGCCCCAAGCTGGACTCTCAGGTATTTGGAGCGGAACCCTCTCAGGCGCCGATTCATTCGGTGGCTCCGGGGGACCTTCTAAAGGTGAGCGGTCAATGAGTCAGGATGGTTTTGTTAGCACCGTGTTAGCACAGGCAGGAATCGGAACAAAAGGAATTTGCGTAACTCATTGCAGGATAATACGGGGCCGACGGGATTCGAACCCGCGATCTTCAGATTGACAATCTGACGCGTTAGGCCGGCTACGCTACGACCCCGGATGCACTGAGCAAGTATACCAGCGGGCAAGCAGGCGGGACAACA
>Ga0080064_1003150_pt1 | contig 25116 bp, 23 predicted proteins | sample Subgrocontami54m_FD_69260 | JGI IMG/M metagenome (GOLD analysis project Ga0080064, IMG submission 69260) | Subsurface groundwater microbial communities from S. Glens Falls, New York, USA - GMW46 contaminated, 5.4 m (SPADES assembly) (version 2) ...
GGCGGGTCACCGTTTGGAAGACAAAGAAGACAAGCTTATTCATTAACTCTGGATTTTCTAGAGGCAGTCCACGGAACTACCAAAAAAGTTAATATAGATGGAAAATCTCAAACAATAAAAATTCCGGCAGGTGTTGATGATTCCTCAAGAATAAGATTTGGGAATTACGATGTAATTATTGAAGTTACTCCGGATAGAAAATTCAGAAGAGAAGACTCAGATATTATTTCAGAAACCGAAATTTCTTTTCCTCAGGCAGTAATGGGCGACAAAATAGATGTTGAAACAATAGATGGAGTTGTAAAACTTAGTGTGCCGGCGGGGACACAGCCCGATACTGTGATAAGACTCCGTAGTCGAGGAGTTCCCCATCTTAGAGGTTCGGGAAGAGGGGATCATTATGTCAGAATAAAAGTAGTAATTCCTAAACATTTAACATCCCGTCAAAAAGAATTACTCAAGGAATTTGAACAAGAAAAAAACAAAAAATCCTGGTTCTAGTAAAGAGCTTCCGACCCCTGGGGCCGCCACAGAGAGTTTAGTGATTGAAGGTTAGATTCAAATTTGGTATACTGCAATATGCGAATATTCGCGAATGTTAAGGAAAATATTAATATCACGAATTATTACGAATAAGGAGAAATATTATGCCGGCGATTCAAAGATCGGAATTTTCATTAGCGCTAAATCAAGTCGCCAACGAGCGGGGCGTTGATGTTTCTGTGGTTTTGGAAACCGTAGAGAATGCAATTCTTGCAGCTTACAAAAAAGATCATCCGGGAGTAGAAACAACAGAATATTCAGCAACTCTAGATAAAAATACGGGAGAAGCAAAAATATTTCTTGAAGGCAAAAATGTTACTCCGCCCGGATTCGGAAGAATTGCTGCCCAAACAGCTCGTCAGGTAATACTCCAAAAAATTAGAGAAAAAGAAAAAGAAGCAATTTTTGCAGATTATAAACTAAGAATAGGGACTATTGTTAACGGTATGGTTCTGAGGTTTGCAGGTCCTAATATAATTGTTGATATTGGAAAAACAGAGGGAATAATGCCGCCATTAGAACAAATTCCAAATGAAAATTATCATCTAAACCAAAGAATTACTGTTTATATTGTTGAAATCAAAGAAGGGCTAAAAGGAGAAGAAATAATAGTTTCAAGATCCAACAACGGTTTACTTGAAGGACTATTCAAAAGAGAAGTTCCGGAGGTTTCAAAAGGAAGCGTTGTTATAAAAGACATTGCAAGAGAAGCAGGCGCAAGAAGTAAAGTCGCAGTTTACTCCAATCAATCCGGCATTGATCCTGTTGGAAGTTGTGTCGGACAAAAAGGCGTTAGGGTACAGGCAATTATTCAGGAATTTTCGGGACTTGAGAAAATTGATATTATCCAATGGCAGGAAAGTTCCAAAGATTATATTGCACAAGCTTTGTCTCCGGCAAAAAATGTAAAAGTTGAAAAGCTTGATGAAAAAGAAAAAGTTGCACGCGTTTTAGTTCCAAGCGATGAGCTTTCGCTTGCAATTGGTAAAGACGGACAAAATGTAAGACTTGCTTCAAAATTAACAGGATATAGGATTGAAATAGAGGGGATGGAAATAGAGGGAATGGAAATTGCCCCTGAGCCAGTTGATAAGGATACAAAAGAGGAACCTAAAAGTAAAGATAAACAGGATCAAATAAAATGATACAGTTTAATTTATGGTTAAAAAAAATGAAAAGCTTAAAAAAGATTCAAAAAACGTAAGCGTACCCCGCTTAGCTTCGTCCGTTCCTCCTGTCGTAGCAGTGCTAGGCCATGTTGATCATGGTAAGACTACTCTTTTGGATAGCATCAATAAAACCAACATTGCCCAGAAAGAACATGGTGGAATAACTCAAAAAATTGGAGCATCCAGTATAGAAATTTTGCATGAAGGCATAAAAAGAAAAATAACTTTTATTGATACTCCTGGACACGAGGCATTTGTAAGCATGAGAGGCAGAGGTACACAAGCAGCCGACATCGGTCTTTTGGTTATTTCCTCGGTTGATGGAATAATGCCCCAAACAAAAGAGAGCATAGCGTTGCTACTTGGCGCAAAAATTCCATTTATCGTTGTGCTGACCAAGGTAGATTTACCCGATAAAAATGTAGATAAGATTAAGCAGCAACTGGCAAAAGAAGGAGTAATGTTAGAAGAGTATGGCGGAGATATTCCTGTGATTGAAGTTAGCGCAAAAACAAACCTAAACATTAAGGAATTGTTAGAGCTGATTTTACTTGTTTTTGAGGTTAAAAAAGACAATTCATCTGTTTCCCAAGAAGGGCAATTTAAAGCAATTGTTATCGAATCAAAGCTTGATCAAAAAGCCGGGCCAAGAGCAACAATTGTTGTAAAAAACGGGATGATAAGCGTTAGGGATAAAATAGTATGCGATGGGGTAGTTTCGAGAATTAGAGGTATTATAAATGACAAAGGAGAACATTTGCAAAGAGCAGGTATTGGAGATGCTGTTGAGATTTTGGGTCTTGAGAAAGTTTCTAATGTAGGAAGTATTTTCCTCAAAAAAGGAGAACAAGATCTTGTCCAACAAAGCGTCATTGAAAAAGAAGAAACGCCTGATTCAACAGAAACAAATTCCCTATCGGCAATAATTTGTGCGGATACCCTTGGATCTTTAGACGCAATTGTTAATGCGATGCCAAAAGGAGTTTTTATAGCTTCCCAAAAAACGGGCGATGTATCTGCTTCTGATGTCTCATTTGCAAAATCAATAGGAGCAATTATTTTGGCTTTTAATACAAAAATAAAACCGGATGCCCTAAAGCTTGTACAACAGGATAAAGTAATGTTTAAAAACTACAATTTAATTTACGAAATGATTTCGGAGATAAAAGATGTTCTGGAAGGAAAAAGATTAGCATTGGTTGAAGAAATTTATGGAGTCGCAAAAGTATTGGCGTCATTTCCTTTTGAAAAAACAAAAGTCATGGGTATAAGCGTATTGGATGGAAGAATTGCCAGGGGGGATAAGGTTAGAATTGTCAGTCCGTCAGATCAGGGAGACAAAAATATTGGAGAAAGCACAATATCATCGGTTAGAATTGGTAAAGAGGTTGTCTCCAAGGCAGAAAAAGGAAAAGAAGCCGGAATAATAATTTCTCCTTTCATTGACTTTACTATAGGAGATATGCTAATATGCCATGGCTGATTTTTTATGGATAACTTAATGTTCTCAAAAATTAAAGAGTTGCTGCTTAAAAACGAAAAAATTGGTATTGCTGTTGGTAAAAATCCCACAATTGATGAAATGGGAGCAGCGCTTGGGCTTTATTTATCATTAAAGGGAGAGGCTAAAGATGTGTCAATATGTTCTCCAACAGAACCGATAGTTGAGATTTCTTCACTTGTTGGAATAGATAAAGTAAAAAATAGTTTCAATTCGGCAAGTGGTAATCTTACGGTTTCCTTCCCATATAAAGAAGGAGAAATAGAAAAAATTTCTTATACCCTTGAAGAAGGAAAATTGAATATTTTGGTTAAAGCAGGACATTTAGGATTAAGTTTTAATGAAAAAGACATAGCATTTAAGAGAGCCGGCGGAGCACCTAATCTTATTTTTGTAATTGGTACACCAAGAATATCAGATCTCGGAGAAATATTTGATCCCCAAGCGCTCAAAGACACCACGGTCGTTAATATTGATAATAAAGCCGATAATCAAGGGTATGGAGATATTGTTTTGGTTTCTACGAAATTATCTTCAGTTTCAGAGGAAGTAGCAAATCTCCTGTTTTCTTTAGAAATGAAACTTGATGTTGATTCTGCTTCAAATCTGTTGGCGGGAATATCAATAGCTACAAATAATTTTCAAAATCCAAGCACAAGCTCTTTGGCATTTGAGATGGCAGGACTTCTAATGAAAAACGGCGCGGCGCGAGCAAATGGACAACAAAAACATAATTTGATAAAAGAACAATCTTTCCAGCCATTAACAAAAAAAACAGATAAGAATGACACGACTCCTCCGGATGATTGGTTGGCTCCAAAGATTTACAAAGGCTCGACGTTGGTATAACTACTTATAGCAACAAGTCTTGATATAGTCTTTATAAACTGCTATAATACGTAAACTGTTAATAATTAATTGTAAATTTTTAAGTTATGCCGCTTAGTTCAACGCAAAAGCAGGAAGTAATAAAGAAATTTCAAACAGCAGAAGGCGATACGGGAAGTCCGGAAGTTCAAATTGCGCTTTTGGCGCAAAGAATTAATCGCCTTACAGATCATTTAAAAGAACACTCTCATGATGTTCACAGCAGACGCGGACTTTTATCTATGATTGCAAAAAGAAGAAGACTTATTAATTTTTTGACTAAAGTGGACAAAAAGCGTTCCTCTTTAATCATAGAAAAGATAGGACTCAAGGATAAACAATGACAACAAAAAAAACCCAGGTAAACCTACAATTAGCGGGAAAAACCTTAACTCTTGAAATAGGAGAACTTGCCCAACAAGCCACTTCTTCAGTTCTTGCGCGTCTCGGAGACACTATGGTTTTGGTAACAGTCGTAATGGGTTCGGTGCGAACAGATCTTGATTACTTTCCTCTGACAGTTGAATATGTTGAAAGATTATATGCGGGGGGAAGAATAAAAGGTTCAAGATGGGTAAAAAGAGAAGGGCGTCCAAGCGATGACTCAATACTTATAGGCAGACTTATTGATCGTTCAATAAGGCCCCTTTTTCCTAAAGAATTTAAGAAAGAAGTTCAGATAGTAATTACAATTTTATCTGTTGATGGAGAAAATGCGCCGGACGTTCTTTCAATTATTGCGACTTCTGCAGCCCTTGCTATATCTAAGATTCCATGGAAAGGTCCGGTAAGCGCAGTAAGAGTAGGTAAGGCTTTAGAGAAAGATGGGGAAAAATCTGAATTGGTAATAAATCCCTCCGTAGCAGAATTTGAGTCATTGGAGTTGGATTTGATTGTTTCTCAATTAAAAGAGAAGACATTGATGATAGAAGCTGGCGCAATGCAAGCCAAAGAAGAGATAGTTTTGGACGCTATTAAAAAAGCTCAGGAAGAGAATAAGAAAATCATAGAATTTATAGAAGATTTTGCAGTAAAGGTTGGAGACAAAAAAGAAGAAGTGAATCCCGATCCTAAATTTGCAGAGATCCTGCAAAAAATTGAAAAATCCTACAAGGAAGATGTTGTTGCTCTTATTAAAGGAAGAGTTAGTAAAGAAGCAGGTAGCAACTCAGAAGATTTGGTAGACACGATTTATAAAAATGAGGGAGAAGATGCATTTGATAAAAAGCTCATTGCTAAGGCAATCGAGAAGGTTATGTTTGAAGCAATACGAGAGAACATTCTTAATAAAAGTGAGCGCCCGGATGGAAGAAAAGTTTCGGAAATAAGACCGATATCCGGTAAAGTTTCTATTTTGCCCAGAACTCATGGATCAGCTATTTTTCAAAGGGGAGATACGCAGGCTTTGACAGTAGCGACTCTTGGTTCCCCCAGACTCGAGCAGTTAATTGAATCAGCAGAGGGCGAAGAATCAAAAAGATACATTCATCATTATTCAATGCCTCCATATTCTCTGGGTGAGACGGGAAGAATGGGCACTCCGTCCCGCCGAGAAATTGGACATGGCGCGTTAGCAGAAAGAGCAATACTCGCGGTTATACCAAAACAAGAAAATTTCCCCTACACGATAAGGGTTGTTTCTGAAATTTTGTCTTCCAATGGTTCCACTTCAATGGCCGCAACCTGCGGGTCAACGCTTGCTCTTATGGATGCGGGAGTTCCGCTCACTAAACCCGTTGCCGGAATTGCAATGGGAATGGTAAGCCGCGATGAGAAATATGTCTTATTGACCGATATTTTGGGACTTGAAGATTTCTCCGGAGATATGGATTTCAAGGTAGCAGGAACAGATACGGGTATTACTGCAATTCAATTGGATGTAAAAGTTTTGGGATTAACGCTACAGCAAATATCAGAAACTTTGGAGGAAGCGAAAAAAGCAAGGCTATTTATTTTAGAGAAAATGCTATCCATACTTGAGAAACCTCGCGCTCAGGTTTCACAATATGCTCCAAAAATAGAACAAATCCATATTCCTGTTGAGAGAATTGGTGAGGTTATCGGGCCGGGCGGAAAAGTTATAAGAAATATAATTGCCCAAACAGGAGCCACCGTTGATGTGGAAGATGATGGTTCGGTAACCATATCCGGAACCTCCGAGGATTCTGTAAAAAAAGCAGTCGATTGGGTTAAAGGTTTAGTTAGGGAAGTTAAGGTTGGTGAAATCTTCGAAGAAGCGGAAGTAAAAAGAATTCTTCCTTTTGGTGCATTTGTTGAATTTTTACCGGGCAAAGAAGGTATGGTTCATGTCTCACAAATGGCTTCGGGTTTTGTTAAAAACCCAAGCGATGTTACTTCAATTGGTCAAAAAGTTAAAGTAAGAGTCCTTGAAGTAGACGAGCAAGGCAGAATAAATCTGTCAATGCTGTTTGGTCAGGATGCTGAAAATAAGTCTCGTCCTACCGGCTCAGAAGTAAAACAATTTGAACCGCCAACGCAACAGCCACCAAGCGAGCATCCTTTATCTAGACAATTTAGAAGAGAAAGATCTGCAAACACTAATAGGTCATCCGGTAACTGGCGCGACGCAAGTCCAAATACCCGCTTCCGCAAACCACACTATTAAACTAATTCTACATACAAAAAATAATTGTGTAAAAAGGCAAGTTTTAATGTATTATTAATAAAGATATGGATTCATCGAATTCTTTAGAGAATCAGATTAAGAAACTAAAAGCGAAAGTTCAAGCATCTTCTCTTCCCAATGATTTATTTGAAAAAGTTGATGGGATGATCGCATCTATTGGTTCGGGCGGGAGCTCTAACATTGAAAGCGTTTCTTCTTATATTAATTGGGTTACTTCTTTACCTTTTAACAGCCAAACAAAGGATATATTAGACCTGAATCTTGCAGGAAAAATCCTTGATAAAAATCATTATGGACTGCAAAGTGTTAAAAATATAATTTTAGAATATCTTGCCGCTCTTATTTTAAATATGAGAAACAAGACAGAAGGTAATGTTTCTCGAACGCCAATACTTTGCCTGGTGGGACTTGTTGGAACAGGAAAGACAACCCTTGCCTATTCTATTGCAGAAAGTCTTGGTCGAAAATTTGAGAGAATTCCTTTTGGAGGAATGGGAGACGCCAGAGAATTAAGAGGACAATCTCGAGTTGCTCCTGATGCAGAACCGGGATTAGTTATTAAAAGTTTAGTTAAGACGCAAAGCAAAAATTCCGTAATTCTTCTTGATGAGCTCGATAGGGTAACGGATGATTCCAGAGCAGATATTATGGGAGTTTTAGTTGAACTCCTAGATCCGCAGCAGAATAAAAAATTTACAGACCATTATATTGATTACCCTTTTGATTTATCTAATGTTTTATTTATAGCAACTGCCAATAATACAACAAACATATCAACTGCAGTTTTGGACAGGCTTCAAATTATTCAGATGCCCTCATACACAGATGAAGAAAAAACCGTCATTGCAAAAAATTATCTTTTTCCCCAGGTGAGAACACAAACCGGATTAAACCAAACTCAAATAACAATTGATGATGCAGTTTGGCCCGCAATAATAAGACCTTTAGGGTTTGATTCAGGAATAAGAAGTCTTGAAAGAAGTATAGAGGAGGTTTGCAGAAGAGTAGCTCTTCTTATTGTTGAAGGAAAAGCGAGTTCGGTTAGCATTACAAATGATAATATTAAGGAGTTTTTGCCAAGTTAGAAGATGAATGATCAAATTTCTTTTATTCCTTTAGGGGGAGTTGGTGACGTAACAAAGAACATGTATCTGTATGAGTATGGTCAGGAGATACTTATTGTTGATTGCGGATTAGGTTTTGCAGATGAAACAATGCTTGGAGTTGACCTTTTATTGCCTGATATCTCCTATCTTTTAAAAACAAAAAAGAAAATTGTTGGAATGGTTTTAAGCCATGGTCACGAAGACCACATTGGCGCATTACCATTTATTTTGCCTCAATTGCCAAAATTTGAAATATTGGCTAGTCCTCTAACTGCTGCTTTCGCCAATGAAAAACTTAAAGAATTTAAATTGGACAATAGGGTAACTACGGTAAAATTTAATGAGGAAGTAAAGCAATTAGGAAGCTTCAAGATTTCCCTCATTAAAGTAACTCACTCTGTTCTTGATACGGCACACATATTTATACAAACACCTGTTGGAAATTTTTACCACGGGAGCGATTTTAAGTTTGATGATACGCCCTTTGCTGGAGGAACAAGCGATTACGCAAAAATGGTTGAGTTGGGCGCAAATAAAACTTATTGTCTTATGTCGGATTGTTTAGGGGCCGAAAGAGAAGGTACCACTCCTTCGGAAATAGGACTGCTTAAAAATTTTATGCAGGAAATACAAAAGTGTAAGGGTAAGTTTATTGTCACGACCTATTCATCAAATATCGCAAGGCTTAATCAAATAATAGAAGTATCAGAAAGTGTGGGGAGAAAAGTATGTTTTATAGGTAGATCTTTGATAAGAAACAAAGATACGGCAATAAGACTGGGATATATGAAAATAAAAAAAGACTCAGAGGTATCATTGGATAAAATTAGTAATTTTGGCGATAGCTTCCTTACTTTGATTGTTGCAGGAAGTCAAGGTCAAGAGAACTCGGCCTTAGTCAGAATTGTTAATGGTGAACAAAGAGAAGTTAAATTAAAAGAATTTGACACTATTGTTTTTTCTTCAGACCCAATTCCGGGAAATGAAACATTAGTATATGAGCTTGTCGATACAATTTCAAGAAGAGGGGCAAGGGTAGTTTATTCTCCGGTAAATAGGAACTTTCATGTTTCAGGTCACGCATCGGCCCAGGAATTAAAGAAACTGATTTCATTGATAAAGCCCAAAAAGCTTATTCCTATAGGGGGAGCATATAGACATATGTATGCGTACAGAGAAATTGCTAAAACTTTGGGATACAAAAAAGAAGACGTGCTGCTTATTGAGGATGGACAGGAGGTTATATTTTCTAAAGATAAAGTTTCTCTTGGAAAGTTAATACCTGTCAAAAAAGTATATGTTGATGAAATATCTGGGGAAGAACTGGAAGGATTTGTTTTTAGGGATAGACAAAGACTTTCAGAGGGAGGAATCATAATAATTCTTGCAGAAATAGATTCAACTAGCGGGCAGCTTGTCGGAGAGCCGGACATTATTATGAGAGGAATAAGCCCTTCCCAACGCATTAATAAAGTGAATATGAAATTATTGCAGGATTTTAAAAATGCTTTGCAAAGACACAAAGGAAGAGTTACGAACTGGATATATATAAGAAAATTAATTGGCGAAATAGCGGAAAGAAGAATATATAAAGAACTTCGCCGCCGTCCCCTAGTTCTACCGGTTGTGATTGAGGTTTAAAACTCATTTATTCCGTCTCACCGGTAACAGGAGTGAATTTGCCATAAAATTGCTTAGGGTTTTTCTTATAGAGTAAGGAGGTAAGTTTTTTATCAATTTGCTCCATAGATAAATTTTGAGATACACCGATGATACCAATCTTTTTGCTTTTGGCTGCTAAACTTCTAAAGTCTTTGAGATTAAAAATTATTAATAGCCGTTGAGTTTTTTGCGCAAACGCATATACTTTCTCATCTGACAAACCACTCTTTTTAAAGTCTGCTTTTATGTGTTTTAGATCATGACGGGAATTTAATCTAGGCAGACGTATTCTATAGGGTAGTCCTTCATCAAGAAGAAGTTTATATCTATGAAAGCGAGGCATTTCGGTTGCTATCTATAAATCTTACTGCTTCATCAATTGCTCCTTTTAATATTTCAATTTCAATGTCAGGGTATTCATCGTGAATGGCCTCAACTGTATACCCGTCTTTCAAAAGAAATAATATTCTAGATATTGGAATTCGGGTTCCCGCAATTACATGTTTTCCTCCTAAAATCTTCGGATCTGATCTTATATAGTTTTTCATATCCGTATTATACACTAAAGTTTTTAATAAGTGTTAAAAAACTGTATCTTTTCAGTAAGACTTGGTACTTGACAAGCTTATCTTGTTTTACACTTGCCCGCCGCCCCCTCGTCCTACCGGTTGTAATTGAAGTGTAACTTGTAGTCTTATTTTTAAGTGTATATAATAAATTATGTATGCCGAGAAGAAGATATTACAGAAAAAGTAGATTTAAGTTTAAGCTCAAAAAGAATACGATTTATTCAATTTTCTCATTTGGCTTCATTGTAGCAGGGCTAATACTTCTTCTCTCATTTCTCACCAAAAGCGGAAATTCGTTTATTTTAATAAGGAGCATTTTAGATAGATATTTTGGTATTTCATCTATTCTCATTCCATTTGTTCTCATATTTTTTGGTTTTTTATTCCTGAGGCTTAAAATATTTTTATCCAGCCCAAATATTTCTCTTGGATTTTTGCTTTTTACTATTTCTTTCGATGCTCTGACGCAAGGCGGATCGATAGGAATAAGTCTATTCAAAACTTTAGCGGATATTCTCACAGACATTGGAGCAAGCATAGTTTATGTTGCCGGTATTTTTGTATCCCTGATTGTATTTTTTAATACCTCGATAGATCAGATTATAGAAATTATTGGAAGTATTGTAAGTAATATTTATAGGTTTTTTCCAAGCAGTCTTTTCAATTTCTTTAAAAATAAAAAACCTGCCAATTTTAAAGATAGGCCGATGATGATAAAAGGAGGAATTAAGGATGTTCCAAATCTTTCTAATCGTGAGATGTCTATAACAGCATCCGCCATCAAAAAAGAAATACCTATACTTTCCGATAGGCTTGTAACCAACACCTTGTCTGCGAGTGGAGTTTGGGAATATCCACCTTTATCTCTTCTTTCAGACACTTCGTCTCAAAAAGCAGAAAGAGGAGATGTCAAAAAGGTCGCAAGCGTAATTGAGAAAACACTGCAAAGCTTTGGTATCGGAGCCAAAGTTGTTGAAGTAAACTTGGGTCCGGCAGTTACTCAATATGCATTGGAAATTGCTCTTGGCACAAAAGTTTCCAAAATAACGAGTCTGACTAATGATTTAGCATTGGCAACAGAAGCGCCTACAGGACAGATAAGAATTGAAGCCCCGATTCCTGGAAGAAATCTTGTCGGAATAGAAATTCCAAACAGAAGCCTTGAGATTGTAACTCTTAAGACAATGCTTGAATCAAGCACCATGAGTAAAGTTAAATCCAAGCTTAATGTTTCTCTTGGGCTTGATGTAAGCGGTAATCCATTGATTGCTGACATTGCAAAAATGCCGCATGTTTTGATTGCCGGAACCACCGGCTCCGGGAAATCCGTTCTTATAAATTCTTTTATTGCATCTTTGCTTTTTAGAGCGTCTCCTTCCGAGGTAAAACTTATTCTTATTGACCCAAAAAGAGTTGAATTAACCGGATATAATGGGATACCTCATCTTATGACCCCGGTAATAGTTGAAGTTGAAAAAATTCTTGCGTCTCTGAAATGGGCGATGGCAGAGATGGATAGACGCTACAAAACTTTTGCAGAAAGAGGAGTTCGCAATATTGATTCCTACAATGAATTGGCGGGGTTTCAATCTCTTCCTTATATTGTAATTTTTGTTGATGAACTTGCAGATTTAATGGCTTTTGCACCGGTTGAAGTTGAGGATGCAATTGCCCGTCTTGCTCAGATGGCAAGGGCAACAGGAATTCATCTTGTTGTTTCAACACAGCGTCCATCGGTTGATGTTATCACGGGGCTTATTAAGGCGAATATCCCGTGTAGAATTGCCTTCAATGTTTCCTCAATGATCGATTCAAGGGTCATCATTGATACTCCGGGCGCAGAAAAACTTTTGGGTCGGGGAGATATGCTTTATGTTCCACCGGACCAAGCAAAACCAACTCGTATTCAAGGAGCATTTGTTTCAGATAAAGAAGTCAGAAGGCTCGTAGAATATCTTAAATCAAAAAATCCTCCAGTTCAGTATACGGAAGAAGTTACATCTCAACCCTTAGTTGTTAAGAGGGGTTTTGGGGTAACAGGGAATGGTAAAGATATGTTTTTTGAAGAAGCAATTAGGGTTGTTTGTCAATACGATAGGGCTTCGGCATCTTTGCTTCAGAGACGCCTTTCAATAGGCTACTCAAGAGCCGCACGCATATTAGATCAGTTAGAAGCATCAGGAGTAGTAGGGCATGCAGAAGGATCAAAGCCGAGAGATGTGTTAGCGAAAAATGCAGATGAAATTATTAATAACTTACATTCAGAAGAATAAAAATGATACGAGCCGGACAAAAATTGCGCGAAGAGCGTATAAAAAAGGGTCTAACAATTAATGATGTTTCAAAAGGTACAAAGATTAAAACGTCGTTTTTAGATGCAATAGAAAAAGGAGAATATCAAAAATTACCATCTTCAACTTATGCCCAAGGCTTCGTAAAAAATTATGCACAGTTTTTGGGTCTAGAGGAAACGGAAATATTGGCTCTTTTTAGAAGGGAATTCGACGAAGAAAAAATTTTTAAAGTTTTGCCTGAAGGGCTTGCCAAAGATGATTTTCCTATTTCTAGATTTAAGTTTCATCAAACAGCAAAGATTATATTTTTTGTTTTTATTGTTCTCTTGGCATACATTTTTTTTCAATATAAGTATGCATTTATAAACCCTCCTCTTACAGTTTCATCTCCATCCGAAGGAGAAATTATTTCGTCACAAACAATTACGGTTAGCGGTAAAACAGATTCTAATGCAACTGTTTATATAAATAACGATCCTACCTCCTTAAATAGCAATGGAACTTTTAAAAAAAATATTAATGTCTTTACCGGCAAGACAACTATTACAATTAAAGTAGTCAACAGTTTTGGTAAAGAAAAGACAATAGATCGCCACATTGAAGTTAAGCCCTAATCAGTTAATTTATCCTAAACACTGATAATTTTGGGATTGACAGGAAAAATTCTTAATGTTACTCTTAATAATATTATGCAAACAGCCTTATTTGTAGTAATTATTGTCTTGACCCTTCTTTTGGTGGCATTAGGTGCTCAGGTATTTTTTATTCTTCGTGACTTTAGGAAAACTGTTTCCAAAGCAAATAAAGTTTTAGATGATACGGGTGTAATTACCCAAAGCGTTTCAGGTCCCATATCAATGCTTTCTTCTTTGGCTACGGGCATAAAAGCGGGAACTTCAATTCTTAGTATTTTAAAAATAATTAAAAAAGTGGTGCATCAAAAGGAGGGAAAAAATGGATAACAACGGAAACAATAAATTTTTGAACGGATTTATTTGGGGATTTATTATTGGGGGAGCCTTAGTATTTCTACTTGGTACAAAAAAAGGTAAGAAACTTTTAAGGGCTATTTCGGAGGAAGGATTAGAAAACATTACCGACATACTTGAATCTCAGGATGAAGAACACGAAGACGAAGAACAGAGTCAGGAAACACAAACATCTAGTAGCAATCACGATAACCATAAAAATGGAGAGGCAAAAAAATATAATCCGGTTATAGATACTAAATCAAAAATAAGAAGATTCTTCAGGAGATCAAAGAAAATTTAGTATTGTCCTCAATTATTAATATATTTATTTACATTTGCGTTATGTCCCTCAAGAGTTTTTGCGAAATGCAGGTGTCCCGATTTGTCAGATATATAGTATAAATAATTTGTTTTTTCCGGATTGATAGCTGCTTTCAAAGCATCAATTCCGGGATTTGAAATTGGTGCAATTGGTAATCCGGCATTTTTATAAGTATTGTAGTTAGAGTTAATTTTTAGGTCATCGATAGTTATATTTTTTCTCCACCAAGTTTTTTCTTCATCCGAATATCCAAGTAAATACTGAACGGTTGCGTCAATTTGTAAAGGCATGGAAAGAGACAATCTATTTACGAGTACCGATGCAACAAAGAATCTGTCTTGCGGAAATTTTGCCTCTCTTTCAACCATGGAAGCAAGAATTACCGTTTCATTATCTGTTAAATTTGTAGATTTTAAGTTTTTTATACTCTCATATTTTTTATTGAAATTATTTTTCATCAAAGAAATAACCAGATCTATTTCGGCATCTCTTGGAATAAGATATGTATCCGGAAATAGATATCCTTCATTAACTGTAAGGGATGTTTTCCAGGAAGATTTATAACTTGGGATATTCCCTTTTAGGGAATCTGCAATTTCAGCTGCCCTTTGTCCCTCAGGAATTGTAATCCAAATATCAAGCGTTCCATGAGTCAGATTTTGCGCGACTTCCTCCGCCGTCATTGAAGGATTAAGCCTAAAATCACCAGCTTCTAATTTTTTATCTAAGCCCAATTGTTTTACGAGAAGAAAGAAAACAATTGGATTTTTTATAAGCCCATTAGATTTTAATCTGTTAGCAATTGTTCTGACTCCCTCACCTTTTTTCACAACGAAAATATATGGAGTTTTATCTTTAGGATTATTTGGCAAGAGCCCTTGCTTCCACCACAAAATTATTCCGGCAGTAAGAAAAATTATAATCAGAAAAAGAATAATTGGTCTTTTCATAATTTTACAAGAGGGAAGTTGGGTAGGGAACTTTTTCCCTCCTCAAGATTATACACGTTTTCGCTATAAAGTGTATAGATTGTCTCATTTTTATTAAAACGCTCCCCAATCTTTTTATTCAAGAAAATACCCGACCCTTTTTGTTTAGGTGCTCCTAAAATCCTTGCGAGTATAGTTATATTTTTGATGTTAAAACTTTTTACAGACCCAAAGCTTTGCGATTTAAAAGCGAATGAATATTGTCCTTCTCTAAGATCTTCGCTGTCTATATTCTCCTTTCCTCCCTGAGCTTTTATTATTTCCTGCATTTTTTTAAAAGCAGAACCTTCCTGTAGAAGTTTGGTAGCCCACCCAAACGAGTTTCCGTAATTTTTTTTGACAATTTTTTTTAATTTTTTAGGCGAATCTTCAAGGCATATATCCAATAAGTTTCCGGCTAAGTTTATACTTCTTACCTCCAAATCCAAAGGACGATCCTGCTTTTGCTGCAATACTCTTAATGCCTCTCTGGTTTCTAAAACAGGCCCAATTCCTCGACCTCCCGGCTGATCGGTTTTATGGATCAACACTCTTATTTTTATATGAAATTTTCTTGCTAAATATTCAAACTTTTCTTTTAAAATTTGAGCGTCGTTTAGCGTATGAACCTTTACGCTTTTTCCATAGGGAAGATCAATAACTACGTGGTTTGAGCCAAAGGCAACCTTCTTAGCCATTATGGAAATTAAAATCTTATCAAAGCTTTCAAAAAAAAGAGGTTTTTCAATATTTATCATTACGTCATCAGCCGGTGCAATATTAAAACTTCCTCCCCACACAATGCATCCGTTTGTTTTTTTAACTATCTCATAAATTTTTTCCGTTGAGAAAGAAACAGGTGCTAAAATTTCCATATCATCTGCCGTTCCGTCAGGGGTAGTTATTGCTCGGCTTGAGCTTTTGGGAATAACAAATCCGGCAGCTGCTACTATTGGTACAACAATAAGAGTAGTTCTTGTTCCGGGTACTCCACCAATAGAATGTTTATCGGCAACGATTCCTTTAAAATGGAGTTTTTCACCCGTCTCAACCATTGCTTTTGTAAGAAAATATAGTTCTTGGTTGCTAAACCCTTTTGAATATTCAGATGCCGCAAAGTATGTAGTTAAAATATCTCCGAGTCGTTTATGGGAAATAAGATCCATCACGGAATATATTTCTTTATAGGTTAACTTTTTGCCTACAAGTTTTTTCCTAATAGCATCGATAGCTTTTTCTTGTTCCTTAGTTTCTTCAGAAAAAGTTTTTATTTGCATAATTATTCTTTTATCTGTCTAAATCCTCTTGATACGATTCCTTTTAGTAAACTTAAAAAAAAATAAAAAACAGTATTGATTATTTTATAAAATAAAGGCCAAATTTTTATGAGAATTTTTTTAAAATTATTTTCTTCCATTTTAATTAAATTTTTTCAAATCTTGCCCTCACGATTAATCTTTTCCATGTAGTTCCCGGAGGAGTGCAGGTAACAATTGTAATATAAGAATTATCATAAGACTGAGAAAATATTGAGGTATCACTTGGATCAACAACAGTAATGTTATAAACCTTATAAAGGTAAGAAGCGCTGTTTACGGTAGCATAAATTGCATCGCCAACTTTAAGCTTATATGCATTAGCAAAAATTGTTTTATAATCGTTTTGTTTAAAAAGCTGGGGTAAAGTTGAATGACCGAAAATCACAGCATTACCATTATCTCCGGGGATATTTGTGCCTTCGTATTGGATAAGATGACGGGATAAGTCAATGTCGACGGTTGACACAACAGCATTTTGTATACCTATATTTGGAATAGAAAGCGTATAGGAGGAAAGTTTATATTTACCTTTTCTGTTCTGTTTAGGAAGCGTTGGAAACCAGTTGTCGGCATTTGTATAATCAACACCCGATATTGTATTTCCTGCTTGCGCTAATAGACTTTCAATTGTAGATGGATTTACAATCGTCGTTTTTGGTATAGGAGAAGTAATAATTTGGGATGCAAAAACCGGAGCAAAATAAATTTGCCATGAAATAAGAGGAAAAAATATATAAGAGGCAACTGAGAATCCTGATATAAATAATCCTAAGCTTAACAAGCGAAGCCATTTTTTAAATCTTTTGTCATTTGTTTTTTTTAAATAATACTTACCCATTAACGTTAATTTGTATCTTTATATTTTTAGGATTTCTCGGTAGCATTTTTGGAAGAAATGGAATATTTGGAGAAACAGAAATTTGTATATTTGCAATCTGCGGAAGATCAAAAATTATTTTCTGTGCGTCTATAAAAGATTTTCCGGATATTTCTCTTCGTATTTTATCTTTATCTATATTTGGCAGAAGTGGGGCTTGTACATTTAGACTTGCTTGAATTTGTTTGTTAGCTGTTTGCTTAATATCTTTTGCATCGATTTTAATATTGCTTTCATCTATTGTAAGGTTGTTGGGAATACCGCTTGCGATAAGCCCTTTTGCTAAATTTATTCCATCTTTTTTATCGTAAGATAAGCCTTGATAAGTTACGGTTGCTCTTAAAGTGACTTGCTTAGCCTCATCTCCAATATTTTTATCCGGAGTTTTTTTTGTAATTGCTGTATCGACAAAAACAGGAAGCAGAATTTTATTTGCAGAGATTTGTTTAGAAAGATCATCTTTTGCTTTTTGTTCCAGGTTTTTTTGAATATCCGTAGAGAGTTTATCGATATCATTTTTTGCAACAACAGTAACTTCCTTTTTTGTTCCGAGAGAAAAAGGATTATCATTTTTGGCCGCAATAGATGAATTTGAGCCGATTGAAAATTTTGTATTAGAAGGAAGATTATACCCTGTTCCGATATCTGATGCGGTTATGTTTGTTTTTGCTGTTCCCGATTGGGGCGAAAGAGGATCCGATGAACCTGAGGCAACTAAAACTTTATCGTCAAGCGTAAAAGTGAGACTATTAGACGAGGTTATAATTGTTCCCGCTGGAAGAGTAATGCTATTGGATAAATTAAATACTGTAACTGTTCCCTTTGCTTTATCTCCGACTTCTTTTTTGCCCGTTGCATTGGTTGTGGAGCTATCTTCCTCAGATACAGAAACTAACTCCCCGGCAATAATATTATTCTGACTATTAGTTGGGGAAGATGTAGAGAATATTACATCCTGGGTTTTGTTTATAATTTTTGGGTTTATGTTTAGGTTAACAGTCGCGTGCGTGTTAAAAAGATAAAAGAATGCAATTAAAGCTAAAATAATTAGTCCAAAAATCGGAGCAAAAATAATTTTTGTGCCAATTGCGGGTGTAGGCAAAGAAGAAAGTAAACCTTTAATATGAATTTTCTTTGCAACACTTAATATTTTTGCAAAAGTAATTAGTCCCCCCTTTAAAATTATGGATGCGTCAAAAGATAAAGGTTTTTTTTCTATTTTCTCTTCTATTTCTTGCGGTATTTCTGAAATTTGCTCTTTTATCATTCTCTTCGGAATTTCTTCCTGGAAGCTAGTTGTCTTTGGTAGTTTGACATTGGCAATATCTTTGTCATTAATGAATCCAAAGTATTCGGGAGAGGGTTCTTCTTCATGGATATTTTCTTCTTTTCTTTCTTCTTTTTCTATTTCTTCTTCGCTATATTCATCTTTTTGTAGTTCTTGCGAAGCTAAAACTTCAAATCCCATTTGCGTTGCAGCCCCAACCAGAACTGATTTTGCATCAAAACCCGAACTCAAATTTTTTATTTGCGGAAGATGAAGAAATGGTAAACTTTTGCTCCATTGGTGTCCAATAAATTCCTGACTTAAATCGACTTTGCCATCAAAAAGGATAATTCTTGACGGTAATATCTCAGGAGTTTCAAAATGTTTCAATAGAGAATCAACCGTATATGCGACTGATTCATGGATTTGCGAACTTTTTGATTCAATAATTTTTCCGGCTCTGATCAAAGAAACTGTTGTAAATTTTTTACCAACTTCAACTAATATTGCGGATACGGGAGCGCCTTCTTCTTTTTGGAGAAGATGAGAAATCGCCTCAGGTATAATTAAAAATCCAATTGGCGTAAGACCCAATTCATCACTTATTTTTTTAAGTTTCAAAAGATATTCTTTTTTGATTTTATTATTTTCTGCCCATTTTTCTTTAATTCCAAAAACTGTTTTTTGAGTTTCGATATTTGGAGGGAGAGAAGATTCTGCTTGAGAGATTGCCTTATCTATAACATCAAGAAGTTCGTCTTGTGGAGCCTCCTCGATTGAGTTGTCAAAATATTCTTCCTGGAGCCCAATGACGCTAACTTTGCCCATTTCCTCTTCAAAAATTACGGCATTTACTTTTTCACTTCTTAAAACAAGTACCAAGTAATAAGAGAGGTTACGTTTTTTTGCAAATTTCTGAAGGAAAGGTAGTTTCATATTATCCAACATGCGCATATAGGCGCCTTTGTCCTTTTCCAATATTTTCCTGCTTAATTATATTAAACCTTTTAAGCTTCCCTGTAAAATCTACATGAGGTCCACCACAGAATTCGGCCGAGTAATCCCCAATAAAATATATTTTTACATTGTCCTGATATTTCTCATCAAATAATCCTATCGCTCCAATTTCTTTTGCTTTTTTTAATGGTAGCATCTCAAAGTGAACGGCTAAATTTTCTTTTATTTTCTCATTGACAATTTCTTCAACTTTTTTTAGCTCAATCGGAGTCAAACTTCTGTCAAAATTAAAGTCAAACCTTACACGCTCTGATGTAATATTGGATCCTGTTTGATAGACATGATTTCCCAAAACATCTCTTAATGCTTGATGCAATAAATGAGTTACTGTATGTCCCATTATTGTTTCTTCGGAATGATCAGCAAGTCCCCCAGCAAACTTTTTCGTTGCTCCAGCTCTTGAAATATTTTGATGGTCTTTCATTTTCTCTGCAAATTCTTGTTCATTAAATGTATATCCTAGGCTTTTTATTTGAGTAGGTGAAAGGCCGTGAGTTGTATAAAGAATAAAAGCATCATCAGCCGAAATCTCAGACACTCCTTTTAATGCATCGCCAGCTTTATATTTTTTAGAAATAAATTGCTTGGCTGTTTGTAAGGTTTGCTTATACTTTTGTTCTTCTTCGATAATAATATTTTTAATTCTTTCAAATTCATCTACTAAATCTTTATCAGTTTCTCTATATTGCGAAACAATTGTTTCAAGAATTGGAGAAAGGTTTTGGCCTTCTAGCTGGTAAAAATAATCAAGGCCCCGGCGGATAAGCCTTCGCAAAATATAACCTTGTTCTTTATTGGAAGGCGTAACATTATTTGAAATTATAAAAACTGAAGAAACCAAATGATCAACAACGATTTTTATAGCATTTTCGTTACTTTTATAATTTTTGTTAGTTAATAGTTCGATAGTTCGAACTATCGAACTGAAGAGCGATGTTTGGAAAATGTCTTGTTTGTTTTCGACAGCTGCCAATAATCGTTCTACCCCAGCGCCGTGATCAACATTAAGCTTCGGGAGTTTTTTAAAACTTCCATCTTTTTCCTTCTGATATTCCATGAAAACACTGTTAACAATTTCCATGAAAACTCCGCATTCACAATTCGGATGACAATCTTTTCCAAACTTTTCATCATGAGGAACATCGAATTTAAAAAATATTTCAGAGTCAGGTCCGCCCGGTTCGGAGGAGGGCATTTTATCCGGTTCTCCGGCTCTTGACCACCAGTTTTGTGTGTCGTAAAAAAATATTCGCTCTTTTGGATTTAATCCTTCCTTTTCAAAGATATCAATCCAAATTTTTTCAGACTCTTGGTCTTTGGGAATATCCTTATATCCACGCCCGCCACGCAAGCCTGAAGCTTGCGAAGGCGTTGCGGGCAGGCCTTTAAAAACAGTTACATAAAGTTTATCAGCAGGAATTCCTAATTCCTTGGTTACAAATTCCCAAATCCAAGGAAGTTGTTCTTTTTTGAAATAATCTCCAAGACTCCAGTTTCCTAACATTCTGAAAAATGTTGTATGGCGATTGTCACCGATTTCATCAATATCTTGCGCCCTGAAAGAATTTTGTACATTTACCAATCTTTTTCCCATTGGATGTTCTTCTCCCAGAAGATAGGGGACCAAAGGCTGCATTCCAGAGGAAGTAAAAAGAGTTGTAGGATCGTTTTGCGGAACCAGAGAAGAATTCGCAATTCTTTTATGCCCTCTTTTCTCAAAAAAAGAAATATATTTACTGATTATTTCCGAAGCAGTCATTATATTCAGATTATATCACGATCGAGAATTTAGTATAATAAACGTATGTTAATCGTGATCAAAAAAAAAGCGACAAAAGATGAGGTTGAAAAAATGTCGGAAGATCTTGCGGGTTTTATTAAAGTTGTAGTTGATGTTGAGAATAAAATCCTTGCCGGCGGAGGCCAAAGACATGTTGAGGGAGAGCAAAAATTATTGCAGGAAGGATCAAAACAAGAAAATTTATGGGGAGGAGGATTTGATACGGAAACGCAAGAAATTGACTACAATTCCATGATAAACCTCAGACCTTCTCAGAATAATCCAAGCCGGGATATTCTTTCTTCGGAAATAAGAAAAGAGTTTGATAGAATAGTTAAAGGTTTACTTTTATAAACTTATGGACAACAGAGCTTTAGTTTTAGATATTGCGATGAATCTAAATCGTATTGGAAATTGGGCGGCAGATAATTTTGCAGTTAAAGAAAAAAGAATTTATTTTTTCTTGGATCAGACAACTGGATATATAGATAGTCTTAATAATTCTACTTTTTCAGATAAGTTTAAAAGAACATTTGAGAGATTCTTAAAAGAATATAAATTATTGAATCAAGAGGTTAAATTAAATGCTAAAGATAATGAAATTTGGGGAGAGAAGATGATGACATGGGGAAATATTCTTACCCACAGATCAAAATTAATATAGATCTTCGTGCGGCGTCCCCTGGGGTTGAGCCTCACTTATGATTTCCGAAACAGTCATCTTAATAAAATTATACCACGAAGCTACATCTATGTCTTTCGATCTTTCTTTAGATTCGAAATTTTGTTATACTTTAAGCGTGGACAGACACAATAATTAAATGGCTAAAGAGTGTTTCCAATTAATCAGTCTTCCTGAACCAACTCCCTGTTTTAAAAAAGCGGGTGCCACTCCATGTGAAACAGAAGGATGTCCAGTAATAGACCGTATAAATGAATTGAGAAAAAGAGATATTAAAATCGATGATTGGTGGAAAAATATGTTGTCACATTCTGTATGTAGGATTAGTTCTCTATCCAGGGATAATAGTGAATTTAAACAAAGATTGTTGAGATTAAAAAGTTGAAAAGCTTATTTTTTATTTGATAAATTTTCGTAGAGGACAACCTATATGATTGCAATGGGCGGGACAGTAAGCGCGGCCGTAGGAGATCATGCGGTTTGTGAAATCAAACCACTCTTTCTTTGGCAAAAGTTGCATTAAATCTTTCTCAATTTTATTGGGATCTTTATTATTAGTTAGGCCGAACAATCTTGAAAGACGAGTCACATGAGTATCCACTGCGATTCCTTCAACAATTCCATAAACATTTCCCAAAATAATATTTGCAGTTTTGCGTCCAACACCGGGAAGATTAGTTAGTTCGTTCATAGTTCTTGGGATTTCACCTTTGTGCTTGTCAATAATAATAGCAGCAGTATTTTTAATAAACTTAGACTTTTGCCTAAATAGTCCAAGTTGGCCTAAATCTTTTTCCAATTCATTTAAGTTGGCGTTTTTGTAATCCTTAATAGTTTTGTATTTGTTAAAAAGTTTCTTGGTCACCTCATTTACTTTTTTATCCGTATTTCTTGCAGACAAAATTACTGCCACAAGAAGTTCCCAGGGATTTTTATATACAAGTACGGTTTTTGATTGAGGAAATAGTTTCTTAAGCTCTTTCACTATTTGTTGAATTTCTTTTTTGCTTTTCATTGAATTATTATACTACGTAAGAGGGTATTGACATTGGGTAAATACTTATGGTATAAATATTCCACTCTAGAAAAACAAAAAATATTAAGGGTGGTGCACCTAGTGCATTTTTTTGCCGATATTGAGAGAATTTTACTAGAAAAATTCTTCGTTTTGATCTAATGCCAAAAGCTAATAAAACCAACATTAAAAGCAATACAACAAGAGAAAATTGGGGGCAGGAATATGCTAATTTACCCAAACTCGATTTGCTAGATGTTCAAAAGAAATCATACAAATGGTTTCTTGAAGTTGGAATAGGCGAAATCCTCAAAGAAGTTTCCCCAATAGAAGATTTTACAGAAAAAAATTGGAATCTTATACTTAAAAGTTATCGTATAGGAAAACCATCTAATTCCCCTGAAGTTGCCCTATCTAAAGGACTAATGTACGATGCGCCTTTGTATGCAAGCGCAACTCTTATTAACAAGAAAACAAATACCACCATAGATCAAGAAGTATTTTTGGGAGATATTCCTCAAATGACTTCCCGCGGGACATTTGTTATTAATGGCGTAGAACGCACAGTTGTTAATCAGCTCGTTCGTTCCCCCGGCGTATTTTTTACAGCCGTACAAGATAATATTACGGGTAAGAAGCTTTTCACAGCCGAAATACGACCGGTACATGGATCATGGCTTGAATTCTCAACAACAAGGCACGAAACAATAACTGTAAAAATAGACAGAAGAAGGAAGTTTTTGGCAACAACATTTCTAAGAGCTATTGGAATTTCCGGCAATGATGACATAAGAGAGAAATTTAAGGGTTTAGAGAAAGATGGTAAGACTTCATTTATAGAAAATACTTTGCAAAAAGATGAAACAGATAACTCCAAAGATTCAATTATAGAAATCTTTAGAAAAATGCATCCCGGTGAACCAATTGTGTTTGAAAAAGTAAAAGAAAATTTTATTGGGATGTTTTTCAATTCAAGACGTTATGATTTGGGCGAAGTCGGAAGATACAAGATCAATAGAAGATTTAAAGATGTACTAGGTTTTGCTCCACAGAATGCACGAATTCTGACGATCGAAGATATTATCGGAACAATAAGTTTCCTTGTTAATCTTGCACAGGGAAACGGTGAAGTTGATGATATAGATAGTCTTGCGAATAGACGCGTAAGAAGAGTTGGAGAATTAGTTGCAACAACCTCATTCAGAGTTGGGGTGTTAAGGTTAGAAAGAAGCATTAAGGAGAGAATGAGTTTAATTCAGCCAGATGTGCCCCCATCGGTTGCAGGTCTTATAAATGCGAGGCCTATTATGGCATCAATTAATGAATTCTTTAGAACGTCCCAGCTCTCAACTATTTTAGATCAAACAAACCCATTGTCAGAAATTGACAATTTGAATCGTTTGACAGTTATGGGTACAGGAGGAATTTCAAGAGAAAGAGCGGCATTTTCAATTAGAGACATTAACAGTTCCCAATATGGGAGAGTATGTCCTATCAGAAGCCCTGAAGGACCAAATATTGGTTTGGTGACATATTTAGCGCTTTATGCAAGAATAAATGATTACGGATTTTTAGAAACTCCCTATAGAAAAGTAGTTACGACTAAAAGAGGAAAAGATCGAATAGTCAAGGCGACAGATGAAATTGTCTATTTGGATGCTTCGGATGAAAGAGATTATTATATTACGCACGCAGGCGTGTTATCCGGTAACACTATAGAAAAAGATCGCGTTCCGGCAAGATACAAAGGAGGATTTACGGAAATTGAGAAAGAAAAAGTAGAATTTATAGATGTTGTTCCCCGACAAGTCGTAGGAACGGCAGCATCCCTTATTCCTTTTGTAAGCCATGATGAAGCAAACAGAGCCTTGATGGGTACGCACATGCAGTGCCAGGCTGTTCCATTGGTTGCGCCCGATAGCCCCGTGGTTGGTACAGACATGGAAAAAGTCGTATCTCAAATTATGGGAAGAGTTATCAGATCTCCGTTTGATGCTAAGGTTATTTATGCGGATGCAAACAAAGTAATGATCAAGGGAAAGAAGAAGGAGGAGGAAGCGACCTATTCTATAGATTCTTTCAAAAGAACATCCCAGGCAACCTCTTATACGCAGAAAACAGCAGTTGTTACGGGAGAAAAAATAAAAAAAGGCGATCTTTTGGTTGACGGACCATCTTCGGATAACGGAGAATTAGCTCTTGGACAAAATCTTCTTATCGCTTATGCGTCTTTGGATGGATTAGGCTATGAAGATGCTATTGTTATATCAGACAGATTAGTTAAAGAAGATGTACTATCCTCTATTCATATTGAAAAACATGAGGCATCGGTTGTAGAAACCAAGCTTGGTCCCGAAGAAACGACAAGGGATATTCCAAATGTTTCAGAAGAGGATTTAGCAAATCTGGATGAGGATGGAATTATAGTTGTTGGGAGCGAGGTAGGAACCGGCGATATATTGGTTGGTAAAATAGCTCCAAAAGGAGAGACAGAATTAACAGCGGAAGAAAGACTTCTTCGCGCAATATTTGGAGAACAA